>Ga0209212_1005761_pt1 | contig 14596 bp, 9 predicted proteins | sample RifGroC2_FD_183996 | JGI IMG/M metagenome (GOLD analysis project Ga0209212, IMG submission 183996) | Groundwater microbial communities from Rifle, Colorado, USA - Groundwater C2 (SPAdes) (version 2) | ecosystem: Environmental > Aquatic > Deep subsurface > Groundwater | place: Rifle, Colorado... | reverse complement strand
GCTCTCGCGGCAGCGAGGGCCCTTTGGAAAGGAGGTTTGTTTGATGTTTACGCACCGGCTCACTCATCTGGCTTTAGGGATTTGCCTTGCCTTTTCTTTCCTTGTTTTTTCCAAGCTGTTTGCTAAGGCAGCCACCTTCAACAAAAAGATCGTTATCACCTTTGCTGATTTCAGTGAGAGGACCGGGCTTGTCTTTGTTGCCAAGGATCAGCGCTTTTTTGAGGAGCGTGGACTGGAGGCTGAGATCGTTCAGGTGCGCAGTGGACCTATCGCCATTTCGGCTCTGGCCGCAGGCGATGCCCACTTCTACTCCGCCCCGGCCTCGGGCGCCACGCTCGGGGCGATGGCCGGAGGACTGGATGTGGTCTTCATCGCCGGCATCATCAATAAGCTTGACGGCTATTTTGTCGTCTCGCCAAAGATCCAAACTCCGGCGGACCTTAAAGGCAAGACCCTCGGCGTGCAGAGTATTGGCGGCGGCATCTGGATGTTCACGATGATGGCCCTTGACCATTGGGGGCTAAATCCCGAGCGGGACAAGATCCAGTTCCGGGTGATAGGAGATCAGTCTGTCATAGCCCAAGCCATGGTAGCAGGCATTGTCGACGGAGCCCTATTGGGTTATACGTTCAGTAAAATGGCGCAACGCCAGGGATCCTACATTCTGGCAGATCTCCCCAAGCTTAACATTCCCTACCAACACCAAGGTCTTCTTGCCCGAAAGGGCATCATAGAAAGTTCTCCCGAGCTGGCTGAGCAGACCTTGAGAAGCCTGGGTAAGGCGATTGGATTTATTCAGGATCCGGCAAACAAGCAGGCAGTGATGCGGAGTTTAACTAAATGGCTGCGGCTGCCACAGGTGGAAGGCGCTGAAGAGTTGTACGAGAGAATGAAGATTCTCTATGAACGACCTATTACTCCTACCAGGGAGGGGCTACAAAATGCGCTGCGCGTTCTGGGCAAAGTGAATCCGAAAATTGGCGGGCTAAAGGTGGAGGATCTTATGGATGACCGGATTGCGCGCAAGTTGGAACGGGAAGGATTTTGAAATTAAGGCGCCAATTTGTACAGTTGATGCTTAAGTCTGAGAAAGTCGAGCGAAGGTAGCAGGTATGTGATCGCGTATTTCAGTTGTCCTAAAATTCCGTATCTCAATTGTCCTAACGTGGGTGTTGTAAGAAATGACAAAGGCAGTTAGATAAAGGGGGATAACGCTCGACTAACGCTAGAGAAAAAGAAGCCCGCTATGGGCTCAAAACCATCACATAAAAGCCCTACCCCCGGACAGTTGAGATTCTGAAAGAGCGGACAATTGAGATTCGGACTTACAGGGTACAGCGGCTTGACGGTCGCAACCAAGAATGATAAGAGCGAGCTGTTGAATATTTTTCGCTATTCGAAACAAGATTCCTTAACTGCTTACTCGTTCCTTCGACTGGAACCCACGGTGATCCTGTGTGAAACCAAATCTAGCACCAAAACTCGAATCTAACATGAGGAAAGGAGTGGCCCATGATCAGAATCAGCCCTAACATTATTCTCGCCCTTGTGTTTTTCCTTTGGCTGCCGGCTTCTCAGCTAGACGCTGCGCAAGCAGCCCGACTAGAGGAGCTTATTGGGGGCGCACGTAAGGAAGGCCAGTTAAATGTCTTGCTTCCCAGCACTGCAACGCCCGAATTGGTTAGGGGTCTTGAGGCTGCGATGAACAAATACTACGGCCTCAACCTCAAGATTAGCCATACCGGAGCCGGAAGTTACACCAAGGTAGTCTCTTTGGTAGTTGCCGAGCATCGGGTGGGGACGACACCCACTTTTGACGCCACAATCGGCTATGACAATCTTATAACAATCATGATGGACGCTGGCGCCCTTGAGCCCATTCAGAACTGGAAGGAGCTTGCTCCAAAGGGCACCCCCATCAATGACAAGAGCATTTCCCCAGCGGTGCTGAAAAATACCGCCTTCAAATTCACGGATAACTTTCATGTTGTACTTTACAATACCAAGCTCATCTCTAAAGCCGACCTTCCCAGGAAACTGGCGGACTTTGGGAATCCCAAGTACAAGGGAAAGTTTTCGATACCACCCTGGACAGTCAACCCGGACATGGCGATCCTTGTGTATGACAAGGAAAAAGTTCTCGATATTTACCGAACATGGGGTAAAAATGAACCAAAGGTATTGACTTATAATCAGGGAACCGACCGGATGTTCCTGGGGGAACTTTCGATAGTGCCCTTCCCGAACGATTACGAGTACTATCGCCGCAAAGAGGCGGGCGATCCTGTCGGTATAACAGTAATCCAAGATCTAGTCCCTTGGACTCCGGTATATATGGTCGTGCGGACGAATGCTCACCATCCCAATGCAGCCAGACTATGGGCACTGTTCAATACCGGACCAGAGGCTCAGCGTATATGGGAAAAAGAGGTTAAGTGGATGAATTTCTCCTATCCACAGCAGTCCAGGGCAGTAGAGATCAAGAAGTTTATTGACGATTCCGGCGCGAAGGTTGTTAATTGGGTAGAAAACGAGGAAACCATGAAGGTGATGCGTTGGTTAGACAGCACCAAAGAGGGAGAAGCCTACCAGAAGAGACTCACATTGGCCATGCAGGAGGGGCGCTGATTGCTCGCTTTTATTATGGTTCGAATGAGCAGCAATTTTCTTGGAGGCAGTGTTATACTAGCACTGGCGGCTTGGGCTGCCTCTGGGTTCATTATATTACCCTCAGCGATTGTTTTATGGATGACCTTTATCTCCGGATTATCGGACGGCCCGGACTCGGAAGAGGCTCTTCGTGAAGGGCGGCGTATTTAGTACCTCCGGCGCGGTATGGTCCCGAGGGAGGGAGATCGATGGCTCAAGCGGTAGCGGAACGGGTGAAACAAGAAGGATCGTATCAGATGCGCACAATGTGCAAGCTATGTCTGAACCGCTGCGGCATCATCGCCACGGTAGAGGACGGGATGGTGGTTCGCATCGACGGCGATCCAGACAATCCCCACAACCTGGGGAAGGCTTGTGCAAAGGGTCGCTCAGGGTTTTTCACGCTGGATTCGCCCTATCGTGTTACGAAGCCGCTCAAACGCACTAATCCGGAAAAGGGGCCTGGGGTGGACCCGGGTTGGGTGCCAATCAGTTGGGATGCGGCTTTGAATCTGGTAGCGGAGAAACTAAAGCAAGTCCAGAAGGAGGATTGCAGGAAACTATGGTATGTAAGCTTTGACCTGGTTTGCCCTATACAGATCCCGTGGGCCCTGGGTTTCGGGACGTATGTGCAGCCCTTCTCCTCAAACTTCTTCTGCGGCAACGCCGTTCACCCTCCCTCTTACCTTAACCAGTTCGCCATGGAAGCGGTGCCGGATATGCCTCTTACCCGCTATATTCTGGCGGAGGGAGGGCAGTTCGGCGCGGTAGTCTATTACGATACTATGCATGCTGCCTTTGAATTGGGAGGCAACCGGGAGAAGGTCAAGGTGGTGTCGGTCGATCCCTTCTGCGGCCACGGCGGGAGCATGGCAGATGAGTGGATTTCTATTCGTCCCGGCACGGATACGGCCTTTCTGTTGGGCCTGGTCAACGTGTTGATCAACGAGCTCGGTATCTACGATGCTCCTTATCTGAAGAACTTGACCAACGCTCCATACCTTGTCGGCGTGGATGGTCAATATGTCCGCGACCCCGATACGCGTAAGCCGCTGATCTGGGACACGGCGGAGGGAGTCGCCAAGCCCTTTGACGCTTCGCTGGGCGACCCAGCCATTTTGGGGAGCTACCGGGTCCGGGAGCAGCAGGTGCGCCCGGCCTTTCAGGTACTGGCCGAGCAGGTGCGGAAGTATGCTCCGGAGGAGGTCTCGCGTATCACCAGCATTCCCGCAGTGACGGTGCGGAGGATAGCGAAGGAGTTTGGGGAGGCGGCGAGCATCGGCAGCACCATCACCATTGACGGGGAAGAGCTGCCTTATCGTCCTGCCTCTGTCGTCTGGTACCGTGGACTTAGCTCCCACAAGCATGCCTATCTGAACGGCATGGCCGCGATGCTGCTCCAGACCATCATTGGCGGGCTGGATGTGCCGGGAGGGCTGATAGGGCACAACCGCCAGCCATACCGAGCCACGGAGGACGGCCTGCTGGCCCTTTCGGATCGCCCGGGTCCGACACATCCGACCAATCCTTATCCCCCACGCACGGTGACGTCACCTAAGTCTATGGACCTGTTCGAGCTGTTCCCGGTCGCCACCTACAGCCAGCCTTTTGCAGCGAGGACTATAACGAAGCCTGAAAGGTACAAGAACCTCGCTTTGCAGCCCAAGATGCTTATCCAGCACCGCTCCAACATGGCCTTTACGGGTGGCGGGAAGGAGATCATGACCGAGGTCTTCAGAAAGATTCCCTTTATCGTCTCCATCACGAGTGAGCTTGAGGAGACCACAGACTTTGCCGATATCGTCATCCCCGGGTTGCACTACCTGGAAGACCTGCAGCCTATGAGGCGTTTCATCGCCTGCACCGGCACCAAGTCAGCGGTTTTCTACGGCCAGAAGCCGGTGGTGAAACCTCCCTTCGATCCACCCTGGGATCGGCTCGTAAGCGACGGTGAAATCCTGTTGGAGCTGGCCAGGCGCGTCGGCTTTCTCGACGATGTCTATGCCGCCTATAATGCGACGTGGAATCTACGCCCAGAGTATGCTCTGGAGCCGGGCAAACAATACTCCTATCGCGAGCTGATAGATCGGTACATTAAGAATACGCATGGGCCGGACAAAGGCGTTGATTGGTACCTGAAAGATGGACTTATTGTGAAAGAAAGAAGCATGAAGGAACGCTACCCTGGCGCCTATCCCAAACCCAGAATCCACCTTTATCACGAGTACATGATCGATGCCGGGCGACAAGTAGATGCGATGACCAGGAAGTTGGATATTCCGTGGGATACCTCAGACTATATCCCCCTCGCCGAATGGCGCCCCTGCCCGGCTAATACCCTTAAGTCCCCACAATTCGATCTCTATCTGATCACGGCGAAAGCCCCCTATCACTCTTTCACCGCCACAGGTAGCAACCCTTTTCTCAAAGAGGTCGGCGACCGCTTGGGCTACGACCGCTTGGCGATGCATCGCGATGCCGCTAAACGGAAGGGGCTTAAGGACGGTGACTGGGTGGAGGTCGAGACCGACTCGGGGAAGAAAGCCAAGGGGCGGGTAAAGCTCACTACCGGTATTCATCCGGAGGTCACGATGGTGTGGGGCTCGGCCGGGAGATGGGCTAAGGCGGCCACTCAGGGGGGAGAACACCGGGGCATCCATTATAATTCCCTGCTCACGTTGGATGACGAGCATATGGATTTTGTCAGCGCTGCGGTGGACTCCTGCCTGCGGGTAAAGATCACCAGGGTTCAGACGCAGTAAAGAAAGTGCGGCAATGATAGAGGCGGGGACTATGGGTTCGAGTCCCGCCGGGGGCGTTTGAGAAACCAGGCTCGGGAGCGCCTCCACGGAGCTGCAAGCCAAGAGCCCTTCCGGCCCGAGGCTTCTTACGGCCTGCTGCTGTTTGGCCGGGCGAGGGGCGCGTGGCGCACAGCGTTTCTGTTCCACTCTCATAAGACGACCGTGAGACCGAGGGCGAAAGTGATAGCATCAGCTATGAGCCAGACGCCGCTCCAGGCAGGCCGGAGAAGGAGGAGGCTGTTCGAAAGCATGCTGCGAATGATCGCGGCGTTGCCGCTACCGAACGGCTAGCGGACTAGGATAGACAACACACGAGCGCTCAGAAATTGTCTAGAGGAACAGGTGACAGCGGCGAGGCATCTGGGAGACGGGAAACACACCAGACAAGCCGCCGGGAACGGCCAAAATGAACCACGATTCCTCTCAAAAGAGCCAGGGCGATGTTGAGCTTGAATCAACACGGCGGCTGATGTAGAGGAGGAGAGGCTCAAATCGGAAATTCCCGTTTAGAGACTATAATCAGGTGTCTTGAGCAACGGAGTCTGCCGCACGGGTTAACAAGCCTGGCCGCAGGAGAAGGAGGTTTGACATGTCTAGCTGCGGAAGAAAACCTACAGGAATGGCACGCGCATTGCCGGCTTTGATGCTGGCTGTTGGGACGTTGCTGTTCATAGAAGAAGCGTTTTCAGCTTCTACACTACAGAGTCTTGTCGAGGGCGCCCGAGCCGAAGGCGAACTGAATCTGATGATTGTTTCCTCACAGAGCGAAAAGGGAGCAAGGGATCTCACAGATGCTTTTAAGCAGCGCTTCGGGTTAAGCATCAAGACCAATGCTGACTTATCAGGACTAACAGACCAAAAGATTACCCAGGCCATAGCAGAGACCAAAGGCGGTATCCCTCCCAGTTTTGATCTCATGGAGGCGCCGCCCTTGCATATTAATAGATTAGTCGTCGCCGGAGGAGCAGAGCGGATTGAGAACTGGGATTCGCTGCTTAAAGAAATTGTTCCGGAGGCGTATAAAATCAAAGATAAACTCAGTCCTGAAGTGTTGAGCGGTTACGGCTTTCTATGGGGCACCCGGATTTTGGCTCTCCTCTATAATCCCAAGCTTATTTCCAAGGAGGATCTTCCCAAGACATGGAAAGAGAAAGCTGACCCGAGGTACGCCGGAGCCTACTCTGTCCCGCCATGGATCGATGCAAGCCTTGGAGGCATCCTAAAATATGATAAGGATGAGTGGCTTCGAATCATTAAAGGAGTGGGCCAAAACAAACGCCAAGTATTGACTTATACCGCGGCTGTTCAGCGGATGATGCTCGGCGAGCTGAAATTCGTCGACGCAAATACAGAAACGTACTTTGTCGAAAAAGCCAGGGATCCGAATGCTCCTGTAGAATTGGCGTATTATGAAGACTTTACCCCTCTGGATCAACAAATGAATGTGGTTCGGAAGGGAGCAAGGCACCCTAACGCGGCAAGACTATTCGCTCTATGGGCCTCTGGTTCAGAGGCCAACAGGATCTTTGAGAAATATTCTTTCCAGAGTAACTTTTATTTTGAGACACCGATCACACAAAAAATCAAGGCGATTTTGGCGGAGCGAAAGGTTAGACCCGTAAGTTGGTTTGACAGCCCGCAGACCGTGGAGAAGCTCCGCTGGTTGGAAACCGAAGAGGGGGTAAAGTATTCGGCGGCCATATCCAAAGCGCAGAGAGAAGGGATGTGACGTAACGATGTCTATGCCAGATGAGGCAGAGGAAATTCGGGGCATACTCTGCGCGGCCGGAGTTCCTCCGACTGGAGATGCGAGATGAGAACAGAGACTCTAACAAAAGCCCTCGCGCTAGCTTGGATCCTGGGGTTTGCGAGTACGTGGTCTGTAGCAGGCGCGGCGCCGGTGCCCGAGGGCAAACAGCTCTTGAGCGAGTTGACAGCCCAAGCTCAAAAAGAGGGGAGACTTGTCACATTAGTCGGCGGAAGCGAAGCCCCGGCGATAACCAAGCTGGTTTCCGCCTTCAAACAACGGTTTGGCCTCAATATCAACGTGAAGGTGGATACGGGGTCCGCCTCCGGGACTCACGTAAAGACGGTGGGAGAAATGCAGGCCGGAGTCAAGCCGTCCTATGATGCGTTGGTGTTGGCGCCGGATTCCTACATGGTGGATTTGCACAAGGCCGGCGGGTACGCATTCGTCAATAATTGGCAGTCTCTTTTAAGCGAGATCAATCCTTTGGTCCAAAAGGGAACGGTGAAGCCGGAAATCATAAGCCCGGCGCCTTTTTCCGGCTTCGTGTATATCCACGCAAACCGGAGCAACACCCTCCTCTACAACAAGAAGTTGATCTCGGAACCGGAGCTGCCGAACACTCGCAAGGAATGGGGGAACCAAAAATATGGCGGCAAATACGCGGTGCCGCCTTGGACCGAATACGAAGTGTATGTAGCTCTCATCTATAACGAGAAGGAATTGGAAACATTTCTGGAAACCATGGAGCAAGTCGGAAAGGGAGCAAAGTTTGTAGCGACATTTGCCGAGATCATTAATCGCTTGCTCCTGGGCGAAATCGCCTTCATGCCGGCAAACGGTCATATGTACTGGGAGGCGTTAGTGAAGGATCCGACTGCCCCGATCGGGATCAAGTTCTGGCGCGATTTCACCCCCTTCGGGAATCTGTTTACAGGCATGATCAAGGGCACGAAAAGTCCGGCAGCGGCGACCCTTTTCGTTCTATGGATGACCACTCCCGAGGCGCATGCGATATTACAGGGGGCAAATTTTATCCCCAACCTGATCTACGGAGAGACCGAGTTAGATAAAACGCAGCGCTCGGCCATAAAAAACAGTGGTAGCCCGGTTCTAAATTGGTTCGATTCTCCACAAACCGTCGAGAAGTTTCGTTGGCTCGCGGAGAGTAAAGAGGGTCAGAGATTTTCTGAAAGGCTCCTGCGGGCCTATACGCAGCGAAAGCAGCAACAGTAAGCCACAGATACGTTCATTCAGGCGGAGGTGTCTCGTTCAATAGTTTCCATGATCCTTGTCGTAGCCTTGCTCGCCATGCAGGGGAAAAGAGAGAGCATGGGAGTAGAACGAGCCTCAGCATTGTAATCGAGGGACGCGATGGTCGACACTCCGACTCCCACGGGGGAAAGCATAGAGAAAGTAACCGGGACGGCTCAATACATAGTGGACTTCACCGTTCCCGGGATGGCGTATGGAAAGATTTTGCGCAGCCCCTTTGCGCACGCCAAGATCGTGAATTTGGAGACCGCCGCCGCCCGGAGTGTCCCGGGGGTTTATTGTGTGCTGACCGGAGAGGATTTCCGTGACGGGCGGATTCGGCCTTACTATGGAGAATCGATTCAGGATCAGCCGGTTGTGGCTATCGACCGGGCCAGGTTCGACGGCAACCCCGTAGCCGCGGTAGCGGCGGCGAGCGAAGGGGCGGCTATGGAGGCTTTGGGCTTGATCGATGTGGAGTACGAGGAGCTGCCTGCGGTGATGGATCCGGTCGAGGCCATGCAACCCGGCGCGGTTCTTCTCCACGACCCTATTCCAGTAACTGATGAATTTCGTCGCCCGCTCCATCCCGTGGCAGGGACCAATATCTGCCACCGGTTCGTTTTGGAATGCGGCGATGTCGAGCAGGGGTTTAAAGAAGCCGACCACGTGTTCGAAGACATCTTTATTATGCCGCCGGTCGCCCATCACGCGCTCGAGCCCCACGCGTGCATCGCCCATGTGCAAGAATCCGGAATTCGACTCTGGACCAACTCGCAAAACCCCTTCAGAATTCGGCAGGCGGCTGCACAGATGTTCCGACTGCCGCAGGAAAAGGTGCGTGTTACCGTGCCTTTTGTTGGCGGTGGGTTCGGCGCCAAAAGCGGAGGCTTCAAACTGGAGCCCATAGCCTTGGCGTTGTCATGGAAAGCTCAACATCCGGTGAAGATCGTCGCGCGGTCCGACGAAACGGCGAAGATTGTGACCAGGCACGGAACTCGGATTAAAGTGAAAACTGGGGTGAAGAAGGATGGTTGTTTAGCGGCTCGGGAAGCGGAAATCATCTTGGATACCGGCGCCTATGCGACCAGCGGGCCTGCGGTTACGTTCGAGGCCTCGGAGGGCAGCATCGGCGTCTATAACTGCCGCAATATTCGGGTGATCTCTCACTGCGTATACACCAACAAAACTCCCGCGGGCGCCTACCGTGGGTTCGGCAAGACCCAGGCGACGCATGCCTGGGAGATTCATATGGACCGCATTGCGCGAGAGCTCCGAATGGATCCTCTTGAGCTCCGGCGAAAAAACTTGCTCGCCGAGAATGGCGTCTACCCACTTGGGGACCGAGTGGAGGCGGCGGGCTTGAGGGAATGCTTGGACTACGTGGCCGAAGCTATTCGTTGGAGCGACCATCCTGAAACAACCAAACTGGAACAACCTGAGAGCCAGAAGGTGCGGGGTAAGGGATTGGCCGTCATGGTGAAAACTCCTCCGTCGCTCCCGGCCAAGCCCACCATAGTGACTGAAATCAAGCTACGGCTCGGTGCAGACGGCAAGCTCACGGTGCTCTCCGGAACGGTTAATATGGGACAGGGATCAGACGTCGCTTTCGCGCACATGGCCTCCACATTGACGGGGCTGCCCGTGGGTCGGGTTGAGGTTATACATAGTGATACGGCCCTGGTCCCATACGACCTTGCGACCTATGGCAGCCGTTCGACATACCATATGGGAGCCGCAATGGAGGAGGCGGCGGGCAAGCTTACGGACCAAATGAAAGAAATCGCGGCCCACATCCTCCAGGTAAGACCCGATGAATTGGAAATGGCAGATGGTATCCTATCGAGCAAAAAGGCGCCCTCCGTGAAAGCGACCGTGGCTGAGCTGGTTCAGCGTCACGGCAGGCCCATCGAAGCCGTTGGAAATTGTACGGTGGGTGGACCCCTACGCACACCCGAGGGGGAGTTTCCCAATCATGCCACCTATTGGACTTGGTGTGCTGCCGCCGCTGAAGTGGAGGTCGATCCTGAAACGGGTGAGGTGATCGTCCTGTCTTACGCCCACGCCTGCGACGTGGGGAAAGCCATCAGTCCGACGGCCTGCGAAGGGCAGATGGAGGGTTCTGCGGTCATGTCGTTAGGGCCAGTTCTCTTCGAAGAGCTGGTCTGGGAAAAAGGCCAACTCCTCAACGCCGGTCTTATCGATTACCCGTTGCCGCGGGCACGCATTCTGCCACACTTCATTACCAAGCTCGTAGAGCGGCCCCACGACCGCGGTGGTTTTGGGGCTAAAGGGTTGGGCGATGTTATGCCCGTGCTGACTCCAGCCGCGGTAGTGAATGCAGTCTACGACGCTACCGGAGTCTTTATTTCGGAACTGCCTTTGAGACCGGACCGGGTCTTGGCCAAGCTAAGAGAATGAACCACGAGCCCCACGTGGCGCAGGCAGCGGCGTAAGACAAAGCTCAACAGCGGGTTCGGCAGCATTTCTTCTTCATCCTCGCCTCCTATGGTCTGTTTAACACACCATAAGAAGACGGTGGGTATCTAAAGAAGCTGCAAGATCGAATGCGCTGCGCGTTCTGAGCAAAGTGAATCCGAAAATTGGAGGGCTAGTTGAGTGTCGTATGTTAGCCGAGCAGTATGGAAAAGATGATCTTGTCGTGATTCTTGGGGCGGCGATCGCGCTTCCCAGGGTATAAGCAAAACCTTCCAACTATTAAGAATTTCTTAACGTTCTTTTCTATATTTGGGAACTATAAGCAATTAGTTCATCGGCTCATCCATTTCCTTAGACCTTCACTTTGACTGATATTCCAGCTAGTTAGCCCGGCTAACTTCCCTAGCTGCCGTGGCATATATCTTGCCTATACTCTATCGCCTAAGAGGCGGCGGATGAAGAAAAAAGCAAGAGAGGCGAGTTGGGATTAAAAGAGTTGTTAATGAGGAGAGAAGGATGACAACGAGCGAAAAAGCAGTTGCAAGTAAGAACGGCAAGGCTCCCAGGTGGGGGATGGCCGTTGATCTCAAGCGCTGCGTCGGCTGCCAGAGCTGTACCCTAGCTTGTAAAGCGGAGAATGGTACACCTCCTGGGATCTTCTGGATGAGGGTGCTGGAGAAGGAAGAGGGGAGCTACCCACAGGCGCGCAAGGTTTTCCTACCGATTCGTTGTAATCACTGCAGTGTGCCACCCTGTGTTCCGGTTTGTCCGACCGGGGCTAGCTACAAGCGGAAGAGAGACAATCTGGTTTTGATTAACCAGGATAAGTGCATCGGCTGTCGTGCCTGTGTTGTCGCCTGCCCTTATCAGGTTCGCTTCATTGCGGAGGATTCAAAGGGATACTATGGCGAAGAGCTCACGCCCTACGAGGCCGAGAGCTATCAGAAGTGGCAGCCCCGCACAGTGCAGAAGTGCACCTTCTGTGTCGATCGGCTCGAAAAGGGAAGAGAACCCGCCTGCGTCCAAACCTGTCCCACCCGTGCGCTTGTCTTCGGCAATCTAAATGACCTGGAAAGTGAGATCTGTAAGCTCGTCAGGCAAAGATCTCATTTTCAGCCGCGGGCTGAGTTGGGGACCGACCCTTCGCTCTATTATCTAACTTAGTTTCATAGGAGGCCGATATGGCGCAAGAGTTCAACATGAAGTTAACTCCTCAGGAAGAGTGGGGCTGGCTTCTGGCAGTGGACCTATTTCTAGGAGGTATGGGAGGAGGCCTTTTCCTTCTTTGCTTGATCTTCAACCTTTCTCCGTCTATTGCTGTCCTCTCCCTGGGATTGGTCGCTCTTGGGGCAGGGGTGTTGATGGTCGAGTTGGGGCGCCCTCTCAGGGCCTGGCGCGCCCTCTGTAAGCCCTTTTCTTCCTGGATCAGCCGCGGCGTTATCTTCGTGACGTTTTTTATTGTTTTCGGTGCGCTTTACAGCGCTCCCGCTTTTGACTCTTTTTCCTGGTTGGCGCCGGGGAGTGATACGGCAAGGAGGACAATAGGCGTCGTTGCCGGCATCTCCGCTCTCTTCGTTACTCTCTATCCCGGCTTTGTACTTGCCGCCTCTCCTTCCATCCCTTTTTGGAACAGCCCGCTTCTGCCGGTGCTTTTTTCTTTCCACTCTCTGATGGTTGCAAGCGGACTCATATTTCTGATTGCCCCGTTGGGATTGGAGAGCGCCGATCTCCGATCCATAAGCTTCTGGGGGGGGATCCTTATCGTCGTCAACTTTGGTCTTGGGGCGATGTATCTGGCTACTTCGAAGGGATCGGGTCTAGCGGGCAAGGAGGCGGTAAAGCGCTTGAATGAGGGTTCCTTGGGCTGGACCTTCAAGGTGGGAGTGATTTTGGTAGGCATGATCGTTCCTTTGGCCGTTGTTCTGTGGACGCCGTCGGCCATGGCGCTTGCCGGTCTCTTCATCTTGATCGGCGGCCTGCTTTTTCGCTATTGCGTATTGAAGGCCGGGGTTTACGTTCCTTTCCCGTTGACATGATCGAACGTGGCAAACCTAGCTACCAAAGAGTCTATGCAAGGGCAGGCCATCGACGTTCGAGTGAGATTCATGGGCGATCTAAGGGCCGTGGTCGAGTCACGGGATCTCGAGATGTCCCTGCCTCAAGGGAGCAGCGTGGGTGACCTGTTGAGTTCTCTCGCCGAGAGATTTGGCGATCCGTTTGCTAAGTGGGTTTTCACCGGATCGGGAGATCTGCACCATTACATTCTTATTTTTGTCAACGGTGAGAACATTCAGGATATAGGGGGACTATCGGTTAAATTGGGAGAGCAGGGTGGCAAGGTGGAGATCATCATGCTCCCCATGTTTGAAGGAGGATGACTATGGCAACAGAGATGGTCCAAACTTCTTGCGGGATGTGTTACATCGGTTGCGGTATTCAGGTCAAGGTAGAAAACGGCGTAGCAGTAAGCATCGAGGGTGACCCGAACAATCCGCAGAACCGTGGGAACATTTGCGCCAAGGGTCAGGCGGGGCTCATGAATCTCTATAATCCCCACAGAATCAAAACCCCGCTAAAACGGACTAATCCCCAAAGGGGGCTCCACGTGGACCCCGGCTGGAAGGAAATCTCTTGGGACGAAGCGCTGAATACCATCGTGTCCAAGCTCGTGGCGATTCGCGACAATCCGAAGCAGCTCTACATCCAGGGCTGGGAGGTCACAGGAGACAGTCATCTCTGGCTGCATGCCTTTGCCAGCGCCTTCGGCACCCCCCACTATTCGAGCAACGGCTCTCCCACTTGCGGCAAGGTGATCCATCCCGTTGAATTCTTTGCCGCCGGCGGCTTTCATCAACAGCCTGACCTTCATTACTGCAACTACTGCATCCTCGTAGGGACGCAGTTTGCCATTGCGGCCCGCGCGTCCTTCAACCACATTTTGCGGGATATGGCGGATGCCCGCGCCCGGGGAATGAAGCTCATAGTGGTCGATCCCATCGGAGGATTTGCCGGGAGTAAGGCGGACCAGTGGATTCCTGTTCGGCCCGGGACAGACACCGCATTCGCTCTGAGCATGCTCCATGTCCTCTTAAACGAGTTGGGGATTTACGATGAAAAGTTTTTAAAGCACAAGACCAACGCGCCTTACCTTGTGGGGTCGCGGGGCCTTTATGTGCGTGACCCAAACAGCGGTAAGCCTTTGGTTTACGATGCAGCGGATCAAAGAATTAAGCCTCACGACGATCCCACGCTCAGCGATCCGGCCATCACGGGTGGTGGTGAGGGAGGGCGGCCGTCCTTTGAACTTCTTAGAGAACATGTGGCGAAATATCCTCCCGAAAAGACGGAGGAGATCACAACCATCCCGGCCGCGACCTTGAGGCAGCTCGCCAAGGAATTCGGCGAAGCAGCCTGCATCGGCTCGACCACGGTGATCGACGGGGTCGAGCTTCCCTATCGGCCCGTCTGTGTTGATTGGGCCAAAGGGCCGCAGGGCCACAAGCACGGCTTTCACCAGTGCTGGCCGCTAAAGCTCCTTAACATCGTCGTGGGCGCCGTCAGTGTGCCGGGAGGCATTCTTAGCACCGGCGCTGCCGGCAAGAAGCCTTTTCAGTGGTTCCCGGAAGGAGGGACGGACGGAATGCTAGAGAAGGGCGGGAACATTTTACCCCTGCCTCACCCGAAAGCCTTCCCCGGCCGGACCCCG
>Ga0209212_1005756_pt1 | contig 14606 bp, 17 predicted proteins | sample RifGroC2_FD_183996 | JGI IMG/M metagenome (GOLD analysis project Ga0209212, IMG submission 183996) | Groundwater microbial communities from Rifle, Colorado, USA - Groundwater C2 (SPAdes) (version 2) | ecosystem: Environmental > Aquatic > Deep subsurface > Groundwater | place: Rifle, Colorado... | reverse complement strand
ACCGCTGGAACTGCAATGCGGCGTTACCACGAAAAGGTTCGTGGTAACCGTATCGATTGCATCGGAGTAACAAGAACAGTCAGGGTTGAGCTGGACCTTTCCGGATAAAAAAACGGGGTATTATAAAGGGAACCGTACGTTGATAGGCTTGATAGTCGCTGCCGAACTCTTTCAACAATCTCCTTTCTTCAATCAGAGCACCGACGATGAAGTACACGATTGAAATGACCGTCAATAGAAGCCAGCGGACACTGATAACAGGATTACTTATGAGGAAGAGAATAGAAAACAGATACAGTGGATGTCGTACGACGCGGTACAATCCGGAGATAATCAGCCGGTGAGTTTTCATATCATCCTGAGTCGGCCCGGCGATTCCAAGAAACTCAGCGGTTCCCGTCTGGCTGACGCAGACACACAGCGCCACCAGAAATACCAGCTGCATTCCATACAACACAAGACTCCACGCACCGGGCACAACATACAGAACAGCAGTGTTGCCATAGGCTGACATCACCCAGCCGAAAAGAGCAAGAGAGGCGAGATTGTAATACAGGCGGTAAAAACGGCGGAGATGGCTGCTACGAACAGTGAACCATCTTTTGAGTGAGGGTATCGCCAGAATCGAATGCACCATGGCAAACAGAGAGAAGCGGAACAGAAATTGAATGACGTCAGACACACAAACCACCGTATACAGTAATTACGGAAACGCTATCATGATCGGCTTGTATACACAACTATTACATGCTATAAGCGATTAAACTGGTTCACTTTTGGAGGTTGGACAATGGCAATTATCACCGTATCACGTGAAATGGGCACAGGAGCCTATCAGATTGCTTCAGACGTTGCCCAGAAGCTCAAATACACCCTTATTGACGGTCCCAAGATCAAATCGCTTGCCGCCAAATACGGTCTCACTCCGGAAACACTGCAGATGGTTGACGAAAAACCGCCTTCCTACGTCACCGCGGAAGACCGCAAACGGGCTGCAGCCCTCAATTCAATTGAACTGATTATTCTTGACCTTGCCCGTAAGGGAAATGTCGTGATTTACGGCCGGGGCGGCCAGGATCTGCTGAAGGATTGCAGAAATATCCTTCGCCTCCGTTTTATTGCTGACTTTGAAGAGCGCGTGGAAAGGTTTGCCGAAAGGGAGTGGATTGATCCGGACATGGCACGCTCATTGATTCGACGCAGCGATCACCAGCGCGGCGGTTTTATTCATTTCTATTTCGACCGTGACTGGCAGGATCCCAACAATTATGACCTGGTCTTCAACACTTCCCGCCTTTCCGAGGCAACGATAGTTGACAGTATTATTGCAACAGCCAAGGAACCGTCCCTCAAAGAGTCCGACAAATCAGCCGGCGCAGTAATCGACAGCGTTATATTGTCAAAGAAGATTGAAACAGCTCTTCTGAATTCTCCTGCACTGGAAGATTATCGACCCTTCACGCTTGCAATTGACAAAGGCGTCGTATCTATCAGCGGGTATATTATTTCCGAGACCCAGAAAAAGGCTGCCATAGAAATTGTCACATCAGTCAAAGGAGTAACATCGGTCGTTGAAGATATCCACGTGGTTGACTACAAGGCATATAAAGAGAAGATGTAACTTTTTGCTACGGTAGTTGACGGATCCGGTCATATAAGGGGGCGAGCAGGGCGCTGTCGAAGCGTATTCCTTCTCGCCCCTTGCCGATTTCAAGCCCCTGTTCAATGCCATGAAAATCTGAACCTGCCGTCATCAACAAGCCGTGCTCCCCGGCAGTACGCCTCAGGAATTCAATTTCAAGAGGCCACCCCATATTGTTGTAAACCTCAATACCATCCAACCCCAACCCTTGCAGCGCAGCTATTACTGAGCCAAGCATATCCAGATCTTTGGTTACGCTGGTCGGATGCGCGAGTACGGCAACGCCACCGGTACGGTGTATTTCAGCAATCGCCTCAGCCATCGGCCAATAGCTTTTGGGAACATTGCACGGCCCCAGATAGCGCTGGAAGGCATCTTCGACAGAATCTACATACTTCAGCTCCAGCAAGGCACGGGCGATATGCGGGCGGCCAATCGCGTCACGGGCAAAGGCAAGGACACTCTTGCGGTCTATTGCCGCACGCCCTTCAGCAAGCAAGCAGGCATTCACCCGCTCAAGAATTTCATCATTTCGACCTTCTCGACGCTGCCGAAAACCATCCAGGCTCAACAGGAACCGATCATCCCGATAATCAATACCATAGCCGAGGAGATGAACATCCGTCCAACCCTCAAACTGGACGGAAAGCTCAATGGCCGGAAGCACATCTATACCGGCAACGGCGCCGGCAACGGTAGCCTCTTCAACGCCTGCGACGGAATCATGGTCGGCAATTGCGATCACCGCAACATTTTGGTTTGCTGCAAGCGCTACAAGCTCGGAAGGGGTAAAAGCGCCATCGGAAAAACTGGAGTGGATATGCAGGTCAATGTTCATGGCAGGCATTCTAACGCGACCTGACAAAAAAGTAAAACCGCTATTGCAGAGCTACCATGCTTAGGATAGAATTCAGTCCATGAACCCGGCTGACATCCATACCATTATCGCCACTCTGCGCGATGAATACAAAAACTGGCAGACTCCGGCCGTAACCATTGTTGCCCACTGCAATGGCAGCCCTTTCAAGGTTCTTATTTCCTGCATCATTTCGCTGCGTACCAAGGATGAAGTGACGGCACGTGCGTCAGCCCGGCTTTTTGCGCAGGCTGCAACTCCCGAGGCAATGGTGAAGCTCACGGTGGAAGAAATTTCCCAACTGATCTATCCAGCCGGTTTTTACCGCACGAAAGCGGCACAGATTGCTCTTTTATCGCAACAGCTGGTCGATGACTACCATGGTATTGTACCGGACGACATCGATGAGCTGCTCCGTTTCAAAGGAGTCGGACGCAAAACCGCCAACCTGGTTATGACTCTTGGTTTCGGCAAGCCGGGGATATGCGTGGACACCCACGTCCACCGGATCTGCAACCGCCTTGGCTATGTGGTGACCAAAAACCCTGACGACACTGAAAAAGCCTTGAGGAAGCAACTGCCTGCCGAATACTGGATCGAGATCAATGACCTGCTGGTCGCTTTCGGACAAAATCACTGTCACCCGGTATCGCCCCGCTGCTCAACCTGTAAAGTTGCACAGTGGTGTAACCGGGTTGGTGTAACAGTGTCGCGCTAACACACTAAACTCGATAAAAAAATTGCTAATTATCGTATTTGATTATTGCCAGCTGACAAAAACTCATATAAATTGAAACACTATTTTATATTCTGCCACCAATAGGAGGTATCGCATGTTACAAAAAATAGGATTTATCGGACTTGGTACGGTCGGCCGTCATATGGCAACAAACCTGGCCAAAGGAAGTTACGAGCTGACGGTTTATGATACTGAGCTGGCAGTAGTAAAGGAACTTGTTGCGGCAGGTGCCAAGGAGGCAGGCTCAGCACTTGAAGCTGCCAAGGGACGAGACCTTGTTATCGCTATTGTCCCTGAAGGTGATGAGTTGGGACCTCTCTTTTTCGGCGACAAAGGAATCATCGCCGGTATCGATAGCGGAACGATCCTGGCTGACATGGGTTCACACTCTCTTGAAACCACCATGAAACTTGCTGAAGAATGCGCAAAAAAGAATGTGCCCTATCTGGATGCACCGGTATGGGGCAGCAAAGACCATGCAGTAAACGGACTTATGACCATCATCACCGGCGGAGATCCCGCTTTGGCCGGTAAATGCCGCGAACCATTCTCTTTCTTCGGACTTAACACAATTCATGTCGGCCAGATCGGCGATGCCACAAAAATGAAGTTTATCGTCAATCTGGTGCAGGCCGAACTGGTACAGGTACTGGCCGAAGGCCTGGTTTTTGGCGAGAAAATGGGCTTCAATGCCGACAAGATTCTGGAAGTTCTCGATACCCGCGGCGTTGCCTCGCCGCTGTTCCATCAAAAAGGGCGCGCCATGGCCCGCGGCGACTTCTCCCGCAGCCTTGCCCTCAAATATGTCAACGACCAGATGCATATGGTCATGAATGCCGCCCGGCTCGTAGGGCTGAAGTTGCCTGCTGCCGAATCAGCCAGCAAGGTATATCAGGCAGGGGTTGATGCCGGGCTTGGTGAAGAGGATTTTTCCGCCGTCATCAAAGTTCTGCGCAAGTAAATCCGAAAGCGAATAATTTCTGCACCAGGCGTCCAATCCAATTGGGCGCCTGTTTTTTTGAGGGACGTTACAATGATTGTTCTCGGCATAGACCCCGGATCACGCATAACCGGCTACGGTATCGTAGAAAAAGCTGGAAACCGTTTGGTCCATATTGACAATGGTGCAATATTCACCGACACGGCAGCTGATTTCCCCGGCCGATTGAAACAGATCTTTGATGGACTGCTGGAGATCATTGCCCAGTACAAACCTGACCAGGTAGCCGTTGAGAATATTTTCTTTTCCACCAACGCCCAGAGCGCCCTCAAACTGGGGCAGGCCCGCGGCGCCGCAATCGTGGCAGCGGTGCATTGCGGCCTTCCGGTCGCAGAGTACACCGCATTACAGGTTAAGCAGGCCGTGGTTGGCCAGGGACGGGCGGAAAAAGCACAGGTGCAGAAAATGCTCAAGGCGCTGCTCGGCCTACCGGAAACTGCCCAGGCTGACGCCTCTGACGCGCTTGCAGTCGCTATCTGCCATATCAATTCATACGGGCTCAAACAACTTTCCGCCGGCAACGGCAGTTCTAAACGGCAAAAAACATCCTGGAGGGATATGAAACTATGATCGCACTACTTACAGGCCTGATCGCCCACAAATCACCTGACCATATCATTCTCGATGTGCACGGGGTTGGTTACCGGGTTCACATCCCCTTTTCAACCTACTATGAGCTCCCGGAGGAAGGTGGCACCGCAACACTTCATATCCACACCAGCGTCAGAGAAGACGCGATACTGCTCTACGGCTTCCGGACCCAGCTGGAAAAATCATTCTTCCAGTTGCTGATAAACGTTTCCGGTGTCGGTCCCAAACTGGCCCGCGACATTCTCTCCAACATTCAGCCCGGCCCGTTGGCCCAGGCATTGGCGCAGGGCGACCTGGCAAAGCTCTCGACAATACCGGGAATCGGCAAACAAACCGCCGAGCGGCTGGTGCTGGAGCTGAAGGACAAGGTTGGCAAAATGGATCTGTCATCGCTTCCAGCCGTCGATGCACGGGAAATCCCTGCTAACGACGTAAGCGAGGACGTCCTGTCGGCACTGCTCAACCTTGGCTATAAAGAGCCGCAGGTACGCAAAGCTCTGGCGGGACTTGATGCAAGCGGAGATGTTTCCGTGGAAGTTCTGCTGAAGCAGGCGTTGAAGACGTTAATGAGGTAGCGGAAACAAACTGAAACAGTGGAGTGACGATGTTTGTATATTGTAGCCTCGAAGAGCTGTCGCCGGAAACCGCATGGAACAGCGGCGGTGTCTCCATCCGTGGTGGTCGCGGCAAGGAAGGCTTGACCCAGAAGCAGCTTGCCGAACTAACCGGCATTGCCCAGCATCACATCAGCGAGATGGAAAACGGCAAGCGGCCTATCGGCAAGGAAACCGCCAGGAAGCTGGCAGCAGCACTAAATATTGATTATCCGGTTTTTCTGTAAGGCGAAGGAAGGCCGTGTATAGAAATGAGTAAAGGGGCTGTGATGGATACAGCCCCTTTGCTATATGGTATGAAACAGAATTTAGTTACTTCGTAACCTTCGGACTTGATCGGAGATTAAAAAAGCGGATAAAGATGTCGAGGACATTTTAAGTCAAGTGGGGGGGGCAAAGGTTACCAAAATAAATTACAACAAAAAAAGGAGCTACGACATAAGCCGTAACCCCTTTAATTTGCTGGTTGGTGAGATTGGAATCGAACCAGCGCCCCCCTGCTCCCAAGCCTTTGAATCCTGGGAACATATGCTGAATAGCATTCTCTGAAGGAATGGCAGGAAAATGCTCAAAATTTGATACCCATAGAGGGCGTTACGCAGAACCACCCCACAGGATTTCTTTCACGGTTGGCAGCGAGTTATAGGTGGTGCAGGGTTAACACCGCTCCTGGGCATTCTTTACTGCTGTTGGTGTCCAGGCTCCTGCTTTGCCCCTGAGTGTAAGAATGTTTTCTGGTTCAGTTCCCTGGCGATACCATTCAGGAAGCGAACTCATCTGCCTTGGCTTGACGTGCCTTGACTCCCAGTTCACGCCCTTTCTCTGCTGCTGCGCTATTGAGGCTCTGGGGGCTGCCCAATACCTTCCCCCGTGCCTTGGCAGCTTGTAGGGCTGACTTTGTTCGCTGGGAAATCATCTCCCGCTCATGCTCTGCTACTGCTGCCAGGATATGTATGGTGAATTTGTTAGCTGCTGGCATATCAACTGCGATGAACTCAATACCACTCTTCATGATGGAGCCTATGAAATGGGAATCACGGGATAGACGGCCTAGCTATGCAATCACCAGTGTTGCCCCTGTCATCTGGCAGTGCTGCATGGCTGTTGATACCCTGATGTATCCTACGAATTTGCCGTTTGCCATTGTCAATTACCTTCTATATAAATACACTGCACGAACATTTACTGTATTTATATATATGAATGTGAATGCAGTCAACATAAGTTTTCTCCTTCAAAATCTTTTATGGATATTCAAGGGCTAGTATAATCTGCTATAAATGATGAGTTGCTACTTCAAGACGGAATATAAAAAAGTGCTAAAATAGCTCATAATCCGGTCAATTGAAATCCATTTACCGTTGTATAGCATTGATAAGGTGGCCAGTTTGATGAATTGTTTCAAAATAGTGGGAGTCAACTGTTTCATATTACTAGTTCTCCTTGGCATTATTGAAGTCGGACTCCGAATGGCGCATTTCCCATTCAGTTCCAGCTGGAATCCTTCTGAAAACGCAATAGCAGAATTCGATAAAGAGCTGGGATGGAAATATAGTGCGAATCTGAATAGATCAGTTCACTTCGGTAGTAGCGAGGCAATGGTCTATACAGATGCAAATGGGATTCGTATTCCATCACCAGGGTTTAATCTTTCGTCGAAGAAGCCTTCGATACTTTTTGTCGGCTGTTCATACACAATGGGACACGGACTGTCTTATTATGAAAATTTTGTTGGCCAACTGGGTGCGTACGTTGGTATACCTTATCAGGTTGTTAATTTGGGGGTGCAGGCGTATGGAACTGATCAAGCCTATATAGCGCTGAAAAAGTTTGTCCCAAGATTCAATACAAAGATTGTAGTATATACCTTCATCGGAGACCATATTTCACGGAATGGCGTTACCGACCGAAGACTAATATTGCCCAATGCACATATGATTGGGACAAAACCTCTGTTCGAGCTTTCTGGGGATGACCAGATACGACTAGTTAAATCTGCAAAACGTTATGAAGATTATTGGAATTCATACTTACTTGATGCCTTGAAATTATCATTACTCAATCAGATTGGTCTTTACCCTCCTTACCCAGAAGAACTCACTATACGCTTGATTCAGCATATGGAGAAATATTGTAAAGAACGTGGCATTCTCTTTGTCCTTCTCAACTGGCGAAAAACACCAAACGATTACAGCAGGTTCAGCAAATTCAGCATAAATTGCATCGACACTCTTGAACACGCCCCACCAAATTGGAAATATATGAGTGAATCAGTTGATTGGCATCCCAATTCCGAAGCAGGTATACATGTTGCTCGTTTATTAAGAGACTATATAAAATTTAAGAGTAAATTGACCTTACCCCTTCAGTAGTACCAGTTTTAACTTAGGTTTTTCGGTCTTTTGTTCTTTTTCAAATATTCTAGCAAACTCAGTTGGTGCCAGGCCATTTAGTGAACTGTGCGGCCTTTCCGAATTGTAATCTAGTCGCCAAGTTTCAATGATTTTTTGGGCGCTGTGTAAATTGACGAAGACATTGTCGTTCAGGCATTCATCACGGAATTTACCGTTGAAACTCTCGATGTATGCGTTTTGCGTTGGCTTGCCTGGCTGAATAAATCTGAGCTTTACGTTGTTGTCAAAAGCCCATAAATCAAGTGCTTTGCTGATGAACTCGGGGCCATTATCGACCGTTATGGCTTCAGGAAGCCCACGGGTCAGGGCAATTCGCTCAAGTACCTTGGTCACCCGTTTTCCTGTCAGCGAGTGATCAACTTCAAGTACGGGACACTCTCGGCTAAGGTCATCAACTACGGTTAACACTCGGAAGCGTCTGCCGTTGTAGAGGCTGTCAGATACGCAATCCATAGACCAGTGTTGGTTGATCCGTTCCGGCCTATCCATGCCCCCCCTGAGGTGACTGATACGTTTCTTGCGTTTCTTCAGGCGAAGCGAAAGGCCTTCTTCTGATAAACTGGCGTAACACGAAATAAAAGAGCCGGGAACCTTTAAACAGGAATCCCGGCTTTTCTGTTTTTAGATACCAAAAGTCACTTTTGAAGTCACTTTTTAAAAAGTACACAAAAAAGGGATTACAGAAAAATCTGTAACCCCTTGAAATTGCTGGTCGGTGAGACTGGAATCGAACCAGCGACCCCCTGCTCCCAAGGCAGGTGCGCTACCAGGCTGCGCTACTCACCGACGAAAGAATGACTGTATAACATGACCCCACCCGTTACGCAAGATAATAATCACTTTCCCGACATTTCCCTGTCAACTGATGCACGCCATTCCTTCACCAGGCCATCGTAGGTAACATTATAATCTTTCAGCGCCGCTGCAACCGAGTCATCAAAGGTACGTCCATTTCCCAGGCTGGACAGTATCTGCCTGACCCGGTGCCAACCATAGGTGGTGACCATATAATTAACCAGTGCATAACTCTGCTGATAGGCTAACGCTGCTGCGGAGGTGGAAAAGTCACTGAAATTAGCTTCGAGTTTTCTGAAGTCCACCAATGTCCCCGCACGGGCGGCACGTCCAAATGCCGGGAGCGGCCGGTTATACTGCATCCGGCCAAACATTTCGGCAATCCCCTCATTAAGCCAGAGCGGACAATTGCCGCGGGTCAACTCGAAGACAACCACGTGGGCATACTCGTGATACAGGACACCGCGCATCGCAGGTGTTATCTCAGTTAATGCACCAAAAGGGAGACGGATCTTCCCGTCATAAACTCCACCTGACCAGTCAGGTGAATCGGTAACCGTCTTAAAATCCGCCCGTTTATAAATACCGACCGGAACCCGTGCCTCCGGAAACAGCCCAAGCTCCGCACCGACAAGATTGGCCGCCGACTCAAGAACATCAAGGATAGCCAGGGCGAACGCCGTATCCACACCGGGATCGTAGGTAAGATCAAAACGCGAGCTGTGCCCCCGATCCATCCCGGCTTCTACCGTATTTTCCTTGCGCCCCTTTTCCAGCAACTCAACGATTTCCTTGCGCCCCGGAGATAGTTTAAGTGCCTGTTCCCACAGCTCCAGTGCCTGCTGACGGTTGTCGGTTTCAAACTGCACTAGCCCGAGGTAATACAGCACCTCAACGGAGTCCTGTTTGAGTCCCCTCGCCCGCTCAAGCTCATAGCGGGCCACGTCATATTTTTTCAAATGATAGTTGCTGATGCCGCGCAGCAGAGCATAGCCTGCTTCTTCCGGATAGAGTTCCTGAGCCTTGATGAAGTTTTCATCGGCCTTTTCATAGCGTTTCTGTTTGAAATGCTGATGCCCGAACGCCGCATAGCCTTCGGCAAGGTTCCGTTTAAAAACGGTGTTGAGAGGAAAAAGCAGGTAGGCTTCCCGTAACTGTTCAATGCCCTTTTCATACTCCCCGCGCATCAACAGTTCACGGCCGTAGCCGCTACGCAGAACCGGGTCACTGTCAATCGGCTCGGCAACAGCGATCGCTGACAGCAGAAGCACCATGAGGGATACACTACAGAGCCACCTGACTACATGCTTTGTAAACAGTATCATTGGCCGGCGAGAAATGTGCGCAAAGACGAGGTTATTCCGGCGGGATCAAGCCCCAGCATGGCGCGCAGTTCATGCTGCTCACCCTGGGGAATATAGGAGTCGGGATAGCCGAGACGCAACACCCGCACCCCGGTCAGACCGCGCTGTTCAAGCAGCTCCAAAACAGCAGAGCCGAAGCCGCCTTGCAGCGCGTTTTCCTCAATGGTTATCAAAACCCCGCATTTTTTCGCCAGCGCCATTACCAGCTCTTCATCAAGCGGCTTCACAAAACGGGCATTGACGACCGTCAGCGCGAGACCCTCCGCATCCAGAGTTGCAGCAGCTTCCATGGCCGGATGCACCATCGTGCCGAGGGCAAGGATTGCCGCGGTACTCCCTTCACGCAGCAGTTCGGCACGTCCAACCGGAAGAATTTCAAGAGCCTGATCCAGTGCAACTCCGTATCCGTTGCCGCGTGGATAGCGCACCGCAGCAGGAGTTCCAAGATTGATAGCGGTAGCCAGCATGTGCTGCAGCTCGTTTTCGTCTTTGGGGGCCATCAGGGTCAGGTTGGGCAGGTGGCGCAGATAGGAGAGATCAAAGGCGCCGTGATGGGTGGGGCCATCATTACCGACCACCCCGCCGCGATCTATGGCGAACGTCACCGGCAGGTTTTGCAGGCAGACATCGTGGCAGACCTGATCATAGGCCCGCTGCAGGAAGCTGGAGTACACGGCAAACACCGGCCGGTACCCGCCGGCTGCCAATCCGGCGGCAAAGGTGACACCATGCTGTTCGGCAATACCCACATCAAAAAAACGCTCCGGGAATTCCTTGGCAAACCCGGTCAGACCGGTGCCGTCCGGCATGGCTGCGGTAATAGCTGCAATCCGGTCGTCTTCGGCTGCCAATTTGCACAATGCGCTGCCGAAAACCGCCGTGTAGGAAGCCGCCCCTCCCTTCCCCTTCAGCACCTTGCCGGTCTCGATTTCGAACGGTCCGACCCCGTGGAACAACGACGGGTTGTTCTCGGCAGGTTTATATCCCATCCCTTTTTTTGTCAGGACGTGAATGAGCACGGAGTTATCGAATTTTTTCACATTTTCGAGCGTTTCGATCAGTGCCGGCAGATCGTGCCCATCCACCGGTCCGATGTACTCGAACCCGAAAGCCTGGAACAGCATGCCGGGGGTAAATAACCCTTTGAACGACTCCTCCATCTTGCGGGCGACATGAAGGACCCCCTTGCCTATTTCCAGACGCTTGAGAAACGACTCGGTGCTCTTTTTGAAACGATGGACAAATTCACTCGACGCCGTACGTGACAGAAAGGTAGAGAGGGCACCGACATTTTCGGCAATCGACATCTCGTTATCGTTCAGGATAATAATCAGATCCTTATTGAGGTGGCCGGCATGGTTGATCCCCTCATACGCCATACCGCCGGTCATGGAGCCGTCGCCAATAACCGCAATAACCTTGCTGGTGCGACCGTCAAGGTCACGGGCAACCGCAAAGCCAGTAGCAGCGGATATGGAGGTGGAAGAATGGCCGACATCAAAGACATCATGTTGCGATTCGTGACGCTTGGGAAAACCGCTGATACCGTTCAGGGTGCGGAGCGTATCAAATCTGTCGCGCCGGCCGGTCAGCAGCTTGTGTGCGTAGGCCTGATGCCCCACATCCCAGACGATCTTGTCAGCCGGCGTGGTAAAAACCTTGTGCAGGGCAATCGTCAACTCCACCACTCCCAGAGAAGGGGCCAGATGACCGCCATTAGCGGCACAGGTCTGGATAATAGCCTGCCTCAGGTCATCGGCAAGTTCCGGGAGCCGGGAAGCCGGAAGACGTTTAAGATCGTCAGGTGAATTTATTGTTTCAAGGATTGACATGCCTAGGCCTTATTTCATTCGGTGAAGTTCAGTTTTTGCGTTGCACGATGTAGCGGGCAATTTCCCGGAGCGGGTCAGCCTCCGCGCCAAAGATATCCAACGCCTTCAGCGCCTCATTCATCATCGATTCGGCCTCTTCCCTGGCGGCAGCCATACCCATGACAGCAGGATAGGTAGCCTTGCCGCGGGCTTCGTCACTTCCGGCATCTTTGCCGATTTCCTCAGTCGTCCCGACGATATCGAGAATATCGTCGGCGATCTGGAATGCCAGCCCCGCAGCTTCGCCAAACCGGGTAATCCCGGCAAGCTGCTGTCCCCCTGCACCGCCAAGAAGTGCTCCGGCCACCACCGAAGCCTTGATCAGCGCTCCGGTTTTATGGGTATGAATATACTGGACCGTCGGTAGATCGATATCATGGCGCCCGACCACCTGTCCGCCAACCATGCCGTAGGAGCCGGCACAGGTAGCAATCTCATGAAGTACCGCCAGCAGTCCGGCAGGTTCGCCTCCGCCTGAATAGCGCGGATCGCTCGTAAGCTTGAATGCTTCCGTCAGAAGGGCATCACCGGCCAGAATCGCAATTGCCTCGCCGAACACCTTGTGGTTCGTCGGGTTGCCGCGCCGGAAGTCGTCATCATCCATGGCCGGCAGGTCGTCATGGATCAGGGAATAGGTGTGAATCATCTCCATGGCACATGCGGCCGGGAGGGCGCGCTCCGTATCGCCACCCACCGCCTGGCAGGCGGCCAGCAGCAGGATCGGCCGGACCCGCTTGCCGCCGGCAAAAACCGAGTAGCGCATAGCCTTGTGAAGAGTGTGGGGCAACTCCGTTTCCTTGGGCAAAAACCGGTCAAGCGCCGCATCAACCCGGGCGCACTGTTCTTTCAAATATACTTTCAGATCCATCAAAGGTTCCCTTCCTCAGTTTTCTCCGGATTCAAACGGTTCCCGTTTCAAGCTGCCATCCTTCTGTTTCAGAAGGATTTCAACCCGGCGCTCGGCATCATCAAGTCTGCCGGAACAGAAGGCGGCATGCTTAACCCCCTCTTCAAAGACTTTCAGAGAGTCTTCCAGCGTCAACGAACCGGTTTCGAGGCGTTTTACGATTTCTTCCAGCTTTTTGAGGGATGCTTCAAATTTATCGGTAGCCATATGGTATCTCTCGCAGGGTAAGTTGTGTGATTGTATATGGGTATGCCGGCAGACGTCAAGTTTTGCCCGATTCAACGGACTCTACCCGGCAGGAAGCCAGCCCCCGGTGGAGTCTCAGCTGTAGCTGTTCGCCAATGGCCAGCAAGGCAGCGTCGGTCACAACCGTTCCGTCACCGGCACGGGCTGCTATGGCATAACCCCGGGCAAGCGTCCTGAGCGGAGACAGCACCTCCAGGCGTGCGGCATTGTCTCCGAATTTCTGCCGGACTGCCTCCAGCCGCTGGTCCAGCGCCCCCTCAGCCCGTACCGTCAGGAGCATAATCTGTTGCCGCAAGGACTCGACCCTTCCATGGGGATCATTATGCTGTAATGCCTGGTAAAGGTGCACAAAGCGGTCGCGGCGACGGGAGACCGCCACATGCAGCGCCATATCAAGTCTTCCGCTCAGATCGTCCACCCTTAAGGCAAGGTGTCCCAGCATGGTGCGTGGATCGTGCAGAGACCGGCGCAAAGCGTCCAGCCGGCTGGAACGTGTCATCAACAAGATTTCTATCGCGCGGCGCAAGCGATGGGACAGAGTGTCAATCTGACCGCGCAGATCTTCGGCACTGGCAATCACCAGTTCGGCAGCCGCCGACGGCGTCGGTGCCCGCAGGTCGGCGACAAAATCGCAGATGGTCCAGTCGGTTTCGTGGCCGACCGCAGAAATAACCGGAATTTTTGACCGATAGACCGCCCGGGCCACCACCTCTTCATTGAATGCCCACAAATCCTCCAAAGAGCCGCCGCCGCGGCCGACCAGCAGGATATCCACCTCAGCCATCCGGTTCATGTCGTCAATGGCACGGGCAATTTCCAGCGCCGCCCCCTCCCCCTGTACGCGCACCGGGTACAGCAGCACCTCCAGCGAGGCAAAGCGGCGCTTCAGTACATTGATAATGTCATGGATGGCGGCGCCGGTCGGCGAGGTAATTACGCCGATCTTGCGGGGAAACCGGGGCATGCTGACCTTGTGCGCGTCGGCAAACAGCCCTTCTCCAGCCAGCTTTTCTTTCAACTGTACAAATGCGGTCTGGAGGGCGCCGATCCCGGCAGGCTCCAGATATTCGCATATCAGCTGATATTCGCCGCGCTGGTCGTACACCGAAATACGTCCCCGGCAAATCAGCGCCATGCCGTCAGTCAGCCGGAACTTAAGATTCTTGACAGCGCTTTTGAACATCACACAGCGCAGCTGGGCTCCGGCATCCTTGAGGGTAAAATAGCAATGGCCGGAAGAGGGGTAGGAAAGGTTCGATACCTCACCCTGCACCCAGAGCTGCTCGAAGTTTTCTTCAAGCACCCCGCGCAGCAGAGCGGTGAGGCGACTTACCGAAAGAATTGTTTTTTCAGAGAAGATATCCACTAATACGTACTCAAAACTTTAATAATCATCCGAAGATCCGCCGCCGTCAAAATCGCCCCCACCGCCGGAGAAGCTGTCGTCGCCACCTGACGAACTGCCGCCACCTCCGCCGTAAAAACCGCCTCCCCAGCCGCCACCCCAACCGCCGAAGCCGCCACCGCCGCCTCCGGCAAAGAGAGACGAAACGATTTTGCTCAGGAG
>Ga0209212_1005754_pt1 | contig 14608 bp, 10 predicted proteins | sample RifGroC2_FD_183996 | JGI IMG/M metagenome (GOLD analysis project Ga0209212, IMG submission 183996) | Groundwater microbial communities from Rifle, Colorado, USA - Groundwater C2 (SPAdes) (version 2) | ecosystem: Environmental > Aquatic > Deep subsurface > Groundwater | place: Rifle, Colorado... | reverse complement strand
CTTTATATCAGCCTCAATCTTCCCTTTCAAATGGTATGACTTGGATACATCAACAATCGTTTTGGAAATAAGACTATCAATCTTCTCTGAGCCATCCGGATGGTTTTTCTTGTACCAAGCTGTTGTATAGTTATATTGATGTGCCAGTATCTCTCTTTTAGCAATAGCAGTTTCTTTATCACCATTTCCTTCATAAAGGTCAGCTATTCTCTCATATATAAATGGGGTATTTGGATTATCAGGGAAACTTTTTATCAGGAAATCGTAAACATATATGGCATTTTCATATCTCGTCTCCTGTATAAGCACCTCGCCAATCTTTTCCAAGACTGATGTTGAGTATCCCCTTACCCCTTTAGATTGCAGATATCCCACAGCCTCATCTATCTTACTAAAATGGGTTAAGCTCATTACAAGACAGGAGATAGACTCTTCAGTCAATCCTGCCTCCTTAAACTTACCTTCCCATGTCCTATCTATTAGTGACATGAATAAATCCGATGCATTTTTAAAATCATCAATCTTATAATAGACCCAGCCGAGTTTATATACTGCCTTATCATAAAATACAGACTGAGGGTAATTTAATACCCTCATGTATGAGTCTCTTGCCTCCCCCATCTGTCCGGTTTCAAAATAAAACTCTCCAATCCTGAAATTCATTTCAGGCAGGTAGATACTCTGGGGGTAGTTTCTTATAATCCCCTCAAACACCTTTACAGCCTCATCCCTTTCCCCCAGCTCGTAGAGGGCAAAACCAAGGGCGTAGTGAACTGCATCCGCCCCCTTTCTATAGCGGTACTCATCCGATAGAATCCTGAAATGCCTTATAATAGAGCTATAATCCTGTTGGGGATACCTCAATTCTTGTTTTAACGAACCTTTCTCAACAGCCAGTGCCTTCTCATATTCCTCCATCTCCCTTTTATACAAAATATCCTTTGCCTCAAGATAACCCTCTGTAAGCCTTAAAATTGTATCAAGTGAAAGGTCTTTATGCCCTGTAAGATTCATATACTCTTCCCACTCTCGTACCCGTTCCTTTAAAAATCTATCTTCTGAAGAAGTTTCTTTAAGATTGACAGCAGATTTCCCTTCCATTGTCTTACAGGAGGATATAAAAAATATCAGAATTAATATGTAAATGAACTTTATACACATTTCTATCTTGTAGTTATTACCTGCCTTTATCTTTTGCCAACTTTTCCACATTCATTTTTACTATATCCGTTCCTGCAATAATATCATCCTTAAAATCTGCAAGCTCATACTTTATTTTTGTAAATCTCTCCGTCACATGATTATCCAGTCTGTTCATCGTCTCATCCAATGCCCTCTCTGTATCTTTTATATCCTTATTGAGCCTCTCCTTTATCATTCCCAGTTCCTTCAGGTCTTCCCGCCCCTTACCTATCCTTTTTTCAAAGATTGGCATAACCTTTAATAAAGCATTCTCAAATTCTATCTTATCTTTCTTCTGTATCTTATCTATATCCCTTCCAAACTTCTCAATTGTCAGCACTATCCTCTTTAAATCTTCTAAAGTATCATATTTAACCATTTTAACTCCGCTGTCTATTGTATGGTTAAAAATAGGGCATGTTACTGGAGAATTAAGACACTCCATTGCCTCTGAAGCTTCATGGAGAATAGCTTCAACAATCTTTTTTTCAGTCTCAGTCATCTGGTGCTTTACTGTTTTCTGCCAGTAGTCATTTAGCATTTGGATTCTGGCTATCTCAACTCCTTTTGCCGAGAGTATCTTTTTATTTTTCCCCTCCTTTCCAATTATAGCAATCAGATTGTTTTTAACATCTTCTATATCTTCCTCTATCTTCTTCTGCATATCCTCCATCCATCTTATTATGTTATCTGCATAAATCTCTCTATCTACAACCTCCTCTTTCTTTCTTAAAAAGCCGTTCTTCAATATATTTAAAAGTTTGTATTCTTCTACAATGTCAGTTAAATCCGCATTGCTGCGTAATGCTGATAGATAATAGCTTTCCTCATTACTCAAAGATGCTGAGTTTCTCTCAATAAGATTGGAAATATACTCTCTTCTTATAGATTTATCACTAATTATCTGTTTCAATCTGCCCTCTGTCTCTGAATATACATTTGATAAAAATTGGAAATGTTCAACAGCTTCCTTAACCATGCCCGTCTTAAGATAACAGTAACCTAAGACTATCTGAATCTCCTGCTCTTCCTGATTATACGGAGGTAGAGGTTTCATCTCCTTAAGGATAGGAATTGCATTTTCATAATAACCCAGTTTTATAAGGCTCCATGCCTGCCCGGTAATGGCTTCCTTATAAAATTGACTCTTTTGTGATACCGATAAAAACTCATTCAAGGCACTGGAGAAAGACCCCATTTCAAATAAAACCTGACCGAGCAAGATATGAATTCTTTCGGAGAGATTTTCTTTTTCTATGACAGGATGATTGAGAGAATCTCTTAAGATATTCTCTGCCTCTTTATAATTCTGTTTCATTGCCTCTATCTGGGCAATGGAAATTCTGGCATATGGATAAAGCTTATTATCTCTTGAAATCTGCAATAGCACTCTTTTTGAATCAGTTAGCCTGTTCAGCCGTAAAAGGCTTATCCCCTCAAAATAGTTTGCAGTACCCAGATTATCCAGCTCTTTACTCAAAAACAACCTCTCATATTCACTCATTTCGTAAATAACATCCAATAATCTCACCCTCTCAGATATTTCCTTGGGAAAGGATTGAAATGAAAACATGGGATACTCTCTCATTTCAGACAATCTGTTTATATCTGATTGCTTCAGGAGAAGAATTGCCTTATCCTTAATTTTAGAAGGATTATTTATAATGTTCCTGCTCAATATTGATGAGGAGAGATAGTCACCTGTAAGATAAAGATAGAGGGCATTTTGATACTGATATTCACTCAAAGGAATCCGAACCTCTTCCATTTCTGCATAAGATGAAGTTTTTAGTAATGGCAGGAAATCCGCCGCATTTAATATCTGTGGAAATAATAAAACAAAAAATATTTGAAAATAATAAATTATATATTTCACTGATTTATCAAATAGTTATAAGATGTTGCTTGAAATTACACTTTACTTATTAGTCATCCATCAAATTCAAACTTAGTGACCCGCAGCTCTACTTTATCTTTCCTCTTTTCAAGTGAAAGTTCTATGTAAATATCCTTACCTCGTGGCATATTCAGAGGGATAAATAACTCCCCTTTTTGCTGGGGTTTATCTTTTTCTGCCCAGAAATATATTATTCCAAGATTACGATTCCCTCCTGTTATCTCTTTACTGTAAAGCTGATGGCGTCCACCAGAATTAAGTGCCTCGTTTTCAACAGGTGTATAAACATGCCCCTCTAACAATTTATTATTATCATAAATTTCTATAGAAGTTATCTTTATATCACTGCTCCGTTTTATGATGGATAGATTTAAAATTGTGGTAGGAAAATCCCAAATATTCTTCTCAATTTTTTTTAATGACTCCTCAAGAAAAATATATTCATTATCTAATCTGATTATTAACTCTCTTATGGATTCCTCCTTTTTCTGAGAGTTCACCTCCGCAAAACAATTACCACTTGAAAAGATTATTATTATATTTATTAAAATTATAATTTTTCTCATTGTATAGGAAATTATAAAATCTTTAGCCACCAAGACACAAAGGCTCAAAGAAATAGGGAATAATTTTTACTTAGCGTCTTCGTGTCTGGCAAAAATTAGGTTTTTGTTCTTTTTAAAATTACATGTGCGAAAATACCCAAAAGATAAACATTTTATAACATGATATTAATGTATAGCAAGAACTATTCCTTTCTTGATAAGAATGACTACCTCATTGACATTGACATTAATCTTAAAGTTTTTTATACTTATTTTATCGTAATAATTAAATCTTTCCAAAAAAAACCAATGGAACACGAATTACACGAATCAACGAATAGCACGAATAGATATAAGATACAAGCCCAGTTAGAAATGGCGTATCACGCCGTGATATTTCTAACTGGGCAAGCATCTGGCTTCTTGATTCTTTCCTTTTGCATCTTACTTCTTCCATCTATTGTTAATGGGGAAAAAGGAAAGGATGTCCAATTGTCTATAGAAATGGTTTTTGTCAAAGGCGGGTGTTATCAAATGGGTGATACCTTTGGAGATTCAGAGAGCAATGAAGATTCTATGCATAAAGGGCGTCATTATAAAAGGAGCAGTGAAAAACCTGTGCATGAGGTATGTGTGGATGATTTTTATATGGGAAAGTATGAAGTAACAGTGGGTGAGTTCAGGGAATTTGTAAACGTTACAGGATACATTACGGAAGGTGAAGTTGGAGATGGTTGTTCTGTATATGGAGGAAGAGAATGGAAAAAGGATGCAGGAAAAGAATGGAAAGAGGATAAAGGCAAGGACTGGCGTAATCCAGGTTTTTATCAGAATGACAATCATCCAGTATGCTGTGTATCATGGAATGATGCTGCAGCATATATTGAGTGGTTGTCTGGGAAGACAGGAAAGAGTTATCGTCTGCCAACAGAGGCAGAATGGGAGTATGCAGCGAGGAGTGGTGGTAAGGCAGAAAAATGGGCAGGGACGAATAACGAATCAGAGCTTTCCGATTATGCATGGTATAGTAAAAACTCCGAAAGCAAAACACATCCCGTAGGGCAGAAAAAACCAAATGGATTGGGATTATATGACATGACAGGGAATCTATGGGAATGGTGTTCAGACTGGTATGATGAAAATTATTATAGTAATAGCCCGAAGTATAATCCAAAAGGTGTGGATAATAGTGGATTTCGTGTCTTACGCGGCGGTACATGGTACAACGCTCCGCGCCGTCTACGCACATCAGTCCGCGCTGATCGCAATCATGATAAGCGGTCTAACAGCAGTGGATTTCGGCTTGCAGCCCCTGTGAAATGAGTGTCAAAAAGTCAGAGTAGAAGCAGAGAAGAGGTTACAAACTGGTGCTCTGGTGACTTATGATTCATAAATTACTACCTAAATTGCTCATTGCTCATTGCTCATTGCCCATTGCTCCATTTGTAATGTTTTTTATCATCACGACTATCCCAATCCCCGTCCTTGCTTCCGAAAAGCTTGCCTCCGAAGCGCAAATTTTTGTGCAGATGGGGCATTCAGGCTCAGTTCTTTCTGTAATATTTTCCCCTGATGGACAATATGTATTATCAGGGGGCAAGGATAAAATCCTCATACTCTGGGAAGCATCCACAGGCAGGGAGATACGGAAATTTGAAGGACATACTAATAATGATATCAATTCAGTTGCCTTCAGCCCTAACGGAAGAACTCTGGCATCAGGAAGTAGGGATAAAACCATAATCCTCTGGGATATTGAAACAGGCAACGCCATAAAGATACTCAAAGGACATATTGCTTCTGTAAGATCAGTCGCCTTTAGTCCTGATGGAAAAGTTCTCGCATCAGGAAGCTGGGATAAAACCATAATCCTCTGGGATGTGGCAGCAGGCAATGTCATAAAAATACTAAAAGGACATGATGACTATATTGATTCGGTTGTCTTTAGTCCTGATGGAAGAAGCATAGCGTCAGGGGGTCAGGATAAAACTATCAGACTATGGGAAGTATCTACAGGTAAAGAGCTTCGTAAATTTGAAGGACATAACGGTCATGTCAAATCAGTTGCCTTCAGTCATGATGGAAAGATTCTCGCATCAGGGATTGATAAAACCATAATTCTCTGGGACATTGAAACAGGCAATGTCATAAAAACATTTAAAGAGCACACCGATATAGTTTCATCAGTTGCCTTTAGTCCTGATGGAAAAGTTCTCGCATCGGGGAGTTTTGATAAAACCGTAATCCTCTGGAATATTGAGATGGGCACTGCTATAAAGATACTCAATAAACATACAGACTATATTAGTTCAGTTGACTTTAGTCCTGATGGAAGGACTCTGGCATCAGGGGGATTTGATGACACCATAATCCTTTGGAATACGGCAACAGGCAGTGCCATAAAAACTCTAAAAGGGTATGCTTTTTATGCCAAGTCAATTGCCTTCAGTCGTGATGGAAAGATTCTGGCATCAGAGAGCTATGACACCATAATCCTCTGGGATGTGGCAACAGGCAGTGCTATAAAAACACTAAAAGGGCATAATGAGTGGGTCTCTGCAATAGCCTTTGGTCATGATGGAAGGACTCTGGCATCAGGGGGTTGGGATAACACCATAATCCTGTGGGATGTGGCAGCAGGCAGTGTTATAAAAACGCTTAAGGGACATACTTCATGGGTCAAATCAATTGCCTTTAGTCCTGATGGAAAAACTCTGGTATCTGTGGGTCAGGATAACGCCATAATCCTCTGGGATACAGCAACAGGCAGTGCTATAAAAACGCTAAAAGGACATTGGGTCAAATCAGTTGCTTTTAGTCCTGATGGAAGAAGCATAGCGTCAGGGGGTGATTACAACATAACCCTTTGGGATATTACAACATGGAATGTGACAAAGACTTTTACAGGACATACTGATTGGGTTGTGCCTGTTGCCTTTAGTCCTGATGGAAAGACTCTGGCTTCAGGGAGTGTTGATAAAACCGTAATCCTATGGGATGTGGCAACAGGGAGTGCCTTAAAAACTCTAATAGGACATCATAGTAATGTTGTAACAGTTGCCTTTAGTCCTGATGGAAAGACTCTGGCTTCAGGGAGTGTTGATAAAACCGTAATCCTATGGGATGTGGCAACAGGGAGTGCAATAAAAACACTAAAAGGACATAATGATATACTCCTTTCAGTTGCCTTTAGTCCTGATGGAAGGTTTCTGGTATCGGGGAGTGGTGACGGCACGAGCAGGTGCTGGGATATAAATACAGGCAGAGAGATTGCTCAGTTTATAAGTTTCAGAGATGCCGAGTGGATTGTGATTACGCCTGAAGGCTATTACAATTCCTCTTTAAATGGTGATAAACTCCTGAATGTCCGGATTGGCAATAATGTGTATGGAATGGACCACTATCGCTCAGAATTTTACAACCCTCAGATTGTGGAAACTGCATTAAAACTTGGTGATACACAGAAAGCCATTTCAGAAGTTATTGGAAAACAAAAACCTAATCGTTAATAACGACCTGCGAATCTCCCCTTTTCAATCGCCCCATTCCATGCCTTCATGTTTCCCTTAAGGGCATACATATTATTATATCCAACCGCCCATTTCAGCACCCTGCATCTATGCAGAGTTTCTGGCTCGGTATATCCTACAAAAACCACAAGACCATCCTCCTGAACCGCCCTTGAGAATACACCTGTCAAACATAAATTTTCCCGACTGAATGCCCCTTCGCCTACTGCACCGGGTATATGTCCTTTCACATAATCTTGCAAGGAACGCATATCAACATATTCAATTTTTCTATTTGAATTATTCAGTCCTGATATCTCTAATAAGTCTATCTCTTCACATTTTACATCCTCAAAATTCCCTGTAATAACAGGCCCATTCCATGCATTCATCCCCCCCTTTAAAACATAAATATCATCTATTGGATAATTTTTCTTTAGCATGACTTTGCAGAAATTCTCTGTTGATTCTGTATCTTCACCTACCAGATAGAGGTCTTTCCCTTTCCAGACTTCTATCTCATAAGTAAGCTCATTTTCAAGAGACTCATAAGTAATAGCCATTGACATCGGAATTCGTTTCCCCTTATTTGCTGTTATATAAGGGCGAACATCAAATATGAACATATCATTTAAAAGAATTGCTCTATCTTCATATCTCATCTTCATATCTTCAGGTTCAATAAGAATACATTCCGATGCCTCTGATGATGAAGGGACAAAAACTTGATTAACCACGAAGAACAGGAAGGACACAAAGAAAAAGGCTGAAATTATATAAAATATCTTTTTCATATTTACCACCTCCTAATAAAGTGTCAGTGATTAGTGTTAGTGTCAGCAAAAGACCTTTAACTGACACTGATACTGACACTTACACTGTTTTTTACCCATTATTTGGTTTTAAAATCTGTGTAATCTGCGTTAATAATAATGTAATATCTTCCAATTTCAAGGGTTTTATTTCACCACCGCTGACCCTTCTTATAAGTGTATATTCCTTTTTTTTAGAATCTGGATATTGATAAACCTCAACAACCCCTTCCTGAAGATTTACTATCCACACCTCTAAAACCTTTGCTCCAGCATACAAGGGTAATTTCCTATCCCTATCATATTTTAATGATTTATCTGCAACTTCTATAATTAGAAGAATATCATTTTCGGGATCGGGATACCCCTTTACATAAAAGTCATCTTTAAACTTAAGGATGGTTATATCAGGATAAACTTCTATGTATTCACTAAGTCTTATCCCATCCTGAATGCCTACAATAAATTTGTCACCCGCCTGTTTACTAAAGAACATCCCTAACCTCTTAACCAGTGCCATATGCCTCAAACCTATTGGTGTCATCTCATACATCCTCCCTTCTATAAGCTCAACTCTATCATCCTCTTTAAGCATACCTACATCTAAAAATTTATGAAAGGTCTGGGTATCTATCTTTACCTCAAGTTCTGTATCTTCTGACAAATCCCTTTTACTGGTTAAAGTGGTCATTTTCCCCTCTCTATTTAAGTTTCTCCTTAACTTTCTTTTTCATAAGTTACTTCAAACATCTCCTCAGATACTTTTTCTCCTATCTCATATAACCTTTCAGGAGCAATATCGGCTCCGTTTGGCCAACACAAAGTATTAAGGTCAATAAAAAAATTTTAAAAAATTCTTTATCCTTCAATCTGGAAAAAATCCCACCTCTTTCCACATAAGATTCCAGGCTTACCATTTTTATACTTCCATCACTGAATCTGAGTCTTATAGTATAATTTTTTATATACTCCGCTTCTACTACATTGGGCATAAATCTTTCTTATCCATCAATATTCTTATTTAACTCTCTGGCACTTTGACTCTTTGACTCTATTTAAGTCTCCCCTTAACTCTCTTTTTCAATATTTCCAGATAATCTCTTTTTACTTCTCCTTCCCATACCCTCATTCCACCACGAAGCACATAAATATTTTTTTTTGCTATCTCTTCACCATGAGGATACCATGCAGGATGTGTAAAATATTTTTCATACTTACAATCCAGCATTGCTTGAACTTCATTCTCATACACATATACGATGGTAGCATTCTCCCTTGCCCTTTTTATACGCCATTCCCGTTTTCGTATAAGATATTTTAGTGAAGGCTGTCTTATTTCGCCAGGCTGTAATACTGCACTTGGTATATGTCCCTCATGATATTCATCATCTGAACGTTTATCAATTATCTCAACATTTTTTCCAGATTTCATCATATTCATCAACTCTCTGGATGTAATCATCTCACATTCAACTTTTGTAATATCCTCTTTAACAGGACCATCCCATTTCTCCATCCCCCCTTTTAAAACATATATATTACGAATTCCATAATCTTTTTTCATCATAAATCTGCATACACTTTCTGCGGACTCTGTATTCTCCCCCACCAGAATAACATTCTTATCAATAAGTTCCTCCACCTTACCAACCAGATCCAATTCAATCTTTTCACGAGGTGCCCAGAGAGACGACGGGATACGCTTCATGTTAGTCTCAATATCAAACCTACGCTTAGAGTCAGGAGTATACCGCGGACGAACATCAAATATAATCATCTCATATATAGATTTATTTTCTATAGCCTTTTTCAGTGCTTCCGGTTCCAGTAGTGTGCATCCCGCCGCATTTACATTATCTGCAAGAAGCAAGAACATGAAGCAATGAGCAATGAGCAATGAGTAATGAGTAGCCGTAGGTTTTAGACTGCGGAGGCAAGAGGTCTGACTTCTGACTTCTGTCTTCTGTCTTCTGATTTTTATGTTCATATAAACTATGGGGTCTTTGCGACCCGGAAACCGAGTCCGTCGCATATGCTTTCCGGTATATCACTGCCACGATAAAATGCCCTTACTACCTGTGAAGAAACGCTCCATGGACCGCTGCGCATTGACCTGGCATGGCTGGGAGTCGTGTTTACAGGATTGATTTTAGGACTTCTGTCATAATAATCAACCTCATACCAATCCTCTACCCATTCCCACGCATTGCCGCTCATATCATATATACCCAATCCGTTGGGCTTTTTCTGGCCTACAGGATGTGTCTTTCCATCGGAGTTTTTATCATACCATGCATAATCTGAAAGCTCCGACTCATTATTCGTCCCTGCCCATTTTTCCGCTTTACCGCCGCTCCTCGCTGTATATTCCCATTCAGCCTCTGTGGGCAGACGATATTTACCAGATGGATTCGCTTCGCTCACCACAAGCTTTTCATTCAACCACTTTATGAATTCCTTCGTATCATTATAGCTTATACAGACTGTCGGGTGTCTATCTGTCTGAGGGAAGTCAACTTTACTCCAGTTAAAATCCTTCCTCTTTCTCCACTTATAACCCACCTTTCCAAAACAACCGCCTCTTTTTTCTGCATCACTAACATAACCTGTCTCATTAACAAACTTTTCAAACTCACCTATTGTCACCTCATATTTACCAATATAAAAATCATCTACACAAACCTCATGGACAGGCACTTCATCATTAAACTCCCCCTCATTGCCATCTCCAAATAGACTACTCCCCTTATTATAGGCAGGAACTTTCTTATTATTCTCCTCATTTGCAAATATATTCCCCATCTGAAAACAACCCCCTTTAACAAAGACCATTTCCATTTCACTCTCACTCTTCCCTTCATCCCCATTAGCACCCAAGGGAATAAGCAAGATGCAAGATGCGACAATCAAGAATAAACAAGCTTTGCACCACGAAGAACACGAAAAATCATAAAACAAACCTTTTGATTCCATTTTTCAATATCTTCTCATTAAAGTTAATTAATAAACCTGTTTTTATATTCGCTAATTTCATATAGGTTAGCAACTGGGCTTCATGTATAGGAAGTATTTTATCAACACTCTTTAATTCTACGATTATTTTATTTTCTATTAACAAGTCTATCCGATAACCACAAGAAATACGAATGTTCTTATCTACCTCCCCTTAATCCCCTCCTTACAAAGGAGGGGAAGGGGGTGGTCTTTAAAAAATCTGTGTTAATCTGTGTTTATCTGTGGTTTCATTAGGATTTTGTCCTTTTTTCTGTTTCCTTCGCGTTCTTCGTGTGCTTCGTGGTTTAGATTTCATCCGGCATCTTTTGCACATCTGAATCCATAACGGTGGCTATGGTTATTTTCAGTAGGTCTAACAGGGTGCCTGTGAGCCGCACGGGAAAAAGGTATTGACGGTGCACTCCAAGTGCCACCCTTTATGACCTTATACTCTTTGCCAAATTGGGGTCTTTCTATCTTACTTCCCGGATACGGTTCATACCATGAAGATGTCCATTCCATCAAATTACCCGCCATATCATAAACATCATAAGGGCTTACATCGGTTGGAAAACTCCCCGATTGTATTGTCCCATTTTCTTTAGACTCTAATGTATTCGCCATCCCTGTCTTAAACTTATTACCCCACGGCCAGATTCTTCCATCTGTCCCCCTGGCTGCCTTCTCCCACTCCTCTTCGGTGGGAAGCCTCTTTCCCATTGATTTACAGTAAGCCTCTGCCTCCATATAGCTTACATCACTCATAGGAAAATCGTCATCTGCTATTGGAACCCTCATCTTCTTCATTCTCGCCCTTTCACCCGTTAGTCCTCCGATAAGAAGAATTGAAGGTGAACTCGTTTCACCCTTTGCAAATTTTCTGTAATCTCCACTCGGCGCCTTTGCAAATTTTCTGTACGCCCCAACAGTAACCTCATATTTATCTATGTAAAATGCCTTGAGATAGACCTCTCTCTGGGGAAGCTCATCTACACCCAAATCAACGCCAATTCTACCATCATTTTCTTTACTTCCCATTAAGAACCCACCTTCGGGTATAAGAACCATCTCACTGCCCTTATCATAAGAACCTCCTCCTCCAGTCCACCCCGGTGATGTAAGAAGCAGTGTAAGTGTGAGTGACAAGAAGCAATGAGCAATGAGCAATGAGCAATGAGTAGCAGTAGGCTTTAGCCTGCGGAGGCAAAAGGGCTGTTTTCTGTTTTCTGTCTTCTGTCTTCTGATTTTTCTGTTCATGGTAAATCCTCCCATAAAATATTGACTATTGTATACTGAATATTGAATATTAAATTTTCTACCTGTTAATCTTCAATCTTCAATAGTCAATATTCAATCTTTAATCACTTCAAATACAGAAGCCATATATTAAAATGCTTAAAATCTCCTGAGCGATTAGTAACATAGGCGATTATTTTACCATCAGGGCTCCATGAGGGGAACCAGTCTATCTGCTCTTCACCGTTAATCCTCATCTCTTCACCGCTCTCAGTATCGGTTATCCAGATATTGTAATCCGTCCAGTTTATCGGGGCATACTGCTTATCAGCCTTTTTGGAATATGCTATCTTCCTTCCATCAGGACTGAAGACAGGAGTCCATCGGATTGAATTATCTGCCGAGATGCGACTAAGGTCCCTGCCATCTCCATTAATTGCCCAGATACCTACACTGCCATTCATATCCAATTCAAATGTTATTCTGTCACCACGAGGGCTATAACTTACACGATAAAGGAATTTATTATAGGGATATATACCGCCTGCACCAATTGATAGAGGATTGGAGGTCTCCATTTGCCGTCGGTCGGTGATAAGGTCAATCTTCGTTTTCTTATCTCCGCTTAAGGCTTGCGGGGACAAGTTTAATCTGGAACCGAGACCAGAAGCATCCCTTATGCTCGTAATTTTTTTATGACTGCTCTCAGTGATGTGGTATCTCCATATCTCAGGGGCATGTCCGTCACCCTCCGACACAAAAACAATCTCTTTACCATCAGGGCTCCATGCAGGATAGGAAAGAACAGGAATATCCTTTGTAACCCGCCTTGCCCCGCTTCCGTCACTTTTCATTACCCAGATTTCGTAGCTGGAAGTTATAGAAGTTGAGAGGTTAAGAGGTTGAGAGGTTGAGAGATTTTTCTCATCTTCATATCTTCTCATCTTCTCATCTTCTTGCTTCTTGAGGAATGCTATCTCTTTCCCATCTGGACTAAAGGCAGGGGCAAGCTCATCAGCAGTCTCTTTCGTTATCTGTTTTAGTCCTTCACCATCGGCTCCAATACTCCAGATGTCCCAGCCGCCGCTCCTGTTGGAGGCAAAGACTATACTCTTGCCATCAGGTGCAAAACTCGGGGCAAGGTCATCCCACCCCCCCCCTGTGAGATCTCTTTCTGCAAGCAGCGAATACTCTGAAACTGATTTATCTGTGGATGGTAGTCTCTCAATAATATCCATGTCCAATTCAAGAATACTGATACGACTCCCCGGTCTGTCCTTATTCCATCTGGTCAGTGCAAGCCTCTTCCCATCGGGATGCCATGAGAGGTGGTAGTAGTTAATTCCTTCTATAACATCTACAGACCTGAACAGATTCATACTATGCCCTGTTTCAAATATATTTTTTGCAAGCCGCCTTCTGTCAGTTCCATCCCTGTTAATCATCCATATATCAAATGACCTTTCCCTATATGATATCTCTTTGAATTCAAACCCCTTCCGTGCCTTACTGTAAGTCTTTGCCCCTCCCTCTATAGCAACATAAGCTATCTTTGTTCCATCAGGACTGCATGAGGGAGAAAACTCTATTGTATCTTCAAAGGTAAGTCTTTTATACTCTTTCCCTTCACTGTCTATCGCCCAGAGATTGCTATTGCCAAGCCTTGTGGTAGAGAAAATAATCTCCTTTCCATCAGAGCAAATTGCAGGAAAGGAGTCACCATTCCCACCGGAACTTAACCTTCTCATGTTGCTGCCATCCATATCCATGACAAACACACTGTCAGTTCCAAAATATCTTCCTATGAAAACAAGACTTTTACCATCGGTTTTAACAATAGGAAAGAACTCCTTCTGGTTGTCTTTTGTCAGACGGGTAAGCCCTGAGCCATTAATTTTCATTGACCATATATCCCATAGACCATCTTCTAAGTTGGAGATAAAAACAACCTTTTCTCCATCTGGTGTAAAGGTCGGTTGAAGATACATTGCCCTCCTTGATGTTATCTGCCGTCTGTTCTTTCCGTCAGCATCCATAATCCATAAGTGCATATCAGTGAAATAGCTGCCATCTACCGGCTTAGAAGAAAAAACAATCTGCTTCCCATCTGGGCTGAACTCAGGGTAAAAATCTACAGAATCTCCATCGGTGATATCCCTGACAGTATAGGGAAGCTCCTGTGCCTGATTAGCATAAACCACATTAGCAATGAGCAATGAGCAATGAGCAACGAGTAATAAGCAACGAACAATTAGCAATGAGCAATGAGTAGCCGTAGGCTTTAGCCTGCGGAGGCAAGAGGCAAAAATTAAAAAGTAGGCAGTAGGCAGTAGGCAGTAGGCAGTAAGTAATTTGCTTTTTTTCTGCTTACTCCTTACTGCATACTGCTTACTATCTTTTATATTCTGTCTTCTGATTTTCATATTCATTGTA
>Ga0209212_1005750_pt1 | contig 14615 bp, 18 predicted proteins | sample RifGroC2_FD_183996 | JGI IMG/M metagenome (GOLD analysis project Ga0209212, IMG submission 183996) | Groundwater microbial communities from Rifle, Colorado, USA - Groundwater C2 (SPAdes) (version 2) | ecosystem: Environmental > Aquatic > Deep subsurface > Groundwater | place: Rifle, Colorado... | reverse complement strand
TCAGTACCAGAAAGAATTTATCCTTGTCGGCGCAGGAGTTGCCGCCGTTAGGGCAGTTGGAGGCTTTGGTCCCGCTTATATGCACCTTGGTCCCCTTGCCGGTAGTGAAAGTAATGGCCGGTTTGAGGTAGGCGTTCTTTATAGTTTCGAGTTTAAGGGAAAGAAGGCTTTCCTTTTCTATCCCCTTCGCGCCTTTCTCCAGGTAAAGCTCGGAGGCTTTCGGCGTAGCGCCGTAGCCGAAGTAGCGGAAAAGGTCCAGGTCCTGGGTCTCGGCCGCGGCCGCCGCTTCTGAGGAAGGGAGCGGGACTTCCGGCATGGCGGCGGTCCCGGCTTCCAGGCCGGCGGCTTTCAGCGCCTCGCTTTCAAAAGCCGAAGCGTAAGAAACAAAATTGAAGGCTAAGAGCCCCGCCGCTAAAACCTTGTTAAGATTCTTCATTTTTAAATTCTCCTGGTACCTATTCGAACCGTCCTTATAGTTATACCACAGCCATAGCGCCGGCGCAAGACCCATAGGTCTTGCCTTGTCAAGACAAAGGACCTAGCCGCTTATAGGCCCATGGACCCAGAAGCGCTTTCACAACGGCAGCCTATTTTAAAAGCGGAAGGCAGGCGGATGGCCCCCTTTTCGGCATCGGGCTGTTACGCCGGTTCTAACGCGCCGCTTTTGCATGTTGTCCGTAAATTATATAGATTATACGCAGCTAGCATTTCAGGGGGAACAGCCATGAACGAAACCGCTTTAATAAAAACTCTGGAGGGCCATACCGACGGAGTGCTGACCCTGGCTTTTTCCCCCTGCGGAAAATTCCTGGCCACGGCCGGCGAGGACAATACCATAAGGCTCTGGGACAGCCCGGACGGCATAGAGATACAGGTAATTAAGGCCCATAAAGGCGATATCCGCTGCGTGGCCTTCGACCCCGACGGCGACGTTTTCGCCTCGGCCTCCTGGGACAAGTCCATAAAGATCTGGCAGACCGCCGACTGCGCCACGCTGGCGGAGGCCTCCAGCCATGAGGGCCCGGTGAACTGCCTGGCCTTCTCCCCCGACGGTAAGCTGCTTTTTTCCGGTTCCGACGACGCCACTATCAGGATCTTCTCCTCGCCCCAGGGCTCCCTGAAAGAGACGCTGAAGCCGGAAATGGGCGACATTAAGGCCATAGCCATTTCCTCCAAAGGCCTGCTGGCGGCGGGCGGGACCGAGCTCCGCATCCTGGACGCCGGCGGCAAGCTGCTCAAGGACAACGAGGACTACCTCTACGGGATAAAAGGCCTGGCCTTCTCCCCCGACGGCAAACTGCTGGCGGCGGCGACGGGCATGGAAAAGCGCCTGGAGATCTGGAACGCCGAGACCCTCGAGGAGGCGGGCACGGTAAAAGATTCCGACTGGATAAACTGCGTGACCTTCACCCCGGACGGGAAGCGTATAGTGACCGGCGGGACGGCCGTAAAGGTCTGGGACGCGGTTTCCGGCGCCTGCCTCAAGACCCTGGAAGGGCATACCGACGAGATCTACGCCGTGGACGTTTCCCCCGACGGGAAGTATATAGCCTCTGCCTCCAACGACAAGACAGTAAAGCTCTGGACCCTTTAAGCCGGCTCCGCCAAAACAAAGGACCGCGGGGAAACCCGCGGTCCTTTATTTATACGCGCCTCGCCTCAGTCCGGATAGTAAGGCTGGTTCAGCCTGTAGATCTCCCAGCCGTTGGGGACCAGGTCGTAAACGGACTGGCCCTCCGCCAGGATAAGGTCATGCAGCGGTTTATAGACCGCCTCGTCGACCGGCCGGAAGCCGGTTATATCGGCCGCCGCGCCCAGTGCGCGCCGCCCCTCGGCCGTGGCGGTAAGCGTCATGAAAGCTGCGGCCAGCGCCTTGCGCTTTTCCTCCCCCAGGCCTTTCCTTACGATCAAAGGCTCGTTCGGGACTTTCCCGGTAAAAGCGAGTATCTTCAGGCCCTTGTTCCGCGAGGCCTGCCGCGCGTAAGTGGCCGCCGCGTAGACCTCCCCGCTGAGGAGTTTTTCAAGATTCTCGTCATGGCCGGCGGAGAAGGAAGAAGCCACCGTGATCCCCGCCTTCTTGAGGTAAATGGCCGGTAGCGTGAAGCCGCTGACGGAATATGGCCCGACAAAACCGAATTTTTTCCCGGCAAGCTCGCCGACGGCGCCCGCGCCTCCGGCGGACCTGGTCAGTATAGCCCCTTCGTAGTCCGCCAGCTTGTCTCCGCGCAGGGCCTGCAGTTCCGGGCGGACGCCGTACTCGGCGCGGGCCACCAGGTATTCCTCGAGGGTGACCAGGCCGGCGTCGGCGCGGCCGGCGTCGAACTTTTTTATGGCCGCGGCCGGAGTTTCCGCTACCGTTAAGTCCACGGACAGGCCGCTGGCGGCTTCAAGATGCTTTTCGATGAATGCCAGCGCGCCGGACGAAGCCGCCGGGGCATGGGCCGGAGAAAGCACCACTACCAGCGGATTTCCGGGCGTTCCCACCGTCTTCTCGTCCCTGCGCGAACAGCCGCACAGCAGCAAGGCCGGCAGAAGCGCGGCATAAAGAACCCGGTTAACGATAGTTTTCATATTCCCCCCTTTTTGCAGCTACCCCCCCATTCCACAATATCCTGAGCGGCATTTCAAGGGCACTGGATCACGCCCTGAGCCCAGAGGCAGCCGCCGCAGGAGGCGGGGAACTTATTCCCGCCGCAATCCTCGGCGTTATCGCCGCTGAAGCCGCAGCCGCCGCAGGCATGGCAGGGCGAGAAATCGAATTCGGCGACTTTCTCCCGGAAAAGAGAGTATTCTCCGGAATCCCAGAGATCCCGCAGGCCGGTCTCCGCGACAGAGCCGAAAGAATGGCTCTTATTGCGCCGCTCCCCGCCGTTAAAATAGATCACGTGGGAATGCAGCAGGGCCATGCAGGGGGCCACCCGTCCGTCCCAGCGGATGAAGGTACAGCGCTCGCGGATGAACCGGCATTCGTCCGTCGGCGCGCCGACGGGGGAGCCCATGATCGAGACCGCCGCATTGCCCCCGGACAGGCGCCAGAGAGCCTCCCTGGTATAATCGTTGACGTCCAGCCGCGGCAGGTCAACGGCGGCCCCGGCGCCCTCACGCGACATGGCCCCCGTCCTCATGGCCGAGGTACAGACCATCTGCTTCTCCATTTCCGGGGCGTAGGGAATGACATTGCTGACGGAGATGAAAGCCGCGCCGGTCCGCTTCGCCAGCCGGTCCAGGGCGCCGAGGTCGGCGAGATTGGAGCGCGTGACCACGAAAGCCAGCCCCAGCTCGAGTTCGCCGCGCAGCCGCCGGATATTGCCCAGCACCTCTTTAAAGCGCGCCCCCCGCCGGTTGTCCTCGAAGTTGGCCTCTTCCGCCCCGTCGAAGGAGATCCAGAGGCGGTCGAGCCCGGCCTTAAGAAGGCCGTCCGCCGTTTTTGCGCCGAGGAGCGTGCCGTTAGAGACCAGCTCAGCCCTCAGCCCGGCCTTCTTGACGGCAGCGACCATGCTTATTATCTCGGGGTGGGCCAGGGGCTCCCCGAAGCCGCCGAACATCACCGATTCCAGATGCGGGAAGCGGCCCAGGTCATTAATGAGCCTGTCGAAAACCACGTGGGACATCTCCCCCTGCGGCTCGTCCCAGGTCCTTTGTATGCAGGTGCGGCAGGTAAGGTTGCAGCGCGAGGTGGGTTCTATATAGACCCTGGAAAGGCTGTGGATATCCGGCAGGACCTCGACGCGGCCGCGCCTTAAGACCAGGTCCAGCCGCGCGCCCGGAGCCAAGCCGAGCCGCCGGGCCGCCTCGGGAGGCAGTTCGACGGACCGGCTATCTACGGCTCGAGCCTGCCTTTCTCTCATAGACTTCTACGCGGCCCCGGCCGGGGAACCGTACCAGCGCCGGCCTATCCACAACGAAACGTTCACGAGCCCTATCAGCACCGGCACTTCAACCAGGGGCCCGATCACCGCCGCAAAAGCGGCGCCATGGCCTATACCGAAGGTAGCGATGGCCACCGCTATAGCCAGTTCGAAGTTATTGGAGGCCGCGGTAAACGAGAGCGTAGCGGACTCTTCGTAGTTTGCGCCGGCTTTCTTGCTCATATAGAAAGACAGCACGAACATCAGCGTAAAGTACACCAGCAGCGGTATTGCCACGCGCACCACGTCGAAAGGCACCTGCACTATGTTCTCCCCCTTTATGGAGAACATCACTATTATGGTGAACAGCAGCGCTACCAGCGTAACCGGGCTGATGACCGGGATGAACTTAGCCGAATACCACTCCCGGCCCTTAGCCTTGATCAGCGTGAACCGGGTGAGTATGCCGGCTATGAAGGGGATCCCCAGGTAGATGAACACGCTTTTGGCTATTTCACCCATGGTTATATTGACCACCGCGCCTTCCAGCCCCAGCCAGCGCGGGACCAGGGTGACGAAGAAATAGGCGTAGACAGAGAAGAACAGGACCTGGAAGACAGAGTTAAAGGCCACCAGCCCGGCGCAGTATTCCCTGTCGCCGCGGGCCAGGTCGTTCCAGACTATCACCATGGCTATGCAGCGCGCCAGGCCTATCATGATAAGGCCCACCATGTATTCCGGCTTGTCCCGCAGGAAGATGATGGCCAGCGCGGTCATCAGCACCGGCCCCACCAGCCAGTTCTGCGCCAGCGAAAGAGCCAGCACCTTCTTATTCTCGAAAACCCTGTGCATTTCCTCGTATTTAACCTTGGCCAGCGGCGGGTACATCATAAGGATCAGGCCTATGGCTATCGGTATGGAAGTGGTCCCGACGCTGGACGCGGCGTTGAAATCCGCCACGGCTTGCGGCCAAAGCCAGCCTATGCCCACGCCGGCTCCCATGGCGGCGAAGATCCACATAGTAAGGTAGCGGTCGAGGAAAGAAAGTTTCTTCATTACTCCGTCCATTATTTATCTCCTTTGAGCAAACCCGCCACGAAATCCCGGATCTCGTCGCGCACGCGGCGGTAATGGGCCAGCGCCTCTTCCTCGGTACCGGCCTCTTTGGCCAGAAAGGGCGGGTCCTCGAAACTTCTATGCAGTTTCTCCGCCTTGCCGAACCAGACGGGGCAGCTCTCCCGGGCCTTGTCGCAGACGGTAACCACCAGGTCGAAAGCGATATCCTTGAATTCCGAGGCGTGCTTGGACCGGTGTCCCGAGATATCCACCCCGGCCTCGGCCATCACTTTTATGGCCCGCGGGTCCACCGACCCCGGCTTGGTGCCAGCCGAAAAGACCTCGGCCTTGCCGGCCAGCAGTTTCTCACCCCAGCCCTCGGCCATCTGGCTGCGGCAGGAATTACCGGTGCATAAAAAAAGGACCTTCATGCGGCCTCCTGCATGATCAGTGCTCGCAGCCGCAGCCGCCTTCGGGGCTGGGCAGGCCGGTCACCACTATCTCGCCGTTCTCGTCGCAGTCGATGACGGCTTTGGCCAGGTGAAGCTGGGCGTCTTTGTGCACATAGAGCTTAAGGTCCTTTTTCATCACCTCAAGGTCGTCCTTTTCCGGTTTCTCAACCAGGTCCATGGCAACGCTGGGGCCGCAGCAGCCCTCCGCCATGAAAACGCGCAGGCAGGCGCCTTTTTTATGTTCCTTGATAATAGCTTTAAGCTTCTCGATAGCGGCGTCTTTGATCTCCATTGTAGTCTTCCTCCTGAGTATTTAAGAACGGCTCGTCAGCAATTGCAGCCTACCACGCAAATTCCTTTACGGCGCAGTGACATCCTTTTTTCAAGGCGGGCTATGTCCCCCGCCACCGTGCCGCAGCACGGCGCGGGGCTCACCAGGCTCCTGATGAATTTGCCCAGCGGCCCGGGAGCCGCGCGCAGCGTATACATGGCCCAGCGGCCTTTCTTTTCCTTGGTGATAAGGCCGGCGGCACAGAGCGCCCCCAGGCAGCGCGAAACATTGTACTGGCTCTCCCCCATCGCGTCCACCAGTTCGCAGACGCAGAGCGGCCCGCCGGCATAAGCCAGCAGCGCCGCCGCCCGCAGGCGCTTGGGCTCGGCCAGGGCCTTGAGGGCCCTCACGGAGTCTTTGATATCTCGACTGGTTCCGCTCATATATGCTATTATATGCATATATCAGCGCGCTGTCAACTCAGGCGGCGCGGCCGGGGAAATTTAAAACCAGCGGAGACCCTATGCAGCGACCACAAAAAGTATTGATGCCCTTCAGGACGGCGGCCCCGGCCGCCGCGGAACCGGTCTCTCCGGATTACACGCCCGCGGACAGGTTCACGGCCTGGAAAGCCCGCTGGGGCATTAACAGGATGGCGTACAGGATAAAGCCCGGACTTTACGCCCTCGGCGGCCCGACCGCCGCTTCCCCCGTTTTCGCCAGCGCCAATTACAAACTGAGCTTCGACGCCCTCCGTACGAACCTGAAAGGGATCAGCGCCTGGCTGCTGGTGCTCGACACTAAGGGGATAAATGTCTGGTGCGCGGCGGGCAAAGGGACTTTCGGCACGCTGGAGCTGGCCCGCTCCATCAGGGAAAGCGGCCTTGAAAAACTGGTAAACCACCGCTCCATAACCCTGCCGCAGCTTGGCGCACCCGGCGTCAGCGCCCACAGGGTAAAGGCTTATACGGGCTTCTCGGTGAACTATGGCCCGGTAAGGGCCGAAGACCTGCCGGAATTCCTGCGGCAGGGCGGCAATGCCACCGCTGAAATGCGCAGGGTCAGGTTTGATCTTTTGGACAGGATAGTTCTCGCGCCGGTGCAGCTCGTATATTTCGGGAAATATTTCGCACCGGCCGCCGTACTGCTCTACCTGGCCGGCCTTAAAGCCGACGCCGCTTTGACCGCCGGGGCCCTGCTGGCCGGGTCCGTTTTGGTCCCGGCCCTGCTGCCCTGGCTGCCCGGCCGCGCCTTCGCCGTAAAGAGCGCGGCGGCGGGACTGGCGATGATGGCCATACTTGCCCCTTTCCTGGCCTTCGACCCTTACCAGCTGGGCGCGCGGCTGTTCATCTACGCCGCCGCCGCCTCTTTCGTCGGCCTGGATTTCACCGGGGCGTCCACCTACACCTCTTTATCCGGCGTCAGGAAAGAAATGCGCTTCGCCATGCCCGCCCAGGCCCTGTCCGTCCTCGCCGGCCTGTCCGCCCTGGCCGCGAGGAGGTTCTTATGACCATGAAGTACCTGCCCGGGGTTTCGACCCTCAAGCTGGAAGCGGCCAAGTGCATAGGCTGCGGGATGTGCGCGAAAGTCTGTCCCCACGCCGTGTTCAGGATAGAGGACCGCAAAGCAGTCATCACGGACGTAGATCTCTGCATGGAATGCGGCGCCTGCGCCGGGAACTGCCCGACGGAGGCCCTCTCCGTGAAAAAAGGCGTAGGCTGCGCCCAGGCGGTGAGGATGGGCTTCCTGCGCGGCACCGAGCCCGACTGCGGCTGCGGCGACGATTCTTCCTGCTGCTGACAGGGCCGCCCGGCGGCTAGGAGCCTGTCCGACATAAGCGATTTCGGCTGTAATTGCCGTTTTTTGCCTGCGCCTTTGCGCCGCTCAACTCACAACCTCCGTCGAGGGTGCTCGTTTCGCGGCGCTGCGGCTCGGCCTCAAAACCGGCAATTTCGCCTTGAAAGCCTTATGCCGGACAGGCTCCTAGATAATTCCGAAGATATATTTAAGCCCGAGGTAGACGCCGCAGGCTATGAAGGTCCACCCGGTGGCGGGCTTGGCGTATTTCAGGAATTTTGCGCTCAAGCCGGTGATGGAAGCTATTTTCTTCAGGCCGAGGTCCAGGGCCACAGCGAGGCCGATGACCGGCAGGGCGGTACCAACCCCGTAAAGCAGCGGCAGGGAGAGCGGAGCGCTGTTTTTCGCGGCCAGCGGGATTATTACTCCGAAGTAGAGCGCGGCGGAGATCGGGCAGAAGGCCAGGGCAAAGACAAAGCCCATCAGCAAAGAAGAGACCGCCCCGGCTTTGGCTTTGAATTTAGAGACGTCGAAAACATTAAAACCAGTAAAATCACGCCCGAACATCTCCAGCATATACATCCCGGCCAGCACCAGAACGGGCGACAGCGCCTGGCTGCCGTATTTCTGCGCGAAGAAAGAGAAGGACGGCGCGCTCAGCAGGCTTTTCACCAGCAGGAAGCCTATTATGATATAGGCCAGCGCCCGGCCCAGGGCGTAAAGCAGGCCGTGCCCCAGCACCGCCAGTTTATGCGAGCCGGAATGCCTGGAGATATAGGTAAGCGCGGCGATATTTGTGGCCAGCGGGCAGGGGCTAACCGAAGTAAGCACCCCCGTCCACAGGGCCGTCAGGGCCGCCGCCCAGAATTCAGCGCTCATTTTTCATCCAGGAGCTTATGAGTTTCATCAGTAACATATTTCATGAAAGCGGCTTTATCACCAAGCAGCTGCCACACTTTTTCAAGTTTCCCCCACTCAAGTGCCTTGTCGCCGGAGAATTTCTGCACCACCACCGACTTTGAGTCGAGCTGGTAGTCCTGTTTAAAATGCTCGTTGGGCTCTTCGTCGAGATTCACGCCTTTGAAAGCCACCCTCCAGCCTTTATAATCGGCGGCGAAACCTTTCTCCACCGCTTCTTTAGTGTAAGCCTCTATCGTTTGACAGGAAGAACAGCGGGTATCGGTGTGGAAATAATAGACCAGGGCTGCTTTTGCGGCAGAGGTCTTAACAGGGGCCTTCGCCTCCCCGGCGGCGGCCGTCGCGGCCGGCGCGGCAGGACCCGCGGCTGTTTTATAGACCGCGGCGGCTATGCTGGCGGCCACAAAAGCGAACAGAAGGAACTTAAGTTTGCCAAAGGCGGGCCCGGCGGGACGAGCCCCGGAAGTCATTGGGCCTCCGAGATGATCTTTTTAAGTTCTTCCGGGCCGGGGATCCTGGCCGAGAATTTGACCGCGCCGTTCACCGCCAGGGCTGGCGTCATCAGCACGCCCATCTCCGTTATCCTGCCGATATCGTCTATCTTCTCCATTTCGTACGCTATGCCCAGCTCTTTGGCCGCGGCGTCCGCCGCCGCGTAAAGCTTATTGCATTTAGCGCAGCCCATACCCAGCACTTGTATCTTTTTCATAGTCGAGCCTCCTCACTTCATCACATAATTGAACAGAAAACCGGTAAATATTATTCCGGCGCCGACTATCCCGAAGAAAATAAAGAGCAGCTTAACTTTCATTACGCGGCGCAGGATGAGGAATTCCGGCAGCGACAGGCCGGTAACCGCCATCATGAAAGCCAGGGTGGTTCCGAGCGCTACGCCCTTTTCGGTAAGGGCGCTGACCAGCGGGATAACGCCGGCGGCGTTGGAATAAAGCGGGATCCCCACCAGCGTAGCCAGCGGCACCGCGTACCATTTATCCGCGCCGGCCCAGCGGGCGAGGAAATTTTCGGGCACATACCCATGTATCCAGGCGCCGATGCCTATGCCGATAAGGACGTAGGGCCATACCGTCTTAAGGATATCAGCGACATATTCCCGCGCGTAGGCGAGGCGCTCCGGCCATGACATCTCCGTCCCGAAAGCTACGTTCCGTATTTTTTTCGAAGGGTCGAAACCTTCCAGGAGGTGTTCCAGCTTCAGTTTTCCTATCAGCAGCCCTGAAAATACTGCCAGGACAAAACCGCTGAAGGCGTAGAGCGCGGCTATTTTGAAGCCGAACATGCCGAACAGCATGACCAGGGCCACTTCGTTTATCATCGGCGAGGCGACGAGGAAAGAGAAGGTGACGCCCAGCGGTATGCCGGTCTGTATGAAACCCAGGAAGAGCGGGATGGCGCTGCAAGTGCAGAACGGCGTGATGATCCCCAGCCCGGCGGCCCACAAATGCCCGGAGAAGCGGCTTTTTTTAAGGATGATCTCCCGTATCTTCCACGGCGGGAGGAAAGTGCGGACTATCGAAACGGCGAAGATTATCCCGGCCAGGAGCAGGAATATCTTTATCGTATCGAAGACGAAGAAATTGACCGCCCCGCCGGCCAGCGTCCCCCTGCCCAGGCCGATAATATCGAACACCAGCCAGTCGGCGAGCATTTGCACGGGTTTGAACATCTTATTTTTTAAGCCCCGCGATACAATCCGCGAAGTTCAGCACGCAGGGACAGAGAAGGCGGTAATGCAGCCAGTTCCCCTCCCTCCGGGCGGCCACCAGGCCGGCTTTCTTCAGCACCAGCAGGTGCTTGGAAACGGTGGAAAGGTCATCCCCGACCAGGTCCCGCAGCTCGCAGACGCAGGTCTCCTTTTTCTTCAGCGAATTCAGGATCAAAAGCCGTGTGGGATGCGCCATGGCCTTAATAATAGCTGCCTGGGCGGTATAGTCATCTTTTGTTTTGACTTTCATACCCATCTATTTTGCCATTTCGCCAAATAGATGTCAAGAAAAAAGGGACAGGCTACTTTTCCAGGAAATCATTTCCCTGAGAAAACAAAGTAGCCTGTCCCCTTTAATCAGTAGAAGACCTCCGCGCTAGGCCCGTATCATTATCAGTTCCATCTTGAACTTCTTAACGGCTTTAAGCGAGTGGGGCTTGTTGGCGGGCATGATTATGAATTCCCCCGCTTTTACCTTGTGGGGTTTGCCGGCTATGAAGATCTCGGCCTCGCCGTCGAGGATCTCGACCATCGCGTCGAAAGGGGCGGTATGCTCGCTCAGGCCCTGGCCCTTGTCGAAGGAGAAGATGGTGACCGTGCCGGTCTTCTTCTGCAGTATCGTGCGGCTGACCACCGCGCCTTTGTCGTAGCCGACAAGGTCTTTGGCCTTCAGCGCCTTCCCTATAAGCTCTTCCTCTTTTTCTTTTTTCATATAGTCTCCTCGAAGCCTAATTTAAAGTCTGTCTGAATCTTTTATAAGCCATTCCGCCGGTGAACAGGGCCATCAGGCAAAGCGCGCCCAGGTTGGTCCAGAACACATGGCTGTCCCCGCCTTTAAGCATGATATTGCGGAAAAGGCGGACGAAATACATCAGCGGGTCCAGGTAGGCGGCGGCTATGACGGCCCGGGGCATATTCTCTATCGGGTACATCACGCCGCTCATCAGTATGGCCGGGAAAAGGAACATGAAGCCCCCCAGCATCGCCTGCTGCTGGTTCTTCGACACCGTCGAGATGAAAGTCCCTACGCTGACCGTGGTCACTACGAAAGCCAGAGCCGCCAGCCCGAGCTGCCAGAGCGGCCCGCGCACCGGCACGCCGAAGATCAGGTAGCCGGCGGCGACCACAAGCGCCGCGTCAGCGAGGCCCAGCACCACGTAGGGCACGGTCTTGCCGAGCAGAATTTCCTTATTCGAAAGCGGGGCGGAAACTATCGTTTCGAAGGTCCCCATCTCGCGCTCGCGCGTCAGCGACATCGCGGTCAGGATTATCGTTATCAGGCAGACCAGCATGCCCATCACGCCCGGAACGAGGAACATGGAGGACTCCATGGCCGGGTTATAGAGCACCCGCACGTCGAACTTTAGCGCCGGTTCCGCCCGCGCCCCGTATTCCCTGGAGGCGGCCGCCGCGATGATATTCTTAGCGTACGCTTCCACAGCCCTGGCCTTGCTGGCATTGGAGGCGTCCACCAGGAGCTGCATTTTGCCGCCGCCGCGCTCGGCCGAGCGCGACAGGCCTTCGTCCGGGGCTATCAGCACGGCGTCGGCCCGGCCCGAGGCGATCAGTTCGAAAGGGTCTTCCCCCTGCGAGTAACCGGCGCGGGCGAACCAGCCCGAGGCGTAAAAGCTCTCCGAGACGCGTTCGAACATCGCGTCGCCGGGACGGGAAAAAGCCGCTAGCTTGATATTCTTTATCTCGGTGGAAAGCGCCAGGCCGAAGATGGTCATCTGCAGTACGGGCGCGCCGAAAAGCAGCGCGCGCATTCTGACGTCCCGCAGCGTCTGGACCAGCTCCTTCTTTATAAATGCCCTCAGCGTAACGTTCATATTATTCAAGGTCCGTCTTAAATTTCTTTATCGCCAGCGCCAGCATCCCGAAGCTCAGAAGCGCCAGGGCCAGGAAAGGGACGGCCAGCTCCTGCAGGTTCGCCCCCTTCAGGGTGATGCCGCGCGCCGCGGCCATGAACCACCTCGGCGGCAGAAGCATGGTCAGGTACTGGAAGAACTTCGGCATGCTCTCTACGGGAAAGATAAAGCCCGACAGGAGCATGGAGGGCAGCAGCCCGCTCATCATCGAGAACTGCATCGCCACCTGCTGCTGGCGGGTCAGCACGGAGATCAAAAGTCCCTGCGAGAGCGCCGCCGTCACGAAAAGCAGGCAGGCGGCCAGGTAAAGGAAATGGCTGCCTTCGAAAGGAACGCCGAAAACGACCCGCGAGACGAGGTAGACGAAAAAGACGCCGGCCAGTACCAGCGCGCCGTAAGGGGCCAGCTTGCCTATTATTATCTCCAGCGGGCGTACCGGCGTCGAGAGCAGCAGCTCCATGGAGCCGTTCTCCCATTCCCGCGCCACCGTGAGCGCCGTAAGCAAAATGGCCAGCAGCCCTATAATTATAGCGGCCAGGCCGGGCACCGTGAACCAGCGGCTGTTCAGTTCCGGATTATACAGGAAGCGCGTTTCGGCCGAGAGCGGCTCCCGCGGCGGCGCGCCGGTCAGCTTGGCCTGCGCGGCCCGCTGTACGCCCGGGAGGTACCCCATTACGGCGGCCGCTTTCGAATTATCGCTGCCGTCCATAACGAACTGCGCCTCCACCTGGCTGCCGCCCTGTATCTTCTTCGAGAAGCCGGGTTCTATAAAAAGCGCCGCGGCGGCGCGCCCCGAGTCCAGCATGGCCACCGGGCCAAGGCCGGAAACCGGTTCCACTAGATGGAAATAACCCGAGGACAGGAAGATCTCTTTCAGCCTTCGCGCGGAGGGGCCATTATCCCTGTCCGAGACGGCCAGGTTTATTTCCCTGACCTCGAAGTCTATCGCATACCCGAAGAAAGTGACCAGGAGCACCGGCAGGCCGAGGGCGATGGCCAGGGTAAAAGGGTCGCGCAGGATATGCATGACCTCTTTGCGGGCTATCGAATATGCCCGGTGGATATTGAAGCCGTTCATCTTTCGGCCCCCTCTACCAGCCTTATAAAAACGTCCTCGAGGGAAGGCTTGATAAGCAAGTGCGCGGCATAGGGCGGCAGGGCGGACAAAGCCTCGTCCATCGACGGCTTGTCGCTGAAAGCCGCGTGCCAGCGCATCCCCTGGGGAGAAAGCTCCAGCAAACCCCTCGCTTTTTCCAGGCCTGAGATAAAGGAAGAAGCGTCCTCCCCCTTGAAATCCAGCTCGGCCATAGGGCCGGGGAAAGCGGAGTTCTTTAAGTCTTCCGGCGAGCCCAGGGCTATCAGCTTGCCGGTGCGCATCAGGGCTATCCGGCCGCACTGCTCGGCCTCGTCCATATAATGCGTGGTCACTATCACCGTCTTGCCCAGGCCGGTGATCCGGCGTATCAGCGCCCAGAACCGCGCGCGGGAGGCCGGCGCCACGCCTGAAGTAGGCTCGTCCAGAAAAACTATTTCCGGGTCATGCAGCATGGCGGTCGCAAGGGCCAGCTCCTGCTTTATCCCTCCGGGAAGCGAGGCTACCATTGAAGTGAGCGGCTTGTCGAAAGCGATAAGCTCGAAAAGCTCCTTCCTGCGCTTTTTAGCGTAAGCCGGCTCCAATTTGCGCAGCCCGGCCGCGAAATCAAGGTTCTCCCCGACGGTCAGGTCATTATAAAGCGTGAACTTCTGGGACATATAGCCCACTATCTTTTTTATGCCCTGCCCGCCGTCTTCAAAGCCCAGTCCCCCGACCAGGGCGGAGCCGGAAGTGGGGACGAGCAGGCCGCAAAGCATGCGGATGGTGGTGGTTTTCCCGGCGCCGTTCGCGCCGAGAAAACCGAAGATCTCGCCGCGGTTCACGGAAAAAGAAACATTATCCACGGCGGTAAAGTCGCCGAACTTTATGGAAAGGCCCTTCACTTCCAGGGCGGCGGGGGTTTTCATTTATGCGCCCCCTTTTTTATGAAGATCTCCTCGAAATTGGCCGCGCCGGTCTCCTTGAGCACCGCCCTCGGCTCTCCGGAAGCCAGCAGGCGCCCCGAATCCAGAAGGTGGACCCTGGAGCAGCGCTCGGCCTCGTCCATATAGGCCGTGGAAACTATGATCAGTATTTTATCCGCGGCCAGGCTGTAGAGCAGCTCCCAGAATTCCCTGCGGCTTATCGGGTCCACCCCGTTGGTGGGCTCGTCGAGCAGCAGCACGGACGGCGACTGGAGCAGCGCGCACATCAGGCCCAGTTTCTTATACATCCCGCCCGAAAGCTGCCCGGCGCGGCGGTCCCGGAATTTAGCGAGCCTGGTTATTTCAAGAAGCTCCGCCGAGCGGCGGGCGTAGACCTCCGGATCCAGCCGGTAAAGCTCGCGGAAGAACTCCAGGTGTTCGTCGATGGAAAGGTCGGGGTAGAGGCTGGCCTGCTGCGGCATATAGGCGAGGCTCGGCCGCAGTTCGCTGAAAGCGGCCGGCTTTCCGCCGCTGAAATAATGGATGCCGCCCGCGGACGGCTTAAGCAGCCCGGCCAGGAGGCGCATGGTAGTGGTCTTCCCCGCCCCGTCGGAACCGATGAGCCCGTGGAGCAGGCCGGCGGAGAAATCGAAAGAAACGTCGGCCAGGGCCTGCGTCCTGCCG
>Ga0209212_1005748_pt1 | contig 14616 bp, 10 predicted proteins | sample RifGroC2_FD_183996 | JGI IMG/M metagenome (GOLD analysis project Ga0209212, IMG submission 183996) | Groundwater microbial communities from Rifle, Colorado, USA - Groundwater C2 (SPAdes) (version 2) | ecosystem: Environmental > Aquatic > Deep subsurface > Groundwater | place: Rifle, Colorado... | reverse complement strand
ATCTGTGAGACTCGCATACTTCCCTAAATGCTCACCTGAGGAAAATCCAACTGAGCAATGCTGGAAACCAGGAAGAAAGGCACTTGCGAACAGGGTACTACCCTCACTCAATGCAGCAAAATATCACTTGCGCAAAACATTCAATAACAGTAAAGAGCTGCCAAAAATGTTTTATTATTTAAGAGATTAACTATTAATAGAGTATAAATGTAGTCTCTTACCCCTTTAATGTAAAGATTAAACTACCAGTTTTCCATTTGTGATATGAGGGTTTTTTAAATCCACAAGGTTTTCTTGTTTCATGACCCTCATCACCGTCTGCCCTCGCTGCGGGGGGATTAATGTAAAACCAGCACCTGGCGAAGTTGTCGGGATCATGCCCTCTAACAGGTATATTTGTGAAGGGTGCAAGTTTGAAGGAATCTTTCCTGCAGTGGATGAAGAGGGATTAATTGATTTCCAGCAGAAACTGTATGAACAAAAAGAGAATGAATAGTTAGATAAAGTTTTCACTTACTCTGTTTCTTGTCTTGTGGAATTAAGCAACAGCGCCACTGGCCGGTGGACCGATTTTCTTCCCTCTGTTCAGAAAATCTCAGCCTGGATACCCGGCCGTCCACGCCAGTGCTGTTGCCATACACCAAGATTTGTTTGCGCCACTGTTGTTGCCAATTTAGAATTATTTACCTATCAGGACTACTCAATAAGAATTGCCGGCTTTCCCGGATACGCATTTTTTGCCTTTCCTTCCCTGCTTTCTTCTGCTTTCAGGATGATGATTTCTGCCTTGAACTCTTGTGCTAAGGTTTCTTTGTTGTCCTGGAGGAGGTTGCTCTCTGTTTGCTGGTCGAGGACTTCCTCTGGCAACTTGCTTGGATCCTTGATGAATGATGGAACAGCCTTGACGATTTCCTCTCCGTATCTTTTCAGTTCAGTTGCCATAATCTCTTTTAGGATGACACTGAGGTCACGTGTGGATTCCATCCTGTCCTTGAGCTCTCTTATGAAATCATATTTCCATTCGGCAGCGATGATCAAGGTGATTTTCTTTGCTTGCTTTATCTTGGCTAGTTCCTGCACCTTGATGATATCAGCCGTTACAGAAGAGACGATCTCTTCACCTGCTTCTGCTTTTTTGTCGATCTTTGACAAATCTGCCTTTGGCCAGTGGGCTATTGAGATAAATCCTTTTTTGCCCAATTTCTCCCACATCTCTTCAGCAAGGTGGGGGGCAAAGGGGGAGATGAGAAGGGCAAGTGTTGCTGCGCATTCATCATACACCTCTTTGTTTATGGTTCCCTCCTTATACTTGTAAACTGCTGATGTGTATTGCATGAGCTCTCCAATAGCCAGAGAGAAATGCATCTTCTCGATGTGCATCGTTACTTTGCCAATAGTTGAATGCATCTTTGAAATAATAAACCGGTCTTTGTTAGAAAGCTCTTTTGCGTGGCCTTCCATGTTCTCCTCAACAAGATGATACACCCTCTTTAGGAACCTGAATGAGCCCTCGACGCCCTTATCGTTCCACTCCAACTCTTTCTCAGGCATGGCTGCAAAGAGCATGAAGACCCGTGCGGTGTCAGCACTGTACTTTTCGATGATCTCGCCAGGGTCTACAACGTTGCCCAGGCTCTTGCTCATCTTCTTGCCATCCTTGATGACCATGCCCTGGCAAAGGAGATTAGTGAAGGGCTCATCAACGACAGCAATCCCCATGTCTCTGAGGAATTTTGTATAGAACCTTGCGTATAATAAATGAAGGACAGCATGCTCAATGCCTCCAATATATTGGTCTACTGGCATCCAATACCTTGCCTTGTCCCGATCGAAAATCTGCTTTTGGTTCTTGTTGTCTGTATACCTCAGGAAGTACCATGACGAATTCACAAAGGTGTCCATTGTGTCGGTCTCCCGTCTTGCGGGACTCTTGCATACAGGACAAAAACAGGTGACAAACTCCTCATTTGATGCGAGAGGGTTGCCCTGGCCTGAGAACTTCGCTTTCCTTGGCAGCCTGACCGGAAGCTCTTTTTCTGGCACTGGCACAATACCGCAATGATCACAATATATCACTGGAATTGGGGTTCCCCAGAACCTTTGCCTTGAGATGAGCCAGTCCCTCAGCTTATATTGGACAGTCTTTTTCCCGAGCCCTTTCTTTTCGAGCCACTTCTGGATCTCAGGAATTACTTCCCTATTTGGAACGCCATTGAACGCTTCATCAGAATTTATGATCTTTCCATCTTCAATGAAGGCCACTGCCATCCTTGCTGGATGAAGTTCGTGCGTGTCAGGGGAGATTACTACCTTGATTGGAACCTGATACTTCTTTGCAAACTCAAAGTCACGCTGGTCGTGAGCCGGAACTGCCATGATAAAACCAGTGCCGTATTCTAACAACACAAAATTTGCAATGTAGATGGGAACTTCATCACCAGTGACCGGATTGATCGCATATTCCCCGATGAACATCCCTTCCTTTTCTTTTGTGTCATCAGTCCTTTGGAACTTATCCTGTATGACGATACGATCGATGAATCTTTTTACCCGCTCCTCATATTCAGTGCCCTTCACTAGCTCCATCACCTTTGGGTGCTCTGGCGCAAAGACCATGAATGTGACACCCCAGAGCGTATCGACCCTTGTCGTGAAAATGGGCATGATTTCTCCAGTGCGCTTGAGCTTGAAATTGATGAGAGTGCCTTCAGACCTTCCGATCCAGTTCTCCTGCATGAGCTTGACCCTTTCTGGCCATCCCTCAAGTTTTTTGATATCGCTGAGGAGTTCCTCTGCATACGCGGTAATCTTGAAGAACCACTGCTCAAGGTTCTTGACCTGGACTTTTGATTCACAGCGCCAGCATGAGCTATTGATCACCTGCTCATTGGCAAGGACGGTGTGGCATTTCTCGCACCAGTTAATGGGGGCCTCTTTCCTGTATGCCAGCCCTTTTTCGAGCATTTTGAGGAATATCCACTGATCCCATCTGTAATATTCTTCGTCTATTGAAGAGACCATGCGGTCCCAATCATAACTGAGACCCAGCTGCTCTTGCTGTTCCCTCATCTGAGCAATCATTTTCGTTGTCCAATCCTCCGGATGAGACTGGTTCTTGATCGCGGCATTCTCCGCTGGAAGGCCGAAACTGTCATAGCCCATCGGGTAGAGAACATTGAAGCCATTCATGCGCTTGTATCTTGCAAACGAATCACCGATAGAATAATTCCTCAGATGGCCCATGTGAAGCTTTCCACTAGGGTAGGGATACATCTCAAGGCAGTAGTACTTCTTCTTATCGTGGTCCTCTTTTACCCTGAAGATGCCGGATTCCTTCCAGCGCTGCTGCCATTTCTTTTCGATCTCTGCAAATTCTGACATTTTTTATCTATGGAACAATGCCTGGTTTAAAGGGATTGCTTTTTTGAATATGACCTTTGATCCTGATGGTACCTTATATTCTTTTTTATGGGAGTCGATGACCACGATGAGGTCATGGTTTGCGGTGATGCGGATATCTTTTGGGTTTATGAACCCCTTCTGGTATGCATGCTTAGTAAACTTGTCTTTATAGAGATCCCTTACTAAATATTGAACTCTCTCATCAGTGATTGGAATGGACACTCCCCCTGCTGATTTTATCCATGCCTCTGATCCTGCTGCTGTTGCAATAAGGATGCCTGAAGATTTCTGTGGATCTATCTGTCCTTTAATTGCAAGGTGGTAGTTTGAAGTAATGTACGGGAGCTTGTGGCCGATAAATACCTCATTTAATGCAGGCGGGAGAGGCATATTGTTTATGAACGGCTGGACTCTCTGAAGTTTTCTTATTCTTAGCTTTCCCTCAATAGCTTCCTCCATGCAATTATCGCATGAGTACTTATCAGCTGAACTAAAAAATCCAATGTTGGAGTCAACATCAGGATTGATTCCAAGCATGATCTCATTTCCTACATACTGGGCTGCTGTGAGGAAGGTGCCATCACCGCCAAGGACAATGATTAAGTCTTTTCCTTTGACTTTATCCCTCCTGATCTTCTCTCTGATGCATGTCTCTAGCTTCACGTCCTTGTGCTTTTTCAGGAAAGAGAGGATATGCTCCTTCATAGCCCTATCTCCCGGCACTTTTGCTTGGCGGTAGACAAAGAGGACCGATTTCACGATGCTCCCTAATGCTCAGCGTTATTTAAAGATTCTGTTATTCCCATCACCCTCCTTCTCTCAATAATATATGTCATCCTATTGGCTGCATCAAGATAAGCAAGGATGTTTGCCTTATGGGAGTTTTGATCCACACCTTGGCCGAGCACTTCGAAACCGTTGTAGCGCATCTTCACCTGAACAAGTGCTTGCGCTTGCTTTCCAGGACCAATGCTGTGAATCTGGTAGCCTTCCAATACCATTGGCACTTCAACCACCCCATTGAGAGCTGTGAAGATGGAATCGATCGGTCCTGGGTTTGCAACTATTCCTTGCATCAATCCATCATTTGATCTGTTTCTTACGTGCACATCAGCATACACATGATCTGAGTTTACATCATGGACCGCATACCATTCAAGCTCATAAAAACTCGGTATTTCAGGAACCAAGCCATCATCCCGCCACAACGTGTCATCTGTTATCATGTGGAACAAATCGGCATATGTCTCCTTTACGGTGTCAGCGATGGTGATTGCGCGATCATACCAGCGTTGTAGACTTTGCTCATCTATAGGGATGCCTAATGCATCAAGCTTATGCCTGAGTCCATGGGTGCCAGACCTTCTTCCAAAGGTTAATTCACTCACCGCTCCATACTCATTAGGATCCATTATCTCGTACGTTCTGGCATCTTTTATCACACCATGCTGATGAATCCCTGCCTCATGAGCGAATGCATTGCGTCCAACAATCGCTTTATTTCGCGGTACGCTATATCCTGCTGCTGTTGCGACCATCTGGCTAAGTACCTGGCAGAGTTGTGCGTTGAAGCTCACGGTGTAGGGCCCTGCGTCTACATTTCCTTCCCGGATATTTGCAACAATCTCTTCGAGAGCAGCATTTCCGGCACGTTCACCAAGACCGTTTATGGTACATTCTACTTGTCTTGCGCCGATTTCTACTCCCGCAAGAGAATTTGCCACAGCAAGACCAAAATCATCATGGCAATGAACGCTCAGGATAACATTATGTAATGCAGGGACGTCTTGGTATAAATCCAGCAATAATTGTTGGTATTTCCTTGGGTTTGTCGATCCTACTGTATCAGGGACATTAATGACTCCTGCCCCTCTTTCAATTACTCCTCCGACGATTTCTGCAAGAAACCGTCTTTCAGTTCTTGTTCCATCTTCTGGAGAAAATTCTACTATAGCATTAGGATGGCCCTGAGTAAGCGACACCGCATACTCAACCCCTTCTAATGCAAGACGGCGAACTTTGTTATAATCACCACCAAATTTATGGGTAACATGGAATGGTGAGGTGCCAATAAACAAATGAAGTCTTGCTGATGAGGCATCCCTTACTGCTTCCCAGGCACGATCAATATCGATCCAGTTCCCATCCATATACCTTACCCGTGCAAGGCCAGCCATTTGAGGGCCTTCCACCTCTCTTGCGATAGTCTGGACAGCCTCAAAGTCTTTTGGTGATGAAATTGGGAAGCCTGCTTCAATCACGTCAACACCTGCTCTTGCAAGCTCTCGTGCGATGGCAAGCTTTTCTGGAGTTATCATTGCCGCACCAGGTGATTGTTCGCCATCCCTCAATGTCGTGTCAAAAATGTAGATTTGTTCCATCTGTGTTACCTCATAATCCAAAATCATACACTTGCTCTAATTGTATTTGTTCCCCACCATCTGCTCTTCCTCTGTACTGCGGGAAAAGGGCTCCTTCGGGAAAAAAGAGGTCAACTGCAACACCTGGGACAATATCTGTATCTCTTTTCTTATCATCCCTTCTTGCATATACTTCCCAACCGCTAATGTTTACTCTTACTTCCCGCCCACTGGCCAAGACAGTGTAAGCGACTTGTTGCATCCCATGATAAACAACTGCATCTGGTGCTCTGTTTGTTCCTTCATTTGTTCTCATCATTTTCTCTTTCCTCCAAACGATTTGTAGAAATATCTCTGGAATATCACTGGTCTCACCAATCGAATTTATTGTTTATGACTGGCAAGACTTACGCCAGCAAAAGAAGCAGAGCTAACAACAACAATTCAGACTTTATCGTCTTAGCTGAATTCATGATTAGGAGGGGAGTGAGGGGAAATTTATAAAGGTTGTGGAAAAGGAGTTTTCGTCTATCATTATTTTCATGGCAGCAATACTGCAAATAAACCGAAGGTTTATTGCACAAAAAATGCAGAGCATTTTTTTGTGGCGCAAACGAAATGTTTCATTTCGAAGTTTTTCTGACTGAAAGGAGGAAAAACTGGTTTGCCTGCCAGTAGTATTGTTGCCTTGGTTCAATTTTTTTAAGATGAGAAAAAGCAGCAACAACGGCAAGAAACCGATTTTTCCTTGGGAAAAACCTGCCCTCAGATACAAGAAAATGACCTAGTCATTTTCTGTACGTAAAATCTTTGATTTTACTGTACTTCGGGCTTTCTGCCATTGCTGCTTTTTCAAATCCATGAACCCTCCTTAGAGATAGCGCACACTACCTTCTCTCTCTTGCCCCCTGAATGGTTATCATATCGCTATCAACTCTCTTACCTGGAGGGACCATGGGCAGCACCTGAGCATCCTTATCAACCAGGATTTCAAGCACATAAGGAGTTGTGGCACCAAGCATTTCCTCAATTGCAGGCTGCACGTCTTCTGGACGGCTGATTCTTCTTCCCGGAATGCCAAAACCTTGTGCAATCATGGAAAAGTCAGGATACCCACCAGTTCCAAGGTGGGAAGCAACATACCCCTGATTAAAGAACAGGGTCTGCCACTGGCGCACCATACCCATAGCACCGTTTGTCAATACCATAGCCTTGACGGGAATGTTATGCTTGTGTGCAGTTGCCAGCTCCTGTACATTCATTAAAAAACTACCGTCGCCATCAATGTCCACAATAATCCTTTCAGGGTGTGCAAGCTTTGCGCCAAGAGCTGCGGGAAATCCAAAACCCATTGTACCAGCACCGCCGGATGTCAGGAATCTTCTTTGCCCTCTTGGATGAAAATATTGGGCAGCAAACATCTGATGCTGGCCAACACCCGTAGTAATAATAGCGTCCTCATTCCTGAGGATTTCATCAAGGACCGCGATAGGATACTGGGGGGAAATGACCCCTGCTCCCTGATGAAATTCCATTGGGAACTGTTCGCGCCATTGGGCGATTTGGGCATGCCAGTCATGATATCTTCCACTGCCCTCCTGAGCACGGGCGAGCATCGCGGTAATAAACTCGCCAACATCAGCATGGAATGGGGAAACAGCAATTACTCTCTTGTCTATCTCTGTTGGGTCAATGTCCACATGAATAATCCTTTTGACTGCGAATTGTTCAAGATTTGAAACAACACGATCATCAAGCCTACTCCCAAGAACTAAAATGGTGTCAGCATTTCCCAAAGCATAATTCGCGTATGCGGTCCCATGCATGCCTGGCATACCAAGATTTAATTTGTCATACGGCAAGGCGCCAAGAGCTTTTAGTGTTGTTACTGCAGGGATATTGAGCTTTCTTACTAAATCAGCAATGTTTGCTGCTCTTGCAGTAATCACCCCTCCGCCAATGTATACTACCGGCCTTTCTGCAAGGTAGAGCATCTCCAAAGCATCTTCTAATTCTCCATTCAGGCGGGTGATGGGGTTATGATTAAATGCATTTGATGAATAATCTATTTCGGGAATTTCTCCCAGCAAGCATTGAGCAACGTCCTTTGGGATATCAATATGCACAGGACCTGGACGATTATTGGTTGCAAGATAAAAAGCTTCAACCATCACCTGTGGAAGATCTCTTGCATCCTTTACAAGGTAACTATGCTTGACTATTGGCAGACTTAATCCATATGCATCAACTTCCTGAAATGCATCAGTCCCAATAGCAGATGCTGCGACCTGGCCTGAAATGACAATTAATGGGACAGAGTCCATGTATGCATCATAGAGGGGGGTGACTACATTGGTGAAACCCGGACCTGAGGTGACAACAACAACCCCAGGCCTTCCTGTTGCCATCGCATACCCTTCAGCAAGATGGCCAGCACCCCCTTCCTGGGCAGCATCAATAACCCTAATACCTGATTCCCCGATAGCATCATAGATTTTCATGATAGCCCCACCTGTCACACCGGTGACGAAAGGAACATTATGCTCAAGAAGCGCGCCAACCACACAATCTGCGCCTGTTATTTGTTCCTTTGTTCGATATCCGGGGTTTGCTGCCATATTTTTTCCTCCTTTGATTGTATAGCGATGCCTCTCCTCCCATTTCATGTTTTTGGAAGGAGAGAAAAAATTAGATAAATACGACTACCACGACAAGAACAAGAATTTGTGTGATAGCTGATTTCATATGAACCAGGAGGTATGAGGTTCTATAAAAAGGTTGTGCAGAACAAGAAGAAAAAAGGATTACCTAAAAAGGATTACCTGTCAATATACTAATCACTATGCTATCTTTCGCTGTACCTTTCCAGAATACTGCTCCTTGAGATATCAGCCACGCTATATCCTGTTCTCTCATCAGCATTCTGAAAACAGACCGCCGGGCGCTCGCCAAAGAGGCCTGTTGGGATCCTCTGGTTCAGGTCAATGACCCTCAGCGCGAGGCCGACCTGGCCTTCATCATCCCTCCTGATGACCTTGACAGCATACCTGTGCTTGCCGATTCTTCCTAGCTCTATTGGCCTATCAGCTGGGCAGGTGAACAAGAGCTCATCGAGCATCATATTCCCCAGCACTTCATCTGCTGCCCTATACATCAACGAGTTCTCATCAGTTGCAGACTGGACATATAACAATGCTTCCCGTGCCTCATCTACGTTCCTTGCTACCAGCTCCCATCCATGTCTATCATGGGCACCATTCACCTGCTTTCTTTGTTCTGCTGCATCGGCGAGGTGCGCTAGTGCTCGCTTCATTGCGATGACTGCCGGGACATGATACTGGGTGACAAAATTATAATATTCGATGAAATCTCTTGCCTTTGGCACAAGATACTGGAAGACTGCCTGCTCATCAGAAAAGGGAGGCTCTTCCAATGAAGAGATATAGAGCCATTTCACCTGCCTGACCTGCTCGCGATTGAGCAGTAATGGGCGAAAGGAATCATCCTCATAAATGCCACGAACATCCCTTGCAAACACTGCGGGAGCAGAACCATCCTTGTGGGTCACATACCGATAGATCGCATCGACTGTCTCCTGGTCGAGGAGATTAGTATTAGTAATCCCATCCACATCATCCTGCGATAAGAAGCCTTCTCTTGCAAGCAGCCGCTGCAAGCTTTTCACGTTCGGATTATGATTCCTGCTGAACGTGTAATTATACATGATGCCTGCTGGATTAGTCTCGAAATATGAGGGGTTCTTCTCATGCATCTGGATGAGCTGGAGGGTTACTGCACGCAAAGCTAGCTCTGGGTCATGCCACCTCTTGCCAGCCAATTCAGGATGGCGCTGGCGAAGAGCTGTTTCTTCCGGCTCTACCCTACCTTCCTGCACTTCGAGCAGAGTCCTTGAGGAACCTTGATCGAGAACACGCTCCATGTTGTATTTTACTGAAGCGGTAAGTGGGATATGCATTCTCCTGCCGGATAGCCAATGGAACGGTGTTCGCAAGGTTGTGTGGATATCCTCATACATCTCTGAATACATGATACCAAGGGTTGCTGCCATGACCCTTACTCTGTCCTGCGGGGAGAGCGCCAAATATTCTTGATCAGGGTTTTGGATAAAAACATCCCTGATGACATTCTTGTCTTTTTCCTTGAGGAAAGCACACACGCCAGAATCAAGCAAGGTTTCAGCGACTGCTGCATCAATGGTATATTGGTTGAGTTGGTGGTATATTGTTGTTACCTCATCAGACATTGGAGAAACAAGACGCTGATCGATATTGGCTAATGGGGCAGTGAGTCCCTGATCATTAGACCTTGTGGGTGATAATGCTAAATCCCCTTGAGTAGAAGGCTCCTGGGCGATAATGTCTCTTATCGACCCCCTGGCGTGGCCAAGACGATTGCGTGTGACGAATCTGGGAATGAGCGAGGCGGCACCAGCGGCTAGCCCTAAACCTAGAAACCTTCGCCTTGTCGCGTAATGATCAGATACTCTTCTTTGGGGAAGTCTTGCGGCCATATTACTACTTAGCGGTGGTGATTTATTTAAAAATGTTGTGGTTTTTTGCCAAGAACTATTGAGAAAAAAGTAGGCAAGCGCGCCAAAAGATGGCAAAGGCGCCAAAAGAAAGGTGACCTTGAAACTTCCTTAGTTCTGCGACCCTCTGAGCACCATACCAAGGGTTTAACGCTGCTCCCGTCAGGGCCTGACGTGATTCTCCCAAGGGATAGTCCCACAGGACAAAACTTCACCGTTGGCTCCAAGACTCTCTCCTGGACACCAAAACGCTCCCTTGGCTTCGCTCCCCTCATGAGGTCCGTTTAGGGCGACAGCGCAGGACCAGCGCACCGAGCTAGCTTGCCTAATAGAGAAGAGTTGTTTGGGTTATAAAAAGGTTGCTCTGAAAATGGCTCATCACTATTGATCCCTCTATACTATTTGAATATGGCATCAACAAAAAGTTAAATCATTCCCTTGCTCTCATTTAATCATCTTTAGAATCCTTGCAGGAAACAAGACTGGAATTTCCTTATAGGGGATCTCCCATTGGTCTAAATACTCGGTGAGCGGGTAATAATATTCTGGGAGGCAGTAAAACACGCCGTCGGCTAGCTTTTTTAATTTTAGCTCATCATACATGCCGCCTTCTTCCTTCTTCCTTCCATGCAGGCTGTAATAAAACCTCATACGGTCTGATTTTGATTTTCCTTCGAGGGAATAGGAGATGATCATCCCTCCCACCCCCCCATACGATTCAGCCACCTGCTTTCCTGTCTTTAAGCTAATGCCGTGAAACAGGACACCTTCTCTTGCCTGAAAACTTTCTGCAAATAATGCTTTCCTTGTTTTTGGGATGATATGGGCGTTTGGGACTGCATCTTTCACCTTGCTTAGTATCTTCTCATCAACTTTTTCATTGAACACAATGATGAGGTCTGTGTCTGCTGGTTTGTCTTTCCCAAGAACGCTTGAGCCTATCAGGATGATATCCTCAACGTTGCTCATCACGTGCTTGAGGTCGTCACTCAACTGTTTGATATATTTTTGTGACATGGTCTCGTATGGTATCGCATACCTCCTTTTCTATCTCTGAAGTGTAGGTTTCCCGGTAGATCGAGAATGTTGTGTCTAGGAACTCGTAGAACTCGGGATAATACTTTTTTAACAGCTGGAACCGCTGGGTGTGGTCTTTTGGTGAGAGTCCTTGGTTCTCGAGGAGAAAATGATCGCATAAGAGGAAAAATGCTTTAAAATAGAGAATGGTTGCAGAGGTGTAATCCTTGTTTTCATAGACCAATTCTGCTGATGAGAACACTTTTTTTATCTGATCCTTCATGTTTGTAATGGAAACGATTAAGTCATATATAAACTTTATTGTTTGTACTATTAACAACTGTTGGTAGAATTAACAGATTAGGTGATTAAAATCTAATCTGTTGGTTTTGGCAATATTTTTTCATTGTTGATCGCCTGCTCGCATCACATAAAGATATCTCTGGAGCATATCCTCTCTTTAGAAGGGAATAATAATAAAAATTGCTCTTTTGTCGTCCACGCGACGACTCCATAGACTTAATTACTTTTTTCTGATACCTTAGGGCATGAAAACAATCCATCTCCTCATTGGCATCATGCTCATGATGCATGTGGTTTATGGGCAATTGCTCATCAGCGAAGTGTACTATGACCCCCTCAATGAGTCGGGCAGCGAATTTGTTGAATTATACAACCCGACAGACCAGTCCATCTCTCTTGAAGGGTGGGTAATTGGCACAGAGAGTTCTTTGTCCGATGCAGTCATGTCAAATGCCATGATCCCACCCTCCACTTATTATCTTGTTGCTGATGAAGGATTTGCCAGCGGCAAAGATGAAGAACTTTGGCCGGATGCCGACTATGAGGACAAGATAACGATGGCAAACACCGATTCAGGGATTGGATTATTCTTTAATGGGACGCTCATTGATGCTGTTGGATGGGGAAATGCTGCGGGGATATCTGATAATCTCTATGAGGGGAGCCCTGTGCCGGGGGCTGGTGGGGGGTGGAGCATTCAAAGAAATCTTTCCCATGCAGATACGGATGAGAACACCCAGGACTTTTTTATCGGCATTCCATCACCACAAGGATCGCACGGGAGTGATGCCATCATCTTACCGACAAGAGTTGAGGTAGTGGAAGGAATGACTGCAAATCTTAGTCTTATGTTATCCCCAGATGATGATCCTCTGCCGGGCATCCAGATCGATCCCCTGCCTGGAAGGAATAAAAGCATTATCCTGGGAGTGACTGCAACACCTGGAGTTGATAAGCTCACTAGCGTGTTTCGCGGGCAAGAAGATGACCTTGAAGAGGAGAGTCCCGGACACTTTGCTACTACTCTTGCTCTCTCTTATGCAGACCTCCCGGGCGACTATGTCATAGAGGTATATGCGTATCTTGATAATGAAGTCGTTGCGGGAGAGAACCTGACCTTCACCTATACTGACATGATCGGGTATAGCATCGATAGCACAGGGATAGATTTTCTTGCTGCAGAGAAAGGCAGCACGGTAGAGATACCTGGAGACCAATCGCTTGCAACCCCCGAGCGCCCCACCCTGAAGAATATCGGCAATGTGCCAGTGCATGTGGGGATTTCTGGCAGCAGCCTCTCATCTACCAGCAACACCCTCCCCCCTTCATTTATCACCGCCCTTTTTGGGACGCAGGAACTCTCCCTTACTGAATCTATCACGTACTTTTCCCATGTGGTCATGCCCGGGACATCTTCAGAGACCGCCCTTGGATTTCGTCTGGCCTTACCCAATAATGCAGCGCCTGGGATTTATCAGGGAAACATCTACATCAGCGGGAGCGCAAATGAAGAGTAAGCTCATTTTTTTCTTCTTTTTACTCCTCCCCTTCTCCTCAGCATTTGAGGTCTCCATCAGTCCAGCACATATCACTGCTCAGAAGGGGGATATTTTTGAGCTTCGCATCCACAACACGAATGATTTCTTAATCATTGGAGAGGTCCTCGGAGAGCATTTCGAAGTGATGCCCAGGAACATCTATGCCTATAGAACCCATGCAAAGAAGGATACAAGCCTGACATTTACTTTCTCTTCGCCCCAAGCACGCCATGAACAAGAAATTGTCCTTCCCATCAAGGTGGATAAAACCCCTCCTTCTTCCCTTGTCCCTCTTCTCATCGGATTTGCTCTCCTTCTTGCTTTTGGTCTTCTTTATGTGGTGCTATCGTCCTTTATATAGGCCGTACTACCATAAAGTTAATAAAGTTGGCAGGGAGTCTTTCTTTGGGGGGTATCATGGAGCCAAAAATCATCTTTCTTGGGACAGGAGGAGATGCCATAGTCGTTGGCAAGCATTTTCGCTCAGCTGGCGGCATCATCCTCCAAGTGCAGGATTTCCAGTTCCATATTGATCCTGGGCCAGGAGCGCTCTCCATGGCAAAGAATTTTGAGGTATCCCTCCGGAACAATACCGCTGTTCTCGTGTCCCATAATCATCTCAATCACTGCAATGATATCAATGCTGTCATCTCAGCCATGACCTATTCCGGACTCGATAAACTCGGGGTGCTTATTGGAAACACGACACTGTTTGACGGCGCTGAAGGAGTACAATCCATGCTGATTCCCCCTTTCAATCAGTTCCCTGAAAGAAATATTCTTCTTACGCCCGGAAAGAAGGTGGGGATAGAAGATATAGAGATTACCGCGCTGAAGGCGGAGCATACAGACCCGAATACGATTGGGTTTTATTTCCGAACGCCCACATTTACCCTTGCGTATAGCTCTGATACAAAATTCAAGAAGGAGATCGCTGAGGGATATACCGGCGTTGATGTTTTGGTCCTGAATGTCCCTTACCCTTCTGGAGAAAAAGCAGACCAGCTGGGCACCAGGGATGTTATCAAGATCATCGAAATATCCCGGCCAAAACTGGCTATCATCACCCACTTTGGGATAAAAATGCTGAAAGCTGATCCATTGAATGAGGCTAGAGTTATTCAACGGGAAACAAATGTTCAAACCATTGCGGCAAAAGATGGGATGCAAATCAACCCGATTACGTTTGCATCACGCATCAGGCAGATGACACTGAAACAGTTTGCGGAATGAGTTTCTACCATATAGGAGTTATAAAAAAGAAATGTTTATATGTTTAGGGTGATTTTCAGTGAGCAGTATGGCATTGGAAACTATCACTGGTGATTTACGATCATATAGAGAACTTGTTCCTGGAACTTTTCTTTGTGTTGATCAATTACTGGCTGAGCGCTTAACTACTCCTGAGTTGTGGGATCAATGGTTTTATACTGCTGAGGGTCATAGG
>Ga0209212_1005747_pt1 | contig 14619 bp, 13 predicted proteins | sample RifGroC2_FD_183996 | JGI IMG/M metagenome (GOLD analysis project Ga0209212, IMG submission 183996) | Groundwater microbial communities from Rifle, Colorado, USA - Groundwater C2 (SPAdes) (version 2) | ecosystem: Environmental > Aquatic > Deep subsurface > Groundwater | place: Rifle, Colorado... | reverse complement strand
ATGCCCCTTTCCCCCACCCCAACCCTCCCCCGGAGGGAGAGGGGGTGAACGAATCACTGCGCGAATCTTGTGATTACGATGAACAGGATGCGGTCGGCGCGCTGGAAGCGGCGCTCGCCAGCACGCTCGCCTGCGAACCGCTGCAGGCGGAGCTGGAAGAAGCGCGCCAGACTGGCAAGCTGAGTGCATTGGATGAATTACCGCGTATCGCCGAGGCGCGCGATCAAGGCATCATCAGCGCGGAGCAGGCGCTGCAACTGGAGCGCGATTACGCGCTGCGCCGCAAGGTCATCATGGTGGACGATTTTGCGGCGGACGAGTTGCGCGCCGGATAAGGAGGAACAATGCAGGCACAACCAGACGATGTCATCACGCCGCAACAGGCGGGAACCTTGCACGGTCTGCTCCTGGAACGCGCGCGCCGTTCGCCGGACAAGGTCGCCTATCGCCATTTTAGTTCCGACATCACGCCCGCAAGCGGGCATGAGCCTTCTCTGAAACTTCGTTTTCAGCGGAATGCCTGGCGCGACATCACCTGGCGAGAAATGCGCGGCGAAGTGGCGCGCTGGCAGGCGGCGCTGGCCGGGCTGGCGTTGCAGCGCGGCGACCGCGTCGCGATCATGCTGCGCAACTGCCCGTACTGGATGATGTTCGATCAAGCGGCGATGTCGCTGGGGCTGGTGGTGGTGCCGCTGTACACCGGGGACCGGCCGGACAACCTTGCCTACATCATCAATGATGCCGATGTGAAAGTGCTGCTGCTCGAGAATGCCGAACAGTGGCAAGCCCTGCGCACGGTACGCGACCAGATCGGCGGCGTGAAGCGTTTTGTCAGCATCGATACCGTGCGTGACAGCACCGAGCCGCGCCTGAAATCCATAACGGAATTTTTGCCTCCGGCAGCGTCATTGCAGCCCGCCCCATCCTGCCAGATGAACGAGCTGGCCAGCATCATCTACACCTCCGGCACCACCGGCAAGCCCAAGGGCGCAATGCTGAGCCACGCCAACATGCTGACCAATGCCCACGCCTGCCTGGATACTTTTGCCGTTCATGGTAATGATTTGTTTTTGTCTTTTCTGCCGCTGTCGCATACCTTCGAGCGCACGCTGGGTTATTACCTGCCGGTGATGACCGGCTCCACGGTTGCCTTCGCGCGCTCCATTCCGCAATTGGCCGAAGACCTGCAAACCATCCGCCCGACCATCCTGATTTCCGTGCCGCGCATCTACGAGCGCATGTATGCGGCGATACGCGCCAAACTGGACGAAGGCTCGCCGCTGGCGCGCTGGCTGTTTCACCTGGCGGTGGAAACCGGCTGGGCGCGTTTCGAGCAGGAGCAGGGGCGCGGCCCGTGGAAAGCGTCGTTTCTGCTGTGGCCGCTGCTGCAGAAGCTGGTCGCGCAGAAAGTGCTGGATCGCCTCGGCGGCAGGCTGCGCGTGGCGGTCAGCGGCGGCGCCGCACTCGCCCCGGAAATTTCGCGCGTGTTCATCGGCCTGGGGTTGCCGGTGGTGCAGGGCTACGGCCTGACCGAAACCGGCCCGGTGATCAGCGGCAACCGCCTGGAGAATAATTTTCCCGACAGCGTCGGCCAGCCGATCCGCGATGTGCAAGTGCGCCTCGGCGAGCAGAGCGCGCTGCTGGTGAAGGGGCCGAACGTGATGCTGGGCTACTGGAACAACCCGGAGGTGACGCGCGACATGATAGACAGCGAAGGCTGGCTGAATACCGGCGATGTCGCGCATATCTCCGATTCCGGGCACATCTACATCACCGGGCGCATCAAGGACATCATCGTGATGTCGAACGGCGAAAAAGTGCCGCCGACCGACATGGAACTCGCGCTGCTGCACGATCCGCTGTTCGATCAGGTGATGGTGTTCGGCGAGGCGCATCCGTACCTGGTCGTGCTGGCGGTGCTCAATAATGAGGCATGGCAGCATTTTGCGCGGGAGATCGGCATCCGCGCCGACATACCGGAAGCGCTTAACGACAGCCGCGTCGAGGCCAAAATATTGAGGCGCGTCGCGCGCAACCTGCGCGGTTTTCCGGGCTATGCCAGGGTGAACCGTGTGCTGCTGCTGCGCGAGCCCTGGAGCGTTGAAAATGGTCTACTGACGCCGACCCTGAAGATCAAGCGCACCGAAATTGCGCAGCAATTTGCCGCGCAAATCAAGGAGCTTTATGGGAGACGCTAGCCCTGGATGAGTTTGTATCGTTACCGCACAGCGGGCGTAGGACGCATAAAATGTACCCAAAACCGATGCCCAATGGAACAATAACCAGGAGGCCGCTATGAGCGAGAATTTTCAGGTACGCAAGGTTGCGGTGCTCGGCGCCGGCGTGATGGGCGCACAGATCGCCGCGCATCTGGTCAACGCCAGCGTCGAGACGCTGCTGTTCGAGTTGCCCGCGAAGGAAGGCGACCCGAACGCAAACGTCATCAAGGCCATCGATGGCCTGGGCAGGCTCGATCCCAGCCCCATCGCCGCGCCTGTCAGGCTGACTTTCATCCGGCCCGCGAACTACGAGCAGCATATCGAGTTCCTGCGCGACTGCGACCTGGTGATCGAGGCGATCGCCGAGCGCATGGACTGGAAATCCGGGCTGTACCGCAAGGTCGCGCCCTATCTCGGCGAGCGCACCATCTTCGCCAGCAACACCTCCGGCCTGTCGATCAACCGGCTCGCAGAGGCCTTCCCCGAGAACCTGCGTCACCGCTTCTGCGGCATCCACTTCTTCAACCCGCCGCGCTACATGCACCTGGTCGAGCTGATCCCGTGCCGTGAGACTGAAGCGCCGCTGCTCGACCAGCTGGAAGAATTCCTGGTCTCCACGCTTGGCAAGGGCGTGGTGCGCGCCAAGGATACGCCCAACTTCATCGCCAACCGCATCGGCGTGTTCTCGATACTCGCCACGCGGCACCACGCCGCAGCATTCAACCTCGGCTTCGACACCGTGGATGCGCTCACCGGGCGCTATCTCGGCCGCCCCAAGAGCGCCACTTTCCGCACGCTGGACGTGGTCGGCCTCGACGTGTTCGCGCATGTGGTCAACACCATGCGCGAGAACCTCACCGACGACCCGTGGCACAGGCATTTCGAACTGCCGGGCTGGCTCGACCAACTGGTCGGGCAGGGCGCGCTCGGGCAGAAGACGAAGAAGGGCATCTACCAGAAGATTGGCAAGGACATCCACGTGCTCGACCTGCACACGAAGGAATACCGCCTGTCCGACGCGAATGTGGACGACGGCGTGAAGGGCATCCTGCGCGAACGCGACTGGGCGAAGAAGCTCGCCGCGTTGCGCAGCAACCCGCATCCGCAGGCGCAGTTTCTCTGGGCGGCGTTCCGCGACGTGTTCCACTACTGCGCATTGCAACTGGAGCATATCGCCGACAACGCGCGCGACCTCGACTTCGCGGTGCGCTGGGGCTTCGGCTGGGACAATGGCCCGTTCGAAATCTGGCAGGCCGCGGGCTGGCAGCAGGTGGCCAGATGGATTGCCGCAGACATCGCGGCAGGCAAGGCGATGTCCGATGTCCCGCTGCCCGCCTGGGCAACCGACCCGACCCGCAGCGGCGTGCATACCGCGCAAGGCTCCTATTCCCCCTCTCCCCCATCCCATCTCCCGCCAGCGGGAGAGGGAGGAGCGCAGCGGAGGGAGAGGGAACAGTATCAACCCCGCTCCGCCCTCCCCGTCTACCGTCGCCAACTCTTTCCCGACCGCCTGCTCGGTGAATCCGTGCACTACGGCGAGACCATCTTCGAAACAGGCGACGTGCGCATGTGGCACACCGGCGACGACATCGCCATCCTCAGCTTCAAGACTAAGATGCACACCATCGGCAACGAGGTGCTGGACGGCATTCTGCGCGCGGTGGACGAGGCCGAGGCGCATTACAGCGCGCTGATCCTGTGGCAGACCGAAGCGCCGTTCTCCGCCGGGGCGAACCTGCTGCAACTGATGCAAGGCGTACAGGAGCCGGCGCAGCACGCAGGCATGTTCGGCAAATTCAAGCAAGCCGCGAACCGCGTCAAATATACCGTTGCGGGCGGCGGCGGACTGGGCGACATCGTCAATGCCGCCACCGGCCATGTGCCGCATATCGAAGACGTGGTCGCCAAGTTCCAGCAAGTCTCGCTGCGCCTGAAATACGCGCAGGTGCCCACCATCGCGGCGGTGTACGGTCTGGCGCTCGGCGGCGGCTGCGAATTCTCCATCCACTGCACGCGCATCGTCGCCGCGCTGGAAAGCTACATCGGCCTGGTCGAAGTCGGCGTCGGCCTGCTGCCCGCGGGCGGCGGCTGCAAGGAGATGGCGCTGCGCGCCGCGCAGGAAGCTCGAGGCGGCGACATCTTCCCGCACCTCAAGCGCCACTTCCAGAACATCGCCACGGGCGAAGTCGCCAAGAGCGCCGAACTCGCGCGCGATATGGGCTACCTCCGCCAATCGGACCGCATCGTGATGAACCAGTACGAGCTGCTGCATGTCGCCAAGCAGGAGGCCCGCGCGCTCACCGCCACCGCCTGGCGGCCGCCGCTACAGCCGCGCCAGATCCCCGTCGCGGGACGCACCGGCATCGCCACCCTCAAGGCCGCGATGGTCAACCTGCTCGAAGGCGGTTTCATCTCCGAACACGACTACAACATCGGCTGCCGCATCGCCGAAACGATGTGCGGCGGCGATGTGGAAGCGGGCAGCCTGGTGGACGAACAATGGCTGCTCGACCTGGAACGCCACCACTTCATGCAACTGCTCGCGACGGACAAGACCAAGGCGCGGGTGGAGCACATGCTGAAGAACGGGAAGCCGTTGCGGAATTAAAACGAATGGTAGGTCGGGTTAGCGTAGCGTAACCCGACAATACGCTGAAGATTGACGTTATTCGGAGGCCGGTCAGGCGATGAGATACCGGCGCGCATTTATTCCGGGAGGTTCGTTCTTCTTTACCTTGGTGACGGAGAAGCAACGACCGTTATTCGCCTCGGCAGAGGTGGCGGCGGTCTTGCGGGAAGCGTTCCGGACGGTGCACTCTACCCGTCCTTTTGAACTGGATGCGATTGTGGTTCTGCCCGATCATTTGCATTGCATCTGGACACTGCCGCCCGGCGATGCCGATTTTGCCACCCGCTGGCGGTTGATAAAAACCTGGTTCACCAAACATTGCGATCCGTCGCTACGTCCCGCACCGAGCGGCGTTCAAATGGGGAGGCAGGAGCAGGCGTTATGGCAGCATCGTTACTGGGAGCATATGCTGCGGGATGAAAGGGATTTCGGGTTACGGCGCTAAAGACGCGCCTAACTCGACCTACAGAACTTCGCCGAAGTTATTGAGCGGAGCGTTGCTGAGTCTTGATGGGGGCGAGCGTTTTGGCGATGAAAGCGACGGTGACCCCGGTTTCGATTGCCGTGGAGCTGGAGACATTGGTCACCAGCGCCTTGCGGTATTGCTCCGTAACGCGCAGGCAGGGGTTGGACTGTTCGTATGCGCCATCGCACGAACCAAACCGTAAGGTATGGAGTAATATGATGACGCTGGGCTATCCGCCTGTCAGCGAAACAGGCCGCATGATTTTGGCGGAATATGTCTTGTCGTTGAAGTAGGTTGTCAACATTCTGAAATTGCCTGAATCGAGAGGGACATCATGCGTACATCAAGCAAGCTATTGGTATTGTCACTGGTTGTGCTCTATGGCTGTCAGCCGGAAACACCCGCGCAGCCGCCTGTTGCGCCGGCTCCCGCAGAGCAGGTCATGCAGCCTGCCGCAAGTGAAACAGCGGCGGAAGAAGAAATGCCGCAGCCAACTGTTGCGGAAACGCTGGCACAGCCGACCCCGGCTCAGGCGGTTGACGCGCCGGCAGCGGAAACTGATCTCGCCCCGGTTGTTGCCGAGACTAAACCTGAAGCGCCTCCCGCGCCTGCTGTGCCCGAAGCAGATGCCATGCAACTGGCGAAAAAGAACAATTGTTTCGCATGCCATGCCGTCGGTAAAAAAGTGGTTGGTCCGTCTTTCAGGGATATTGCGGCCAAATATCGCAGCGATCCTGGAGCAGAAGCCTTACTGATGGACAGGATTGCCAAGGGCGGCAGCGGCGTATGGGGTGTCATGGTGATGCCGCCCAGCCCGAAAGTCAGCGAAGCGGATCGCAAGATATTGGCAAAACTTGTGCTGTCTTCCAAATAAGCTGTCAACGCCGCGGAACGGGTCCGCGTTAATGCCTCACCATCCGAGAAGTTGGTTGGCAAAGCGGGCGGAGTTGTTTAGAATCGACGGCGAAGGAAAACCTTCACGTTATTTAAGATGTTTTAATCACAAAACGGAGAGAACATGAAATCTACGATTGTAAGCATGGTTACAGTGGCGGGCTTGTTGGTTGCGGGTAGTGCACTGGCAGCCGATATGCCAGCAGCTGCAAAGAAGAATAACTGCGTCGCCTGTCATGCAATTGACAAAAAGCTGGTTGGTCCAGCTTGGGCCGATGTTGCCAAGAAATACAAGGGCGATGCAGGCGCTGCGGCACATCTGGACGGCGTGATCTCCAAGGGCGGCAAGGGTGTGTGGGGTCCGATGCCTATGCCTCCTAACCCCAAGGTTACCGCCGAGGAAAGGAAGGAGTTGATCGACTTCGTTCTTGGCCTGTAAGAACGAGTTGATGCAATCCGCAAAAAAGCCGGCGCAAGCCGGCTTTTTTGTTGCCTGACAACGCAGTTCGCCTCCAGGCAATTGCCCCTTGAGTCTGCCTGCAGTTCAAGGTCTAATCGTGCCTGTGGCTTTCAGCCGCATGACAATAAACAGGGAGAAGCCATGAATTACCTCCGTCCGGCCTGGCTGTTGCCGCTATTGCTGCCGCAGCAGGCCTTGGCCGCCGATGTTGCCATCGACGCGTTCTTCGGTTCGATCAACGGCTTTCTGGCGCAGATCATTTTTTTTGATGTATTCCCGGGCGAAACGGTGATGCCGTTCATCGTCGCCTGGCTGATCGTGGCGGCAGTGTTCCTTACGCTGCGCTTCAATTTCGTCAACCTGCGCATGATGCGCCATGCGTTCAGGGTGCTTCGCGGCAAGTACCGCACCGCTGACGACCGGGGCGAAGTGACTTCCTTCCAGGCTCTGTCCACCGCGCTTTCCGCTACCGTCGGGCTGGGCAATATCGCCGGGGTGGCGATCGCCATTTCCATCGGCGGCCCGGGGGCGACGTTCTGGATGATCGTGGCCGGATTTCTGGGAATGACCACCAAATTCACTGAGGCCAGCCTCGCGCAGATGTATCGCGAGGTGCGTCCCGACGGCAGGCTGATGGGCGGCGCGATGGAATATCTTTCCCGTGGATTGGCCGAGAAGGGGGCGCCGCGCCTCGGCAGGACGCTCGCCATCATGTTTGCCATATTCACTATTTTCGGATCGTTCGGCGCGGGCAGCGCGTTCCAGGTCAGCCAGTCGATGGGAGCAGTACAGGAACAGATTCCATTTTTCCGCGAGATGCCAATCGCCTATGGCCTGCTGATGGCGGTTGCCGTCGGGCTGGTCATCATCGGCGGGTTGCGGCGGATCGCCCATGTCGCCGAGGCTGTCGTGCCGACCATGGTCGTCATCTACGTGAGCGCCTGCCTGTGGATCATAATCAGCAACGCCGCCCTGGTGCCCGACGCATTGGGCAAGATCGTCATTGAGGCGTTTTCGCCGATCGCGGTCGCCGGCGGTTTCGTCGGGGCGCTCGTGCAGGGTTTCAAGCGCGCGGTATTTTCCAGTGAGGCCGGCCTGGGGTCTGCTGCCATCGCACACTCCGCCGCCTCGGTGAAATATCCGGTGCGCCAGGGATTGGTCGCGCTGTATGAACCGTTCATCGACACCGTGATAATCTGCACCTTGACCGCGCTGGTGATCGTCATTACCGGCGTGTACAACGCGCCCGAGCACGAAGCGTTGCGTGCCGCCAGCCAGGGGGCGGCGCTGACTTCGATGGCGTTTGCCACCGTGTCTGACTGGTTTCCGATGATCCTCGCGCTTTCGGTGGTGTTGTTCGCCTACAGCACGGCGATTTCCTGGTCATACTACGGCGAGCGTTGCTGGGTTTACGTGTTCGGCGAACGCTATTCCATCCTGTACAAGGCCATTTTCATCGGTTTCATTATTATCGCCTCCATTGCCAGCGCCGGAAATCTGGTGGATTTTACCGACCTGCTGGTGCTGGCCATGGCCTTTCCCAACCTGATCGGATTGTACGTGCTGAGCGGCAAGGTGAAAACCGCGCTGGGCGAATATCAGGCGAAACTTGAAAGCGGGGAACTGGATCGCGAGGCGGGATTTCACCCAAAGAACACCTGGATGCATCGAGGAGAGTGAAATGAAAACCATTCTGATTGCCAATCCGAAAGGCGGCAGCGGAAAAACCACGCTGTCGGTCAACATTGCCGGATATCTGGCCAATCGCGGTCAGCGGGTGGCGATGCTTGACCTGGACCGGCAGCAATCTTCTGCGTTGTGGCTCGCCACGCGCGCTGACGATCTGCCGCGCATACGCACGCTCGATTCGAAGAAGGGGCATGATCGCCCCAATGACTGGCTGGTGATCGATTCGCCTGCAGGCCTGCATGGCAAGAACCTTGCCCATGCCCTCAAGCTGGCGCACAAAATCATCGTACCCGTCGCCCCATCATTGTTCGATTTGCAGGCCAGCCGCGACTTTCTGCAATTGCTTGCCGACGAAAAGGCGGTGCGCAAAGGCAAGTCCAGCATCGGCGTGGTCGGCATGCGCATGGAAATGCGCACCAAGGCCGCATGGGCGCTGGAGCATTTTCTCGCCACGCTCGATCTGCCGGTGCTGGCCTACCTGCGCGAAACACAGGTGTATGTGAATGCTGCCTTCGAGGGAAAGTCCCTGTTCGATTTGCCGCCCTACCTGGCCGAGCGCGAGCTGGAACAATGGGCGTTTCTGCAGGACTGGCTGGAGCAGGACTGACTGTTCACCGGGCAAGACAGGCGCCATCAATTCCCGAATGACCAGCTCGGTATGGCGTGCACAACCATGTAATCCACCGCCGCCCTGACTTCCGCATCCGTCAGCTTGGCATTGGAACCGCGCGACGGCATGACGCCTTTTTTGCCCCTGAATCCGTTTATGGCGTGGTCATAGAGAATTTCATTGCTCTGGGTAAGGCGCGCCTCCCAGTCCTCCTTGATACCCAGGCGCGGGGCACCTTTCAGCCCGGATTTATGGCAGATACTGCAAGTGCCCTTATACACCTTCTCGCCGATCAGCAGATCTGGCGCAGCAGCGGCCGACTCCATCCCCTCGTCCGCCCCCCGGAGGGGCGGCGGCATGGCCGGAACCGGCACCGCCGCTACGTTGGCGGAGGTTTCGGCGACAGCGGGCGCGCTGCCGGATGCGCCAGTCCCGCTTTCTCTGCCACCGCACCCGGAAAGAAGTGCGAGTGACGCGGCAACGATCAGTATTTGTTTTTTCATGTGCGTCATAATTCCCTGGTCGGCGAATTGTAAATTGTTTGGTTGCAGGGGGAAATATATGCGGCCCGAGCGTCGATCCGGCTTGCGCCGTGATTTTGTTGTGCGCTATTGTGCACGACATTCCCGGAGGCGGCATGGCGAAAGCAAAAACAATTTATTCCTGCACCGAGTGCGGCGGGCAGACGCCGAAGTGGCAGGGGCAGTGTCCGCATTGCATGGCGTGGAACACGCTGATCGAGTCGGTGGCCGAGCCGGTCGCCAAGGGCGGCAACCGTTTCGGCGCGCTGGCGGCGAGCGGCAAGGTGCAGCGGCTCTCCGAGGTCGAGGCGGCGGAAGTGCCGCGCATACCGACCGGCATCGAGGAATTCGACCGCGTGCTCGGCGGCGGACTGGTGTCCGGCGCGGTGGTGCTGATCGGCGGCGATCCGGGCATCGGCAAATCCACGCTGCTGCTGCAGGTGCTGGCGCATCTATCGAATAAACAAAACACGCTGTATGTCAGCGGTGAGGAATCGGCGCAGCAGATCGCGCTACGCGCCAAGCGCCTGGTGCTGGACGCGCGCGGCCTGCGCCTGCTGCCGGAAATCCAGCTGGAAAAGATCCAGGCGGCCATCGCGACAGACAAACCGGACATCGTGGTGATCGACTCGATCCAGACCGTGTATTCCGAGCAGCTCACCTCCGCGCCCGGCTCGGTGGCGCAGGTGCGCGAATGCGCCGCGCAGCTGACGCGCATCGCCAAGAGCGGCAACATCACCATGATCCTCGTCGGCCACGTCACCAAGGAAGGCGCGCTGGCCGGGCCGCGCGTGCTGGAGCACATCGTCGATACGGTGCTGTATTTCGAAGGCGACACCCATTCCAGCTTCCGCCTGATCCGCGCGTTCAAGAACCGCTTTGGCGCGGTGAACGAGCTCGGCGTGTTCGCGATGACCGAGAAGGGGCTGCGCGAGGTGAGCAACCCGTCCGCGCTGTTCCTGTCGCAGCACGGCGACCCGGTGGCGGGTTCGTGCGTGATGGTCACGCAGGAAGGCACGCGCCCGCTGCTGGTGGAAATCCAGGCCTTGCTCGACGAGGCGCATTCGCCGAACGTGCGGCGCCTGTCGCTGGGCCTGGAGCAGAACCGGCTGGCGATGCTGCTCGCCGTGCTGCACCGTCACGCGGGCATCGCCTGCTTCGACCAGGACGTGTTCATCAACGCGGTCGGCGGCGTGAAGATCACCGAGCCGGGCGCCGACCTCGCGGTGATCCTCGCGATGGTCTCCAGCCTGCGCAACAAACCGCTGCCGGAAAAGCTGGTGGTGTTCGGCGAAGTGGGTCTCGCCGGCGAAGTGCGCCCGGTGCAGCGCGGCCAGGAACGCCTGCGCGAGGCCGCCAAGCTCGGCTTCACGCAGGCCATCATTCCCAGGGCGAACGCGCCGAAACAGAAGATCGCCGGCATCGAGATCATCGCGGTGGAGCGCGTCGAAGAAGCGGTAAACAGATTACGGTAATTTTCTGCGTTCCTGTCTATTTGCCATGAGCCATTACCTGCCCCGCCAGACATTCATGACCGTATTGCTGTGGGCATTATTGTGGCCTCTGGCTGCCCTTGCCGACAACGCCTGGATCAAGCCCGGCATGGACGGTCAGCCACAGGTGCAGTTGTATTTCTTCTGGTCGCTGACCTGCCCGCACTGCACCGCCGCGCATCCGCATGTGGCTGCCATCCCGGTGGCGCGGCCATGGGTGACGCTGCATGAACTCGAGGTCTCGAGCAACCAGGACAACGCGCGCCGGTTTCAGGAAATTGTCGAACAAGGTGGCATGGAAGATGCCGCCGGCGTACCGGCTTTCCTGTTTTGCGGCGAGATGCATTTTGGCTGGGAAAGCGACGCCACCACCGGCGCGCAATTGCGCGATCTGCTCGATGCCTGCCGCGCCCGTGCGCTCTCCGGACGTCCGCTAGTGGCGGATTCCGCTACGATCGCCAGAACCATAAGCGAAACCATCGAGATACCGTTTGTCGGCATTGTCAATACCGCCTCGCTGTCGCTGTCGGCGCTGACCCTCGTGCTGGCCGGGCTCGATGCCTTCAACCCCTGCGCATTTTTTGTGCTGCTGTTCCTGCTATCGATGATGGCGCACCAGAAAAGCCGCTCGCGCATGCTGATCACCGGCGGCATTTTCGTCGCGGTGTCCGGCCTGATGTATTTCGCCTTCATGGCCGCGTGGCTCAATGTCTTCCAGATTTTTGGCCATCTCGCCTGGGTGACGCTGGCGGCGGGCGCGCTGGCGGTGTTTGTCGGCGCGGTGAATGTGAAGGATTTTTTCTGGTTCGAAAAGGGCGTCACACTGTCGATTCCCGAAACGAAGAAACCGGACATCTTCCGCCGCATGCGCGCCATCCTCGCCGCCGACCGGCTGCCGGCCATGCTTGCCGCCACGGTCTTGCTGGCCGTCGCCGCGAACTTCTACGAACTGCTGTGCACGGCCGGCTTCCCGATGGTCTATACCCGCATCCTGACGCTGGCTGATCTTTCGCCTATCACGCGCTACGCCTGGCTCGCGGCCTACAACCTGATTTATGTCGTGCCGCTGGCCGCCATCGTCGCGGTCTTCACCCGCACGCTGGGCGCACGCAAACTTAGCGAACGCGAAGGCCGCCTGCTGAAACTCATGTCCGGCACGATGATGCTGGAACTGGGCGCGCTTCTGCTCGTCGTTCCCGATCGTATCGGTCAGGCCGACATTGCCTTGGGTCTGCTGGTTGCCGCTATCCTGATTACTTTCATTGCCGCAAGATTGACCCGGGGAAACTGAATCGGCGTAACCTGATGCGGCAAGAGTTCGCCCGCAAAAACTCAAATCCGTTCCAGCACCGCCGCGAAGAAACCGTCCGTGCCATGCAAATGCGGGCGCAGTTCCAGATAATCCCCCATCTCCAGCGCAATCTTTTGTTGCCGCAACACTTCACCAGCCGGATGTAACACGAAGTCCGGATGCGCGGCGAGAAAGGCCTGCACGATAAGCTGATTTTCTTCCGGCAGGATGCTGCAGGTCGCGTATACCAGCCGCCCGCCCTTTTTCAGCAGGCGACTGGCGGAGGCGAGGATCGCCGCCTGTTTGCGCGTGAATTCCTCGATGCTACCGGGAGACTGGCGGAATTTCAGGTCCGGGCTGCGGCGCAGCGTGCCCAGGCCGCTGCACGGCGCGTCCACCAGCACACGGTCGATCTTGCCGGCAAGGCGTTTCACCTTGAGATCGTTTTCATGCGCGATCAGCATCGGCTGGATGTTGCTCGCACCGGAACGCTTGAGGCGCGGCTTGAGGTTGGCGAGGCGTTTTTCGGAGGTGTCCATCGCATACAGGCGCCCCTGCGAATTCATCAGCGCGGACAGCATCAGCGTCTTGCCGCCCGCCCCGGCGCAGAAATCCACCACCATGTCGTTGCGCTTCGGCGCGAGCAGAAAGCCGAGCAACTGGCTGCCTTCGTCCTGCACTTCGATCTTGCCTTCAACAAACAATGCATCGCGGCTGAGCGGGATTTTTTCCTTGAGGCGGATGCCGATGGGCGAATAAGGCGTGGCGGCGGCTTCGATATTTTTGTCGTGCAGCAGTTGCAGTATGTCGTCGCGTTTGGCGAGCAGGGTGTTGACGCGGATATCCAGCGGCGCGCCCTGCTGCATCGACAAACCGATGATGAGAATATCTTCATCCGAATAAGACGTGCGCATCTTTTCCACCAGCCATTCGGGCAGTTCGGCCTGCACCGACAACGGCAACTCCCCTGCTTTCACCCCCTTGACCGTGGCAAGCCATTCCTTTTCGTCGCGTTTCAGTACCGGCTCGATTTCGCGCAGGTTATAGCCGCCGAGCCTGACCAGCCAGGCCAGCGCCATGCGGCGCGGCGTAGCGTTCCCGGCACAGACCTGCTCCAGCAGCAGGCGGTGGCGCAGCACGCCGAACACCGCCTCGGCGACCAGTTCGCGCTCGTTGGAGCCGATGCGTTCATTTTTGAAAAAGTAGCGCAACGTCGTGTCGGCGGGATGTGCCAGCGGCAGGATGGCGCGCAGTGCCTGGATGACGAGTTCAAGGCGGTATTCGGTAATCAGCATGGAAAGTTCGGCTTCTCAAATTCAGGCGCGCAGTTTAGCAGGATTGTCGGCCAACTCCCTCCGGCTCGCTTCCATGCCGCCGTCTGCCCGATAGGGTAAGATACGAAAGGCCTGTTTGAACTGGCAGCAATCCTTGATCGGATATATCACAGGGGGCATGATGAAACCGGAATGGTCAACGCAGTTCAGTGTCGGAAATGAAATGATTGATTCCGAACACTGCAATTTGCTGAAAATGATCAACGATGTGGAAAGTGCGATCAGGGCGGGGAACAGATCCACGCTGCCACAGTCGTTGAAATTGCTTGAGGATTGCGTAGCTGTTCATTTTGCAGATGAGGAAAAGATTGCGCAGGCAATCGGCTTTGACTTTACTCAAAACAAGCTGGAACATCAGTATGTTCAAAATGAGCTTCGGCACATGGTTGAAGATCTGGTGGCCAAGAATGGCGCATGGTCAGAGAGTGTAGCGGCGCATTACTCTTTTTTTCTGAGTGAATGGATGATTGAGCACATCCTCCAGGAAGATATGCTGATGAAGTCAGTGCTACAAACTTATCCCTATGACTTCAAGCCGGATTGATACCCCGATTTGAATACCGTCGGAGCGGCAAAATATCCCATTCCTCTGCTGTCCGGATAGCTGCTATGCTTAACCCGTGCTGAAGAAGTGGCACTGTTCAATTCTGGGAGACGACCATGACCAAACAATCACAGCCCGCCGGCTTTCACCCCATACGGCGCGACCGCTTGCTGCAGGAAGCGGAACACGACACCTACAAAACCAAAGGCAAACTTCCCGAGCCGACGGTCTGTCCGGGCTGCGGTGCGGTATTCCATGCCGGCCGCTGGCAATGGCTGGCCAAGCCTAAGGATGCGCATCAGGCATGCTGCCCGGCATGCCATCGGGTGCATGACCGCTTCCCTGCCGGGTATGTGTCGCTGGCCGGCGATTTTCTTGCGGCGCATGAAACGGAAATTCTGCAACTGATACGGCATCATGAAACGCGGGAAAAGGCCGAGCATCCGTTGCAGCGCATCATGGCCATCGA
>Ga0209212_1005746_pt1 | contig 14620 bp, 10 predicted proteins | sample RifGroC2_FD_183996 | JGI IMG/M metagenome (GOLD analysis project Ga0209212, IMG submission 183996) | Groundwater microbial communities from Rifle, Colorado, USA - Groundwater C2 (SPAdes) (version 2) | ecosystem: Environmental > Aquatic > Deep subsurface > Groundwater | place: Rifle, Colorado... | reverse complement strand
GGTGCAGGTCTGTATTCTAATGGTTCCATGGTAAATGTACCTCTGCCTTGCGTAATGGATCGTAATATAGTTGAGTACCCAAACATTTCTGCAAGGGGCACATCGCCCTTAATGATCCTGAGCCCACCTCTTGAACCCATTTCAAGAATATTTGCCCTGCGGCTATGAACTTCGCTAATCACATCGCCCATGTACTGCTCAGGAACCACAATTTCCAAAGACATTATCGGTTCTAGCAATATTGACTTTGCCATTTCCACACCTTTTCTTAATGCAATACTCGCCGCAGTAAAAAAGGCCAAATCGGAAGAATCTACCGGGTGCGTTGAACCATCTGTTGCCGTAACTTTTATATCTATGAGCGGATATCCCCCAGCTACTCCAGTTGCAGCGGTCTCTCTGATTCCTTTTTCTACAGACCTTATATATTGCTTAGGAATCTTTCCACCAACAATGTCATCAACGAAAGTTACAGGCTCCTCACCCTTAAATGGTTCCAATGTAATCCACACATGTCCAAATTGGCCGTGACCGCCTGTCTGTTGAATAAATTTACCTTCAACCTCAACCTTTTTACCAATAGTTTCTCTGTAAGACACCTTTGGAGCCCCTACATTGGCATTTACTTTGTATTCACTCAACATCCTATTTTTAATTACTTCCAAATGCAACTCACCCATACCAGAAATAATCATTTGACCTGTCTCTTTGTCCATGCGAACTTTGAAGGTAGGGTCTTCTTTTGCTAATTTTGATAAGGCCACTCCTAATTTTTCTTTTTCAGCATCTGTCTTTGGCTCTATTGCCATCGATATAACAGTATCTGGGAATTCCATCTTCTCAAGAACTATGGGATGATCTTGATCGCTCAAGGTATCTCCAGTAACGGTATACTTAAGACCAATTACTGTGCCTATTTCACCAGCGGTTAGCTCATTTACTTGTTCCCTAGTGTTAGCGTGCATTTTATAAATACGGCTGATTAGTTCTTTTTTATCTTTCCCAGAATTTATTACCCTTGTACCAGAAGCCACTTTCCCGGAATAAACCCTTATAAATGTCAGGTCGCCATGTTTATCGGATGCAATTTTGAAAGCAAGTGCGCTAAAATGTTCATCGGGAAGCGGTTTTCGTGATATTTCTTCATCTGTATAAGGATTCGTACCCCCAATTGATTTTCTATCGAGTGGAGATGGCAAGTAATCACATACGGCATCAAGAAGCGGTTGAACTCCTTTTTTCTTAAATGCAGAGCCACACATTACAGGCACAAGTTTCAAGTTAATCGTACCTTCGCGGATGGCCTTTTTTATCTCGTCGTTTGTTATTTTCTCGCCATTTAAAAATTTCTCCGTCAAAAAATCCACTTGTTCAGCGAGTCCTTCGATCATCTTTTCGCGTTGCATCTCAGCTTCTTTTTTATATTCTGCAGGAATTTCTTCTAATGAAAAATTCACTCCCAATTTATCAATATCGTCTGAGTATACTATAGCCTTCATGTTCACAAGATCTATAACACCTTTAAATTCTTGTTCTTTACCAAGGGGTATCTGAATAGGAATCGCCTTTATTCCCAATCGTTCGTTAATCTCACCAACGACCTTCATAAAATCTGCACCTATTCGATCCATCTTATTCACGAAACATATTCTAGGTACGCCATATCTATCAGCCTGACGCCACACCGTTTCAGATTGTGCCTCTACACCACCCACACCGCAAAATACGCAGATTGCCCCATCTAGCACACGAAGTGATCGCTCTACCTCTATAGTAAAATCCACATGACCTGGCGTATCAATCAAATTAAATTGGTAATCATTCCAAGAGCAAGTTGTTGCAGCTGCCGTGATGGTGATTCCACGTTTTTGTTCTTCTTCCATCCAGTCCATTACCGCAGTACCATCATGGACTTCACCCATCTTATACGACTTTCCCGTATAATAGAGAATACGTTCTGAAGTAGTTGTCTTACCGGCATCAATATGCGCTGCAATACCAAAATTTCTCATTTTTTCAATATTCATATTATTAAACTTCCTGTACTAAAATTTTGACCATGCAAAGTGTGCAAATGCCTTATTAGCCTCAGCCATCTTGTGTGTATTTTCCCGTTGGGTTATGGCTATGCCTTGCTTTTTATATGCATCTACCAATTCGTCTGCCAACCGCTGAAACATGGGACGCCCTTTTTTCCCCTTTGCAGCATCTATTATCCAACGAAACGCCAACGATAATTGCCTTCGTTTTGGCACCTCTACAGGTACCTGATACGTTGCGCCACCGACTCGTTTCGATCGAACCTCGACCAATGGTTTCACATTATTTACCGCTGTTTCAAACATTTCTAATGGAGTTACATCAGTAATCTTTTTTCCTACAGCTTCCATTGCCCCATAAAATACTCCTTCGGCAACGCTTTTTTTCCCTTTTCGCATGAGGCTATTAATAAATTTTGAAACCAGCTTACTCTTATATTTAACGTCCGGTTGCAGAAATACCTCTGTACTCTTATATGCTAGTGCCATAAACTACATTCTCCTTGTTAAAACCTATTTTGGGGTCTTTGTCCCATACTTAGAGCGAGAACGCCTTCTGCCATCAACCCCTGCGCAATCTAACGTTCCACGAATGATATGATATTTAATACCTGGCAGGTCTCTTACTCGACCTCCTCTAACCAGCACAATCGAATGTTCCTGCAAATTATGCCCTTCCCCCGGAATATAAGCCGTTATTTCCCTGCCATTGGACAACCTTACTCTGGCTACTTTTCTTAACGCAGAATTCGGCTTCTTCGGTGTCCTCGTCATAACCTGAAGACATACTCCCTTCTTATGAGAGCACTTTTCCAGGTCAGGACACTTACTTTTACCTTGTGTACCCTTTCTCCCTTTTCTGATTAATTGGTTTATTGTTGGCATTTCCCCTCCCGCCTTTATTGGGTTGATGTTGCGAGTTCTTTATCTTCGTGTTCTTCTGTTTCCTTCGAAGTAACTGCCTCAGTTGGCATCGCAGTAAGTGAATAGTATGATTTATACCCGGTACCTGCTGGCACCAGATGTCCAAGAATAACATTTTCCTTTAATCCAACCAATCTATCGGTCTTCCCTTCGAGTGCAGCTCTAGTCAAAACTTTAGTAGTTTCCTGGAATGAAGCAGCAGATATAAAGCTGTCAGATTGTATGGATGCCTTGGTTATCCCTAACAACATTGGTTTTGCTGTTGCAGGTTTACCACCTTTTTCAATGATTTTTTTGTTTTCTGCTTTAAATCTAAATTTGTCAACACTTTGCCCAGGTAAAAAAGATGTGTCACCAACATCGTCCACTTTTGCCTTTCTCAGCATTTGAGCAATAATTATTTCAATATGCTTGTCGTCTATTGGCACATTTTGGGAGCGATAAACGTTTTGAACCTCTTTCAACATATACATTTGAAGTTCCTCTTCACCGCTTATTCTTAAAATATCTTGTAATATGAGAGGCCCTTCTACAAGTGGACTACCGGCCTTAATGCGATCTCCACGATGCACCCTCAGATGCTTACCTCGAGGCACAAGGTGTTCTCTTTCCATACCTGTTTCACTCTTTACCATAATTGTGCGTTTTCCACGACGTTTTTCGCCTACCTCTACAATACCATCGATTTCGCTCATTACAGCAGGGTCTTTAGGTTTTCTTGCCTCAACTATTTCAGATACCCGCGGCAAACCTCCTGTGATGTCTTCAGTTCTGGAAATTTCTCGCGGTGTTTTCGCAAGTAGAGTGCCAGCTGTAACTTTGTCGCCTTCATCAACTTCGATATGTGCTTTTTCCGGAATTGGGTATAGACCTAAAATTTTACCTGTCGCGTCTTCAATAATAACTTGCGGGTGTAAATCTCCTTTGTGTTCCATAATTACTTTTCGTTTAACCCCGGTCGAGGCCTCGTACTCCTGCCTCATAGTCTTACCAATCACAATATCTTCAAAACGTATTTTACCGGACATTTCAGTCAGTATTGGAATCATATGAGGATCCCACTTGGTCAATATCTGATGCGCAACAACACTATCGTTCTCTTTTACCAGTAATTCCGCTCCAAGAACTACCGTATGTTTATCAATTTGCCTTCCTTTTGAATCAATAAGCAGGATTTCACCATTTGCATTGATAGCAACCTTTTTCCCTTGCGGATTTTTTACTACAACCAAATTGTTATATTTTATAATCCCAGCACGTTTCGCTTTTACTTCAGTCTTTTCTACAGAACGTGTAGCAGTGCCTCCGATATGAAACGTCTTCATGGTAAGCTGCGTACCAGGTTCACCAATCGATTGAGCCGCGATAATTCCAACAGCCATACCCTCTTCAACCAATTTCCCTCTCGACAAATCCATTCCATAGCATTTTACACAAAGCCCCAAAGGCAATTCACAAGTCAAGGCTGACCGTACTTTAATTTTCTCATACCCTAAGGCCTCGATCCTCTTTGCTTTTTCTTCGGTAATTAATTCGTTTTCCTTCACTATTACTTCGTCTTTTACCAAATCGACAATATTGTTTCTCGCAACGCGCCCAGTTATTACCTTGCTTAAAGGTACCTCAACCTTTTCTCCACGGTAAACAACACTCTTGGTAATACCATTTGTAGTGCCGCAATCTTGCGCTGTTATCACTACGTTTTGAGCAACATCAGCTAATTTACGCGTTAAATAACCAGAATCAGCAGTCTTTAATGCAGTATCCGCTAATCCTTTTCTAGCCCCATGAGTAGAACTAAAATATTCAAGTACGCCAAGCCCCTCTCTAAAATTGGCCTTTATAGGGGTTTCAATAATCTTTCCAGAAGGTTTTGCCATCAAGCCACGCATACCTGCAAGCTGCCTCAACTGTTGGGAACTACCTCTTGCGCCAGATGCGGACATTAAGTACACTGGATTCAAATAGGGTTTCCCGTCTCTTACATCGTTTTTAAGCCCACTCAGCATCTCCTCTGCAACCTTTTCACCGGTATATGTCCACATATCTATAATTTGATTATATCTTTCGCCTTCCGTGATAATTCCTTTTCGGTATAATTTTTGTATTTTTTCAATCTCTTCCTGGGTTTTATCAATAATTTCCTGCTTCTTTGCCGGCATCTTTATGTCTGTTATTGCAAATGAGAGACCTGCTTTCGTACATGCTTTAAAACCGGTCTCCTTAATATCATCCAATAAAACAATTGTTTTTTCCCTGCCCAGAAGTTTATAACAATCTTGAATTATTTTACTAATACCCTTCAAATCCAATGTGTAATTATAAAAGGGCATCCCTTCCGGTAATATACTATTAAAAATGACACGCCCAACTGTCGTTTTGCATAGACCATTTTTAGGCTCTTCAGCACCCGCTTTATCCTTAACAATTTTTGTTTGCTTCAGCCTTATCTCAATCTTTGTATGCAGATATACTTTTTTTACAGATAACGCATATATTGCCTCGTCTGGGCCGCTAAACCTGTGGATCTTTTCCTCAGACTCATCTTGTAAACTCATGGTGAGATAAGAACACCCTAAAACAATATCCTGAGTTGGCGCTATGATCGGTTCGCCTGAAGCTGGGGAAAAAATATTATTCGTAGATAACAATAAAGTAATGGCTTCCGCCTGTGCCTCGATTGAAAGAGGAAGATGAACAGCCATCTGATCACCGTCGAAATCTGCATTAAAACCACGGCAAACCAATGGATGCAATTTAATGGCATTACCCTCTACGAGTATCGGCTCAAAGGCTTGAATACCCATTCTATGTAATGTTGGCGCTCTATTGAGCAGCACGGGATGCCGCTTAACTACTTCATCAAGGATATCCCAAACTTCCTTGTCCTTGCGCCCTAACATTTTCTTTGCACTCTTAATCGTATCCGCAAGCCCTAGTTCTTTTAGTCTCCTTATAATAAATGGCTGAAATAACTCCAATGCTATTTTCTTTGGTAAACCGCATTGGTGTAATTTCAACTCAGGGCCTACCACAATCACTGAACGAGCCGAATAGTCGACTCTTTTTCCAAGCAAGTTTTCCCTGAAACGCCCCTGCTTGCCTTTTATCATATCGGTTAATGATTTCAAAGGCCTGTTATTACTGCCCAACACGGGACGTTTTCCCCTGGCGTTATCAAACAATGCATCGACGGCCTGTTGTAGCATCCTTTTTTCGTTTCTTATAATTACTTCAGGCGCATTCAGATCGATTAACTTTTTTAGGCGATTATTTCTATTAATAATCCTCCTGTAAAGGTCGTTGAGATCAGAGGTAGCAAAATTCCCACTTCCCAAAAGAACCAACGGTCTTAAATCAGGCGGAATAACAGGAACAACACTGAGAACCATCCACTCTGGCTTATTTCCAGAGTCTCTAAACGCTTCTACAATCTCAAGTCTTTTAATTATTTCTTTCGCACGTTGTTTGGATTTCGTTTGATTCAGATCCTCCCGAAGTTCTTTTGATAACGCTACCAAATCAAGCTTTTGCAGTAATGTTCGTATTGCCTCAGCACCCATTCCTGCCTTGAAGGACTGTTCACCATACTTCTCCTTGTTCGCTTTATATTCCTCTTCACTGAGCATTTGATACTCTTTAAGAGGAGTACTCCCGGTATCAATTACAACGTAGTCTTGAAAATAAATAATCCTTTCCAAAGAGGTGATCTTCATCCCCAGAAGTGTACCTAATCGGGATGGCATTGCCTTAAAGAACCAGATATGGACAATGGGCGCCGCCAAATTAATATGCCCCATACGTTTTCTTCTAACACGCGAATGGGTAATCTTTACACCACATCGATCACATATAATCCCTTTATGTTTTATTCCTTTATATTTTCCGCAAAAACATTCCCAATTGCGTTCCGGTCCAAAAATGCGTTCACAGAACAAGCCATCTTTTTCTGCCCTGTACGTTCGATAATTAATCGTTTCCGGCTTTTTTACTTCGCCATAAGACCAGCTTCTGATATCTTCCGGGGATGCGAGAGATATTTTCACAGAACCATATTCATTAATTTTATCGTACACGATATCTGTCATTTTAGAATTCTTTCTATTACTCTTTTAAAACTTCCATCTTTGTCTTCTCTAATTTCAAGCTCAAACCCAAGCCGGCAATTTCGTTAGAAAGCACTTCAAACGATGCAGGGGTGCCAGCCTCTAAAGTGTTCTCACCCTTTACCATCGACTCATATATCTTTGTCCTTCCCTCTACATCATCACTTTTCACGGTAAGCAATTCCTGCAAATTGTGCGCAGCGCCATATGCTTCAAGGGCCCATACTTCCATTTCACCAAACCTCTGACCGCCAAATCTTGCCTTTCCACCTAGCGGTTGCTGCGTAATCAACGAGTACGGACCTGTTGCCCTTGCATGTACTTTTTCGTCTACTAGATGATGCAGCTTAAGCATATACATATAGCCAACGGTAACCTTTTGCTCGAAAGGTTCTCCCGTCCGTCCATCATACAAAACACTTTTGCCATCTACAGTCAAACCAGCCTCTTTTAAGGTCAACCGAATTTCTTCTTCCGTTGCACCATCAAAAATTGGTGTTACTGTTCGGAACCCTAATTTTTTCGCAGCCCAACCCAAATGGGTCTCAAGAATTTGTCCTACATTCATCCTCGAAGGCACACCCAGTGGATTCAGCAGCATTTCCACTCGTGTTCCATCTGCTAAAAATGGCATGTCCTCTTCAGGGAGAATCTTAGAAATAACACCTTTATTCCCATGCCTGCCCGCCATCTTGTCGCCCACCGACAGCTTTCTCTTTGTGGCAATCGATACTTTGGCAAGCTCCAATACTCCTGTTGGTAATTCATCACCCCGTTTTAAATGATTAATCTTCCTATCTCTATCATCTTTCAATAACTCAATTTTTTCACAATATTCACTACTTATTTCTAAGGCCTTTTCCTTTTTCTTTTTATTGCTAAACTTTATATTTTCGATGTCAAAACGTTCTTCTAACGTGAGAATTGCTTTCGCCGACATACCACGTTCAATAGCATATGTCTGTCCTGTCTGTATATCTACCAAAGGTTCTTTAATTTCTTCATCAATTGCTTTTAACATTTTGACAAATTCTTTTGAGATTTGTTCATCGTATTTCGTTTCAATATCATTTATTTCTTGCAATATTTTTTGTCTTTTATCATCTGAGAGGTAAGACTTTCTTGAAAATACCTGGGTATTTATAATGATACCCTCCATACCAGATGACACTTCCAGCGATTCATTTTTTACATCTTCGCCTGCACGACCAAAAATAGCGTGCAACAATTTTTCTTCAGGAGACAATTCGCTCCTGCTTTTTGGTGCGATCTTACCTACAAGGATATCTCCTGGTTTTACCTTTGTTCCAATCCGTATTACGCCATTTTCATCAAGATTTCTTAATGCCTTCTCTGAAACATTAGGAATGTCACGCGTAAATTCTTCTCTTCCCAACTTTGTTTCTCTAATTTCTACTTCAAACTCATCCCTATGTAAGGAAGTAAATCGATCATCTTTTAACAACGCTTCGCTGATAACTATTGCATCCTCAAAGTTGTACCCATCCCACGTCATGAAAGCTACCAACACATTTTTACCCAGACTCAATTCTCCATTCCATGTTGCAGCGCCATCCGCAATAATCTCTCCCTTCTTTATCTTCTGTCCTTCAATAACTATTGGTTTTTGATTCAAACAGGTGCCTTCATTGAGCTCTACAAATTTCCTCAGTTCATAGACATCTCTATCGTTTATTACAATTTCACAAGCTGTTACCTTTGTTACCGTCCCTGCGTTCTCAGCCTGCACCGTCATGCTTGAATTTTGAGCAACAACCTTCTCCATTCCCGTAGCCACTATTGGAGGCTCTGTTATTAACAACGGAACTGCCTGCCTTTGCATATTAGAACCCATCAGTGCCCTATTTGCATCGCTATGTTCAAGGAAAGGAATTAGACTAGCAGATACCCCTACCAGTTGCTTTGGGGATATATCCATATAATTCACATCTTTAAAACTCTGTTGTTGGAAATCTCCATTATATCTACACAATACATTCTCTTTTTCTAATTTTTCCTTGCCCTTTATTAGCACATCTGCAGGAGCTATCAGCTTGTTTTCTTCTTCGTCTGCACGAAGATATGTGATTTTTTCAGTAATCTTTCCTTTTTCAATTATACGATATGGGGTAATCAAAAACCCATATTCATCTGTTGAGGCATAAATACTCAGAGATGCGATCAAACCTATATTTGTACCTTCTGGTGTCTCAATTGGACAAACTCTGCCGTAATGTGATACGTGAACGTCTCGTACCTCAAACCCTGCCCGCTTTCTATTCAACCCGCCAGGCCCTAATGCACTCAATCTTCTTTCGTGCGTTAATTGCGCCAAGGGGTTGGTTTGATCTAACACCTGCGATAGTTCACTTCGGCTAAAGAAATAGTCTATCGCTGAAAAGATGGTTTTAGAGTTTACAAGAGAACGTGGCGTTAGCTGTTCAGAATCTTTTACGCTTAACCTCTCCTGCACGGTTCTTCTCAATTTCAGAAATCCCTTGCGCAATTCTTCACCCGCCAACTCATCGATAGACCGAAGCCTTCGATTGCCCAAATTATCAATATCATCAATAGATACACCGGGTTCACCTTTGCGTAATTTCATTATGTACCGTATAGCTTCTACATAATCTTCCTTTTGTAATGTCATTACGGCTTCGTTAATATTGTGCCCTAATTTTCTATTTAATCTAAATCTTCCGACAGACCCCAGTCGATATCTCTTCGCATCAAAAAACTTATCATAAAATAGCTGCTTTGCTTTCTCTACTTGTTGGGGATTTCCAGGACGAAATCTCACATAAATCTTTAACAGTGCATCTTCATGAGATTTTGTAAAATCCGATTCCAACGAGTCCAATATCAGCGGATCTTCCAACTTCTTGATTACTTCGATTTTTTTAATCTCCAGATCAGTAATCGCTTTTATTGTCGTATCGGAGATTTGGCGGCCCGCCTCCAATACAATCTCTCCTGTTTGAGGATTCACAATCTTGTCGACGGTGTGCCTGCCTCTTAATTTCGTAGCAGAAGAATAATCTGAAATCTTTACAGTTTCTGTTTCGTAGAATAGCCTAATAATGTCTTCGTCGTTTGTATACTCATCTGACAATGCCCTAAGAAAACAAGTAGCAGGTAACTTTCCGCTCTGGTCAATTTTTACGGTAAGAATATCCTTCTTCCCTACCTCCAATTCAATCCAGCTTCCTCTCTCTGGGATAATTCGACATGAGTGTAGCCTCTTTTCGGCGTGAAACTCCTCGATAAAATCTATACCGGGCGAGCGGTGTAACTGTGTTACAATTACTCTTTCAGTACCATTAATAATGAATTCACCACCACCAATCATTACAGGCATTTCACCCAAATAAACCTCTTCTTCAATTGGTTCCGCTTTATTTAGCCGCAACCAAATCCTAAATGGACGTCCGTAGGTCAGGCGTAATTGCCTGCATTCATCCTGACTATACCGTGACTTACCAAGCTCATATTTGATGTAATCAAGTGATAATGTCCCATCGTAATTACTCACGGGGAATATTTCTCTTAATATCGCTTCTATACCATAATTCTTCCTTTTGGAAGCAGGCACATCAGCTTGTAAAAAATCACGATATGCTTTTGTCTGAATCTGTACGAGGTTTTGGATTTCTATAACATCCTCAACCTTGCTATAATTACGAATTTCCATAGTTTCCTACTTTTTAAAGTGAAAGGACAAGGACCTACCTATTACTTGATTTCTACTTTTGCCCCTGCAGCCTCAAGTGCTTTCCTTATCTTCTCTGCATCTTCTTTTGATACTCCTTCTTTAACAGTCTTGGGGGCGCCTTCTACTAAGTCTTTAGCTTCTTTTAATCCTAAATTCGTTTCTGCTCGGACAGCCTTAATTACCTGGATTTTATTTGCACCTCCGTCCTTTAATATTACATCAAAGGTTAATTTTTCCTCTGCCGCAGGAGCCTTGCTCTCTGCCGCCACTGCTGCACCTGCTGGTATCGCAGTTACTGCTGCCGCTGAAACTCCGAACTTCTGCTCAAAAGCCTTTACGAGTTGCGCAGCTTCAAGCAACGTCATTCCTGCCACCATATCGAGCACCTGTGCAATTTTACCAGAAGGCTCAACTATCTTCTCTTCACTTACCTGCGTCATTTTTATCCTCCTACCTTTTAAGTAATCCCACAAAAACTATTCACTACTTTTCTCTTTTTTGTCTTTAATTGCCTGGAATACAGTAGCCAGGCCACGTAAAACAGCATTAAACGAACTCACAACTCCAACGATGGGGGCGTTGATACCAGTAATTATTTGCGTACGAAGTACAGGCATAGTTGGTAGTTTTGCCAGGTTCTTTATATCATCTGCGGAAAGCATAGCTCCGTCAACAAAACCACCACGTAAACCGAAAGCTGGTATTTTTTTTGACCAATCAAATGTTTCTTTTGCCATAATTACCGGATCATCCTCACTAGTTGCTATGGCAGAAGGACCTGTTAGAAGGTTTACAATCCCCGCAATCCCAATCTCTTTAAACGCAATTGCTGCAAGCGAATTTTTAATTATTTCTAGATAAATTTTCTTTTTACGTAAATTTTTTCTCAATTCATCGAATTGTAACGAGTTTATCCCCTGATAACCAACTACCAGGTAATTATTCGAATTACGGTATCGAGAAACCATTTCTTTTACTATGAGTTTTTTTAGTTCATTTGCCATTGCTCTATTTACTTCCCTTCACAGTATTTCTTACTTAAACCTGTAACAATATCCCAGGGCTCATGGTTGAAGACACTGAAACTTTTTCTACAAACTCCCCCTTTGCTGAGGAAGGACGTGAGTTCACGATATGCTTGACAAACGTATTTATATTATCCTCTAAATCAGCCTCTGGAAACGAAAGCTTACCAACAATGGCATGCACATTTCCACCGGCGTCAGTTCTATATTCAATTTTACCTGCTTTAAATTCTTTTACTGCAGTTTCGATATCCTCGGTTACTGTTCCCGATTTTGGCGATGGCATCTTACCTTGTGGTCCGAGCACCCTCCCTAGCTTACCTACCAATCTCATCATATCTGAAGCGGAAATTGCCACATCAAAATCTGCCCAACCACCCTCCACCTTTTTCACCAAATCTTCAGCGCCCACTTCATCTGCCCCCGCTTTTTTTGCTATCACCGCTTTTTCTCCAGCGGCAAAAACAATAACTTTAAAGCTTTTACCTATACCCTTTGGTAATGAGATGGATCCCCTGATAAGCTGGTCCGATTGCTTTGGATCAATACCCAATTTCATTGCGACTTCAACGCTTTCATTAAACTTTGCGGGTTTAAACGACTTTAGTAATTTAACAGCCTCAGTTATCCCGTATTTTTTCCCTGAGTCAACAACCTTCATGGATTCTAAATATCTTTTACTTTTTTTTGCCATATTATTACTTCCCTTTAAAACTACCCGAAGAACACACAGGAAACTTAATCAACCACCTTAATCCCCATATTTCGGGCAGTTCCCTCTATTATTTTAACAGCTGCGTCTAAATTGTCTGCATTCAAATCTGCTAGTTTTTTTGTCGCAATTTCTTTCAATTGTTGCTTGTTTACCTGTCCGACTTTCTGCTTGTTCGGTTCCGAAGAGCCCTTTGCGATACCAGCCAGTTGTTTTAACAATACAGATGCTGGCGGAGATTTTATAATAAAAGTAAATGATTTATCTTTAAAAACGGTGACCTCTACAGGCGTTACCATACCCTGCAAATCCTTCGTTCTATCATTAAACTGTTTAACAAATTGTCCTATATTCACTCCATGTTGACCAAGAGCTGGTCCTACCGGTGGTGCCGGCGTTGCCTGCCCTCCCGGACATTGTAATTTAATCTTTGTTAAAATCTCTTTTGCCATTTTATGCTCCTAGTATCAAATAGCCTCAACCTGCCAATATTCCAATTCAACTGGAGTTGCCCGACCAAATACCGTTAACATTACTTTTACACGGCCACTCGCAGGTAACACTTCCTCTACGGTCCCATCATAATTTTCAAACGGACCTTCTTTGACCCGGACTTTTTCACCCTCATTAAACTCTATTTTTGCACGAGGCTTTTCTTCTTTGTGCTCTGCCTCATATAATAACTTTTCGACCTCATAAGCTGTCATTGGTACAGGTTTGTTTTGCCCGCCAATAAAGTCACCAGCACCAGGTGTTTCTCGAATCAGAAACCAAACCTCCCTAGGTATCTGCCCGTGTTCATCAACTTCTACTTCAGCAATTATATAACCTGGATATATTTTTTTCTCGGTTATCTTTTTTTCCCCACCTTTTATTTCTGATACTTTCTCGCTGGGAACCAAAACATTCGATATCAACCCCTCTAAACCCCCAGCCTTAATTCGCTCTATCAAACCTTGCTTGACTTTATCCTCTTTATTGCTTTGTACACGCAAAACAAACCACTGTTTGGGCATCTAATTAACCTACAGAAAATATTTTAAAATAGTTTTTATGTACTGCCGTATGTAAAGAATCTAATTCAATTTTTAACTCGGTAGGAATTTAAAGAGTTGATAGTTCTGAGGAATCTCTCTAATTCAAAGCAAAGTAAGTGTTACATGCGGATCATGTACTACCTATCTCTTCACCCAAGTTTGCTAAAATTACAACACGCCTATATACTCCATAATAGTAGATACAAACCAATCGACCCCTAGAATAAATATTCCGATAACAATAACCGACACAATTACAACTGCCGTTGAACCGACTAGCTCATACCTCGTAGGCCAGAAAACCTTCTGAAGCTCACCTTGGGTATCTATCAAAAAACCTATTGTCTTTTTACCGCCTGCATCTAGCAGACTAATCCCCGTCTCGATACCAGCAACAAAAACACCTATCAAAAACCCCAAAAAAACAAAAAGTGCAAAAGCACTAAGCAACCCCCATGTTAAGCCAATATCGACCAGCGGAACTTTAACACTTTCAGCGATATTTGGCAAGTCTATCAAAACATTATACAAAGAAATAGAAGCAAAAAGCGCTAGCAACCCCAATGCTATCCCGACAGCAACCCTGCTATATACCCCGTGTCCTTTTCTATATATTCCGAAAAACGACATACCAAATACCCACGCCTCATTAAATATGGCAGGTCTGGAGGGACTCGAACCCCCAACAGCCGGATTTGGAGTCCGGTGCTCTACCAATTAGAGCTACAGACCTTTATTTTAGCACCAATAACAACTTAACTAAATCCAAAGCTACTTCTTATACTCTTTATGAGCTGTATGTTTTCTACAATACTTACAAAACTTTTTCAACTCTAGCTTTTCAGTCTGTTGTGTCTTTTTAGGTGTTCTATAATTTCTATTAGAACAATCTTTACATATCATTGTTATGTATTCACGCATGCAGGTATTCCTGATTGTTTATTCAATAATTTTCGTAACGACACCGGCGCCGACTGTCTTTCCACCTTCACGAATTGCAAACCGCAACCCCTCATCCATTGCCACCGCTGTTAATAACTCCACATTCACCTTCACATTATCACC
>Ga0209212_1005743_pt1 | contig 14629 bp, 16 predicted proteins | sample RifGroC2_FD_183996 | JGI IMG/M metagenome (GOLD analysis project Ga0209212, IMG submission 183996) | Groundwater microbial communities from Rifle, Colorado, USA - Groundwater C2 (SPAdes) (version 2) | ecosystem: Environmental > Aquatic > Deep subsurface > Groundwater | place: Rifle, Colorado... | reverse complement strand
CTGTTTATTTTTACCAAACCTGACTGAATGCACTGCTTGGCCTCGGCGCCGCTGGAGACGAGATTCATCACCTTGAGCGCGTTATCCAGCTCGATGAACTCAGCCTTTAATTGAAACTCCATAAACCTCGCTTTAGCGCAAAGCGCTATTCTTCCCTGGAACTGCCGTTTTTTCTAACAGACTGGCGGCTCTGCTGTAATCCCAGGGCGACTGCCTGTTTTAAAAACTCTTGATCATTTAAAAGGCTAACAAATTTAGGATTGCTAAGAATCTTACGGTAATCTTTTTGCCTGATATACTCCTTTAATTGCTCATCTTCTAATATTGCTCTTACTGAATCATTTTTGATTAATGTATTGACAGCTTCGGGAGGCAGGGTAAGCGGCCCTTGGTTTTCTTTCAATGACTCTGCTGTTTCTTGGACCCGCGGCCAATTAAAAACACGGCTTATTTTATACAAGGCAGAGGTCTGCGTATATTTATTAATGTCGTAGGCGGCCGTAGGAATCATCGCGCCAAAAAAGCGCAAAGCAACCAGCGCAATCAAGACGAATACCGCTCCTTTAAAAAAGCCAATCACCCCTCCTCCCAGCCGGCAAGAAAGAGATAGCTTAGCGTCACCCTGCTTTAATAACTTTTTCACTACCCAGAAAGCCACCTGTAAACCTATATTAACAAGAATAAAAACTTGAAATAAGAAAAGTAAACTACCGCCGCTTTTAAAATAAATATAGGCTGCCAACGCGCTGATAATCACGCTGGCTATTCCAAAAGCCTCTCTGACAAAGCCTTTAGAATAACCGATTATAGAGCTCACCGCCACTACGCCAATCAATACCGCGTCAAATCTATTCATAAAATATTATCTCTTTTCAAACGAAATGTTTCATTACAAAAAACAAAGGTGATGTTTCTATTTTTCAAGAATTAGCAGAGTCCCCTTTATTTATTAATTTAATCTTCAATGTCTGACTCTGTTTCAGGTCGCCATTAAGCCTGACTTCGAGGCTGTAATCTCCCGGCTGGTCAAACTTGAGGTTAACCAGCTGGAAGGAAAAAGGAATGTGTTGCTCCTCTTGATGCTCAGGGGAAACCACTAAATCACCATCCGCCTTAAAGATTGCGCCCTTCTCGCCGCTCAAGCGAACCTCTACCCTATTCTTTCCAATATCCCGCTTCGTTACCTTAACTCTCATAAATATAAACATGAGCGGATACACGCATGGGACATTAGGAGTAGATATTTCGGTGAAACCCGCGCCAACTAAGGTAAACTTGCCGCGCTCATTTGTCGCCGCGTAATCGGCAAAAATCAAATCCGACACTTCCATACTGTTCTCCTTAGGGGAATTCCGGAGCCCACAGAATTCTCACTGATTAATAGTTAAACAAATCTTTAAGCTGATACTGTGCGCCCGCGGCTTTGTTCAACGCGTTAAGGACCTTGCGCTGGATATTCGGCGTCAACCGCCTACCCTTGACCGCCTTACTGATCATTTTATGGGTAAGCTGCTCAGTAGAGTTACTGACTAGGGAATTGGGTTTAAACCCGTGTTCAGCCATAAGTTCCGCCACCGGTTGCGGGCCTAGATCATATTCAATATTATTATTCATTCACTAACTAATAGTATCCGGGCCGCTAAGAGCATTATGTAGAAACGCCACTTTTTTTCTCACTTTTCTTCTTATTTTTTTATTCTAATAAGAATACCTCTTTTAACTGAATTAAACAACTCAATTATATCACGATTTTTCATCCTTATACAGCCATGAGATGCCGGCTTTCCGATTAAATTTTCTTCCGGTGTGCCATGGATATCCCGTTCATATATTAGAGCTATTGTCTTATTATCGCCCAGATTTCTTTTAGCTTCTGCCGCCAGGATTTCGCTCTCCTTAAAACAATTCGCTGCTGTGTCTCGCTTGGCAACTTATCGAAGAATTCCTTAACCATTGGATATCTTTCTTTGGGGATTTCAATACGTTTCTGCTTGGTTACTTCGCGGATTGTTACTTTATCTTTATCTTGCTTGTATTCTCTTTTAACACCAAAGAAGCCAATGTCTTTCTCAAAATCTTTCGGTATTGAAAGAACCCGAAATCCCTTGGGTATCTGATAAGCCGTTATGTTCTCGTCACAAGTATCTCCCGGGTAAAATATGGGATTCTCTCTCTTATCTTTGGTGAACTCAATCTCCCTCTGATAGCCGGCAACATCAAGGATTATCATATCATCGCTCACCAGATACGCGTCGCGCCGCCTTACTTTGACATAACTTTTTAATCGTCCGTATCTACTGTCAAAATTCTCCCAGCGGCGTTCAAGGACCTCTCCGCCATCCGATAGCATCGCGTTTAAACGCTGGTAAAAATCTTCTTTTTGAGTATTATCAAGGCTTTTCAACTGTTCTCTGGTTTCAATAGAAGTATCTAAAGACCAAAGAGAAGTCATTTCAGATAAAGCTGAGCCATCGGAATTGATTACAGTATTTATATCTCTCCTGGCATACGCCCTCTCTTCGGGAAACATAGGCAATCTTTCAAATTTTCCGCCATCTGCCGTAATAACAAACGTATACGCGTTCTGGTAATAAAGCGGGTATTCTTCGATATCGTATCCCTTAAGCTGAGGATCAACGTAGAAGCTTTCCCCTTTTTCGTCTCTGACTAAAACTACAGCGTGGTCAAATAACGCGGGGATGGGTAGATCATGCCTTGGATCGGTAATAGAAAATTCATCCCGGAATAAAGCGATATTCGACTCAATGCCGGCAACTTTAAGCATGGCTATACAGAGTAGCGAAAGGTCCTTACAGTCACCATATTTATTCTTAAACACCTGATCCGTGGGGTGCGGCTCTAACGAATACGGGCCTAAAGACATAGAAACATAGCGGAAGTTATCCTGGATATACTCTACAATAGCCCGGGCCTTATCTTTGAGAGCAACTTTCCCCGCGATAGCCTTTTGTGCCACAGCTTCTATGTCCGGTGTAATTTTTAGATTCTTCCGCGCTAAAGCATAATACCAATGAGAAACATCTTTCCAGCTCTTGATGGAGGAAAACTCAACCCCCTCCATCCAATCCTCTACCCGCGGCGGAGGGACATAGTCTTCAGCCTTGCGCTCATCATAGACGTCCGGTATCTCCCAGGCATAGGTAATAGTCGTATGATTCTGAGTAATCTTCGGCTTATAGTTAAGATTAAATTCTTTATATTTAATATCCAGCTTCTTGGGAAGGATAAGGGTTATTTTGAAAAGCTTTACAGGGATATTTGAAGTAAGATATAGTTCTTTCCAAAAGGCATTCTTAATTTGTGATCCCCTGGATTCAATTACGACCTTATATTCAATGACCGAACCAACATTAACCTCCGGCATCGTAACCATCCTAACCATCGCGTTTGAATAAATAGGATAAGACGCGTACGGGCTGATATCATTGGTCTTGGTATATTTGTGCTTCTTGCCGTCAGGAGTAGTAGTGTAAGCGGAAATTTCAACTATCCTATCCCGCTCCTTATCATAGGGTATGGGAATTTCTCCCATAGAACGGGCTTCTTCTTTAATAATCTTTAGCTTCTTATGCTCTTCTCGCCTATAAGACCAATCCTCCCTGACTTTAATGGTTTCGCCATACTCAAGAAATATCACATCCTTATCCTGATGTTTTTCTTCAAAGCTCTGCTTCTGCTCCTCGGCAAAAACTAACCCAACACAAAAAGTGATTATTCCTATCGTAACAACATATTTCTTCATTCTATTTCCTTTAAACCCGGAATTTGGAAGTTCCGCGAAGTTTCGGGGCAAGTTCCGGGAACATCGTGTCCCCCGATTGCGTTCTCTGTCAAATGTTTTCTCGTTTTGATCGCCATCATTACAGCATTCTTTCTATAGAAGCCTTTTTGGCGGCATACGCTTTACCCAAACCGATTTCAATGGCTAAATCACAAAAAGAAAGGGCCGTTTCAAATTCACCTGCTTCAACCATGATCGATATTCCCCGTTCGACAAAACGGAGCACGGGCAGGTATTCGGCTAATTGACGACTATTTTTCGCCTTAGCCTCCTCCAGATATTGACCGGCACAATCTACCGCTTGTCGACATAAGACAAGATCGTCAACTTGATAGGCGTCTTCTGCCAACAGGTCATAGATGAAAAACTTCACCGCATTAGGGATCGAATTAAACTTTTCAAGAAAATTCAGTAAATACCGCTTCCCGTTCTCACTGCCGCCCAGCAGTGCTTCGCTATGCCCTACAAAAACATTTTCCAATATCTCATCCGGTTTTTTAACAAGCTGTCTGCGTCGCTCTGCCATTTCCGCGCTCCATCCTCTTAAGGGGATCCTTAGTGTAATACGAATTCCGGGGACACATTGCGCTAACCCGGCTTTGACGGACACTTTAATTAGTGTACAATGTAAAAATGGAGGTGTCCAATGAAAAAATGCGGGAGATATTCTAAAGAATTCAAGCGCGAAGCCATACGATTGTTGAATGAAAGGAATAAGCCAATTTCAGAGATTGCGATGGAATTGGGAATGAAACGAACATTGTTGTACCGCTGACGGGATCAGCTTAATCATAAAGGCGAGGAGGCTTTTTTGGTGGGCCTGAAAAATTAAAAAAATTCAAGACGCTTTAGCTATCCGCTTCAAAAACAAATACTGACATCTATTTGCTTCATAGCTTTATCGTATTTCTTTTACATCTCTCTGCAATTAATTGCGTTATGTCTTCATTTTTCATTTATTCATTTTTATTCATTTATTCATTACAATGAAAAAGGAATTTGTCAATTTCTATTTTCATGTTACTAAAATTCATGGAAAACCTTGCTTCGGCCATAAATCGAAGCAAGGTTTTCGCCGCCTTTTGGTTTCGCGTTGGCGACAAGTATGGGGTGGATGGCTTAAGCGTGTCCGAACACTTATGATCAGCCAACCGACGCCGTTTAATCCGATGTATTATCAGAGTGCTTATTCGTGAAACTATTTTTCATTCAGGCGGTATCGAACAGCCCTTGCCGCCCCTTCTCTTGTGACGATGCCCAAACGGACAAGCGGGCTGATCAGCTGATTAACGCGGGCGCGATTAACCTTCATGGTCTTTCCGATCTCTGACGCGCCTAAAACACCTTTTTTATCCAGCATGCCCAAAAGCTCTTCCTGTTTGGGCGTGAGTGATGCCCCTTGCAACGAAAGAGTCCCGGCCTTGATTCTTTTTTGCACATCATCATGTGCCCAGGCCAGGCCTTCGGCAACATATTCTACCCAGTGCGTAAAATCACCATCCATGTCACGTGTCTGTTGGATCATATCATAATAACGAGGCCGATCCTGCGCAAAGAAATCATCAAGACCCAAAGTGCAAAGAGGATCAAAACCTTTTTCCCAAAGAAACCACTGTCCGACAGCCCTGCCCACGCGACCATTGCCATCGACAAAGGGATGGATCGTCAAAAACTCGTGCTGAAAAATGGCGCTACGGATAACCGGATGCAAGGATTCATCCTTCGCCCAAGCAAAAAGGGCCTTCATCCGTCCCGGAACCTGCGCAGGAGGCGGCGGGGTAAAAATAACTTTATTGCGGGCATCCACGATATGGTTCTGGACACTGCGATACTGGCCCGTTCGATCTTTGGACAAAAGCCCCTTGATCATGCGCGCATGCACTGCCAAAAGTCCCTGTTCCGTGACCGGCTTACGTTTAGTCTTTAATATCTGGCACATGGCCCCAACACAATTGGCGACCTCTGTCTTTTGCTTCTCTTCAACCAAAAGATCCCTGCCGTCCACCACCGCCCTGACCTGAGCTAAAGACAGGAGATTGCCTTCGATCCATGTCGATGAGTGAACGCTCCGGGTAAAAGCATCCCGCTCCAAGGGGGCCTTAACAGAAACCTGAAGCCGCGAGCTTCTGACAAGTGCGCCCACGATGGCGATCTGCTCAAACAGTTTTAAAAGGTATGGCGTTATGCGACATTGGGCCTTAAACATAATACAAGCTTACCATATCGTATAGGTATTGTATAGGGAATTGTATAGGGTTTAAAGGGTCAGCCCTCGAATTTAAAAATAAGAGAATTGACCTCTTTCTCTATCGCCTTATCATTTTAGCGCGTTCGATATCTAAAGCCGCCTTGCTCACTGCGTGTGAGAAATTCATTCTAAAAACGGCTTGTTTTCCTGTCCGCAAAGCTTGAGCTTCTTTTCTTTGGTAAGGCTTTTAATACGGGCTTCCCGCTTTTGGGCTTTGGATTGGGTGGGGAGTTCTTCAGAATGGATGAGTTTTACCGGCCAGCGGAATCTCGTGTATCGGCAGCCATTGCCTTTATTGTGGTCGTTTATTCGGCGAGAAAGGTTGTTGGTGACGCCGGTATATATCGTCTTGTCGCGGCACTCGATTATGTAGACGCACCAGGGCATAGAAGGCAAGAGGATCGCAATAGAGAGAGAAATGTATTATTGCCAATTCCAACCCTGACGAGAATAGTAAAACACCTCTTTAAAACAATACTTATTAAAACTTAAAATTGCCCTGAGGACTCTCTTTTTGCACTATTCCTATTATCAACCTGACAAACTCCTCTGCCGTATGTAAGGACTCGACCGCTTCGGTACGCGAAATAGTTGTGTCTATCTCGTAAGTAAAAATATTCCGCTTCCTGCGCATCCGGTCAAAACGCTCAATTATCCCGACATATTCTTTTCCGAGGGCCTCACCCATAAACTGCACCACTGTCTTATGCTGATACCCGTTAGATGGCCTAAAACCCCTCAAGAGCATAAAACCTCTTGCCGCCCTAAGCATGGCAAGATAGGCAACGGTATAAGCAATCCCTTCGTCAATCTTTAAGTTGGCCTTGGCAGCTAAAAGGTCCTTTGTACTGCGCTTGAGAAGCTTTTCTACCGCGGATATAGAAGATTTCTGCTTTTGAATCAAACCTCCGGCCAAAGATTCGCTTATAAACTTATCATAAGTCATCTTTATTTCCTATAAGCATTATTTTAGGATTCCTAAGGAGATCCATAATAAATGAATCTTTTTTCTTTTTTTTCTTTTTGTATTCTTCCCGGCTAAAAATCGTATAATTAACTTCTCTTTTTATGGTATTTTCTATCTTGTTCAACTGCCGGATAAGCTGCCCCTCATCAATATCCCCCATAAGAAATACATCCACGTCGCTTTTTGCCTTTTCCTTCTGCTTAGCGAAAGATCCGTAGATAAAAGCCGCCTTAACGCCTTTTAGCTTTAAAACAGATTTTTTAATAAGCCCTTCGATGCCAATAGTTTTACGCACGATGCTCTTTAACTCATCAAAAAGCTGATAAGCGGTATTAAGGCGGAAATAAACGAGATTTCCTTTTTTCTCAGAAAGAAAAACCCCTTCCTCTTTTAACCGGAGGAGTTCTTTACGAATAATACTTACCGGAATCTCCAACTTCCGCTCAAGCTCCCTAAGATAAAATAAACTCTCGGGGTTAGTGAAATAAAGCTGAAAGATAGCCGAACGCGCCTTTGACTTGAATAGTCTAGCTATATCCATATTGTAACCTCATTAGGTTACAATTGTAATATAAATAGGTTACAATGTCAAATTATTTTTTCGGTATTCAATAATTTCCAGAATTTCCGGACGTTTTATCTAACGTTATCGCGCTGAGTGACTTATGAAACAATTGCGCTTTCTATATTTCTTTCGTGGAATTGTTTTACAACCCAATGCCGGGCAATGAGTTACATAGAGCGTCTTTTGACTTTTGACTTTTTATTATTTTTTCCTGCATTTTCAGCATTACTACCTCTTTTCTTAATTAAAAGCTATATAGTATATTTAATAATTTTCTTCACACCATTTTCTTGAACAGCTCATCAATATTAAAATCAGGCTGCCCTTGCCTCGCGTAATAATTGGAAAATCTTGCGATAATATCTTTCATGAATTTTTCTGTAATACTGGCTATTCTGTCATAGGAGGTTGGAATTTCAGATAACTTAATGGAAGAAATTTTCTGAAAATTAATAAATCCTCCCCTGAATTGCTCAGTGGGCGGCAGAAAATGATATTTATGGGAGTGGCTGTTTTTCAATAACTTCTTTATTATTTCTTCAGCATCTTTCTTTTGTTCTACTGAAATTGTTCCATCATTCTTTTTAAAAATTATTTTTTGTTGTGCCAGACATTCCATATCCCTGTCTTCTATAAATGCCACAACAACATCTTTTGCTTTACATTGTGCAAAATCACAGGCTGGAGTAAGCACAACATATAGCTTACTATCGGTCTTGTTTTTCAGAATATCTCCGGTAAATATGTTCTTTATTATCGGAGGAATAATGTATACCTCTGCCGGATTAAAATGAAGGAATGTTCCTGCATCATCCATCTCCAGGTAGCCAGAAAGATAAGACAGGGTGTGTCTTAATAGAATCCGCTCGCTTTCCTCTGGATTCTTTATTTCGGACTTCCAATAATCCATATTTTTGGCTATGTGTTTCCAAAAAATATCCTGCAAGGCAGCTTCGATTTTCCCTTTTCTGCCAAGAATTTTCGTTATGCCAGTGTTATAAATAGTTATGATTTCGTCAATGAGTTCATCTGCGGTTTTTCCGGTTCTGTTATAAACTTTATAAAATATATTTTGCTCTCTCAAGTCGGCATCAAGTTCTTCAAGAACCCCGGAAACAACAAAAATTGGAAACCTCAATTTTTGTTTTATCTCTCTAATTATCTTGTTACCCTTCCCCTCTGTATCGTCTCCAGCAAGTTTAAGATCCAATATAGCGGCATCATAATCAGCGGTTTTTAGTTTTTCAAGTCCCCCTTCAAGATTTTTTGACAATTCAACAACAATTTCAACACTCTTCTTTTTGTAGTAATCGGCTATTGCATCTAGGTAAATTTTTCCCTGTTTATCATCATCTTCCAGAATGAAAAGTTTCACATTATCTCCGCTCACTTTTTTACTCCTTCAGGCAATTCTATTCTGAAATAAGCACCATCCTCATCATAAATAGCCTTTAGCTTACCGTTATTTCTTTCAATCGCCTCCCCGGAAATTGCCAATCCAAGACCCGTTCCCTCTGGTTTTGTTGAAAACCCCGGTTCAAATATAATATTACTTTCGATATTCTTTCTTTCGATTCCTGGGCCACTATCTCTGTAATCTATCCAAATAAAACTGCCCGATTTCCCCGATGTTACCACTATTTGCCTTGCTTTATCTTTCTTAGAATGAGTAAGCCAATACAAGCTATTATCAACAAGATTGGTCATTGTAATGTAGAAATCCTGTTCCCAGCCATTAGCGGTTAATCCTTTATCCAAATTATTAATAAATTCTATGCTCCTATCTTTTAATTCGTTATTAAAAAGCTCCCTCACCCTCTCAACAACGGTGTGCATATTTACAATTTTCTTTTCACCCCGCTTCTTCACGGCGAGTGGGTCAAGCCTGTTGAACAAATCTATCAAGAGAATAGACTCTTTTCCGGTATCATCTAGTCTGTTGATTATCTTATCCAAGAGTTCTGTATTATATTCTGCCTTAAGATCATTTATCCATTGAACTATTCGCGGTGATTGCTCTTTCAGATATTTTAATGGCTTGCGACCTTCATGCATAATTACTATGATTATCTTGCCTACGGTAACCTGCCCCTGATATATGGCGACGGTATCTTTTATATCAGACAGGGCAGTAGCTTTTTCTTTCTCAGACTTAATAATAATACTTTCTATTTTCCCCAGAACAGCTTCTGGAACTTTTGATTTTTTTAATTCCCCTTCGACAGTTTTCTTTAATTTCTGAAAGTCAAAAAGGGCATCTAGTTCCTTTTCAATCTTTACTGACTTTCTACCTCTACCTGTCTTCCTTCTAAATTCAAATCTTCGTTGTTCGAGTTGATTTAAACATTTACCAAGAATATCCGTGAGCCCAAAATAAGACTCACTTTCCTTTAGCCCGTCTCTAGCACTTTTTTCAATCAGGTGGGACTCTTCCTCACCAGATATATTAACAATACCAATAATCTGATCCACGCCAATCTTCATTGAGGGATTCTGTACTCTTGCCTTATCAAGTTCAAGCCAATCATAACCGGCATCACCGTAAGGCCTTATACGAAAATCACCCCGGTAAACACTAATTCCACAATTCTCATCAAGAAGGTGTCTTGCTTCTACCTTCCCCATACGATCTCCCGTTCTGGGGTCTTTTAATCCTCTATTTATCAGGTTATCAATAGCCTCAGCATCCCTGTCAAAAACTCTGAAATCCAGATTAATCGGACCGCAGTATTTCCCCCTATCCAAAGAAACTTTAAAACTTATTTCCTCAGAGGGAATATTCTTCTCAGCCTGGTTCTCGTAAGTTAATGTAACACTCCCCTTTTCATCCACCCTGCCGTGTAACCTATAATCAAATAAGTCAATCAATGGGAAAGGCTCTACTTTTTCTTTCAGGTTATCGTAGCTCTTTTCTCCTGTATTCCTAAATTCAACTGTAATTTCAAAATCGCTATTTTTGCTCTTTCCAGTTTTTATCGGAGATACGAGTTTTCTTAATTCAACCATCAGTGCTCTATATGTTGATTCTTTCCAATCATTCGCCTTGTTTGCTGGTTCAATTATCAGCTCTGTGCCAAAAGTGTTTTTTGTATATTTTGTTTCAATTGGAATCTCTATTTTGTCCAAATATTCATTGTCATTAAAAATTCTCCAATCAATTGCAACTGAGGTTGTGTTTCCTTTCTCGTCTGTTGTTTCCATAGAAAATCGATCCCCTAATATAGCAACAGCAAATCTACCTATGCCCTTTCTCCCCTGTAAATTACGACCACTAGGGCTAGTCCTCCTTTCAGCTTTATCATCTGTGGCCGGAATCATCCACTTTTCCGTAACAGTCGAAAAACTCATTCCATGCCCATCATCTTTTACTATGATTCTAGCCTTACCGGAATCATTCATTTCCAAGAATTTTAACTCGACATGTTTAGCATCAGCATCAAAAGAATTTTTCACCAGCTCAACGATTGCCCCATACGAATCCTTTATAATCTGATCTCCTATTGTATGTATCAATCTAGCGGAAGGCCTGAATTTGTATTTCTCTTTCAAATCTTTTTTTTCCTTATCCGACATTTTTTACCTCCGTGAATTTATTATGAACGGATTCAGCAATTCTCATTGCCAGTAATGGCGGGACAGCATTGCCTATCTGCCTGAATATTTTGTTATAAGGCCCGGCAAACCCCTCTTCGCTGGGATACCAGTCAGGAAATGACTGGATTCTCGCGGCCTCCCTTACCGTTATTGTTCGTGCCTGGCTACTGTCAGGATGAATGAATCTGTTGCCATCCTTCTCAAGATGAGCGAAAACTGTTGAGCATGGTTTTTTCCAGCTTTGTTTTTTGTATTTATCAGTAAAGCTGGACATATCATATGTAATCAGTTTCTTCAGCCTTCTTATAGTTTTCTTCTTGCTGTTGATAATATCCCCCGCCGTCATACCCTGTCTTATGCTTTTAAAAAGCCGGACATCATTCCGTTTCTGTCCCCTAGCGACATGATGGTTTAGTATTTTGAGCCCATTTGGATTGACAAAATCAAGAAACGCTTTTCCGTTATTCTCAAGATGCTCCATGTGAGCGGAAAAAGAACCACGGTGATAAGGCACTGAATTCAGTCCATTGTTAATTTTCATGTTATTCTTTTTTATCTTTTCTTTCTCATGTTTGCTTTTAATACCAGTGGGGGTAATCTTTGCTTTTAGTTTTGGCAAATCACCTATTGCCTCAAAAAGTGTTATATGGGATGAGGAGTGTGTTGCGGCAGGATAAGGATTTTTTATCCCCAGATTATTACCAATGAGAAAAACTCTTTCCCTTATTTGCGGCACACCATAGTCTGCTGCATTAAGAACAATATAGTCTGTTTTTACTTTTTCGTCTTCGCTTTCGAAAGAATAACCGAGCTCCTTAAAATCTGCAGCAATAAGATCAATAAATTTAATGTCATCTTTATCTTTTTTCGAGAGTATGCCTTTCACATTTTCGAAGACAATAAAAGAGGGCCTTAGCTCCTTTACCAGTTTCAGGTATTCCCGGTAAAGGGTATCCATCAATTCATATTTTTCCTTATCCTCTGTTGTTTCTCCTGACCTGGGGCCAATTAAAGAAAAAGACTGGCACGGAGGGCCGCCAGTTATAATATCAATGCCTTCCTTGCACTTCTCAATTATCTTTTGATGTGTGGAAGATTTTGTAAGGTCGGCTTCAAGAACAATATCTTCTGTCCCATATTCTTTTTTTGAATATTTCTTAAGGGATTGGCAGGCATATTTATCATTGTCAACTGCAAGGACAATTTCGTAAACTCTTTCCCCGCTTTGATCCCTCACAAGGTCAAAACCAAGCGACAGTCCGCCCGCTCCGCTGAAAACTTCAAGTATTTTAATCTTCTTATCTGCCATCTTTTATCCTATCCAGGATTTTGCGTTTAATAATTTTTTCTTTTCTGATCTCATGCTCCCAGATTCTTATGATTTCCCAGCCTTTTCTTTTGAGCTCTGAATTGACAATGCCATCCCTTTTTGCATTGGAATCTATTTTTTTATTCCAGAAACTTTTGTTTGTTTCTGATTTAATAAAACACTTCGGACACTTGTGCCAAAAACAACCGTCTATGAATATGGCTATCTTCTTTTTTGAAAAAACAATATCCGGCTTGCCTATAAGCTTATATTGAAGCCTATACCCCCTTATCCCTGCCCCAGACAGAGACTTTCTTAACAAAATTTCTGGCTGAGTATTCCTTCCGGAAATCCGCGACATACAGTAACTTCTCTGCTTTTTTGTAAGAACATCCACCATAATTCACTTAATATTTACCCTTTTAAAATCCTATTTATTCGTCCTCGCCCGTACAAATTCCGCCAAGTCCCCAGGCATAATTCTCCACTGCTTTATCTTCGTGGCTTTGATTTCTTTGAGATTGATGAGCTGCCTCACCCGATACTCGGTGAGCTCAAGCTGTTTTGCGGCATCCCTGACGGTAAGATAGCTTTTAGGCATAGAATAACCCTTGCTCCATATCATTTAACATTACTTCACATTGTACCACATTAAAAAAATAATGCACTTGAAAACAATATTCTGATATAACTATTTCACTCACAGCCATTTACCCTCTTTATAATATTTTTTCTTCAAGCTCTTCAATCATTTCTCTAAAACGAGTTAATTGTTGACGCTCTTCTCCTTGCCGCACTATATCGAGCAGTTTCCGCAGATGGAAAAATTGTAGAATCGCAGGATCACTTTTATTGTTTCGTAAAAAATCTTTTATGGAATCGGGCAAATCAAGGGTTCTTATAATTTTGGCGATGTATGACCAATCTTCTCCTGTAATCTTAGCCAGACCCCTTACGCTATTAACACCATGAGATTCTTTCAATCTTAGATAATATTCAGCCTTATCAAGAGGAAATCGTTCTAAACGGCTTAAATGAGTTAAATGCTTTTCCCAGGTTCTTTGTTCGATTGTTACAATGTGATCTAAGTCTTCAGGACGTTCACCCAGGCAAAACTTCTGTCGGAAGCTCTTTATAATCGTATAAAAGGAAAACTCCCACCAATAAGTCCGAGGCTGAATATCTGCGTATTTCTGCAAATATCTCGTGAAATTAATCATTTCTGAGGGATTGGGAGTGCTTATTTCTCCCTCGGATAAAGAAATACCCTCACGCGCCTGTGGCTCGCTTGAGCTTCGGTTCGCATGAGGGTAATATATGGGGTGGCTGACGGGGAACGATCCCGCAACCTTTAGAGCCACAGTCTAACGCTCTAGCCGATTGAGCTACAGCCACCATTAGTTAATTATCACCAATGAACTATGCAATGACAATTTCTACAAAGCCATTCCAGATTTTCTATTCTATTATTTTTTCTATTATTGTCTTTATGGTGAACCGCGAGCACTCTTTTATCTTGAATTCCGCATTGTCTGCATTTCTCATCTATTCCCGACCTTTTTAACAACGTTCTATAGGAAGATTGCCCTGCGATCCAATTCGGCGCGTGTATGCCGCATCTTACATTCTTGTTTTCCCAAATACAATGACATTTTACCGTACAAAAGAATCTTTTGTTCTTTGACCTTCTAAAATCGCGAGGGGTACGCCAAATCTTCTTTTCGCAATTATCACACTTTACCCATTTTCCTTTTATCTGTCCTTTCGCATGGCACTTAATTGAACAATATTTACCCCAGCCTTTTTTTGCATGGAATTTCTTTATATAGAATATCTTGCCGCATGTTAGGCATTCTTTCTTTACCACCCAAATATTTTATCAAAGAATAATCTTAATGTCAAGGCAATGGTTAAGCCCACAGTCAGGCGCTCTAACCTCCGCCGCAATAATTGGCGGATCAGCCTTCGGCTGAGACTGAGTTATACCCACTATATCGTTAAATGTCAAATATCAAAATTAAAACGGCAAAAAAATTATTCTTTCTTAAATATTTTTTTCAGGCTCTTGCCCAGCTCTTCGATCTCGCTCACCGCGCCTTTTACCTTATCCACCACATTCTCAGGGGGTTGAGTTATTATGTTCT
>Ga0209212_1005741_pt1 | contig 14631 bp, 22 predicted proteins | sample RifGroC2_FD_183996 | JGI IMG/M metagenome (GOLD analysis project Ga0209212, IMG submission 183996) | Groundwater microbial communities from Rifle, Colorado, USA - Groundwater C2 (SPAdes) (version 2) | ecosystem: Environmental > Aquatic > Deep subsurface > Groundwater | place: Rifle, Colorado... | reverse complement strand
CTTGTGGTAGCAAAGTGTTGGCCAGTGCGTCCAGCAACGAAGCGGAGGTTCGCAAGGATTTGGCTAGTGGCGGTAACAAGGCTGCTGCGGCTGTGGTGGGCAAGCGTATTGCCGAAAAGGCGAAGAGCGCGGGCATTACCCAGGTGGCGTTTGACCGTTCTGGTAACCGGTATCATGGCCGTGTCAAGGCGTTGGCTGAAGCCGCGCGCGAACATGGTTTGCAGTTCTAATTGGAGTTGAGCGATGGCTAAGCCGCAAGGAAAAATGCAGCAGCAGGAACAGCGTGATGACGGTTTGATCGAAAAAATGATCTCCGTAAACCGTGTCACCAAAGTGGTCAAAGGGGGTCGCATCATGGGCTTCGCCGCTTTAGCCGTGGTCGGTGATGGCGATGGCCGTGTGTCGATGGGTAAAGGTAAGTCCAAGGAAGTTCCAGTCGCCGTACAAAAGGCGATGGATGAGGCGCGCCGCAATTTGGTCAAGGTAAACCTGAGGAATGGTACTTTGCACCACACCGTGATCGGTAAACATGGTGCAGCCAAGGTATTGATGCAGCCGGCATCTGAAGGTACCGGAATTATCGCCGGAGGCGCGATGCGTGCGGTGTTCGAGGCGGTTGGTGTGCGTGATGTGTTGGCCAAGTGTCTCGGTTCAAGCAATCCATATAACGTGGTGCGCGCCACATTGAACGGTTTGAAGGCGTTAAATTCGCCGTCCGAAATTGCTGCCAAGCGTGGCAAGAACGTTGACGAAATTTTGGGGTAAGACATGACACAAGCCAAAACAATCCCGGCAAAAACAATCCCGGCAAAAACAATCAAAGTGACGCAGATCAAAAGTTTGATCGGCACCAAGCAATCGCATCGCGATACGATTCGCGGCTTGGGTCTGCGCCGCATCAACCATACCGTGCAATTGGAAGACACTCCTTGTGTGCGCGGCATGATCAACAAAGTGTTTTATATGGTTAAGTGCGAGGCATAACAGATGCAACTCAATAATATTCAATCTGCGCAAGGCGCCAAGCATGCCAAACGCCGCGTTGGTCGCGGCATCGGTTCAGGTTTGGGCAAGACTGCGGGTCGCGGCCACAAGGGTCAGAAATCTCGTGCCGGCGGCTTCCATAAGGTCGGTTTCGAGGGCGGTCAAATGCCGCTACAACGCCGTTTGCCGAAGCGCGGTTTTGTTTCGCTGACACGCAATGACACGGCGCAAGTGCGTTTGTCCGACCTGCAAAAAATGCCGATCGACAGTATTGATTTGTTGGCGCTCAAGCAAGCGGACGTTATTCATGCAGGCGCTTTGACTGTGAAAGTCATTCTGTGCGGTGAAATTTCCCGTGCGGTGAAGTTGCAGGGTTTGCTGGTAACCAAAGGTGCACGTGCCGCGATTGAAGCCGCTGGCGGCAGCATCGCCGAGTAAGGCTGGTACGTGAGCACAGTGGCTAAGGGCGTAGGCAAGAATAAGTATGGTGATTTAGGTCAGCGTCTTTGGTTTTTGCTGGGTGCGCTGGTGGTATTTCGCATTGGTGCGCATATCCCGGTGCCGGGTATTGACCCGACGGTGTTGGCGGATTTGTTCAAGTCGCAAAAAGACGGCATCCTGGGCATGTTCAACATGTTTTCGGGTGGCGCGCTGGAACGTTTTACGATTTTTGCGCTGGGGATCATGCCGTACATCTCCGCGTCGATTATCATGCAGCTGGCTGCGATAGCGGTTCCGCATATCGAGCAGTTGAAGAAAGAAGGCGAGGCAGGGCGTCGCAAGATAACGCAGTACACCCGTTACGGCACATTGGCTTTGGCGTTGTTTCAGGCATTTGGTATCTCGGTTGCATTGCAGTCGCAGCCTGGATTGGTACCGAACCCTGGCGCAATGTTCCAGTTGACCTCGGTGATTACGCTGGTGACCGGCACGATGTTCCTGATGTGGTTGGGCGAGCAGATTACCGAGCGCGGCTTGGGTAATGGTATTTCGCTGATTATTTTCGCCGGTATCGCTGCAGGATTGCCCAGCGCGATTGGCAGCACGCTGGAGTTGGCGCGCACTGGCGCATTCTCCATCCCGCTGGTGTTGCTGCTGTTCTTCGGAGCGATAGCGGTCACAGCTTTGGTGGTGTACGTCGAACGCGGCCAGCGCAAGATCCTGGTGAATTACGCCAAGCGGCAAGTGGGCAACAAGGTCTATGGAGGGCAAAGCTCACATCTGCCGCTGAAGGTAAATATGGCTGGTGTGATCCCGCCGATTTTTGCCTCAAGCATCATCTTGTTCCCGGCGACGATTGCGGGTTGGTTTGGTAGCGGGCAGGGTATGAGTTGGTTAAAGGACATCAGCGGTATGCTGTCTCCCGGTCAGCCGATTTATGTGCTGACGTATGCTGCAGCGATTATATTTTTCTGTTTTTTTTATACGGCGCTGGTGTTCAGCCCGAAAGAGACGGCGGACAACCTGAAGAAAAGTGGCGCATTTTTGCCGGGTATTCGTCCCGGTGAACAAACGGCGCGCTACGTTGAGAAAATTATGTTGCGCCTGACCCTGGTTGGCGCGGTGTATATCACTTTGGTTTGCTTGCTGCCGGAATTTCTGGTGGTGAAGTGGAATGTGCCGTTTTACTTTGGCGGAACATCGCTGCTGATTCTGGTGGTGGTAACGATGGACTTCATGTCGCAAGTGCAGTCTTATCTGATGACGCATCAGTATGAAAACCTGCTGAAGAAAGCCAATTTCAAGGGTGGGTCTACGCGCTAATGGCTAAAGAAGATGTGATTCAGATGCAGGGCGAGATAGAGGAGTCGCTGCCGAACGCGACATTCCGAATCAAGCTGGAAAATGGTCATGTGGTGTTGGGCCATATTTCCGGGAAAATGCGAATGCACTACATTCGTATCCTGCCAGGAGATAAGGTAACAGTGGAGTTGACACCATATGATTTGAGTAAGGCGCGTATTGTGTTCCGCGCCAAATAGTTGAGCGAGTAAGGAGAGAAAAATGAGAGTACAGGCATCAGTAAAAAAGATCTGCCGTAACTGCAAGATCGTCATTCGTAAACGTGTGGTGCGCGTCATTTGCGTCGAACCGCGGCACAAGCAACGCCAAGGCTAATTGAGTAAAATTGGCCGTTGGTGATATAATTTTCGTCTTTTCAAAGATAGGGTAGCTGCATGGCACGTATTGCAGGGGTCAATATCCCCAACCATCAACACGCTGTGATTGCCTTGACTGCAATCTACGGTATCGGACGCGCCCGCTCGCAAGATGTTTGCGTGGCGGCTGGCGTGAATTCCAGCACAAAGATGAAAGATTTGACTGACGCAGAGGTGGAGAAGCTGCGCGAACAAGTCGCCAAGTTCACGGTGGAGGGTGATCTGCGTCGCGAAACGACGATGAACATCAAGCGCCTGATGGACTTGGGTTGCTATCGCGGCTTGCGCCATCGCCGTGGTTTGCCGTGCCGTGGCCAGCGCACTCGCACCAACGCGCGTACCCGCAAAGGTCCGCGCAAGGCGATTGCCGGCGCCAAAAAGTAAGTTTGCTATAACGCATTAGAGGATTAGATTATGGCCAAGCCAAGCACGAAGGTGCGCAAGAAAGTCAAGAAGAACGTAGCGGAAGGTATTGCGCACGTTCACGCTTCCTTTAACAACACCATCGTCACCATTACCGACCGCCAAGGCAATACTCTGGCATGGTCGACCAGCGGTGCGAGTGGTTTTAAGGGTTCGCGCAAGAGCACCCCGTTTGCCGCGCAGGTTGCGGGTGAATTGGTGAGTAAGGCTGCGGTTGAATGCGGCGTTAAAAATCTTGAGGTGCGCATCAAGGGCCCCGGCCCTGGCCGCGAATCCGCAGTGCGCGCATTGAATGCGGCCGGATTTAAAATCACCAGCATTTCCGACATTACGCCAGTGCCACACAATGGCTGCCGTCCGCCGAAAAAGCGCCGTATCTAATTCATACTAATTTTTTGGGAGAGCCGATCTTGGCTAGAAATCTTGATGCAAAATGCCGTCAGTGCCGCCGTGAAGGCGAAAAGCTGTTCCTGAAGGGCGAAAAATGTTTTACCGATAAGTGTGGTGTTGAGCGCAGGGCTTATCCGCCCGGTCAGCATGGACAAAAAAAGAACACCCGTCTGTCCGAGTACGGTGGCCAGTTACGTGAAAAGCAGAAAGTTCGCCGCATTTACGGCGTACTGGAGAAACAATTCCGCCTGACTTACAAGCAAGCTGACAGCCAGCGCGGCATTACCGGTGAAAACTTGTTGCAGATTCTGGAATCGCGTTTGGACAATGTTTCCTACCGCATGGGTTTCGGCGCGTCGCGTGCCGAGGCGCGCCAGGTGGTTCGCCACAATGGCGTTCTGGTAAATGGCAAGCGCGTCAACATTCCTTCTTATCAAGTGCGCCCCGGCGATGTGGTTGAAGTGGTCGAAAAATCCAAGGCGCATCTGCGTATCAAAGCGGCACTGGCTGCGGCAGAGCAGCGCGGTTTCCCGGAATGGATCGAAATGGACACCAAAGCGCTGAAGGGAACATATAAAGCCAAACCGCAACGTGCCGAATTGCCTGCAACCATCAACGAGCATCTCGTGGTTGAGTTGTATTCCAAGTAATCCACGTGGAGTAGCGTATGTTTAAGAATGAATTTTTGAAGCCTCGCATCATTGATGTGCAAAAGATTTCCGCCACCCAGGCCAAGGTGGTGATGGAACCTTTTGAGCGCGGCTACGGCCACACATTGGGTAATGCATTGCGCCGTATCCTGTTGTCTTCCATGCCTGGCGCCGCGCCGACCGAAGTGAAGATGGCCGGTGTGTTGCACGAGTATGCAACCATCGACGGCGTGCAGGAAGATGTCGTAGATATTTTGCTGAACCTGAAGGGCGTGGTATTGCGTTTGCACAATATGCAGGAAGTCGTGCTGACCCTGAAGAAAGAAGGTCAGGGCGTAGTGACCGCTGCCGATATCAGCGGCAACGCAGATGTCGAAGTGGTCAATCCAGATCATGTGATTGCGCATTTGACTGCCGGCGGCAAGCTGGATATGCAAATCAAGGTTGAGCAGGGACATGGCTATATTTCGGCGATTGCACGGCAAGTGTCGAGCGAAACACGTGCCGTCGGCCACATCGCGTTGGACGCATCGTTCAGCCCGGTCAGCCGTGTCAGCTACGCGGTTGAAAGCGCGCGTGTCGAGCAGCGCACCGATCTTGACAAGCTGGTGATGAATATTGAAACCAATGGTGCCATTGACCCCGAGCAGGCGATTCGCAACGCGGCGCGCATCCTGGTCGATCAATTTTCCGTGTTCGCTGCTTTGGAAGGCACCGAGCCAGTTATCGAGAAGGTGCAAGCGCCCAAGGTTGATCCGATCCTGCTGCGTCCGGTGGATGATCTGGAACTGACCCCGCGTTCTTCTAATTGTCTCAAGGCACAAAGCATCCACTATATCGGCGACCTGATTCAATACACCGAAAACGATCTGCTGCGTACGCCGAATCTTGGCCGCAAGTCGCTGAACGAGATCAAGCAGGTTCTCGCCGAGCACAACTTGTCGCTGGGTATGAAGCTGGAAAATTGGCCTGTAGCCGCCGCTTAAAGCGGCGAAATAAATCAGAATTAAGAGAGGCAAATCATGCGTCACCGTTCAGGCTTAAGAAAACTCAACCGCACCAGCAGCCACCGTCTGGCAATGTTCCGCAACATGACCGTGTCGCTGTTGCGCCATGAACTCATCAAGACCACGCTGCCCAAGGCCAAGGAACTGCGCCGCGTCGCAGAACCTATCCTGACGCTGGGCAAGACCCCGAGTCTGGCGAATCGCCGTCTGGCATTTGCCCGTTTGCGTGATCGTGAAATGGTTACCAAATTGTTCGATGAACTTGGTCCGCGCTATGCGGCGCGCAACGGCGGTTATCTGCGCATTCTCAAGTTCGGTTTCCGTCAGGGCGACAACGCTCCGATGGCGCTGATCGAGCTGATGGATCGCCCGGCAGAAGCTACAGCTGTTGATGTTGAGTAACAAGAACATCTGTTTGCTCTGAGTCCTTCGATAAACTCAGAAGAGCCTTGTCGAAGGATACTTCAGCATTAAACAAAAAGCCGGACATGTCCGGCTTTTTGCATTTTTGACACACTTAACAGGAGATACTCATGGCAAACTGGTTCGCAGACAACTCCCTATCCATAGGCCACACGCCGCTGGTGCGCCTCAACCGCATCACCGATGGCGCACCCGCCACCATCCTCGCCAAGATCGAAGGTCGCAATCCGGCCTATTCGGTCAAATGCCGCATCGGCGCGGCGATGGTCAACGATGCCGAAAAACGCGGCCTGCTCGGTCCGGGCAAGCACCTTGTCGAGCCAACCAGCGGCAACACCGGCATCGCGCTGGCTTTTGTCGCCGCCGCGCGCGGTATACCGCTCACCTTGACCATGCCGGAAACCATGAGCATCGAACGGCGCAAACTGCTGGTTGCGTTCGGCGCCACGCTGGTGCTGACCGAAGGCGCCAAAGGCATGAACGGCGCAATCGCTAAGGCCGAAGAAATCGCCGCCTCGGATTCCAAATATGTGCTGCTGCAACAGTTCAAGAACCCGGCCAACCCCGCTATCCATGAGCAAACCACCGGCCCGGAAATCTGGGACGACACCGACGGCAAGATCGACATTTTCGTCTCCGGGGTCGGAACCGGCGGCACGATTACCGGCGTATCGCGTTACATCAAGCACACCAAGGGCAAGGCTATCACCTCGGTTGCGGTCGAGCCGACCGCCAGCCCCGTCCTCACCCAGGCGCGCGCAGGCGAACCGCTGAAACCCGGCCCGCACAAAATCCAGGGCCTCGGCGCGGGCTTCGTGCCGGATACCCTGGATATGTCGCTGGTGGACGAGGTCGAGCAAGTGAGCAACGAAGACGCGGTGCTGTATGCCCGCCGTCTGGCGCATGAAGAAGGCATCCTGTCCGGCATTTCCAGCGGTGCGGCGGTCGCTGCCGCAGTGCGCCAGGCCAACCGTCCGGAGAACGCGGGCAAGACCATCGTGGTCATCCTGCCCGATTCCGGCGAGCGTTACCTCAGCTCGATACTGTTTGAGGGGATGTTTGACGAGAAGGGGATGGCCGCGTAATTCCGTAGGGGCGCGATTCATCGCGCCCTTCTTCTGTTGCATGAATAGATCGGGGTACGATAAATCACGCCCCTCCAATAGAAAAATCGAATTAGTGACCACCATTATTCATCGACCTTGCCCCGCAGCGCCTTCAGTTGGCCGCGTTGAGTTTTACCTTCGATCCGCCTCTTAACCGAACCGCTGGTCGGCTTGGTTGCGGTGCGCTTCTTGGGCGTGATGCCTGCGCTTCTGATCAAAGCCTGAAGCCGCGCAAGCGCATCCTCCCGGTTCTTCTCCTGGCTGCGATAGCGCTGCGCCTTGATGACGATGATTCCGTCGCCGGAGATGCGCCGATCGGTTAGTTGCCTGAGTTTTTCCTTGTAGTCATCCGGCAGCGACGACGCATTGATGTCAAAGCGCAGATGAATTGCGGTCGAGACCTTGTTGACATTCTGCCCGCCCGCGCCCTGTGCCCGGATCGCATGCAGCTCGATCTCGGTATCGGGGATGGAAATGTGGCTGGATATTTTCATTGTTTTTGCCGTAGGGGCGAGATTCATCGCGCCCTTTTTGGTACATGAATAGATCAGGGCGCGATGAATCTCGCCCCTACTGCCTATTGGGTTCTTGAAATAGAATCGGATAACTCGAAAATCACTTACCCAGCGCCTGCTTCAAATACTTCCCCGTGACGCTGTTCTTGTCTTTGGCGATGTCCTTCGGCGAGCCTTCCGCGATGATGCGGCCGCCGCCGTCGCCGCCTTCCGGGCCGAGGTCGATCACCCAGTCGGAGGTCTTGATCACATCGAGGTTGTGTTCGATCACCACCACGGTGTTACCCTGGTCGCGCAGCTTGTGGATCACCTTCAGCAGCAGCGCGATGTCGTGGAAGTGCAGGCCGGTGGTCGGTTCGTCGAGGATATACAGGGTGCGCCCGGTGTCGCGTTTGGACAGTTCCAGCGACAGCTTCACGCGCTGCGCCTCGCCGCCGGATAGCGTGGTGGCGGATTGCCCGAGCGTGATGTAGCCGAGCCCGACATCGAGCAGGGTTTGCAGCTTGCGCGCGATGACCGGCACGGGCTTGAAAAATTCGTGCGCCTGCTCGACGGTCATCTGCAAGATCTGGTGGACGTTTTTGCCCTTGTACTGGATCTCCAGCGTCTCGCGGTTGTAGCGCTGGCTGTGGCACACGTCGCACGGCACGTATACGTCCGGCAGGAAGTGCATTTCGACCTTGATCATGCCGTCGCCCTGGCAGGATTCGCAGCGTCCGCCCTTGACGTTGAACGAGAAGCGCCCCGGCCCATAGCCGCGCTCGCGCGATGACGGCACACCGGCGAACAGCTCGCGGATCGGCGTGAACAGGCCGGTGTAGGTCGCGGGATTGGAGCGCGGCGTGCGCCCGATCGGGCTCTGGTCGACGTTGATCACCTTGTCGAAAAATTCCAGCCCGCTGATTTCGGCATAGGGCGCGGGTTCGGTGTTGCTGCCGTACAGATGCTGCGCGACGGCGGGATACAGCGTGTCGTTGATCAGCGTGGATTTGCCGGAGCCGGACACGCCGGTCACGCACACCAGCAGCCCGACCGGCAGGTTCAGCGCGATGCCCTTCAGGTTGTTGCCGGAAGCGCCGACGATGTGCAGCATGCGCTCGGCATCCGGCTTGCGGTATTTCTCCGGTGCGGGAATGCTGCGCCTGCCGGACAGGTAGTCGCCGGTGAGCGAATGTTTGTTCGCGCAGATTTCCTTCGCCGTGCCCTGTGCCACAATCAACCCGCCGTGCTCACCCGCGCCCGGCCCCATGTCTACCACATGGTCGGCGGCGCGGATCGCCTCTTCGTCGTGTTCCACCACGATCACGCTGTTGCCCATGTCGCGCAGCTTCTTGAGGGTGGCCAGCAGGCGGTCGTTGTCGCGCTGGTGCAGGCCGATGGATGGCTCGTCGAGCACATACATCACGCCGGTCAGGCCGGAGCCGATCTGCGACGCGAGGCGGATGCGCTGCGCCTCGCCGCCGGATAGCGTCTCGGCGGAGCGCTCCAGCGACAGGTAATCCAGCCCGACGTTGTTGAGGAAGGTCAGGCGGCTGGCGATCTCCAGCACGATCTTTTCCGCGATCGCCTGCTTGTGGCCTTGCAGCTTCAGGTGCTGGAAGAAAGTCAGCGCCTGCTTCAGCGGCAGCGCGCTGATCTCGTAGAGGTTCATGTCCGCGACGCGCACATGGCGCGCCTCCAGACGCAGGCGCGTGCCCTTGCATTCCGGGCAGGGGCAACTGTTCAGGTATTTCGCCAGCTCCTCGCGCACCGCAGGTGAGTCGGTCTCCTTGTAACGGCGCTCCAGATTGTTGACGATGCCCTCGAAGGCATGTTCGCGCAGCGTCGGCTTGCCGCGCTCGTTCAGGTACTGGAACGCGATCTCAGTCTTGCCGCTGCCGTACAAAATCACCTGCTGGATTTTCTCCGGCAGGCTCTCGAACGACTGCTCGATGTCGAAGCTGTAATGCTTCGCGAGGCTGGCGAGCAACTGGTGGTAGAACTGGTTGCGCCGGTCCCAGCCCTTGATCGCGCCGGAGCTTAACGACATCTGCGGAAAGGCGACGATGCGCTTCGGGTCGAAAAAGCTGATGACACCGAGGCCGTCACACTTCGGGCACGCGCCCATCGGATTGTTGAACGAGAACAGGCGCGGCTCCAGTTCCGGCAACGAGTAGCTGCAGATCGGGCAGGCGAATTTCGCCGAGAACAGATGCTCTTTCTCCGTATCCATTTCCACCGCCAGCGCGCGTCCGTCGGCGTGGCGCAGCGCGGTCTCGAACGACTCGGCCAGACGCTGCTTGGACTCCGCATTCACCTTCAGCCTGTCCACCACGATCTCGACGGTGTGCTTCTTGGTTTTTTGCAACGCCGGCAAAGCGTCGATTTCATACACCTTGCCGTTGATGCGCAGCCGCGTGAATCCCTGCGCGCGCAGCTCGTCGAACAGATCCAGTTGCTCGCCCTTGCGCTCTACCACCAGCGGCGACAGGATCATGATCTTCGTGCCTTCCGGCAGATTCAGCACATGATCCACCATCTGCCCGACGCTCTGCGCCTGCAACACCAGATCATGCTGCGGACAATACGGGTCGCCGGCGCGCGCGAACAACAGGCGCAGGTAATCGTGGATCTCGGTGACCGTGCCGACCGTGGAGCGCGGGTTGTGCGAAGTGGCCTTCTGCTCGATGGCGATGGCGGGGGAAAGCCCCTCGATCAAGTCCACATCCGGCTTTTCCATCAACTGCAAGAACTGCCGCGCATAGGCCGACAGCGATTCCACATAGCGGCGCTGCCCCTCGGCATACAAGGTGTCGAAGGCGAGTGAGGACTTGCCCGAACCCGACAACCCGGTGATCACCACCAGCTTGTGGCGCGGCAAATCGAGGCTGATGTTCTTCAGGTTATGCGTGCGCGCACCGCGAATTTTGATTTGTTCCATGCCAGGCTGCGATCCATAAAAACGACCGGACAATATACGCGAATTCTGATGCTTTCCCAACCCGTGCATACATGCTGGTTGTTCCCTTCTCCCGTTGGCCGGATAAGGGCTGGGGATGATGAGGGGTTATGCGCTTATGCAAGTAACCGTAGGGTGGGCTGTGCCCACCATGTCTGTCCTGAGCTTGTCGAAGCGGTCGGGCGTAGCACGACCTACATTTGGTTTCAGCTCCCAGGTTCAGGATTACTGAACATTGCATAATGTATTACACCGCTCACCCTGAGGTATCGAAGGGCGGGCTTGCGTTTGCATGGCGAATTGTTATAACATCGTTGCAACATTCGGTCAGGAGAAAATCATGCGCACCAGTTTAAGAAAGGTGGGTAATTCCCGTGGGGTCATCATTCCCGCAGCGCTGCTGGCCGCCTGTGAAATGGGCGACGAAGTGGATATCAGGCTGGAAGGCAAAAATCTGGTGATCGCGCCGGTCAAGGCTCCCCGTGCTGGTTGGTTTGAGGGCTATAAGCCTGAAGCCGACTCCGAGCCGCTCGCCGCGCTGCCTGCGGATGAAGGCAGCGAGGAATGGGTATGGTAAAGCGCGGTGAAGTGTATTGGGTCAATCTCGATCCGACCATCGGCACCGAAATCAAGAACCCCCGCCCGGCATTGGTAGTCTCGCCCGATGACCTGAATGCCGCGTTGCCGCGCGTCATCATTGCGCCGCTCACCAGCAAAGGGCAGCCGCTTGGCTGCCGGCCCAAGGTGAAATTCGCGGGCAAGTCGGCACGCATTCTGCTCGACCAGATACGTTCGGTGGACAAACGCCGTCTGGCTGGAAAAATGGGAGAAATTGACCTAGCGGTGTGGCATCCGGTTCTGCTGGAAATGCTGGCGTAATGGCGCTGAAAACCGGGAAGAAAAGTCTCGTTGGTTTTGCGCTGAGGGAAAAAGTGATGCTGAACCCTTTGGCTTGTTGTGCTTGCCGGACGTTCGTCCGGATGAAAATCTTTCGTATTGAAATGCAGGCTATCCACGTGTAACCTGCCGCAATGGACAACGGTGACGACATTCTTTTGCGAATTCGTGAAGCGGCGAAAAAGAGGTATCTTTTCCTTCCGCATGCGATTCGACAAATGAACAGACCGGAGCGCATGATCAGCACGAGAGAAATTCGCCAGGTGATCGAGCATGGCGAGGTTGTCGAAAATTACCCGAACGATGCCAGAGGCCACAGTTGCTTGATGCTCGGCAGCGGAGAGTCTAACAGGCCGATTCATGTGGTCTGTGCCAACAAAGAAGAATTTCTGGCTATCATCACAGCCTACATTCCCGGTGAAAAGGAATGGAGCAATGATTTCAAGACAAGGAGAGCACCATGAAATGCTTGTACTGCCAAGGAGAAATGAAAAAGGGAGAAACACCGTTCCATATTGACCGGAAGGGCTGTCACTTGACCTTGGACAGCGTTCCGGCATGGGTGTGCTCTCAGTGTGGCGAATCCTATTTCGAGGCGGCAGAAGTCGATGCCATTCAGGATCTCATCCAGTCCGTCGAACAAAAAACTCACGCCATCGCACTGGCAGCTTGAATGACATTCTGTCATATCAACGCCGATCTCTTGCAGCAGGCGAAACAACTCAATATCAATCTTTCGCAGACGCTGGCGCTGCATCTGGCCGAAATCGTGAGGCAAGCGCAGCGCCGCCAATGGCTGGAAGAAAACAAGAACGCGCTGGATGAATACAACCATCGCATCGAAACGCGCGGCACGTTCAGCGACGGCTTGCGGCGGTTTTGAGGGCGCACCGGGATTTGATGCGAGCCTCGCGGCTATGGCTCGCACCGTTGGAAAAAAGTGATGCTTTGGGTCTGTGATTCTGCTTTCAGTCGTTGTATTTCGTGAGCTGAATGGCCGATGCGTGCCAGGAACAGTCAGTCAAAGTGCAGAGTATGCGGGACGGCTCCTCGGCCTTTGCTGACGGTGGCTTCTGGCTGTCCTATGACTGGTATCGGCCATGAACCGGCCTCAAGGTTGCAGTTCAGAATGCTACATTGATAGACCTGCCCCCGTGGATGTGCTGGATGCGCCGACATTGATGCCGTTTTTATTAAGTTCAAGATTGTTTTGCATCTGCTGCATGAGCTGATCCAGTTGGGACTCATATCCCTTGAACCAGGGCTGGCGCTTCAAGTCGTCGGCAGTTGTAAGCGAGCCGGTTGTCCAAGCGGAATTTGGGTGATGCTTCATCGCTTTCATTGCCGCCGTGATCAGTTGAACGATAGGGTCCTCGCTATCAAGTTTTTCAGGTGCTTTGTTCTCAACCTCAGCCGCATTTTCATAGGCAATTTGAGCGTTGGCGCGCCCAATAGCCCATTCTAACGATGACTTTTCTTCGCTGCTCACATTGTCCAATAAATGAATTCCGTTTTTAAATCCTTCTGCAAAGTTACTGGATGATGAGAGAAATGTCCCGGCTTTACTTGGGAGATCCATCGCATACGCCACCTGTTGCCCCATAATCATTTGCGCGATAACTCGCTCTTCTTTGGTGAACTGCCCCCCTTCATTGCTTTTGACCGCGTACAGCGAACGACGATCCAAATTATTCATCAACGTGTACATGTCTTTTCCGCCCTTGCTATCCATGTCAAAGGGCTTGCCGCTGGCTTTCATGGCTGCATATTGGGTATCCATACTCGCGCGCGCATCGAGGGCGACTTGGCCGAAACTCTTCTGCTCAGATGTTACGGTCAGATCAGTTTTCGAGGCATTCATAGCCTGAGCAGTGAGCGTCACAACGACCCCCGTTGTCGGGGGCGCGGCGTTGTCGGCGGAAGCCGCCGTATTGTTCGCCGGTTGGTTTGCATCGGGCGCGACGGAATTGGCAACGGGTCGCTGCGCAGTCTGGTTTGACGTATTCGCGTAAGCGGAAGTTGCTGTCGAAATAACGGACATTTGAATTCTCCTTATGTTTTCACTCCACCCGATGCCGCACTTGGCTGGCTGCTCGCGAAATCGGCGGCAGTCGGCCATCCCATCATTGAACGGAAGCGTGCGGGTTGCTCGCCCTGCTGGTCAAATATTTTGAGGAGAATGTCTGACGGAGCTGTCCCTTTTGCCTTTTCCGAGCTGATCATGTCCCGCAATTGATTCTGGTAACTGGCTGTTTGCTGGGTCATGTAAGCTTTACTTTCCGCCGTCACGGGTTCCCCGCCCAAAAAACGACCGGGCTCTCCAGGCTTTGTCCCTGAATAATCGTATCCAACATCATGCCCTAAAGTGAAGTCGTGTTGAGCCCAAGATTCAACCTGCCCTGTCCACATGGGGTTTGATGGGTCACTCTGGATCATCAATTTGATCGCCTTTCCTCCCGCAAATTTTTCAGCCATTGCTTGCTGAAAAGCAGAGCTACTATCAGCAGAAATAGCGGAACCACTGGCGTCTGCCGAAGACTGAGCTTGATCAGCCGTTACAGAAGATGGGGGCTGCGTGGCGTTGACAACGGATGCCGCGAACGCATCGCGTGCCGCTTGTGAAATTGTGGCGCTGTCGGCATTGGCCGCTGGTTCAGCCTGCGCAGTAGCAATTTTTGGTGCGCTGGCTTTCCCGGTCGCGGCCAGAATCGACGACTGCATGGCGGCGATGATGTTTATGGTGGACATGGCACATCTCCTCTAAATTATGTCACTACGATTTCACACTGCCGGACGCTGCATCCGGCTGGCTGCTTGCGAAATCGGCGGCAGCCGGCCATCCCATCATTGAACGGAAGCGTGTGGGTTGCTCGCTCTGCTGGTCAAATATTTGCTTCGTCGGCGGTATCGGTGGGTGATTTTAACCGGTTTTCATTTTGGAATTCTGTTCAGACGCAGTCGTGAGGAAGCGATAGAGCTTTCGGCAAGAAGCATCAAAGGCATCTTGTTCCTGCTCGGTGATCCGTGGCCAGATGAGCGGGCCACCGTCCTCTTCCAGTAACGCGAAGGTCACTTTCTCGACCGGCAGGCGACAGAGATGGGGATCCTCTTGACGGCGGCGGATCACCTCGCCGCCCAG
>Ga0209212_1005738_pt1 | contig 14633 bp, 12 predicted proteins | sample RifGroC2_FD_183996 | JGI IMG/M metagenome (GOLD analysis project Ga0209212, IMG submission 183996) | Groundwater microbial communities from Rifle, Colorado, USA - Groundwater C2 (SPAdes) (version 2) | ecosystem: Environmental > Aquatic > Deep subsurface > Groundwater | place: Rifle, Colorado... | reverse complement strand
CGGCGGCGAGCCTCTTCAGCTCCTCTTCGGTTTCCTTATAGTTATGATAGACGGCGTCTGCGGCCGGGAAATCCTTGATATGTTTCTTCGCGTAGTCCTGTATAGTCAGGCGGCTCTTTACGATAAAGCCCTTGCCGGCCAGCTGGTCCATGTCCTCTTTCCCGATCAGGCCGGAAACCGTGTACTTCGCTATCTCTATGATATCCATCCCGGCGTTCAGCAGGGCCGTCCTGTCGTATTTGTCGTCAGCGGTTACGGTGATCCAGTAGCGGCCGTCCCCCTGCAGGTGGTCGACCGAGGCTTTGCTCTCGAGGGCGGGCTCAGGCGCGGAAGGCAGCTCCAGCCCCGAGCGGAGCTGCTCGAAAGGACCGGCCGCGGCGGCGGAAGTGAGGGCGAACAGGAGGAAAGCGTGCAGCGTTTTTTTCATAGTTGGATACCCTGAAATTAATATAGCAAACCCGCGGGCCGGCGCGCTATGTTTTACTGAGCCTCGCACAAATAATGGATATACTGGAGGTTCAGCTTTGAGACGTATGCGAGGCTCAGTAATCGAATTTTCCGCCGAATAATGTTATAATTTTCTTGGCGTAAAGTAAGAAGAAGTCCGGAGGCATTTTGAAACGCACCGCGCTGCTGCTCCTGTTCGCCTTTGCCGCCCCAGGTCTCTTCCCCGGCCCCTTGCCGGCGCAGAGCCTGCCCAGTTTCGAGGATCTCCTGTCCGGCGTTCCCGGCCAGGCGGTCCCGCCGTCCCGCCCCCCTTTCCGCGTCCAGCAATACCTGTCCCCGGCCACCGGGCTTACTGGAGAGAAACTTTTCCAGTTCCTGCACGAGGCTACCGCCCCCATGCGCGGCGGCAAGGATTACCTCAACGCCAAGAAATATATGTTCTCGGTAGCCGATAATACCGGCTGCGCCGGCTCTCCCGGGGTGGTCGCTTTTTACTCCCAGGTCTGCGTCAAGGGCGCCAGCGAGCACGGAGAGGATTACAAAGAGCAGGGCGACATCAACGGCGACGGGACCGTCGATTCGGGCGGGATGAACGCGGAGCATTCCTGGCCGCAGGGCTTCTTCAACCAGGCCGCGCCCATGAAGTCGGACCTTCACCACATCTTCCCTACTTTCATCTCCGTGAACGGCATGCGGGGCAGCGAGCCTTTCGCCGAGGTCTCCAATCCCAGCTACGCCACCAACAGCGGCTCGATGCTCGGGACCGAGGGCTTCGAACCCTGCGACGCCGTAAAAGGGAATATCGCGCGGGCCATCCTTTACTTTGTAGTGCGCTATTACGACAAGAACATCCATGACGGGGTCGATTACAGGACTTTCTGGGCCAGCCGCGTCCCGCTCTTCCTGGCCTGGGACAGGCAGGACCCGCCGGACGCCGCCGAGCTCCGCCGCAACGCTCTCATCGAGAGCTACCAGGGTAACCGCAATCCATTCGTGGACGACACCACCCTGGCCGCCCGGGTGGGCCTCAAAGTATTCCAGTCGCACTGACTTCCCCCCGCCCCTTAAAAGCGAAAAGCCCCGGTATCCGGGGCTTTTCGTTTTACGGCGACTTTGCTGTTAAGGCTTCAGCGGGGTAAGCCGGGTTTTCCCGGCTATCACGGCCAGGTTAAGGCGCACTATGTCGGAGGCGTAATTCCAGGAAAGGGATTCCAGCTTGTCGCAGGCCTGGTGATAGCAGGGGGTGTGGTCGTCCCAGTGCTCTATCGAGAGATAGGTCGGGATGCCGGCTTCGAGGAAAGGGACATGGTCGCTGCCCCAGGCCGGCATGGCTATATGGGGCTGGAGCTTGGTGTACAGCCTGGCCTGGGCGCCCACCCAGTCGGCGTGCGCGGAGAATTCCTTGTTGGTCTCTATCTCGATTATCCCGTCGCGGTTCCAGGCTATCATGTCCATGTTTATGGCCCAGGCCAACCGGGCGAGCTCGCCCGTGGTTTTCAGCTTCTTGACGCAGGCATAGCCGCCGGTGATACCGTTCTCTTCTCCGTTGGCTGTCACGAAAATAAGGTCGTGGTCGGCTTTATACCCGGATAGCACCTTCGCCATCTCCAGGACGCCGGCCGAGCCCGAGGCATTGTCGTCGGCACCGGCGTTCTCGAAACCTACCGAATCCATATGGCCTATGACGAGTATCGCCTTCGCCCCGGGCTGGGCGGCGCGGCGGGCCACTATATTGCATTCTTTGTCGGCCTTCCTGTCCTTATAGCATTGGCGTTCTACCGCATAGCCCATTTCTTTGAAGGCATTGGCGATAAAATCCATCGCCAGGCGGTTGCCGGAAGCCGGCGACAGGTCCAGTTGCCCGGCGCTGCGCTTCCCGGTCATTGTTATAGCTTCAGCGTACCCCATCAGGCGGCGGGCGTCCACCTTGGCGGTGACGGCCAGAACTTCCGGGTCGGCGGCTTTCTCTTCCCCTTTTGCCGCCGGGCCGTTGTAGACTTCTCCGGCCGAAACCGGCCGCAGTTTTTCCGCGAGTTCCGGCGGAAGTTCGGCTAAAGGCACCGTAAGTTTCACAAGGCGGGTGCGGCCTGCCGAATAAACCGTGGAGGAGAGGCCCGAGATCGCCTCGAGGAAGGCGGGGTCCTGGGAAAGGAGCAGGTAAGAGGGACCGGAAGCGGCCGGGGGCTGCGCGGAAAGCGGCGCCAGGGCGCAGGCCAGTAAGAGGGAGAGCAGCGTTGATGAAGGTCTCACGTTTAGATTATAAAGGAATCTTCCTCTATGGTCAAGGGCCAGCGGGCCCAGGAGTAAATTCCTTCTGTGTCGTTAAAAAGTTAAAATTTTGTATAATTAAATTACAGTATTCGCCGGTAGCTCAATGGTGGAGCATTCGGCTGTTAACCGAAGGGTTGCTGGTTCGAGTCCAGCCCGGCGAGCACAATTTAGAAGCCCCCGCAAGGGGGCTTTTAAATTGTATGCGCGCCGGTGAATTCCCCTTTCATTATTTTTGTAGAATATCAACATGATCAAAAATATCCAGGAATATTACCAGTGCATACTGGATAACCTGACCGGCGGCCTGATAAGCGTGGACCTGAAGGGGAAGGTGGTTTACCTCAACCCGATGGCCGGCAAGATCCTGCGCATGGACGCGGAGACCTGCTGCCGCGATATGCAGTATGACGAGATCTTTTCCGATTTCCCGGCTCTCAGGGGCGTAATAAAGGAAACGATCGAGACGGGCAAATGCGTGCGCCGCGCAGAAATAGCCATCATGCACGCCAACACCCCCCTCATCATAGGCTACAGCACCATGCTCGTGAAGAACCACGAGGGCCTGGAGCTCGGGGTTACCGTGATCTTCCAGGACATCTCTTTCGTCTCAAAAAAATAATATGGCTAAAAATACCGACAACCGCCAGGAAACGCCCGAAACACCGGCGGCTCCCCAGCCCCAGCAGCCCCCCCCGGCGGAGCCGGTTTCCACGGCCCGGATCTGGGTTTTCTGGTGCGCCGTGGCCCTGACGGTAATAGTCGCAAGAACGCTGAACTATATGCTTCCAGGCATATCGGAAAGCGTCATAGAGCGCTGGGTCATGCTGGGTTTCGGGGCCTTCCTGGCGGTCTTCCTCTACAAGCTGAAGTAAACCAATGGCCGAATTCATCGATTATTACACCCTCCTGGGGGTGCCTAAAACCGCCGGCGAGGCCGAGATCAAAACGGCTTACCGCAAGCTGGCCCTCAAGCACCATCCCGACCGCAACCAGGGCAATAAAGCCGCCTCGGAATCCAAGTTCAAGGAGATCAACGAGGCCTACGAAGTCCTCTCCGATCCCAAGAAAAGAAAAATGTACGACCAGCTCGGCAAGGACTGGCAGGGCGGCCAGGGATATCGCCCCCCGCCGCCCGGAGGCGGGTACCAGCAGCGCCAGCACACCGGCGGTTACCAATATCATTCCCAGGGCGGGCAGGGCGCCGGTTTCGAACAGTTCGGCGAATTCAGCGATTTCTTTAAATCAATGTTCGGCGGGGCCCAGGGGTTCGAAGGGGCCGGGGGCATGGAGGAAGGCGAGGGTGGCCGCTCCCCGCTCGACATGGAGGCGGAGCTCCAGCTTTCCGTGGAAGACCTTATCCGCGGCGGGCATAAGCAGCTTTCTTTCAGCTACAGGGCCGGCCGCAGGACGGAAACGAAAGAGATAAACGTGAAACTGCCCAAAGGCCTGCGCGACGGTACCACGATCCGCCTGCGCGGCCAGGGCAAAGAAGCCGGCGGCCGCGCCGGCGACCTCTACCTCAAGGTAAGCCTGCAGCCGGACCCGCGCTTCGAGATAGACGGGGACGATCTGCGCGTAAAAGTGGACGTGTTCCCCTGGGACGCCGCTCTCGGTTCGGAGCTCTCCGTCCCTTCCCCTACCGGGGCCGTGACCATAAAACTCGCTCCCGGAACTTCCGCTGGGCGGCAGCTGCGGATCCCCGGCCGGGGCCTGCCCCGTAAAGAGGGCGGCCACGGGGACCTCTACGCCGTGATCACGCTTTCCCTTCCAGGCAAACTTTCCCCCCAGCAATTAGACCTGTTCAAAAAACTCAAGGATTCATTTTAACACCGGACCGCCGGTTCCCTGAGCCGCCCGGCCCTTTTCCGGGCCGCGCCGTTCCGCCGTGAAAAGACAAAACCCCAGCGTCCGCTTGCAACGGACGCCGGGGCGAAAAGGAGGCTGCCTGTACCGCTTAGTTGAAGCTCGGGGAGCTTATCTGCACCGTCGCGGCCTCGACCTTGTTCCGGGTCTTCATCTCCTGCGCGTTCTTGAACGGGGTTCCGATCTCCTCGAGGAGGCCGTCGCCCTGCACGTAGTAGATCGCCTTGGAGGTGATGTCCTTCACCATGGTGTGGACGGTCCACTTGAGCTGGAGCTGCATGGAGGCCACGGGGTCTTCCTGGGTGCCCACGTTGGCGATGGTGGAATCCGGTACCTCGGAGACCAGGGTCACTTTGTAGCCCCAGGCGGTCACGACATTAAGCGGCTCCACGGTGACGCCGGTGAGGAACTTGCCCTTGCCGTTGAAGTTGCCGCTGTGGGTGCGGTGCACCTGGTAGGTGACCTTCACCACTTCGCTTCCGTAGGCGTTCTTCATCGAGAAGGAGTATTTCTTGGTGGCCGGCTTGCTCCAGCCCTGCAGCTGGGTCCAGTGGCTGGTGCCGAAGGGGACGGCGTTCGCGTAGTTGGTGGTGATGTTCACGACCGGCTGGTTCTTCTCTATGATGGCGAATATTTTCTCCATCAGGTTGACTATCTTGTCCAGCGAGTCTATGGTATTGTTGACGCCGGTGAGGTCCGTCCCGCCGATACCGGGGGTGGTAGGCGTGGTGGGGGCGCCGGGCTCGCCGGGCTTGGTGGGGCCGTTGATGGGCGGGTTGATCTGCGGGCCCGAGGGCGGCTTGGGGAGTTCCTGGGGGCCGGGGATGGTCCCGCCCTTGTCGGTGATCTCCTCTATCCTTATGGAGCTCTCGTCCACGGTGAAGTACTTGGGGTCCAGGTTCTCGGCCGCCGATACCCGGCCCGCGAACAGTGAAGCTGCGGCTGCGGTTATTGCAAGTAGTCTCTTCATTTGTTACTTCCTCCTTTTCTATCGCCGTCCGCCTGGGGCGGACGGTACTGCGCTAAATTCGGTTCAAAAAACTTTCCCCGGGGTGAGGAGCGGGGAGGCGGCTTTCATCTCCTCCAGCTTCCGCTCGACCTTCCAGGGGCTGGCTATTTCTTCATAGAAGCCGTCGCCCTGCACGTAATAAACGCTGGTCCCGTCCACTTCCTTGAGGACCGTGGCCATCTTCCAGCTGAGCTTGAGCTGCATGGCCGCTATGGGGTCCTGGTCCGTGCCCACGTTCGCGATAGTGGAGTCGGGCACCGAGGCGGACATGTAGAACCTGTAGCCCCAGCCTACGGAGATCGTGGTGGGGATGATGGTGACGGCGGTAAGGTACTTGCCTTTTCCCTTATATGAGCCGTTATAAGTATAAGTGGCCTTGTATTTGCAGTCCACCATTACCGAGCCGTAAACGTTCTCCGCGTAAAAACCGTAAACGTAGCTTTTCGGCCTGCTCCACTGCGCCAGCTGGGAGGCGGAGGTGATGCCCTGGGGATAGGCCGTGGCGTACTTGGTCTCGATATTGGCTACCGGGGCGTTGGCCTGTATGATATTCCAGATCTTGGAGGCGATATTCACGATGTTGTCTATCGTGACCACTATGCCGGCCAGGTCTTTGGGCGGCTGCTCCTGGAGCTTTACGTAGCTCATGTCCGGTTCTTCTTTTATTTCCTCCAGCTTGATCTTTACCGAGGCGGGGTTGATGGTGAAGTAATCGGGGTAGGCTTTCGCCATGTCCATTTCGTATTTAGTGAAATCCGGGGTGACCTGTATCGCCGGTCTCTCGTCGGTGCCGGCGGGCGTCTGGGCGTGCAAAGTCGGAAGGGAAAGAGAAAGCAGGACCGTGAACAGGGCGGGGAAGGAGGAGAGGTAAAGTTTCATTTGTTGTTTACTCCTTAATACATCGTCTACATATAGAGTATAGTCCAGGGCGCGGTTTCGTATCAGCGCCAAAGGGCCCAGGAATAGGAACTATTAAGGCCTAGCTCCTGCTGGGCCTTTGGACCTACGCGGAGGTTGACATGTAAAGGGCTGTCAAGAGCGGGCCTGCGCCGGGAGACAAAGAAAAGGGCGGGGCCTTTCGGCGCCCGCCCTCTGCTTTCTGCGGCCTTTCTTAAGCCGCGACTTTCTCCTCTACCTTGGGGACGTCGCAGTTCATCGCGGCCAGCTGCTTATAGACGCTCAGGCGCCACTTGTATTCCTCTTCGGCCAGCTTCATAAGCCTGGCGGCCACTTCGGGGTTTGTCTTGTGGAGTGAGCGGAAGCGGTTCTCGCCCATCATGAACTCGGACACCGGGATGCTGGGGGCCGTGCTGTCCAGGGTCAGCGGGTTCTTGCCCTGCGCCTTCAGCGCCGGGTTGAACCTGTAGAGCGGCCAGCGGCCCGAGGCCACGGCCCTCTTCTGCTCGTTCATGCCCGCGCCCATGTCTATGCCGTGCGCTATGCAGTGGCTGTACGCTATTATTATGGAAGGCCCGTCGAAAGCTTCGGCTTCCGCCAGCGCCTTTACGGACTGCAGGTAGTTAGCGCCCATGGCTATCTGGGCCACGTAGATATTCCCGTAGGTCATGGAGATCATGCCCAGGTCTTTCTTGGGCAGCAGCTTGCCGCCGGCCGCGAACTGCGCGACCGCGCCCAAAGGCGTGGACTTCGACATCTGGCCGCCGGTGTTCGAATAGACTTCAGTGTCGAGCACCATGACGCGGACCTTGCGGTTGCTCGCCAGCACGTGGTCGAGCCCGCCGTAGCCGATATCGTAGGCCCAGCCGTCGCCGCCCAGTATCCAGACCGATTTCTTTATCAGGTAATCGGCCAGGCTGAGCATGCGGGCGGCCTGCTCTCCGCCGGTGGAGGACAGGGCTTTCTTCAGTTCGGCCACGCGGCCGCGCTGCTGCTCGATGGCGACCCAGTCTTCCTGGTTGGCGCCGAGGATCTCGCCGGCGAGGGTGGCCTGCGCCTTGAGCTGGCCGCCCATCATCGCGGTCAGGGTCTCGCGGGCTTCCTCGCCCATCTTGTCGTAGGCCAGGCGCATGCCCAGGCCGAACTCGGCGTTGTCTTCGAACAGCGAGTTGGACCAGGCCGGGCCGCGGCCGTCTTCCCTGGTGCAGTAGGGCGTGGTGGGCAGGTTGCCGCCGTAGATGGACGAGCAGCCGGTGGCGTTGGCGATGGTCATGTGGTCGCCGAACATCTGGGTCATCAGCTTCACGTAGGGCGTCTCGCCGCAGCCGGCGCAGGCGCCGGAGAACTCGAACAGGGGCCTTACCAGCTGGCTGCCCTGCACGGTGTTGCGGTTGACCTTGGCCGAGCCCAGGTCCTTGAGGGACAGGAAGAACTTCCAGTTCTCGGGTTCGGTCGCGCGGAGCGGGAACTGGGGCGCCATGTTGATGGCTTTGCGGCCGGTCTCCTTCCCCTCTTTCTTTTCCTTCGCGGGGCAGTTGTAGACGCAGGCGCCGCAGCCGGTGCAGTCTTCCACGGAGACCTGGGTGGTGAACTTCAGCCCCTTAAGGGCGGCGCGGCCGTCGGCCGATTTGAAGGTCTTGGGCGCTTTGGCCAGTTCGGCGGCGTCGTAAGCCTTCACGCGTATGACGGCGTGGGGGCAGACCAGCGAGCAGATGCCGCACTGGATGCACAGCGCTTCGTCCCAGACCGGGGTTTCCAGGGCTATGTTGCGCTTCTCGTACTGGGAGGTGGCGGTCGGGAAGGTCCCGTCCACGGGCAGGGCCGACACGGGGAGTTCGTCGCCGCGGAAGGCGATCATCTCGCACAGGGTGTCGCGCACGAAGGGCGGGAAGCCCTCCACCGCGCAGGCGCGCTTGATCTTGGAGGTCAGTCCCCCAACCTTTACTTCCTGTATGGCGGCCAGGGTCTGGTCGATGGCGGCGAAGTTCTTCTTCACGACTTCCTCGCCCTTGCTGGCGTAGGTCTTTTTGGTGGCTTTCTTGATGGCGTCGATGGCTTCGTCCTTGGGCAGCACTCCGGAGATGCCGAAGAAGGCGGTCTGCATGATCACGTTGATGCGCGCGCCCATGCCGGTAGCCTCGGCTATCTTGGAGGCGTTGATGACGTAGACCTTTATCTGCTTCTTTATGATGTTCTCCTGCACTTCTACGGGCAGGCGGTCCCACACGTCGGAGGCCTCGAACGGGCTGTTGATGAGGAAGATCGCTTTGTCCTCGGCCTTGTCGAGCATCTCGTATTTCTCGAGGAAGCTGAACTGGTGGCAGCCTATGAAGCGGGCCTTGTAGACCAGGTACGGCGCGCGGATGTAGTTCTTGCCGAAGCGCACGTGGCTGACGGTCATGGAGCCGGCTTTCTTGGAGTCGTAGACGAAGTAGCCCTGCGCGTACTGGCCGGTCTCCTCGCTGATGATCTTTATGGTGTTCTTGTTGGCGCCGACGGTGCCGTCGGAACCCAGGCCGAAGAACAGGGCGCGGAAGATATCCGCGGGTTCGGTGGTCCAGCCCGCCTCGTACTTCAGGCTCAGGTTGGTCACGTCGTCATTGATGCCCACCGTGAAGCCGTGCACGGGCTTGGCGGCGGAGAGGTTCTCTATGACGGCTTTGGCCATGGCCGGGGTGAATTCCTTGGAGCCGAGGCCGTAGCGCCCGCCTATGATGGAGGGGAGCTCCTTGAGCGCGCCGGACTTGAAGGCGTTGGCGCAGGCCGTGACCACGTCCTGGAACAGCGGCTCGCCGATGGAGCCCGGCTCCTTGGTGCGGTCGAGCACGGCTATGCTCTTCACGGTCTTCGGGAGGGCCTTTATAAAATCGACTTCCGAGTAAGGCCGGTAGAGGCGCACTTTAAGGACGCCCACCTTGGCGCCGGTCTTTACGAGGTAATTCACGGTGTCCTCTACGGTGTCGGCGCCGGAGGCCATCACTATCACGATCTTGTCGGCGTCGGGGGCGCCCACGTAGTCGAACAGGCCGTATTTGCGGCCGGTCAGCTTCTCGAACTGGCCCATGGCTTCCTTCACCATCGTGGGGACGGCGTCGTAGAACTTGTTGCAGGCCTCGCGGGCCTGGAAGAAAACGTCGGGGTTCTGGGCGGTGCCGCGCAGCTGCGGGCGCTCCGGGTTGAGGCCGCGGGCCTTGTGCTCGGCTATCAGCTTCTCGCTGAGCATGCCGCGCATCGTCTCGGGGGAGAGCACTTCCACCATGTTCAGCTCGTGGGAGGTGCGGAAGCCGTCGAAGAAGTGCATGAAGGGCACGCGGGTCTTGAGCGTGGCGGCCTGGGAGATAAGGGCGAAGTCCATGGCCTCCTGGGGATTGGCCGAGGCCAGCATCGCCCAGCCGGTCTGCCGGCAGGCCATCACGTCGCTGTGGTCGCCGAAGATGGAAAGGGCGTGGGTGGCTACCGCGCGGGCCGAGATATGGAAGACCGTGCTGGTGAGCTCGCCGGCGATCTTGAACATGTTCGGGATCATCAGCAGCAGGCCCTGCGAGCAGGTGAAGGTGGTGGTGAGGGCGCCGGCCGTAAGGGCGCCGTGCACCGCGCCGGAAGCGCCGCCTTCCGACTGCATCTCGATCACGGAAGGGATGGTGCCCCAGATGTTCTTTTCCCCTTTCGAGGACTTTATGTCCGAAAGTTCGCCCATCACGGAAGAAGGGGTTATCGGGTATATGGCGATAACCTCGTTGGTAGCGTGGGCTACGTGGGCCGCGGCGGTATTTCCATCCATAGCTGTCAGGTTTTTAGACATGTTATTATAGTTCTCCTTAAAGGTCTGCTTAGGAACTGAAATCTGTAGGGCGTTCCATCATTATACCATTTTCCCCCGCCGCTGAGGGGGCGCGCGCCCCGGCCTTTAACTGCGGCCGCCAAAAATGTAAAATGTGAAACTACGTTTACTCTGGAGGCACATCATGGCTATTGAAAAAACTCTCATTCTGGTAAAGCCGGACGGTATGAAGCGGAAGCTGTCGGGCATAGTGGTGGACAGGCTGGATAACGCCGGCTTCGATATGGTCGCTTCAAAGATAGTCTCCGTTTCCGAGGAGCTGGCCCGGGAGCATTACGCCCTTCTCAAGGATATGCCTTTTTTTCCCAACCTGATCCAGTTCATCAAGGGCGATTTCCACGGCGTCTCGGACCGCAGGGTCCTGGCCATGGTCTATAAGGGCGAGAACGCGGTAAAAGGCATCCGCGCCGTGGTAGGGGCCACGAACCCGGAGCAGGCGGCCCCCGGGACCATCCGCGGCTCCTTCGGCCGGATCTGCCAGGGCAACTTCGAGAACGTCGTGCACGCCTCCGGCAATGTCGAAGAGGCCGACCGCGAGATAAAGATCTGGTTCAAACCCGAAGAAGTCGTCGGCTAGCGCTTGAAGACGCCCTTCTCCACCAGGACCTGGTAGCGGTAGCCCGAGCCGAAATCCTTGTCTTTGGCTACCGTGCCCCTGGCCGTCACCGTTTCGCCGGGTTTGGCCTCCTCGGAAGTCGTGACCAGCAGGTCGTGCGTACCCGCCTTGCTGTCTCCCGACCCGTCCTGGAGGTGCACCCAGTTCCTGCCCATGATCTCGGGGGAGACTTTCATCACTTTTCCCCTGACCGAAACCTGCTTTCCGTCCAGCTCCTTGCGCTTGCTGAAGATCTCGGCTACGGTGTAGGCGTCCTGGCCTTCGGCTTTGGATATTTTCACCGGCAGCTGGTTCGGCGCCGCCTGGCCATGCGAGCGGGCGGCCTTCCCGCCCTTGCTCCCGTGGCCGGGGGAGGCCGTCCCTTCCGAGAAGACCAGCTTCTTGAAAGTGCGGTTAAGCGTCTTGCTGTGGAAATCGGTCATCACCAGGCCCTTGGAGTAGGAGACTTCGGCGCCCACTTTCACGGCCTGCTGTGGTATGGCCACCCAGGAAGAGTCCTTTCCTTCAAGCACCCTTACATAGGTATACCCGCCAGAATCCATGGTTTCCGCGACCTTGCCTGCCACGACTTCCTGGGCGCGCGCCGCCGAAACGCAGAACAAAGCTGCGCCCGCCAGTAATATAAATCTTTTCATTGAGTTCCTCCTATAGATGCCGTTCCGGGACTGAAACCGGTACATCTATAATACCAATAATTACTTCCGGAAGAAATCCCTGACCAGGCTGTCCCAGTTCGCGTCGTCAAGCTGCTGCAGCTCGCCGGCGTAGACGGCCCCGTCCGCGCGGGCCTTCAGCGCCCCGCTCCCGGCCAGGCGCATCATGGCGGCCCTGAACCGCTCCAGGTCCTCCTGGAAGAGCGCCACGGCGGATTTGCCGATCTTGAGCGCGGCGACCTCGGCGTCCAGGTTGTCGCTTTCTATGACGCAGACCCAGTTGCCGTGGTAAGGCGTGAGCGCCAGCGCTTCGCAGTCTTCGCCCAGGGCCTGGTTGATCCGCACCACCTTGCCGCTGACCGGGGAAAGGAACTGCGCGCTGCGGTGCTTCTGCCGGATATTGAACAGCGGCTGCCCCGCCTTCACCGTCATCCCGACGTTGGGAAATTCTATGTTGGTCACGGGGCCGATAAGCTTGGCGGCGAAGTCGTCCATGCCCACCTTCACCATCCCGTCCTGGGCCAGCCCGGCCCAGCAGTGGCCCTGCGAGATGAAGACGCCGCCCGGGATGCTGAACTCGCCGGTACGCCCCCCCTCCTCCGGCCCGGCGTGGGTCACGCGCACGGCGGGCTTGAGCTGCCTGGCGATATTATCGCTCCGCTTGAACATGGCCTTCTTCACGAAAGCCAGCAGCTCCTCCTCCGTGAACGGCTTCTCCACGTAATCCATGGCGCCGTGCTTCATGCATTCCACCGCGGTCTGCACGGTGGCGTGCCCGGTGATGATGACCACGTCGATGTCGGGGCGCATATGCTTGACGGATTTCACCACTTCCACCCCGTCCATGGCCGGCATCTTCAGGTCGGTGAAGACGAAATCGTAGTGGTGCGTCTGCACCAGGCCCAGGGCCTCCTGGCCGGTCTCGACGGTGTCCACGCTGTAGCCGTCCATCACCAGTATTTTCCTGAAGCTGTCGAGGATGACCGGCTCGTCGTCGACGCAGAGAATGCGGGCGGCGCAGTCCTTGACCTCCACGCGCTTGAGGGTCCTGGCCTCGCGGGCGAAATCCATCCGCAGGCTCTCGGAGAGGGCGGCTTCGCGCTCGCGCAGCTGCCGCTTGCGCGCGGCCTTCGCGATGACCGCGCGGACCGCGATATCCGCCAGGATGAAAAGGGTCACCGCTATCAGCACTATCAGAATAGCCATAAGAGGTCTCCTTGGACTGTCGGTTCCGCGCGGTTAAATTCCCGCCGGGTTTCACTGCTTGAGGCGCGCGAGCTCCTCCTGCAGGTTGGACGGCAGGACCCTGTACAGCCAGCCGCCGGAATAAGGTTCTTTCTCGAGCATGGCCGGGTTCGCCGCCGCGGCGGCGTTCACCTCGGCTATTCTCCCGCTTACCGGGCAAAGCACCGGGTGCCTGTCCCCGTCTTCGGAGACCGCCACGGCGCAGGAGGACCCCTGGATGGTCTCGTCCCCGGGGCGCAGGAGCTCCAGGGACTTGAGCGGCTCTATGGACCTGACGAAGAGGCCTCCGGCCCCGACCAGGACCGAGCCCTCGCTTTCGGCCTTGGCCCAGCTTAAACAGCCCAGCCGGTGATACTGCGCGGGGCAGGCGCCATCCGCCGCTTCGCGCCGGAGCTTGTCGCAGCGCAGGGCCCGGCGCACTGCCGCCACGAGCTCCTCCGAGGTAAAAGGCTTGGGGATGAAATCTATCGCCCCGCGCGCCAGCGAAGCCACCGCGTTCTCCAGCGTGGCGTAGCCGGTAGCGATGATCACGGGGGTAGTCACCCCCAGGCGCGCGGCTTCAGCCAGGAACTGCTCTCCCCCGACGCCGGGCATCATGAGGTCGCAGATTATCAGGCCGTACGAACTGTCTTTAAGCCGGGCCAGGCCGGCCGCTCCCCCGTCCTCCATATCCACGGACATGCCTTCCGCCGCGCAGACCTTCTGGACGGCCCGCGTGATAACGGGCTCGTCGTCTATCACCAGAATGTCGGCGTGTTTTTTCATGCGCTCACCGGCAGCCGGACTATGAAGGTAGTGCCGGCCCCCACTTTGCTTTCCACGCTTATAGTGCCGCCATGGTTGTCGATTATGCCCCAGATGACGGCCAGGCCCAGGCCGGTCCCTTTCTGCCCCTTGGTGGAATAGAAGGGCTCGAAGATCTTCTGGAGGTTGTCCGTCTCTATCCCGCAGCCGGTGTCGCTGACCCGGAGCTCCACGAATTCCACGTGCCCGGCTTCGTCCGCCCCCTGCCAGCGCTGCCAGCCGCAGCCCTTGACGGCGCAGCCTTCGAACATCCCCCAGGGAGGCGCTTCGAAAGCGTAGGTGACGCCGCCGCACTTCGGGCAGGGCAGGTTCTGATTATTGAGGGAGACCCCGCAGTCCGGGCAGGCGAACTGCTCCAGGCCGCCGGTACCGTGGGGCAGGTCGCAGAGCTGACCGCCGGCGCCGTAGATGGCGCTGAGATGGAGAAAGCCTTCGCCGCCGCTCCCTTTCACTTTAAGGCGCACCGACGGCTTGCCGGCTATCGGCGTCCCGGCGTCTATAAGGCTGTGGCGCTTCGGGCAGACCGCTTTCCGGACCTGGGCGGCCGCGGAGGGAGGGAGTTTCAGCACCGAGGAGGAGACGGTGATAAGGCCGCCGCCGGGCCCGATGGCGTCCGCCGCGTTGACGAACAGGTTCATGAAAACCTGCTCCAGCTGCCCGGCGTCGGCCTTCACTTTCGGCAGCGCGGGGTCGAGCTGCTTGACCACCTTGATGTTCTTCAGCGAGAACTGGTTGCCTACCACCGTTTCCGCACGTGCGATTATCGCGGCGATGTCCGCTTCTCCCTTCCTCGGCACCGATTGCCGGGCGAAGTCGAGCAGGCTTTTCACTATCTCGCGGCTCCGGATAGCCTCGTGCACGATCACTTTCAGGTCCTCCTGCAGGTCGGGGCGGTCCTTGGTCCGCTTGAGGAGGAAGCTGCTGTAAGTAAGGACGCCGGTGAGCGGGTTATTGATCTCGTGCGCCACCCCGGCCGCCAGCCTGCCG
>Ga0209212_1005737_pt1 | contig 14633 bp, 14 predicted proteins | sample RifGroC2_FD_183996 | JGI IMG/M metagenome (GOLD analysis project Ga0209212, IMG submission 183996) | Groundwater microbial communities from Rifle, Colorado, USA - Groundwater C2 (SPAdes) (version 2) | ecosystem: Environmental > Aquatic > Deep subsurface > Groundwater | place: Rifle, Colorado... | reverse complement strand
CTCTCGGATTCCTCCCCAGATTCAATCCTTAAAAAATTCATCACCGAAAGGATAGATTTAAACAGGATCGAGGGATTGAGACTCACCGCTTGATTTATTTTTTGGGGAAAAGACGGTACTCTTCAGTATTGAAAATAAACACGGATAAAATCCTAAAAAGTAAAAATCCAGACACCCCACTTTTTACGATTGGATCAATAATTTAAGCCGGTTCAATACTGTTTTAGTTTAATGAGTACAGCATCTTACAAATGTGAAAAAATGAAGTTAACTCAAAATTACTGCGTTTCCGAGGGATCAATCGCCGGAAAGTCAATGTTTTGGAAAAAGTTAACTCAAATTTATTGTGCTTGCGAGGGTAACTTAACTCAAAAGATTTACGTTTCCCGCTCTTCGAAAAACAGGTGATTTTAGATAACAACTTTATAATTCAGTACTTTTTGCTAATTCTGAATATTGAACACCAGTATTGAACAGCAAACGGCACATAATATGGTCAGTTTTCATGGTAAAAATCGAATTATTGAACAGGCTTAATTTTGAAAAAACTTTCTTAGAGGTCATGATACATTTGGAATCTGTTCTTTTAAAAAATTTGCCAGGTCCCCTTTTAACGTCAAAATCCATCCTTTTGATGCCCCTCGCGGGGTAAAACAGAAAATGATACCTAAAGTCGACCAGTCAAAGAGTTTATGGGTTTTTTTTGAGGATCTATTATCAGTATTCGCTATGGTGTAAGCCTTAAGGTATCCACGCTGCTGGAGATAATGGAGCATTTGATAGTGAACGGCCGGATGTATCCCTTTGCCCCGCCATTTGTCCGATGTGAAGCCATCCAAGCAATAGGCTTCGTCGTTTTTGAGATGCATGAAGCGGCCTCCCCAGGACCTTTCCCAATGAAACGAGATCCAGTTGTAGTGGATAATCTCCTGCCCTATTTTCCCTAAAAAGCATAGGCATCCTCTTTGAAAACGACTAAGAACCAAATCTTTATATTCCTGCATTCTTGAAAACTCCCAGGTCTTATGTTGATCCCTTAACAGCTCAAACAACGGCTCAATATCGGATTCCGTCGCTATGGTGATTGCTAGGTTTGCGGGTTTTTTTACTTCATTTATCGGTTGACTTAAATCCTTTATAAAAAAGGTAACCAGGTCGAACCCTCCAAAGCGCTGAACTCCCCTTTGGAGCAATTGCCAGAGCAAAACCATAAGACCGTTATAGCGGATAACCTCACCGCACCGCTTAAAAAGATATTGAAGGCGAGATATCATTTTCCCCCTAGGCCCCAAGGTACCCCTTCTGAATGATCGGATCCGAAAGGAGCTTTTTGGCTTCACCGCTTTGAATCACTCTTCCTTCCTGGATGACATACCCGCGATCGGCATACATCAAGGCCCCATAGACATCCTGCTCAACAACCACAAGCGTCACCCCGGACTTTTTTATGGAGATCAGGGTTTCCATTAAATCATCGACCACCACAGGGGCCAACCCCAATGAGAGCTCGTCGATCAGAAGTAATTTAGGCTGAGACATCAAGGCCCGGCCGATCGAACACATTTGTTGCTCCCCTCCGCTCAAGGTGCCGACCGCCTGTTTCCTCCTCTCCTTCAGGATCGGAAAAATAGTCATGATGTGATCCATCTGCTCTTTTTCTTTTTTGCGGTCGTTATACCAGAAGGCCCCCATCAGCAGGTTTTCTTCGACGGTCATCCCCTTGAAAAGCCTGCGCCCTTCCGGGACGAGTGAAATCCCCAAAGCCACCCTTTCATGGACGGGAATCTCGTTGATGGTGTTTTCCAGGTATCGGAGTTCACCCGCAAAAGGTTTAATCAGGCCGGTTATGGTTTTCAGAAGGGTGGACTTGCCGGCGCCGTTGACCCCCAAGAGGGCCAACCATTCTCCCTGGTGTACAACAAGCTCTATGTCCCAAAGAACCTGCAAACTCTTATACCCGGCGCCTATATGTCGGAGTTCAAGCATGCCTATCGCTCCGGTCGGCGCCCGCTTGCCGGCTCCCGGTTTTTTAGTGTGAACGGGTCTCCGGCAAAAAGGAGGCGGTCTTTCAGAAAGGCAATAAACCCGCGGGGGGAAAAAATAACGACCGCCATAATGAGTATTCCCAAAATTCCTATATGGTAGTTAAGCAAATAGCTCCAGGTCAGAAGAGATAGCCCTTCGACAAAGAAGGCACCGAGGATTGGTCCCAGAAGCGTACCGGTACCGCCCAACAGTAACATGACAAAGGACTTGATAGAAATGGTCATATCAAAAACAGCCGACGGTTCGATATAGCTCATCCAATAGGCATAAATGCATCCGGCCATTCCAGTCAGCAGGGCGCTGATCATCCAGGAAAGGATCTTATGTCGGACCGTATTGATACCGAAACCTTCGGCTGATTCTTCATTCGAGCGGATAGTGCGCAAGGCAAACCCGAAACGACTTTTGATCAGGACGGCCGAAAAAAGCAGACTCAGCACCGAGGTCCCCAACAGCAGGTAATAAAAGAATCTGGTGTTGGCCTGTACGGTCCCGTAAGGCAAAGGCAAAGACAACCCCATGCCCCCGCCGGTCAGATTGGTCAGATTATCCACCACAGCCCTGGTCGCTTCATTCAGACCGAGCGTGGCGATGGCGAAATAGTGGCCTCTCAACCGCAGGAGCGGAAGACCGAAAACGGCAGTGAATAAAACACAAAGAAGGCTTCCCACGAGCATGCTGCCGACAAAAGGTAGCTGGAATTTGACCATCATGATTCCGGTCCCGTAAGCCCCCAGCCCGAAGAAGACAACATTGCCGAAGGCCGGATATCCCGTGTATCCGGCGATGATGTTAAGCGCCTGGGTAATAACGGCAAACATGAAAATGTTGGTCAGAATGCGAAGGACGTAGGCGTTCAGGAAAAAAGGACAGAGCAGAAAAAAGCCTCCGGCCACGACCAGGAGAGAGACCAAACCTGTTTTTTTCATAGGTTCGGAAAGAGTCACGATTCTTTGACCTCGGCGTAGAATTTCTTCCCAAGGATTCCCCGAGGCCGAAAAACCAGAATGCCCACCAGAAGAATAAAACTGATGGCATCCTTGTATCCGGCTTCCAGGGCTACCGAAGCTATGTTTTCAGCGATTCCCAAAATCAACCCTCCAATAATCGCCCCGGGGATGCTCCCCAGTCCGCCCAATACGACAACCACAAACGATTTCATGGTAAAAGTCGCTCCAACGACCGGAGAAAAGGAATAGACGACGCTGATCAACGATCCGGCCATCCCGGCCATTCCGGCCCCCAGTCCAAAGGTTAGGGCATAGACCCGGGAGACATTCACACCGACCAGACCGGCAGCCTCCCGGTCGAAGCTGGTGGCCTTAATGGCCTTTCCAAGCCTCGTTCGTTCCATGAAGAGAAACAGTCCCAAGGTCAGAATCAGGGCAAAGACAAAAACGCCCGAGCGGGTGTAAGGGATCGCGAGGTCCCCGAATTTCCATCCCAGGCCGGCATAAGATGTGGTAATGGAACGGAGATCGGCGGTAAAGAGGGACAAATTCATATTGATGAAGAGTAAATCCAGCCCGAAAGTCAGGATCAAGGTCATGAAAACCGAAGCCTGGATGATGCGGTTGATCAAGAACTTCTGGGTCAGGAATCCGACGGAGAAGAGAATCAGACCGGATACCGGGAGGGTGAGAAATGGGTCCAGACCGGTTTTATCGGTGATCAGATAGGTGATATACGCCCCGAGAATGATCATGCTGCCGTGAGCCAGATTGATCAGGTTCATCACCCCCCAAATAAGAGAGAACCCGATGGCGACAACGGCGTAAAGCCCGCCGGAGAGGATACCGTTGATAATGACCTGCAATCCCAACATGGTTTGTATCCGGGATCAGTTTTCAAACCGACACACCTCTATGCCTGGGAGATCCATTTCACCGAGGTGCGCCGGAGTGAAAACGGTTCATCTTTGACAGCGTTACGGATTGGGCGGTTTACAGAGAGCCCGGTATCGGGTAAACCAGTTTCGCTTCGGCCGGACCCTTGGGATAGACGACCAACGGTTTCCCGTTTTGTATCTGGATGACCGCCATTCCCTTTACAATGTTCATCCCTTTTTCGTTAAAACGGATGGGCCCATAAAAGGTCATGATATTGGTTTGGGCAATGGCGTCACGAACCTTCCGCAGATCAGACACACCGGTTTTTTGTAAGGCATGGTGATAGACTAAAAGGGCTGCTGCCGATTGAGGCGGATGATAATCGGGTTTATAACCGAAATCCTTTTCAAAGAGCCGGGAAAATTCAGCGGCGGAATAGCCGAAGACATCGTCTTTCCAGGGCATGTTGGAACTCCACTGGATCGGTTCCAGTAGATATTCGGCTTCCTGCTTCAAGGACTCGACAAACCCGGGAAGTGTCGGCCCGAGTAAAAAGCCGAACATCTTAGGCTTGAGACCCATTTCTTTGGCTTGCTTAACCAATAATATCATATCCGCGGTGTATCCTCCGGCCAGCAGGATATCTGGTTTTTTATCCCGCACAGCGGCCAACATGGATGAGAGGTCTTTTGTACCGGTGGGGTATTTCTGTTTATACACCAGATCGAATCCCAACTCCTTGCCCTGCTGTTCGGCCCCATCCATCCCCTGTTGAGGGAACAGGACATTTTCGTTGATCAGGGCGAGGGTTTTGGGCCGGGGAGTCAGCTCGGCAGCCATTTTAAGGATATTGCCGGTATACTGGTCCACGGTGTTTAACGTTGCAAAGAGATATTTGTAGCCTCGTTCAAAGATGTTGGTGGCCGCTCCGTGGGCGGCGACCATGGGAATTTCGTATTTCTCGGCGATTGTACTGGCCGGGAAGGTGCACGAGCTGCTATAAGGTCCCAAAAGGAATTTTATCTTATCCTCTACAATGAGCTTTTCCACCAGTCGTGTGGCGGTCTTTGGATCACTCTCGTCATCATAATAGACGATTTCAACCCTGTATTTTTCCCCTTTGATGGGGATCCCTCCCCGGGCATTGATATGTTTCATGTAAAAATCGTATCCGTCCCGAACGCGGCGTCCTTCCGTGGCCATGCGACCGGTGAGGGAAAGGGAGGCCCCGAACCGGATCACATTATCGGCCTGGACAGGGGGGGAGATGAAAAGAAGCAATGCAAGGAACAACAGAACGCAAAGAATTGAGCGGTCAAAAAAGCAATCCCAGGATCCTTTTTGTGGTTTGTTTTTTCCTATCAGCATAAAAAAACCTCCTTCGCTCATGGATTGATAGTACCCTTATTAATCTTAAATCGGGCAATACACAAGAAAAACCCTTGATGATGAAGTTTCATTGAGAAGCCCCGCAACCCTGTTTTACAAAGACTCGCTGACGTTTTCCCAGATAAGCCTCGATAACCTGTTTGTCGTTCATCACCCGATCGGGGGACCCTTCCATGATTTTTTCTCCATGGTGAAGGACCAGGATCCGGTTGGAAAGTTTGGTGATGGCCTTCATCACATGTTCGATCACTATCAAAGTGACACCGGCTTCCTGGATTTTTTTTATCAGATTCATGCCCTCCTCGACTTCCGTAAGGTTAAGGCCTGCCAAAACCTCGTCCAGGAGGAGGAGCTTAGGAAGCATGGCCAAGGCCCTGGCTTTTTCCAGATTCTTTCGCTCCTGGATGTTCAGGCTTTCTCCGGGGACATCCTTATGACGAGCCAATCCCAGGAGTTCCAGGGTGGCCGCAGCCTTTTCCCGGGCGGCCCAGACCCTCCTTTCCCCCCCTTTTTTCCCGAAAAGGGTACCCACCATGACATTTTCAAGGGTCGTCATATCGGAAATGGGTTGAACAATCTGGGATGTCCAACTGATGCCTAACTGGCTGATCTGGTGAGGCTTGAGACCCCGAATCGATTGGCTCTGAAAACGGATATCCCCCGCTGAACAGGGTACGGTTCCGGCAATGAGGTTGATCAGCATTGTTTTTCCGGCGCCGTTTGGACCGATGATCCCCAGGATCTCTCCCTGCCGAAGGGAGAAACTGACATCCTTGAGCACGATGAAATTTCCGAAACGCTTGGTGAGCCCGATGACTTCAAGAAATTCTGCGGGATTTTGCTCTGTTTTCATGCGATGTTCCTTTTAGGCGAAGATCTCTATGGTCTTCAAAAAAGATCAAGCGGATGTCTTGAGTTCGCCAAATCGACTCCCGAGATAGGCCTTGATGACTGCTTCATTTTTCAAAACCTGCTCCGGGGAACCCTCCGTTATTTTTACTCCATGGTGGAGGACCATCACCCGATCCGATACTTGAAGCATGGTCTCCATAATGTGTTCGACCACCAGAATCGATACCCCGCTGTCTCGAATTTTTTTGATAAGCCTTACAGCGTCTTTGACTTCCGTCTGGTTGAGGCCGCTCATGATTTCGTCCAAAAGCAGGAGCCTGGGGCTCATGGCCAGAACCATAGAAACTTCCAACCGCTTTCTTTCGAAAACATTCAGGTTGGATGCCGGCACTCCCTTCTGGCCGGAAAGTTCCAAAAAATCCAAAGCCTCTTCGGCTTTTTGTCGGGCCTCCCGCATAGATCTACCTTTTCCATTTCTCCCGAAAAGCGATCCCACCATCACATTTTCAAGCGCGGTGATTTGGGTGGCGGGTGGAGCAATCTCATACGTTTTGGTGATTCCCATTTGAGAGATCTGGTGCGGTTTGAGACTGCGGATCGATTTCCCGCGGAAGAGAAGGTCGCCCGTGGTAAAAGGAATGTTCCCGGTGATACAATTGATCAGCGTGGTTTTACCGGACCCATTGGGGCCGATGAGGCCCAAGATTTCTCCTTCTTGAAAACTAAAGCTGACATCATGCAATACTTTGAGATTCTCGAAGTTTTTTGTCAGGCCGATACTTTCAACAATTGTCATGGGTGATGTCCCTGATGCTTTATAAACATTTCCCTTATGGCCTAGTATCTGCTACCAGAGACTCACGCCTTTTGCAACCTATCAATTACACAATCTGTCTAAAGAGCTCCTCACTCCAATTTGATGGCCAGAATTCAATTGACATACAAGACCATTCTTCATATACCTCCAACGTAAAAAAGCAGTAGCTTAGTGCGCCAAATAAAGCTTGGCGAATCCAGTTCGTCAGAAACATAGGAGGTCCTGTGCCTTCCTCTGATAAAAGGTGTTCACAACCTGGAAAATGAGGGGCTGATTTATGAAGGGGAATGAACCATTGGAGTACTTTTTCAACGCCCGCAACATTGCCCTGGTTGGAGTCAGCAACAAAGAGGGGAAAATGGGCAACCTCTTTCTTAGACGAATTAAAAAGGATTTCCATGGGGAAATCTATCCCGTTCATCCAACGGAAAAGAAAATCCTCGGGCTGACTTCCTATAGAGAGATTGCCGCCATTCCAAGTCCCATAGACCTGGTTGTTCCCTTAATTCCCCAAGAACAATTACTCCCGCTGGTTGAGTCCTGTGCTAATGGACAGGTTAAATTCTTATTAGCCATACCTAGCGGGTTCGGGGAACTTCCGAGAGGAGGAAAGATCATCGAAAAAAACCTGGTTCGATTGGCAAAAGAAAGGGGGATGAGAGTGGTAGGCCCCAATAGTCTGGGGATGTTTAATTGTCTTTATGGATTGAATGCTTCCATGGCCCCTGAGTTACCTCAAGGCGCCCCTGGTTTCTCTTGCGTGACCCAGAGCGGTGGATTCGGGATGGCGGTTACCATGTATGCTCAAAATCACCACATGCAAATGGCCAAATTCTGCGATCTCGGGAATACCTCTGATGTGGAAATAAATGAAATCCTCGAGTACTTTTGCCAGGATCAGGAAACTCGAATTGTGGGTATTTTCTTGGAATCCATCCCCGACCCAAAAAGGTTTATCACCGAAACGTCCTTACTGGCCAAGAAAAAACCCCTCATCTTTACTAAAATTGGCAGGACTCCTGCAGGGGGAAGGGCTTCCTTTACCCATATTGGCCTGCCTTCCGTTGGCGTTGAGGGATTGGACAGGAAAATAATTCATGCCCATACAGGCCTTGAGATGCTCCATATTGCCAAGGGGTTGACCTGGCAGCCGCTTCCGCGAGGAAGAAAAGTCGGTATTTTGACCGGATCAGGTGGGTTAGGTGCCGAGTTGACGGATCTATGTATCGAACACGGTTTGAAAGTCCCCAAGTTTTCTAAACTTCTTCAGAAGGCATTACGACCCTTTCTCCCTTCTTATGCCAGTGTAACTAATCCCATCGATCTCACCCCCCTTTGGTGGGAGTTTCCTAAGATCTATCCACCATTGATCCATATGCTCCTTTCCTCGCCTGAAATCGACTTGCTCATTATTACAATCATAGATGTTGCCACTACGGTGGAAGGATTGATGCATGCCGTCGTGGAGGCTGTCCCAAACGGAACACAGACCGGTGATTACCTTTTAAAACCGATATATGTTTATTGGGCATCTCCACATTCCACGCTTAAAAATATGCGCATCCTCGAAGACGGGCATATCCCCTGCTACCAGTCGACTCTGGAAACCGCCCGTGTGGCTGCTGCCATTAGCCGGTATGGAAACAATGTTCGTACAGCGGGTTGAAATATGAAGAAGACCCTTCTTAAGTGGTTTTTCAAGGGCTTTTTTAAAACCGTTCGATACGACGGTTTTAGCACCGTGTTATGGCGCGCGTTGAAGCTGTGTCTTCTTCCTTTTGGTACTATCGGCATGGTAGAATTATGCCGCAAAGATTTGACGAAGCCGCTGGATGAGAAACATGCTGCTGTTCCGGTTGACATTGATCAGGCCTATGCATCTGATGTTGACGAGCTTGTGGCGCTTGTAGAAAAACGCTATGGCCCAGTGAAAAACATCGAGTGGTACAGCAGACTGGGCATCCGGGGTACAATTCTGGACCGATTTCAACACGGGGCTAAATGCTTTGTTGCCAGGATAGACGGGAAGAGCGTTCATTACAACTGGATTTTCTTCCACCACCAGGAATGGGTACCGGGGACAAAGCGTTATATCAACCTGAAGGATGGCGAGGCCTTCTGCGACGACGGCTTTACGTTGGAGCCATGGCGAGGAAAATCGATACATATGGCTGTAAATTTCCGGATGCTGCTGTTCCTGAAGCAGGCCAAATACCTGCACGCTTACACAGTTGTCAGCTCGTACAATAAATCCTCTCAGAAAGCCCTTAGTCGTATAAATTGGGAGTTCTTTTGCACCATGCTTTTTTTCACTCCCCGGTGGGCCAAAAGGGCCTGGGTATGGCAGTTCAAGGGGGAGATTGCCCTTCTCATAGAGAGGGAGACAAAGGAGCTTCCCGCAAAAGTGCTGTAATTGCCTTGTGAAAAACGGTCGGAATCGCTGTCTCCATATAAATTAAGTGATTTCGAAAAGCTATGGTTTTGTGAATTACAGTTCGAAGAAATCAACAATCGACCGTTGGATAATGAGCAGCTCAGTGGGATGGATTTTTGGACCGCAGAAGACCTGAACACCAGAATGTTTCCAGGATTTGAGCAGATTAATCTTCGGGTCGGTCCGCCTTGTGGCCTCTCCAGGCGCCGATTCATAAGCTACCGAGCGCCTGGAGAGGCCACAAGGCAGACCATCAGAGCAGACCCTGTTCCAGGGCTATGGATCAATCGGCGGATGCAACTGGATTGGTCAACGGGGGAGCAGCCTCATCCCGGATTTGACGCCCCCAGCCCCAAGACGAAGGTGCGAAGTCGGGGAAGGCCAACAAGGCGACGGAGATATTCAGCTTCGTGTCGGCCTGCTTTAGCCCGGATAACGTTCACGAGAGCACGCCGTTCGCTCGATGGCCAGCAATGAAGATCCGGAATGAGGGCGAGTAAGGGTGCCAATCTTGCGAAGGCAAGGCGTTCAGGTCGGACCCAAGTTCGCCAATTTTTCACGCCAATGATGGAGGCCAACTCCGCCATAAGCTTTTCGGACTCAATTTGCGCACTAAGCGCCCCTGCCCTCTGAGAGACCCGTCGCGTTTCAAAGTCCTGTACAGATGAATCGATGCCTTTGTCGAGGCCGACAAACATCCCTACTTGGGACAGACTCTCGAGGGTTTTTCGAGATGAACGGTAGCCGCGCTTTTGTCTGATCAGTTGATACTCCCGGGCAGCGAGCCGCCGTAACTCCTCATGTTTTGGCCGGAAGCCGAGTCTGTAATAAAACCAGAATGCCCCCGAGTCGATACCCTCGGGATTATTGTGCCCTATGTCCCATCGGCTGATGTGAATGGCTCGGATACCCAAGTGCTGATAGAGAAATGCCACAAACCGGTAGAAAATAAACATCGACTCCCCATTACGAAACGCATCGAAGATACTTATACCGCCGCCGCCGTCGATCCAGTTGAAGAGAAGCGCTGCATCCCCATACCCAACAGGAACCCCGTTCTTCAAGATGAGAAACCCAAAGAGGGCGCGGAGGGGGAGCCGGTGTTCCGGTAGCACACCGAACCAGGCTATCTGAATCCCTCGACCCAGACTGGCAACAAGCACATCCTCAGGATTGGCATAGTTAAAGGCGTGGGTCTCGCGATACCTCACCGCCAGTGCCATTCGCGCCATGTCGATCTGTTCCGTTGCTTCATTCAAAGTCACCGGCCGGACAGTGACCGGCTCACCTGGCAGACTGCGTGGCAGTCCCTCGCCAGGCTTAACCAACGGGCCCCTTTGAAAGAAAATGGGGGGTTCAGACTCTTTGTTCGTTTTTTCCAGGAGGTAACCTTCCCGGAGTTCCCAGCGGATGCAAAGACAGAGTCGGTCATAAAACGCACGGCGTACTTGGCTGTCGGGTATTATATGTTCGAGGAGGTTGAGGAGCCATTGGAGATCGCTGATTGCACGGTTTCCCTTGTGTACTGTGACCCATGACCGGTACGAAGTGTCCGCCTCGACCAGCGGTTCCTCGGCGACCGGTCCGCTGAACATTGAAAAGATGCAGCCCAAGCAATTTTCAGTTTCCGGCTCGTCCCAGTTGATTTCCACAGTTTCAGAGAATCGGTCGACCAGCCATCTCGCGATGGGAAGCGAGAAAGCGCCGTACACGGTTGTACTAATGGCGCCGCTGCCATCAAGTGCCATGACTTGTGTTTGTGAACTGCTGCCCTGAAGCACTTCCACACGCTTGGGGAACGCTCCGAGACTCTCCTCGACCATCCTAAGCAACTCCGTGTCATCCGGGTAGGCACGAAGAAAGCAGAGTGCGTCGTAGAACTGTCGGAGGAGAGGGCCGCTCTGGATGGGGCGGTCTTTCAGGGCGGCCAGGAGCCGCATTTTCTTCAGAGGGCTTGTGCGGGAAAAACGGCGCGTCAATCCCGCCAGCGATTGAACGAGATTGGTTTCACAGACTTTCCTCGATTTCCCGGTGTGTGGTTGCACCATTTTGGGCAATACTCTTAAAGAGGGTTTTTAAATTATCTTGACAATCAAATATTTTTGAGATCATGAACTTGGGGTAAGATTATAAAACAAGAAAAAGAACACCGTCAAGGAGAAAAACAGAACGGAAGGCAAGTGGACAAAGGGTGTCTTCTGAAGAACACTGGACTATGCAGGACTGGACTTTACAGATTGGTTACCGTTCGAAATCCAGCGTCTTCGGCGGGTTCGACTTTTGTGGATAACAGGAAGGTGTCAATGCCGATACCGGACTCGGGTCGGATCCGCACACTGGAGTGCGTGGGGTCGGGGACAAAAAACCCGGCTAACCGACTTTACCTTTCCGATAAGATTATTCGTGGCTGGTTAAATGATGTCCTTATTCCTGAAACGCCAGAACAGCAACGCACCGAGGATAAGAACATAGATGAGTACATTAATGAGTGGATAGACAGATTCTAATCCTTGGAATCCTTCAATGCCGATAAACGAAGACGCAACTTGTTGAGTGCCTGAAAGTTTCGGCCATAAAAAGTAGATAACTTTCCACCCTGTCAAGTCAGACTGTGAGCCCGATTGCTGCAGCATTGCCTGTGCCACTTGGCTATGGCTTATAGCTGATATCCCGTCGGCCACAAAGCTCACGACACCGATGCCCATAACACAAAGAAAAGCCACGATGTCGGCCATCAGAAGCGACAAAAGAAGCACAGCAATAACCACAAAGAGCAGGTTGAAGGAACACAACAGTGAGGCAGCGAGATATTCTGGCATGATAACCTTCAAACTTATGGATGAAATTAAGAACACAATGCTATGCAGGGTGAACATGAATAGTACCGATAACGCCCACATTCCTATGATCTTACCTATGACATACTGCCACCGGGCTATCGGTTTTGACAAAATACACGATTGCATCCCATTGTCCCGATCACGCTTAAATACACGCATCGAAAATAAGGCCGCTATGAGCATCACGCTTACGCCAATGACGTGGAAGGTCACTTTCGACACTGTCTTGACAACGGTTCCGGCGTCGAGCAACTGCCCATTCACCATGTAATTACCTTGATAACAACCACGCATAAGAAATACGAAGATGGCGCAGATAACGAACATGATGATGAAGCTTTTCTGCCGCACTTCATCAATAATCGTATATTTTATAATTCTGATGATGGGTGGAAGTGCTTTCGACGTTCTCATGTCACCCTTTCACAAGCCTTATAAATACATCTTCCAGTGTATCACCCTCCTTTACAATGGTAGAAATCGTGTCTTTTACCAGAAGCTTACCATGGTTGATGATCGCGGCGGTATCGCATATTTTTTCAACTTCGGACAGCAGGTGTGAATTCAGGAAGATAGTCATCCCTTGATTTTTAAATGACTCTAAAAGCTGACGTATTTCTCTGATACCGATGGGATCAAGAGCGGCAGTGGGCTCGTCGAGAATTAATAGTTTTGGATTTCCTATGAGTGCAGCACCAAGTCCGAACCGTTGATTCATGCCCTTGGAATAGGTTTTCACCTTGTTGTATTCCCTGCCTTGCATGCCGATAAGCTCGACGATGCGCCTGCATTGATCCACGGCATCAGACCGGCTTATATCCAATAGCTCCGCACAGCGTTGCAGGTACTGCCATCCTGATAGGTACGGTGGAATATGGAGGTTTTCAGACAGATAACCAACCGCGGTTCGGCAGGCTGCATTTATACTCGTCAGGCCCTTTAACGACAAACTTCCCGTTGTTGGCCGTGTAAAGTCGAGCAGCATTTTGACGATTGTCGTCTTCCCTGCACCATTGGGTCCAAGAAGAGCGAAATACTCTCCTGGCTTGATGGAGAAGGAGACATTGTCAACAGCCACAAGGGAATCGTATCGTTTTGTTACGGAGTTCAATTCAATCATGTGAGATGTATATGAGACCCGACCTGCTGTGTCAATAAAATATCGGCCACAAAATGTGAGGTGCCGATGATTTACAGTTGGTCTGAATTATGTTTATCTCGGATTGAAGTCTTCATGATTCACTCCCGATTGTTACCCGCCTCACCGGATGGCACCCGCCGGGCACACATGCACACAGGTATTGCACAATATGCACTCGGTCGATCCCACCCGCCTGCCGCTGCCTATGTACCCCATCACATCCACATCCATCGGGCAGTTCCTGTTGCAGGCGCTGCACTCGGTGCAGGTCTCACCGGTGGGTGTTTTCTTGATGATGGAATACCGTGCGGGCAGCTTCATCACAAGTGACACGGGGCAGGCTATCTTGCAGAAGGCCCGCTTCTTTCGGAAGATAAAAGCCAGAGGGACGGCGGCGGCATAATAAAGCCCGTTTCCGATGAGGAAGAACAGCAACTGATGGTATTTATGCTGGGTAACGAAACGGCCGGGGGGGTCGTAAATATGCTGCGCGACGTAGTCGTAGCCGGCCTGGATCATGATGAAGGGCACGATGAGCGAGACGATGAGGACCGGGTAGCGGATCAGATGGTATTTCGCTGGAATGGGCTTGTTCTCCTTGATCGGCAGCCACTCCAGCAAGGCAGCCGTCCAGCACGCCCAGCCGCAAAAGCCACGGCCGAAGACGAGCGGACCGCCGACCTTTGCAATCGCATAATGGATCAGCACCCGCGTAAAAATTCCGCCGGCGATGAAATAGGCGAGGTAAAAGACCGTCTCCTCCAGTTGAAGATTCTCCCGCTGCATCAACCCGAGAAAAAGGAGGAACACCGGCGACATGAGCAAAATGGCGATCTTGCGGCCGGTTTGCTTTTCCCGCCCTTTATATCGGCCCGAGGCGTAAATCCCTATGGAAATACAGGCCCCGATCCACGCAAAGAACAGAAAGCCCGGCCATCTGAACATCAAGACGGCGGAAAGGGCGCTGAAGAGAATGAATGGCATCAGTTTCTGGATGGGATCAATCATGCGTCTCATTTCCCCTATCCCTCCTCGTGTAAGCACGGTGTACATTACTGCGCCCGTTCAGGGGCGATCGATTCCGGTGCCGTCCATGCCGCGGGATGGCATGTCGCCCCTTTGCGCATGCCCCTTCCCCGGTTTTTTCAGCGTGAGGATCAAAAATGTCACGATGCACAGGACCGCCAGATGCAACAGCCACGCATTGGCGTAGGAGCCGGTCTTGTCGTAGATAAACCCGGTGAGCATGGGCCCGGTTGAGCCTCCGAGCGCCATCACGAAAAAA
>Ga0209212_1005735_pt1 | contig 14637 bp, 11 predicted proteins | sample RifGroC2_FD_183996 | JGI IMG/M metagenome (GOLD analysis project Ga0209212, IMG submission 183996) | Groundwater microbial communities from Rifle, Colorado, USA - Groundwater C2 (SPAdes) (version 2) | ecosystem: Environmental > Aquatic > Deep subsurface > Groundwater | place: Rifle, Colorado... | reverse complement strand
CTTTTATGAATCCCATGTGGCGGAGTGGGCGGCGGGGAAATCGACCATGCAGAACCTGCTACGTGAACCACAAGGCAAACTTTCCATTCCCGTGAAGACGGGTGGCGACCCAGCCGCCGCCCAGCTGGAAATGGGGAAAATAAATGGCAGCCCCGGTGCCTTTGCACAGGCAGGGACCGCTCCGGGTAGCCCGGACACGAGCGGCACGCGGGAGATTGCCGATCAGCAGACGCTGCACCTCATACGGCAGCAACTTTCGCTGCTTCATAATGCCCACTTTGCCTGGCAGGGGGAAGCATGGCCCGGGCAGCAGATGGAATGGTCCGTAGAAGAACGTGGGGCAGAAGCCGATTCAGGCCAGCAACGCGACTGGAGCACCACGCTTTCCCTGGACCTCCCCCATCTCGGCAGGATCAGCGCAGACCTGCATATGCAGGGGAAACAGCTTCAGGTAAGGATACAGACCGATTCTCCTTCGTCGACTGCTTCCATGCGCGAACAAACGCAGAAACTGCATGACGGGCTGGCGGCGACCGGCCTGACCCTCTCGGACCTGGTGATAGCCCATGAAGACCAACTCTGACTCCCGGAAAAAAGCCGCCGCCCTCGCCTATAAAGAGGGGGATTACGCGCCCCGTATCATCGCCAAGGGACAGGGAGTCACTGCGGAAGCCATCATTGCCCTGGCGCGGGAAAACGGCATCTATGTCCACGAGTCGCCGGAACTTGTCGGCCTGCTCATGCAGGTGGACCTGGACCGATTCATTCCTGCGGAACTGTATCAGGCTGTAGCCGAACTGCTCGCATGGATCTACTGGCTGGAGCTTCAATCAGGCGGCGTGGACACCGGGAGCACTCCTCACATTAAATAAAACATAATATTGTAAAAGCTACTGAACGCTGCTCTCTCCCCCCAAACCTGCCTTCATCCCACCGTGCACCGTGCACCAATTATATATTCTGCAATCCCATGTATAAAATCATAATTAAACCACTTTTTTATTAAACATTTCATCTTCGCATCCGAAGATACAATAAAGGTCAAGTACGAAGGATCTATTTATTCGAAGGAGGATGCTATGTTTTCACTGATTGACCTGAAGGTTAAAAAGAAGCTGTGGCTGATCATTGGCAGTGCTCTTTTAGGCATGGGAGTCATAATTGCTGCCTCGCTGATTTTTCTCAAACATGATCTCACGCAGGAAAAGGAATTAAAGACACGGCACCTCGTGGAAAGTGCGCACTCGATTCTGCATCATTTTCAACAGGAAGCGGCCGCAGGGCGAATGACTGAGGAGGCTGCAAAGGCTACTGCCATTGCAGCCATCAAACAGATGCGATATGAGGGACAGGAGTATTTCTGGATCAACGACATGCACCCCAGGATGATCATGCATCCGTACAAGCCCGAACTGGACGGGAAGGATTTGAGCGAATCGAAAGATCCCAAAGGGAAAAAGCTTTTTGTGGAATTTGTGGAAACGGTGAAGGCGAATAAAGCGGGGTACGTATACTATCTCTGGCCGAAACCAGGACTGCAGGAACCAGTTCTCAAGGTTTCATACGTAAAGGGTTTCGAACCGTGGGGATGGATCATCGGCAGCGGCATCTACCTTGATGACCTCGATTCCTTTTTCTGGAAGAAATCCAGGCAGTACGCTCTCATGGCCACTGCCGTCTTTCTCCTGATACTCTTCACTTCATGGTTGGTTGCCCAAAACGTGACCCGCCACCTGAACAAGCTGTCTACTACGATGCACGCGCTCGGCAATGGCGACCTGACGCAGGAAATTTCCGCAAAGGGGAAGGATGAGTTCGGGGAACTCGTAAGAGATGTGGACAAAATGAGCAAGGCGATGAACGCCATGATCAACAACATCTTCCATTCCATCGCAAACGTCGTCAGGATTGTCGAGACCGTCAAGAAAAAGTCGGAACAGACAGCGCAGGAAGCGAGGAACCAGTCTGCACAGGCCTCTCAGATAGCCGGTTCAGCAGAGGTGATGAGCAGCACGATAAATGAGCTTGCCAGAAATGCAACGATAGCTGCAGAAACATCCGGCGATGCAATGGAGACCGCTTCAATTGGCAGGGAGATGGCGGAAGGCGCAATAGCAACCATTGCCAGAGTCTCTAACTCCACACTGGAACTTGCCGCCATGGTCGAGAAACTGAATGACAGCACAGCCGAAATAGGTGAGATTATTACCGTGATAAATGACATTGCCGATCAGACGAATCTCCTTGCCCTCAATGCGTCGATTGAAGCCGCCAGGGCCGGTGAACATGGTCGGGGATTCGCCGTTGTTGCAGACGAAGTACGCAAGCTTGCCGAACGCACCGTAAAGGCAACGGCGGAAATATCGGGAAGAATAACCTCGGTGCAAACGGACTCGGCACAGACAAGCAGGTCCATGACTGAAGCTTCAGGCGAAGTGACCAAGGCGAATGACTACATCACTCAACTTGGCAGTTCCCTCAACCGTATTGTGGAATCGATCGGCAGTGCGCGGGACCAGATAACGAAGATAGCCCATGCAATCGAGGCACAATCTTCGACGGCCCAGGAAATGGCACATGAAATAGAAATGACGTCCAAGGCCACGCAGGAGATGGAAAGAATGTCTGACGAAATAAAGGAAGCCGTGTACAGCCTGTCGTCGATCGACGATGAAATAAGAAAGCACGTCCGGTTTCAAGATCAAAAATGCATAATTGCCTTACGGGACGCTGACGTGAAAATGGAAGAAACAGCGGAATAAAAAAGGCCGCGGACAGAAATCCGCGGCCTTTTTTCTCATCCAGCTTTGTTAATCACATCATCCTTGTGCCTGAACAGCGGTAATTGCCGCAACGTTGACGATATCGTCGACTGAACAGCCCCTGGAGAGGTCATTGACAGGCTTCGCAAGCCCCTGGATCACCGGTCCGATAGCTTCGGCGCCTGCCACACGCTCGACCAGCTTATACGCGATGTTGCCCGCGTCAAGGTCGGGGAAAATGAGCACATTGGCCTTGCCGGCGACAGGGCTTCCTGGAGCCTTCTTCTCCCCTACCTTCGGCAGGAGTGCCGCATCAGCCTGCAGTTCGCCGTCTATCTGCAACGACGGATCTATCTCCTTGGCGATGGCCATTGCCTGCAGAACCTTATCCACGTCGCCATGGCTCGCACTTCCTTTGGTGGAGAAGGAAAGCATGGCAACCCGGGCCGGAACGTCGAGGAACGAGGTGCAATTCCGGGCGGTGGCAACGGCAATTTCCGCAAGAGCCTGTGCATCAGGATTGGGATTGACGGCACAATCGGCAAAAAGGATCGTGCCGTTTTCTCCAAAGGTCTCGGTTTTGGTGATCATCAGGAAGAAGGACGATACCGTCTTGATGCCTGCCGCCGTACCTACCGTCTGGAATGCAGCCTTGAGAACATTGCCGGTGGTGCTGGTGGCTCCCGCGACTTCACCCCCTGCGTCACCAAGGCGAACCATCATACCGGCATAATAGAGGTTGTCTTTCGCCACGAGAAGCTGCTTCGCCTCATCAGGCGTCATCCCTTTGCTTTTGCGCAATTCGACGAAAGCATCAATGTACGCTGCAAGCTTCGGAGAGGTCGCCGGCTCAAGTATTTCCACCCCCGTAAGGTCGACACCCTTGGCTGCTGCGGCCGCTTTCACCTCGTCCTGATTCCCGAGGATTACTACCTTTGCCAGCCCTTCATCCGTAATCTGCCGAGCCGCAAAAAGCATCCGCTCGTCATAACTCTCCGGAAGAACCACCGTCTGCAGGTTCTTTTTGGCTTTAGCCTTGATCTGCTCCATCAAATGCATGCTGTGACCCCTCCTTGAATAAAGACAAAATAAGTTGTTATTTCCTTACAAAATCATTGCGCGCGAAAGAATATTCGAAACTCATATGATCGGTATAGGTACCTGACAGGATAGCGGCGACATCCTCAGTAAATACGAGTTCCTCGTCGGTGGGGATGACGTACACCTTGACGGGTGAATCGTCAGTGGTGATCAACGATTCCCGCTTCCTCGTCATAGCCCCCTTGTTCCTATCCTTGTCAAGATGAATTCCAAGGTGTTCGAGCCCTTCTATGGTCTTTTCCCTGATCGGCCAGCCCATTTCGCCGACTCCGGCGGTAAAGACAACCGCGTCCAGCCTTCCGATTGCTGCCATGTACGAACCGATGTACTTGCGAAGGCGGTACGCCTCGATGTCCAGTGCAACCTTGCAAAGTCGATCACCGTTATTGGCATGCTCGATGACGTCCCGGCGGTCGGTAAAACGACCGGTCAGACCGAGCACGCCGCTTTTCTTGTTGAGAATGCTGTCTATCTCCTTCGCCGACAGGTTCTCCTTCTGCATCATGAACGCCGGGATGGCGGGGTCGATATCGCCGCAACGCGTCCCCATAACCGCCCCTTCAAGGGGAGTAAGGCCCATGCTTGTGTCGACAGACACCCCCCCCTTGATTGCGGCGTGAGAAACACCGTTGCCGATATGCATGGTTATAATGTTGCACTCCGTGGGATTCTTGCCAAGAAGCACTGCCGCGCGTTTCGAGACGTAAAGATGGGAGGTGCCGTGGAATCCGTAACGGCGAACACCGTGCTTCTCGTACCACTCGTAAGGAACGGGGTAGAGATAGGCATGTTCGGGCATCGTCTGATGGAATGCCGTATCGAAGATGGCTACATGGGGAACTTTGGGGAGAAGAGCCTGCGCAGCTTCTATGCCGGCAATATTGGGGGGATTGTGAAGGGGGGCAAGGTGCTGCACCTCCTTTACGGCATCAAGGACATTCTCGTCGATCATTACCGATTTGGTAAATCTCTCGCCGCCATGCACTACCCTGTGTCCGACTGCCGATATCTGGTTGATGTCAGTCAGCACTCCGTGAGTCGGATCGGTCAGAGCTTTAATTATGAGATCGATAGCCACCTGGTGGTCAGGGCACTCCGACTCTTCCCGATAGGTCTCGCGACCTGGAACTTCATGAATTATAAAGGAATCGCCGATAATAACCCTTTCAACCATTCCCTTGGCAATCACTTCTTTTTTATCCCAGTCAAAGAGCTGATACTTGACCGAAGAACTCCCGCAATTCAATGCCAGTATATCCATTAACCCCTCCTATATTTAAACTAAAAGTATCGTACAGCTCTTTAATTTAATTGAACAAAGTTCGATATAGATAAAAATGCATCAACAAACTTTATCATAAATAAAACTGTATTTTATATTACAGGAGACTTTTGGTCAATTCAAGTTTTTTATATCTTAACATCTTCTAAAGTTAAAAAGCTTTCGCTGGACATTTAAAGCGGCATGTGGTATTCCTGCCCGACGAACAGTTAATTATCAAAGAAGGAGGTGACTACATTGGCTCACAAAATTACAGAAGAGTGCATCAACTGCGGCGCATGTGACGATTCCTGCCCTGTAAACGCCATTAGCGAAGTAGGTGACAAGCGGGCTATCGATGCCGACACCTGCATTGACTGCGGCGCGTGTATCGATACCTCCCGACCAACGCGATTACCGCCTAACGTTACTCCGCTCCAACTAAAAAAGCCGGCTTCCCGCCGGCTTTTTTAATGCCCCATTTCCATATTCCTTCAATTATTTTCCTGCCACAGTCGAACCGGCAACCTCAACGCCGTAATCTACCGCATTGTTTGGAAGCTTTGTAAACACGATCACGAATGGTATTCCTTTCCCAGGTGGAACTCCCAAATTAGAGAGAGAGTCGCCAAACTGGTTATTCATCGCCAATTCAATTTTCGACAGCGGCAGGGTCTTCAACTGCTCCTGCGTGAGCATGTTGCCGCAGTAGGCAACCTTGCGCATCAACACTTCACCGTTCGGTCCATACAGAAAGCCGCGCACCTGGATGGATGCCCGGGGCTTCTTGAATCCGTTGACTGCCTCACCAGTCACGACAAAAATTTCGCCGGCTTCCTTGTTGGCCATAAATACCCCGGTCATGCCGCGGACAGAAATGTTTCCCTCTTCCTTCACTTCCATTCCCGCCCATTGCGACAGGAAACCGAGACCCAGCCGGTCAAAGGCGTTTGGGCCATCTTTGAGGAAGATCAGCCCTCCCGCTGCCAGCAGGAGAATAAATACAACCGAAATGGCCGTCACGACTATCGGCAGCACCGAGTGCTGACGACGCCGGGATGACAAAGAAGGCAGTTCGTCGGCAGCAACCTCCTGCGCAATTAAAGCACCTTCTTCGGGTATGGCTTCCTCCTGTACACCCTGTTCTTCCCGGGGCTGTTCATCCGCGAAGGCAACCGCAAAATCGGGAGCGGGCGGAGCAGCATCGCCATCGGAAAGCGCAACCTCCGGCGACTCTTCAACCGGCTCGACCCGAGAATCGGACGGCAGCGTCTCGGGGAGCGGAAAGTCATCGTCAAAAACAGCGTCCTGTGGAGAGGACGTCTTTCCCTGAACAGCCCCGTCTGCGACAGGTTCCTCGGAACTGAAATCGAGGTTATCGAAAACATCCAGCCCCTGAAACTCATTCTGTGCAGATTCCTCGACCCGGGGGGGAGGCTCGTCCAGCAACGCGGAGAAATCGAATTCGTTCCTCTGTAATTCACCACCACCGGCAGAAAACCCCGCATCCGGGGTGTCACTGGCCTCTTCACCAGCAAGTTCAGGGGGGCCAGCTTCCTCCTGCAGATCTCCATAACCGGCAAAGCCGGATTCCCCTGCCGTGAAAGAAAAATCTTCAGTTTGAGATGTTTCCTGTAATGGCGCCTCTTCCTCTTTCGCGCTTGCCATGGCCGTTCCCGATGCCGGCCCGAAGCTTTTCAGCAGATCGTGGAATTCAGAATCTTCTTTCGGCATCTCGGGAAAAACGACGAATATATGCCTGCACTTGGAGCAGCGGACTTTGACTCCCGTATCCTTGACTTTTGCATCGTCAAGCCTGAAATTCGTATTGCACTGGTCACAATGGACAATCATTCAGTCCTCCGCCCACCTTGGTATTCAGCGTGATAAATGGCCGGCAATTGCCGCCAGTTTCCATTCAGGTCAAGCCCGTAGCCAATCAGAAAACCGTGCGTGCAAAGCAACCCGCGATAATCCACCTGGATGTCAACTCGACGCCTCTCCATCTTGTCGATCAGTGCACAGGTCCGAAGACTTGCCGGATTACGCGCCTGAAGAGCCTGCAGCAGAAAGGAGAGAGAAATTCCCGTGTCGACGATGTCCTCCACTATCAGCACATGCCGACCCTGAAGAGAGGTACTCGTATCAACTCGCAGAAACGGTTTCCCCGTCGTTTCCATCCCCTCGTAGCTGGAAAGACGTACGAAGTCGAAGACGACCGGGATAGAGAGTTCACGGGCAAGATCTGCAGCGAAAATGAAGGCTCCCTGCAGGACAACGACCAGCACAACCTCTTTCCCCGCATAATCGGCAGAGATCTCCCCAGCCAACCTTTTCACAGCAGCGGCAATCTGCTCCCGAGTAAACAGCGGCTGAAGGTCTACAGGCGTATTCCCATCGTAAATGCGCGTCAAAACAGGTTTCTCCGTGTTTTCTATAACAGAAAGGACTATTATGTGTCAATTTCAATATGGCCTGCACCGGGTGTGTATGCTACAATCTCCTGACATCACCGCACTGCAACCTCAATGAGCCGTTGCAACTGCCATTTTTCTCAACGGAGTACTCACACATGAACCGCGCGATTCTGTCAATCACTCTCATTCTGTGCCTCGCTCTTGCAACCACCTCCTTCGCCACCCCTTCACTGCTGATAAGGGAACCGGTCTTCAACTTCGGTACGATTTCCGAAGGGGCAAAGGTCGATCATGTTTTCACACTGAAGAACGCAGGGACTTCTCCTCTTTCCATTCAACAGATCAGGCCGTCCTGCGGATGCACCGCAGCAAGCATTTCCTCAAAGACAATCCAGCCGGGGGAAGCTGGCGAGATCAAGACAACCTTCAATTCCGCTAATTTCTCGGGGAATATACATAAAACTATCGTGGTGGAAACAAATGACCCTAAGACACCGTCATCCACTCTGGTCATGAAGGGAATGGTGAGCACGAGCGTGCAGTTAAATCCGAAGCAGCTGAATTTCGGGCAGGTGAAGGCAGGCACTCCGGCGACACTATCCCTGAGCATTGCCAATCGGGGGCAGAAGGCGCTGAAGATCACCGGGGTCAATACACCGATGCCCCAGGTGGCCGTGAAGACTGAAAAACTTTCATTGAAACCGGGGGAAACGACAAGGGTTCAAGTAACGGTCACACCACGTAACGAAGACCGGATTCTCAGCGGGTATCTGACCATCACCACGGACAACCCGGAGAAAGGTGAACTGACCGTCCCGATTTATGGTTCTCCGGCAAGGTGATTCACTTCGGGGAAGAAGTCGGCTCCTCTTGGGAAGCCACTCCTTTGAATTCGCTGTAGGCACGTTCGATATTGACGTTGAAGAAGGTTTTGTACCCCGGAACCTCCTGATACTGGGGAAGTAAAAAGCTCTTCTTCGTCTGCGCCAGGTTGTGGCCATTTTCAACATGGCGCAGCACTTCGGTGAGAAAATCCCGGGTAAAAAGCAGAAATCTATCAATCCCTCGGCCGTCAGTCACGTCTCCCACTCCGGGAATAACTGTCGCCGCCTGCAACGACTGCAGCATCTCCAACGTAAGGACCCAATCCCTCATGTGTCCATTTCCCATGTAGCCGACCACCCCGTTGAAGACCAGGTCGGAGGTGAAGAGGACATTCTCGCTGGGAATATAGACGATGACGTCCCCCGTACTGTGCCCTTTGCCCGTGTTACTGAGCACGATGGACAGCTTGCCCCGTTGCAGGGTAAGCGCATTTTCAAAAATGGTCACGGGGTTCTTTACCCGCCGGTATTCGCTGTCGAGCGCCCGCCACGTCTGCCATGAGGCAAAAATGCTCGCATTTGCCGGCAAATCCAGATCAAGGTAGTTGTAGCCGCTATGATGGTGTGTCAGGATTACCTCCCGCAGGGGAAAGTACGTGATCCGGCCTATCTCCTGAAGTAACTCCTTCACCGCCTCTGGAACAAAATGCGCCCCGGCGACAATGACGTGATAATCCGCAATAACGATCAGCGCATTGCTTCCCGCTTTGCCCGAAGGAAGCGCAACTGCAGCATAGACAGAATCGGATACCTTCTTGATGTCGTAATGGTTGGCGGCAGAAGCAGAAAGTGGTGATACAAAAAGCAGCGAACCGACCAGCACCAGAATGTTCCATGTAACCATGTTCATGTTTATCCTCGCCAATCTCGATATCTTAGCAGAGGCTGCTGAAAAATAACAAGCATGTGCAATAATAATTCTGGAACTTTAACTTGAGTAATAGCTTTAAATATAGTATTAATTGATTTTTCAGGGCGGTTAGCTCAGTTGGATAGAGCGCAGGCCTCCGAAGCCTGAGGTCGGGAGTTCGAGCCTCCTGCCGCCCGCCAATTATCAAGGGTCTGCTGATGCAGGCCCTTTTCATTTTTACTTGCTGCATCCGACTTTTCTCTCCCCATCTACTCCCTCAATCCTGCCATGACTCTCTGCATTGCACCCATTGTTCAAGCCTCTCCGGCACAACAGTAGCCGCTCCACAGGAACGTTGCAGCTACGTATAACAATCAGGCATGAGCCTGTATTTCCTGTCATTCTCATTGATTGGCATGTTACTCCAGAGCTGGAGCATTAAAAGGGATGGAACGGGAGAGGAGCCACTGCCGGCAAGATGAAGGCTCAGCCGTAGTGGGCTTTTCGCCATGAAACTGCCTGAACTGAAGTAAAAAGGGTGGTGCGGGTAGCCGGACTCGAACCGGCACAGCCTTGCGGCCGAGGGATTTTCATCTCACTATAGCTTTCGCTACCGGAAAACCGTTTGTAAGCTGGACTTTGTCTTTGCCGTATCGTTTCCGACTTAGGCAGGAGCCGTCAAGTCTCTACACGTTCCTGTTGCCAGGCTTCGCTCGGCGTTGTCATCAGCGCCACCTGTTAAGAGTTCGCCGAATTTGACTCCATTCACGCAGTGAGTTTCCTCGTCTGGTGCTCCTCTGGAAGTCCCTTGTGTCTACCAATTCCACCATACCCGCATTACGTACGAAGTTTGCATTTATATTCTATTTTTTCATCATGGTCAATCAACTATGTGTCGAAGCAGCGCAGGAACCTGCTCAAGAATGCCGCCTGACTCCACTCACCATCACTTTTTTTCTGCAGTGCAGGGGGCAATCTCATCCTGATCATGCGCCTTGTCCCCAAGCCACAGGGCCGCAAAACCGCCATGTATCCCCACCCCCATGGCCTTCCATTTGCTGTTTTTCCACTCTTTCTGCTCCAGAATCATTTCTCTTTCGCCGGTTCTGCTTTCCCAGAAGCTTATCACCATGCCCGGTGAAAGGGGAGCCGACGTCCAATATATGTTTTCATAACTCCCCCCGGTATAACCGGCAATCTCCTTCGGCTTGGACCACATCTGCTTCGCATACATGTGGTCGGCGGTGTAACATACGGGTTCCCACCACCCCCTCCCTTCACCTTTGTCGGACCAGCTGTGGAGGTCGCACGGAAGCCCGCGGCTGTCGGTTTTTTCTGAGTGCGGAGCAAACAGCGCAAGATCGAGTACGTGCCATTTCGCAACAGTATAGAGCGAACGGGCCAGGGGAACTGGTGGCAGGTCGTTCTTTTCCCGCCATTGGTTTATAAGCCGCGCCAGTTCCGCCTCCTGCTCGGAAAGGCATGCTCCCGGGCGAGGGCCCTCGGCCTCGAATCGTGGTTTGGGGACAACAGGCACATCCAGAGCTGCGGAGTGGCATGAAGTAAGAAGAGACAGGGACAGGGATGCTAGCAGAAACAGAATCAGCACATGAATTTTCAGCATATGTGTCTCCTTACGATAATCCTGATCTATGAAGAATTGGAGCGAGCATATAAATTGTTTATAAAGAAACCGGCAGGAATGTAGCACAAACAGGTGTACAAGCAAAGAGAAAGGTCTTGTTAAACAGGGAGGACTACTGCGAAGGCAAAACCGGGTGTGGCCGTCAGGGGAGGACGCACGCCATCATGGGACCAAGTGGGTCGGTCATGGTGCCGACCCACATGACGGCAACGTTCTTGTGGATTCCGATACCGAACGAGAGCAGGTTGCTCCCCTTCCAGATTCCACTTTCGAGAATCAGGGCATTGTGGGACGGACTTTTTTTCCAGGCTTCCAGTACGCGTTGCGGGGTCGCCTCGGCATCCGTGGTCCAGTAAGCATTTTCGTATCCATCGCCGGGATACTGGTAATTGGTAATTTCTTTCGGCTTGTTCCACATCTTTTCGGCGTACCGATGATCCGGCGTGTAGCAGACGGATGTCCAGAGATCACTGTCTGACCAACTGTGGAGGGTACATCGCTCATTAGTGTCTTCGATGGTAAAAGGCTTGTTCTCCTGAATGTCAACGGCATGCAAGCGGGCCACCTTGTTGAGCGACCGCGAGTTGGCGATGGGCGGCAATCCTTGGGATTCACGGTACTCATTCACCAGCCTGAACAGTTCAGCCTCTTTTGAAGAGAGACAGGCATATTCCGCTTTTTCTTCAAGCACGCTCCGGTAAGTGGAATCCTCGGATGCATGAGCAGCAGTGGTTGCAAATGCCACCAGCATGGCTGCGACAGTCAGAAAAAAGAGCGGAAATTTTTTGAAGCGTGGATGTTTCATAGCCTGTCCGTTCCCATCGGGTGTTCCGTTTCTTACACTCTTTGAGCACGGGGCGTACCAATTTTCGTCCTTTCAATAAACATCAATTATTATCAAATGATAGCATGGCAAGCACAGTTCACAAGCAGGGTCTGCACCGAAAGTTGCTGTTCAATATCTGGTAAGGTGTTCAAGAAATTCACGAGGAGGGGGAAATACGCGGGGGAACATGGCAATGCCGCCCATGTTCCCCAGAGAAGGAGGGGTCATTCTTTCCGTCTGCTGATCCAGCGAAACAACCCGAATAGTGCTGCACCGGTACCGAATAAGATCAAGGAACCGGGCTCAGGGACTGGCGTAGGGGGAGAACGTTTAGGGGGATACACCACGGGAGGCCTTGCCAGGGCAACTCTCGGCGGCGGCCCCGCCGACATCTGGGCAGGCGAACCCGCCGAGAACTGGGAAGGCGGTCCGGCAACGATTTCACGCGGCGGCTCCGCTCCCAGCCGGCGCGGCACGGCACTGTCCACCTTTTCCTCGGCAGGGGGCGCCAACACCTGGGGAGGCGGTGCGGATTCTGAGTAGTCATTACAACAATAGGTTCGAACGCGACGCGTGCCATCGGTTATGTAACCGTCCCCTTTGGGAAGCAGGACTCTTTTCTTGGTCATGCGAATGGTATCGCCGGTCCTGAAAGCGACCGGAGTCCAGACAGCATCCTCCAGCGTACCCTGTTTCGCGCTGGCCCAGTCGAACCCCTGGAAATGAGCTGCGAGGACCGGATCGCCGTCCACGACGCGCCGGAAATCGGCGACGCTTTTCACGATACCTTTTCCACAGAGGCCATGCCACTTGCCGCGAATCTCGCTGCTCGCGTTGTGCGGTTCCTCGGCTGGCTCGGCCTGAGCGCCTGGTTTCTGTTTTGCCATTTGCACTGTCGGCTGGGAGGAATTCATCATCATCACGAACAGTGCCGGCAAGCACACCATGGCAATAGCCATGAGGATAACGACCATTCCCTTCCTGTTGCTTCGCCGTTTTCTTAATTTAATTAAATTATTCTGCTCCATTGTCATTCCCTCATGCCCGACTACCAGCTGTTCCAAACCTAAACAGTGTTCCACTGCAGGTTGCTGGCACCTTGCCCGAAAGTTCTGAAGATGTTACTATTAAAACAGTTGAAGGGAGAAGTCCATGGCTAAGTTACTTCCCGCAGATCTCCTCCCTCTTTTTATCCAAGATCTGGCGCGACATGGTGAACTGCATGGCCCAGTGTTGACGGATCAGGGGGTAGTTACCTTCGGCCCTGTCAGCTCTATGCACGATCTTCTCCTTGATTACCACCGGACTCTCCTTCCCCCGAAGAAATATCTGCTGCCACCGCGGCAGGCAACCTTTTCCTGCGATCCTGCTTTGGGTTACCAGCCTGTCCCTGAACCCCAAGGACAGCCTGTCATCCTTCTCGGGCTCCACCAGTGCGATCTTGCCGGCATAGCCTATCTGGACAAGGTGTTCCTCTCCGATCCACCGGACCCACATTATGCAGCAAAACGTTCGCGTCTCGTACTTGTCGGCCTGTCATGCGAGCCAGACTCTTACTGTTTCTGCGACTCCCTCGGTCATACGGAGGCACCGTGTGACCTCTTCATGGAACAATCGGGACCTGACTATGTACTTTCTGCTCGCTCTCCACTCGGTTTAACACTGCTCGACGGCGTATCCTCACGAATGGAAGAGTGTGAACCGGCGGTACCCGGTACATCAGCGGCGCCGGAAGAAAAACGAATTCGCGACGCAGTCTGCAGCGGAGAAACATACACGGACAGCCCACTGTGGGAAGAATTCGCCCGCAGGTGCCTTTCCTGTGGGGCATGCTCGCTCTGCTGTCCTACCTGTTATTGTTTCGATGTCCGTGAAACGGCCGACCTGGGCACTGAAAACTCCACCCGCCTGCGTGAATGGGACAACTGCCTCTTTCGCTGTCATGGTGAAATTGCCGGGGGGCAGAATTTTCGGCCGTCGCGCATTGAACGTTTTCATTACCGGTACCAGCATAAGTATCTCGGTTTCGGCCCAACCCGCGGCATTATTTCCTGTGTCGGCTGCGGAAGGTGCCGTGATGTGTGCCCCGTAAAAATCGATCTGCTCGACCTGTTCGAGCAGCCGAGTTGCGGTTTCCCTAGTCCCTCACAGGGTTTTATGCCAGATTCATGCCACGGCAAAACACATTACACCGCAGGACGTGATTATTCAACTTCGAACCCTGCAACTGCCATTATCAGGGATCTGCAAACACTGTCGGCAGACACGGTCCTGTTCACGGTTGAGCTGAAAAACCCCGATCTGCAGGAAAAATGCACAGGAGCTCCGGGGCAATTTGTTCAATTTTCGGTCCCCGGCGGGGGTGAGATTCCTATTTCCATTGCCGGAATGCAAACGGACGGCACCTACGACCTGTGCATTCGGAAGGCAGGGCATGTCACCGCAATGGCGCACCAGCTGAAACCGGGGGACGAAGTAGGTGTACGCGGCCCCTTCGGCAACGGCTTTCCCGTCGACGGCTGGAAAGGGCAGGATATCCTCATGATGGCTGGTGGCCTGGGCATCGCACCCCTACGCTTGCTTCTCCTGTACCTGCTGCACCATCGGAACGATTTTGGAAATATTACCTTCATGTATGGTGCGCGTGATCCGGCAGCGCTGCTGTTCCGCGACGAACTGTTCCAGCTGTCGTGCCGCCAGGACTTCAGGCTCCTGCTGACGGTTGATTTCCTCACGGGAGAGCTGCCGCAGGGGCTCGTCTGCAGGACTGGCCTTGTCACGGACCTCCTCTCTTCATCGGGCCTTGGGGTGACCGGCAGCGTTGCCGCCATATGCGGCCCTCCGGCCCTCTACCGGTGCGTGGTGCCGGAATTGATCAACCTCGGCATGGA
>Ga0209212_1005733_pt1 | contig 14642 bp, 13 predicted proteins | sample RifGroC2_FD_183996 | JGI IMG/M metagenome (GOLD analysis project Ga0209212, IMG submission 183996) | Groundwater microbial communities from Rifle, Colorado, USA - Groundwater C2 (SPAdes) (version 2) | ecosystem: Environmental > Aquatic > Deep subsurface > Groundwater | place: Rifle, Colorado... | reverse complement strand
CGTCTGTTACAAAAGAAGTTGAGAAGGCTTATGAAGAGATTGGAGAGCAGTTTACATCAGCCAGGGGAAAGCAGATGAAGGAAGAGAAGCCTGCTTATATGGGGTAAAAGGGATTTATTTCTCAGATTAGTTTATCAATAAACTAATCTGTATTTTAACCTTTCTTAAACCAGCTTCAACACCCTTTATTCAATTTAGCGTCCATCAGCAAAATTTTCGCTTTCTTCTCTGGCTTTAAAGCGAAAATTTTGCTAATAAAACACCGTAGGGGACCCGCTTTTTGCCTTCTATCTTTCTTACAGCGAAAAGTGGGGATTATTTTTATCTATTATTGACTAAGCTATTTACCAAAAAGTTTATAATGTAGTTGGCTTTAATTCTCTGATGAGGTGATTAGTCATGACATGCGGAAGTTGCGGAGGAAAAAAGAAGAAGAAATAAAACTTCTTCTTATGCTTTAAAATGCCAAACAAACTAAATGCTTCGCATATACTGGTAAAAACAGAGCCGGAAGCGAACGTTGTATATTATGATGTAACCCATGGAAAGGGCTTTGAGGAAGTAGCAAAGGAAAAATCATTATGCCCCTCCAAGAAAAAGGGAGGCAGCCTAGGCTGGTTTGGAAGGAACCAGATGGTAAAAGAGTTTGAAACTGCTGCTTTTTCGTTAAAAAAAGGGGAAATATCCAAGCCAGTTAAAACACAGTTTGGCTGGCACATTATAAGGGTGGATGATATTGCATAAGCCAGGAGACAAGGTAAAGGTTGTAACAAAAGAAGGAGAAAAAGAGGGAATTTTTATTAGTGAGGAAAATAATTCTGTTTTTATCAAATTGGATAATGGTTATAACATAGGCATAGGCAAAAAAGAGATAAAGAAGATTGAAAAGACAGGCGAAGGAAAGAAATTAGAGATAAAGCATAGCATTAAGCTAACAAAAAAGAAAGGCCTGCCAAACATAACCATCCTGCATACTGGCGGAACAATCGCTTCTAAGGTTGATTACAGGACAGGAGCTGTTTTTGCCTCATTCAAGCCGGAAGATTTAATCGGGATGTTTCCTGAATTAAGCGAAATAGCTAATTTTGATTCCGAGCTTGTAGCAAGCATGTTTTCCGAAGATATGAGATTTAAGCTTTATTCATTGATGGCAAAAGATATTGAAAAAGAAGTGAAAAAAGGCGTTGATGGAATAATTCTAACGCACGGCACAGACACAATGGGCTACAGTGCAGCTGCTTTGGCATTTATGCTGGAAGATCTGCCTATACCAGTTATTATTGTTGGCAGCCAGAGAAGCTCTGACAGGGGCTCTAGTGATGCTGGTATCAATTTAGTTTGCGCAGCAGAGTTTATAGCAAAAACTGATTTTGTTGGTGTTGCCATCTGCATGCATGAAAGCATGGAAGATAAAACATGCGCCATAATGCCGCCATGCAAAACAAGAAAATTGCATAGCTCAAGAAGAGATGCGTTTAAGGTTGTTAATGATATCATAATCGCAAGGATTAATTTTGAAAACAAAAAAATTGAATTCATAAAAAAAGATTATATAAGAAAAGATAAAAACAGAAAACTAAAAGTTAAGGAAGGGATAGAAGAGAAGGTCGCTTTATTGAAAATACACCCAAACATGCATCCTGACCAGTTTAAGGCTTTAAAGGGCTACAAAGGGATTGTGCTGGAAGGAACTGGCCTGGGCCATGCTCCTGTTGGCGTTCCAAATGAATACTGCAAAATAAACAAGGAAAACTTTAATGCAATTGAGGAACTGGCAAAAAATTCTGTTGTTGTCATGGCATCGCAAACCTTGTTTGGCAGGGTTAATATGAATGTCTATTCAACTGGAAGGGACTTATTAAAAGCAGGCGTTATCCCGGGAGAGGATATGCTGCCCGAAACCGCTTTTGTTAAGTTGGCATGGCTGTTAGGCAATTATAAGAAAGATGAAGTTAAAATGTTAATTGGAAAAAATCTAAGGGGAGAAATTAACGAAAGAATAGAGCCTAACACGTCAGAAATAAAAGATTTCTGAGCGCATTAAAAAAGAAAGACAAAACTTTATATAATGCCTAATCTCCATAAGGAATTAAAATGCTAAACTATGAAAAACTGGGGTTCAAATGCGGAATTGAAGCGCATCAGCAGATTGAAGGTTTGAAATTATTTTGCAGCTGTCCTACAATCAATAGTACTAAAGAACCAGATATTAAAATAGAGAGAAGATTAAGAGCAGTAGCAGGAGAAACAGGAGAAATTGATATTGCTGCTAGACATGAAATGGCAAAAGGAAAGTATTTTATTTATGAAGGTAACTCAGAAGACGTTTGCAATGTGGAGTATGATTCTGAACCGCCCCATTCAATTAATCAAAATGCTTTAGATGTAGCTCTAGAAGTAGCTTTATTGCTTAAAGCGAAGATAGTTGATGTGATACAAGTAATGAGAAAAACTGTCATAGATGGTTCTAATACGGGTGGTTTTCAAAGAACTGCACTAGTAGCAATGGACGGCTATATAGAAACCTCTAAGGGCAAGGTTAGTATTCCTACTATATGTTTGGAGGAGGAAGCAGCACAAAAAATAGAAGAAACTAAAGAATACACTAAATTTAGACTGGACAGATTAGGGATACCCTTAATAGAAATAGGCACAGGAACTGAAATAAAAAATCCGGAGCATGCCAAAGAAGTTGCTTCTATTTTAGGTATGATGTTAAGAAGCACTGGGAAAGTAAAAAGAGGCTTGGGAACAATAAGGCAGGATGTTAATATTTCCATTGCAAAAGGCGCAAGAACTGAAATAAAGGGCTTTCAGGAGCTAAAGTCAATACCAAAAGTAATAGAATATGAAGTGGAAAGGCAGTTAAATGAAACAAAACAAAATAAGAAAATAGAGCAGACAGTAAGAAAAGCAGAGCCCAATTTAACAACATCTTTCTTAAGGCCGATGCCTGGAGCAGCAAGAATGTATCCTGAAACTGACATTCCTGTTATAAAAATAACAAAGGAAAGGATTGAAGAAATAAGGAAAAAACTGCCAAAACTATTAACAGAAAAAGAAAAAGATTTTGAGAAAAAATACAAAATAAACAATGAGCTGGCAAAAGAGCTAATCAGCCATGAGAAATTCGAGGATTATATTGGCAAATTTAAAAATATTGAGCCGCAGCAGATTGCTAATATCTTGATAAACATCCCAAAAGAAATAAAAACAAGGTTTGATGTTAATACAGCTTCCTTAACAGATGAAAATTTTGAGGAAGTTTTGCGATATTTGAATGAAGGAAAAATAGCAAAAGAGGCAGTTATTGAGCTGTTAACAGAAGCTGCCAAAGGAAAAAAGGTTGATATTTCCAAGTTTAAAACAATTTCTTTAGGCAATTTAGAAGAGGAAATAAAAGAGATAATAAGCCAAAAGCCGGGACTGACAATTGGCGCTTATATGGGCCTGGCAATGGCAAAATACAGGGGAAAGGTAGACGGGAAGAAAGTGATGGAGATTTTGAAGAAGTTTGTTAAATGATTAACATAAAGTTTATAAATAATTCCTAATTTTAAGTTATCCTATGATTATCGGAGGGATTTTACATGAAAAAATATGTTTATTCATTCGAGGAAGGAAGCGAAAAACTGAAAAGCCTGTTAGGCGGCAAAGGAGCTGGCTTGTCAGAGATGACCGGCTTGGGCATTCGTGTCCCGCCCGGCTTTACGCTCACAACAGAGGCCTGCGCTGAATTCTATAGGTCAGGAGAGAAATGGCCTGCTGGGCTAAAGGAAGAAGTAGATAAAAAACTGGAAGAACTGGAAAAAAAGATGAAAGCCAAGCTCGGAGATAATGAAAATCCCCTGCTTGTTTCTGTAAGGTCTGGAGCAGTTGTTTCAATGCCGGGAATGATGGATACTGTTCTAAATTTGGGCTTAAACGACAAGTCAGTTGTCGGTTTAGCCAAAAAAACAAAAAACGAAAGGTTTGCCTATGATGCCTATAGAAGGTTTATTAATATGTTCGGGGATGTTGTAATGGGCGTTGAGCATGAATATTTTGAAGAGGTTTTGGATAAAATAAAGGAAACAAAAGGCGTTGAATTTGACACACAGCTGGATGCAGATGATTTAAAGAAAGTCTGCGAAGGATACAAAAAAGTAATACAAAAGCATACAGGAAAATTATTCCCGGATGACCCTAAAAAGCAGCTGCAGATGGCAATTGATGCTGTCTTTAATTCATGGAACAATAAGAGAGCTATTGCATACAGAAGAATACATAACATTACTGGCTTGTTGGGAACAGCAGTTAATGTCCAGACAATGGTTTTTGGCAACATGGGCGAAAGCTCTGGAACAGGCGTTTTCTTCACAAGAAACCCATCTACCGGCGTAAATGAATTTTATGGGGAATATTTGATGAATGCGCAGGGAGAGGATGTTGTTGCAGGTATAAGAACACCTCAGCCAATAACGCAGCTAAAGAAAGTGATGCCTAAAATTTATGATGAATTGATTAATATCTACAAAAAAGTGGAAAAGCATTACAGGGATATGCAGGATATGGAATTTACAATACAGGAAGGCAATCTATACTTATTGCAGACAAGAAACGGCAAAAGAACAGCGCATGCAGCAGTCAGAATAGCTGTTGACATGGAAAAGGAAGGCTTAATCTCAAAAGAAGATGCAGTTTTAAAGGTTAATCCTGAGCAGCTTGACCAGCTGTTGCACAAGCAGCTTGACCCTGTTGCAAAAGAAAAAGCAGAGGTTTTGGCAAAGGGATTGCCGGCTTCTCCTGGAGCTGCTGTTGGCAGGGCTGTTTTTACAGCAGACAGGGCTGTTGAATTATCAGAAGAAGGTGAAAAAGTTATTTTAGTAAGGACTGAAACATCTCCGGAAGACATTCAGGGAATGAATGTTGCTCAGGGAATATTAACTGCAAGAGGAGGCATGACATCTCATGCAGCAGTTGTAGCCAGAGGCATGGGGAAATGCTGCGTTGCCGGCTGCTCAGATATCAGCGTTGATGAGGATGAAAAAAAATTCACAGTCAAAGGCCAAACATTCAAGGAAGGCGATTTTATAACACTAGACGGAACAGCAGGGGAAGTTATCAAAGGGGAAGTCCCAACTGTTGATCCTCAACTAAAAGGGGAATTTAAGCTATTGATGAGCTGGGCGGATTCTTTCAGAAAAATAAAAGTAAAAACAAATGCAGATACACCCCATGATGCCAAGGTAGCCAGGGAATTTGGTGCAGAAGGCATTGGCCTGTGCAGGACAGAGCATATGTTTTTTGAAGGAGACAGGATAACTGCAGTAAGGCAGATGATTTTGGCTGATAATTTGGAAGACAGGAAAAAAGCTTTAGCCAAGATAGAGCCAATGCAGAAAGAGGATTTTAAGGGGATATTCAAAGTGATGGACGGTTTGCCGGTTATTATAAGGCTGCTAGACCCTCCATTGCATGAGTTTTTGCCAAAAGAAAAGGCAGAAAGGGAAGAAGTTGCTAAGCATATGGGAGTAAAAGCAGAAAAGATAGAAAAAAAGGTTCATGAATTGCATGAATTCAACCCCATGCTTGGCTTCAGGGGATGCAGGTTAGGCATTAAATACCCTGAAATAAATGAGATGCAGGCAAGGGCAATTTTAGAGGCAGCAGTTGAATGCAAAAAACAAGGAATAAAAGTTTTGCCGCAAATAGAAGTTCCGCTAGTCGGCAATGTCAAGGAGTTTACCATAGCAGAAGAAATCATTGAAAAAATAGGCAATGAATTAAAGTTAAAGAGGGGTAAAGATTATTGGATAGGCACAATGATAGAAGTTCCAAGGGCAGCTATAACAGCTGATGAGATTGCTCCTGAAGCTGATTTCATGAGTTTTGGCACTAATGATTTAACTCAAATGGGTTGCGGCTTTTCAAGGGATGATGCTGCCAGCTTCTTAAAGCCTTATGTTGAAGTTGGTATTTATGATAGGGACCCTTTCCAGAGCATTGACCAGGAGGGGGTTGGTAAGCTGATGCAGATATGCATAGAGAAAGCCAGGAAAGTAAAGCCTCACATTGAAATAGGAATCTGCGGAGAGCATGGCGGTGATCCAGAATCGGTTAAGTTCTGCCACAGAATAGGATTGAATGATGTAAGCTGCTCTCCATTCAGAGTCCCAATCGCAAGGCTTGCTGCTGCTCAGGCTGCTTTGGAAGAGAAGAAATAATTTTTTATTATTCTCTTATTAAATTGATTAATTATAACGCGCCTGCGAAGATTTAGCCTAGATTTTGTTAAATCTACTGCTTATTTATTTTTATCTTTATTCCATTAAAATCACTTATAGTATATTTCAACTATCAAATTATGATTTTCTACCATAGTATTGCGGTTTAATACCACAATCCACTGGACATCTACGCCTAAAATATTTAAACCCAAAATCATTTACATAGTCTCAACCGAAAAAAGCTTGGTGATTTAAATGGAATTTGACCTATCAAAGATAAATTTTAGCAATAATGATTTAAAAAGGAATATCTGCATTCCTAAGAAACTAACTCCAAAATTAGCTGAATTTATTGGCATAGTTGTTGGGGATGGCCATATAGGCTATTATAAATACGTAAAAAATAATAGGTCACGCACTAATTATGAACTAAGAATTAGTGGAAATGTCAAGGATAGTGATTACTATTTAACACACGTAAATAATTTGGCTTATGAATTGTTTAATATGCGGTTTTACAAGATAAATCCAAAAAACGAAGAGTCAGTTATGCTTTACAAAAATTCAAAGGCGATTTATTATTTCTTCTCAGAATGCTTAAAAATTCCTCAGAGAAAAGACACTATAAGCATCCCTAGTTGCATACTAGAGGCACCTAATGATGTAAAGTCTTCCTTTTTAAGAGGTTTAGCTGATGCAGATTTCACATTAACAATAAAGAAAAAAGAAGGTAAACCTTACCCGTTTATCCAAGGTGTTTCTAAGTCAAAGATATTGATTAATCAAGTTTCTTTAATACTTAAAGAATGGGGCATTAATCATACAACTTTTCTGGATAAATATTTTTATGAAAAGAGGAATATATCATATGAGGTAAAAAGAATTAATATAAATGGAGTTAACAATATTAAGGGGTGGTTTAATAAAATTGGCTTTAGTAATACTAGACATAGAAAAACGTGGGAGGAGTTCCTAAAAAAGAGCGCGCCTGTGAGGATTTGAACCCCAGACCTAAAGGTTAGGAACCTTTCGCTCTATCCAAGCTGAGCTACAGGCGCATAAATTAAGAGTAAATTAGAAAACGTTTATTAAGTTTATTGTTTATTTACTGATTTTGGCAGTCTGTTCTTGATATAAACGCCCTGCTTGTTCCTCATATAAACTCTTCGCTCGATCTACATCAACTAAGTAACTTACTCCAAATTCCCATCCAACAAAAGGGACAGTAAATCCAACTCTTGCGTTTAATACACCACTACCTACTTCACTAATTTGCTTTAACAAGCCAGAATAATCTGGAAGTTCATCTTCAATAAACCTACCTAGTGTTTTTTCAGGATGTTTATAGTCTATAACTGTAATATTATTATGTATAATCACCTCAAGGACTTTTAATGCTTGAGGTGTAAGACTTACGTTTTTATTTTCTGTTGGCATTAACATCAACCCCAATTACTACTTTGGAAAAGCAACTAATATAAAAACCTTCCGATTGGTTTATATAATAAACAATTTTCCTTTTTCTTATGTATACCTTAAAACACCTCCCGGAAGACTTCATAGTAAAAGAAATAATCAATGTAAAAACAGAAGACAACGGCCCTTATTCTTATTTTATATTGAAAAAGAAAAATTATAACACAGTTGAAGCAATAGAGAAGATAGCAGATAGATTGAACATTCAGGCCAAATTTATTGGCTTTGCCGGCAACAAAGACAAAAAAGCAATAACAGAGCAGTTAATATCAATAAAAACAAATAAAAAGATAACTAGTTTAAAATTAAATAATATTGATTTAGGATATACCGGCAAAGGCAATGAGCCGGTTTCTTTAGGCAGCCACGAAGGGAATCAGTTTATAATAACCATCAGGAATTTAACCAGCAAAGAGATAAACAATCTTAAAAAAATAAATAAAAATGAAATGTCAATCCCTAACTATTTCGGAGAGCAGAGGTTTGGGGGGAATAATGAGGATATTGGAAGGGCAATAATAAAAAAGGATTTCAGAAAAGCATCTGAATTGGGTGGCTTAAAGAGCAATAATAATGACTATATTAGCGCATTAAGGAAAATCAATAAAAAAGTCCTGACATTATACTTACATGCTTATCAAAGTTATTTATTCAATAAAACTATTGATCAATATCTAAAAAACAACAAAAATAAATCAATGAAAAACATAAAAATACCTGTCATTGGTTTTGGAACAGAAACCAGCAATAACCAATTAGGAAAAATAATCAATAATATCCTAAAAAAAGAAAAAATATTCTTAAGGGACTTTATCATAAGGGAAATGCCGGAATTAAGCTCGGAAGGGACTGAAAGGGACTTATTCATTGAAATTAAAGATTTTAAAATCAGAGAAATGGAAAAAGACAAAGCTGTTGTTTCTTTCTCCCTACCAAAAGGCAGCTATGCTACTGTTGTTATAAAAGAGCTGTTCAGCCGTCAATAGCCCTGCACGTATCCTCAAATATCTTTTCAATTGGCTGCTCTGTATTAATATCTAATAATATGCCCTTCTTCTTGTAGAAATCCATAACCGGCGCTGTTTGTTTTTTATAAACTTCAATCCTGTTTTTTATGATCTCTGACTTGTCATCCTCTCTTTGTATTAATTTGCCGCCGCATTTGTCGCAGATGCCAGGCTTTTTTGGCGGTATATTCTGCAGGTGATAGATAGCATCGCACTTCTCGCACATTCTCCTTCCGCTCAGCCTTTTGATTATTGTTTCTTCAGAAGCCTTGAAGTTAATCACTTTAATATTATCTATCTTGCCGTTCTTTATTAAATCATCAAGAAACTCTGCCTGCGCCACAGTCCTTGGGAAGCCGTCAAGAATAACCCCTTTTTCGCAGTCTTTCTCTTTTAGCCTGTCTCCGACAATCTTGTAAACAATCAGGTCCTGCACCAGGTGCCCTTTGTTGATTATTGCCTTCAGGTCTTCTCCTGCGATGCCTTTGCTTATCAGCTCTCTTAAAAGGTTGCCGCTGGAGATATGTGGCAGGTTATATCTCTTATTAAGCATAGCTGCAAGTGTCCCTTTGCCAACGCCCGGTACGCCAAATAATATTATTATCATTTTAACTAAGTATTCCAAAAAGCTTTACTGCACCCCCATATGCAAACTTGTTTTTCATATCATCACCCTACCAACAAAATGATTGAAATAAGAATTGATGCCCCTAAAATAAAGCTGGCAATATTCATCACCAGGCTTAATATGAACGCCTGCTTCAGCTTGATCTGCTTTTTATTCAGCCAATGTATAAAATAAGCCTCAAAAACAACAGCAAAGATTTCTGCAATAGTAACTATGCTAAAAATTGCCGTTGGCATAAATCTTATGAAAAGCACCAAAATCCAGGCTATTGGCACAGAAATCAGGTTTGCATAAATAACAGAGAACAATGCCTTCTTTTTTATTTTAGTAATTGAAAAGTAAATCCATGCAGCCAATAATTCAATGATTATTGTGGTTATCAAAGCAGCTATGAAATAACCGAAAATATTTGATTCATTAGTATAGGAATTTTCCAACTTAACATCCTGAATAATTGATATGCCATCCTGTTCTAAAGAACCAGCCAAACTAATATAATATCTATTCATGCCGACTGTTACATCTTCTGCTTTTTGCTCTTTGGTTATAAAGGTCTTGTTAAGGCTCATAACATGGATTGCAATCCTGAAATTCTTGCCATAAGGAAAACCCCTGTAAATAGTGCATACATCATCTTTACAATATCCGGCCTCGCTGTATCTTTTCCAGTAACAATTCTTCTCTTCATCATATATGCTGGTGTTAAAATTAGGAGGCGGATTTTCAGAATAATAGCTTTCAGGAGAGGTAAAATTTTCATCTTCACAGCTCAAGGCTTCAGCATATAATGTTTCATTTGGAATATTCTCTCCTTCGCTGTCCAAATGAATCACTGCAAAAGGAGGAGCAGCATCTGCGTAAACAAAATTAGCTAAAAGCAATGCACAAAAAATCAATGATATTGTTAAATATATTTTTTTCATTTTATTCTCCTAACGAACTACCCTGAAATTTACACACTGTCCCTGGCTTTCAGACATTGCAAGGCTGGTTGAAGCATAGCACATATCTGTTGCAGAGCAGTAATATGGCGTACTGGCAGGGCAGCAAACACCATTAGACCAATAGTAATTGCCATAAACAGTACAGGGGTTTTTTGTAACTGTTCCTTGGCTATCTCCCTGTTGTGTCTTCTCAAGAGGCGCTTGGGGTGTTTGGCCCAAAGAATATACCCATACATTATCAAGAAGATAATAATATGGCTGTGTCTCAAAAACTGTTGCTGGAGAGGCGCGTATCTCAACTACATAATCCCCCGGTTCTATATAACCTGCCAGCTTTGTCACAGCCTTGCCATTTTTCCACTCTCTCCATTTTGCAGCGCCATCAGCATCTATAATCAGCTCAAATGTATGCCATTTATTATCATGAATTGCCGGCCCACTTGCACTTCTGTACCTATTATCGCTAGTACTGCTTTGCGACATTCTGGTAAGGTAGGATAATCTGGTATCGGTAATGCCCAATCTTGCGTTCGGATAGCTTTCGCTTTGCTTCCTTAACTCAACTGTTAATCCCCCTAAGAAATTTTCTGGGGATTCAGATGGAGTTTCAGGCAGTTTCACATCAAAAGAGACACTCAATCCATTTGTTATAGTGAAAGGCTCAACAGCTGTTGTGATTAAGACTTCGCTGCTTTTGCCCAATCCTGATGAAGAAACCTGAATCTTTCCCCTTGCAGGAAGCTTTAGAGAAGGAGCTGGGTAGCCCTCCGCATTTTCAACAGTAGGAGCATTGAATTGATATTCCCAGATATCCAAAAAGCCTTCGCTGAAATCATCTATAAGCAATGGACTATATTCTTCCCCAGATGTTACCTCTGCATTTGCAATCTCTGGAGCTCCTCCGCTATCTTGCGGGCCTGATGTTACCTCTGCATTGGCGATCTCAGGTGTTCCTTCAATACTGCTGTCATCTGCAGCCTGATTTTCAACTTGCTGTTCCTGGTAATTATCAATTCTCACAGGAGGCCTTGCGCTATAAGCGCATCCGGTAACAAATATTAATACAAGAATAATTAAACCTATTTTATTTATCTTCATTTTTCACTTCATATCTGTTTTAAAGCCATATTTTGCGGCAAGCTCGTCATTTACTGCATAAATATATCTTGGATCTCCTGGCTTAACCAGCTCTTTCTTAAGCACAAGTTTATCGCCTTCTTTGTTTTCATATTCTAAAAACAAGCCTTCATCACTCTCAATCTTTTTAATTGCTGTTTTAAGCTCTTCAACAGAAGAACCATCTTTTATAACAACCAATTCAAATTTACCATTATTATTTACCGTGACATTTGCTATATGGATTTCTTTAATATTGTCAATATCCCCGCCATCTTCAGGCACAGACACCATAATCACATTATAGAATCCGGGAATTGGTTTATTGCCTGCAACAAGCTTACCTTCCGGTTTGCATGAAGATACCAACAGCATAATAAATACTAAAGACAATGAAAGCAAGATTATCTTTTTCATTTTATTAAAAGCCCCTGGGGAGACTTGCACTCCCGACCTGCTGATTTCTTCATAAATACAAGTCAGCCGCAATAGCTACTATGCTACAGAGGCATTGATTACCGCGAGTATTATTCGATTATTATATAAAAGTTTCGGGCTATTACGAGCGAAGCGAGTAATAGTCCACCGGGGCCTATCGGGCGAAGCCCTTAGGCTATAATGCTACAGAGGCATTAATGAAGAGAATTATCTGGGTTTATTTAAATAATTTTTGTTTAGGACTCATAGCCGTAGATTGGATGCCAGAATGGCTCTGGTACAGGTATAAATGTCCTTAGGTTAAGGTGCCTTTTAACCTTTCCCTGCAGCTTATATGCTTCCCTCCAAAGCTCTTTCTCCCTTTTTTCCATTTCCTGGCGTAAAAGGCGTGTATAGTATAATTTATGTACATGTTTGAGGAACCAATGTTTTTCCCACTGATTGTTATAGTCAATCTCTATTTTTGGCCTGAAAAAGATTTCTAATTCTCCAAACTGTATCTTCATCTTTTTTCCCTGGTGGATTATATCCTCATCCCTGAAATAAACGCCATGGAAGTCTATCTCCATCTTATACCTAAAGTAGCCTGAAGGTTTTCCTTCTGGAAATTTAAACGCGCGCCAATAAATCCACAACTCTTTTCCGCCGGCATGCAGCCCTTTTTGGCAGAATTTTTCCAGATAAAGCGTTTCTATATCTGAATGGTCTTTCATCTTGGTTAAACCATACCAGTATTCCTCTAATAAATATTCATGCATCATTACATAGAGATTCTTAAGATGAAAGACATCTTTATACTTTACTTTAAATTCAGGAATATTTACTAGCGCCATTACCATATTATCCATATCTGGGCTTTATCATTTATAAAATTTTCGGTTTAGTATACTAGTATAGGAATTTATGGCTCTTAACATAAGTTTTTTATACTATCTTTAAACACCAGAAGATAAAATGCTTATAGGTGTTGTCGGCAAGGCAAATGTTGGAAAATCCACTTTCTTTAAAGCTGCAACCCTGGCAGAAGTTGAGATAGCAAATTACCCATTTGCGACAATAAAGCCCAACCATGGCGCAGGTTATGTCAAAGTAGACTGTGCGGATAAGTTCTTTAATGTAAAATGCAATCCTAGGTTCGGCTTTTGCATAAGCAATAAGAGGTTTGTCCCTGTTGATTTGGTTGATGTAGCTGGTTTAGTTCCTGGAGCCCATGAAGGCAAGGGTATGGGAAACCAATTCCTTGATGATTTAAGGCCGGCAGATGTTTTAATCCATGTGGTTGATATCGCAGGAACAACAAATGAAAATGGAGAGCCAATAGAGCCTGGCAGCTATGATCCTGCAAATGACATAAAATTTCTTGAAGAAGAGCTTGATTTCTGGTATCTTGGCATAATAAAAAAAGGGTGGGTTAAATTCGCAAGGGATGTGCAGCAAACACATAAAGAGGTGCATAAAGCACTGGGAAAACAGCTGTCTGGCTTGGGTGTTACTGAAAATATGGTTGAGGAGATTATAGGCGAGATAGGGCTGGATGTTGCGAATGTAATTGGATGGGGTGAGCAGGAGCTGTTCAGGATGGCCCAGCGGTTAAGAAAAATAACAAAGCCAATGGTTATAGCCTGCAACAAGATGGATATTCCTGGAGCAGCTGATAATTTCAGCCGCATTAAATCTGAATTCCCAAATTACCTTTTAATTCCATGCTCAGCAGAGTCAGAGCTTGCGCTGAGGGAAGCTGCAAAACATGATTTGATAGAGTATATCCCTGGGGAAAATGATTTTAAGATAAAAAATGAAAGCAAGCTGACCCCAAAGCAGAGAAATGCTTTGGGCTTTATTAAAGATAATATACTTGACAAGTTTGGCTCTACCGGAGTGCAGCAGGTTTTGGACCAGGCAGTATTTAACATACTGAAGTACATGCATATCTTCCCTGGCGGGGTAAACAAACTGGCAGACCAGGACGGCAGAATACTGCCTGACTGCTTCCTGATGCCGCCGGAATCAACAGCCCTTGATTTTGCTTTCAGGCTTCATTCTGATTTTGGCAATAATTTTATAAGGGCAATAGATGTAAAGACAAAAAAGACAGTCGGCAAGGAGCATAAGCTCAGGCCAGGTGACGTTGTAGAGATTATTGCCGGTAAATAATTATGCAAAATAATATTTAGGGCTAAACAACGGATAGGGGGACATTTCTACAAAGAACGAGGGGGAGTTCCGTTACTTTTTACTCTTGTCTTCTAACTTTTTCTTTTTTTCATGTTCAGAAAGATAGTTCTCTGGAGTGGATACCTTTCTGACACTTTGCTGTTCGAGTTCTTTCCTTGCTACACCAGCAACTGTTCCGCCTTTCTTTGCCGCTTCATTGTTTTCAATAAACCCTAGGGCATCCTTATCTTTCGCAATTCTTGTGGTAGATGCTTCACCAAGCATGGTAAAAATAAGCTCTAAATCATTCATATGGTCTCTGAGGTTTTCTTTCTTGAGCCCCTTGAACTTTTGGTATTCGCTTGGCGTCATGCCAAAGGTTGCTTTTGAGATTTCCGCTGTTAAAATAGCAAATTCCATGTCAGCTTCTACCCCTCTTTTCTTCCATTCATCTGTTAATTCATCCCTTATTGCGATTCCTCTTACTCTTTTCTCAATCCAATCATCAGAATAGCCTTTTGCTTTGTATATTTCTTTCATGCGTTTCTGTGCAAGTTCAGGATTTTCTATTTCCTGTACCCTTTCATAGCCTATTTGGGCTAACCACTGCTTAAATGGCTCTGATTTAGGAGATGGAATGGATTGGATAATTCTGAACATATTTTTAGTA
>Ga0209212_1005730_pt1 | contig 14648 bp, 15 predicted proteins | sample RifGroC2_FD_183996 | JGI IMG/M metagenome (GOLD analysis project Ga0209212, IMG submission 183996) | Groundwater microbial communities from Rifle, Colorado, USA - Groundwater C2 (SPAdes) (version 2) | ecosystem: Environmental > Aquatic > Deep subsurface > Groundwater | place: Rifle, Colorado... | reverse complement strand
CGGTGGTCTATTCCGGCTTTAAATTATTCGCCAATTTCCCCGACGAGCAGGCCTTCCTGGCCCGCCTGCTGGACGCGGTGACCTCGCTGGAGGCCGAGGGCGTAACCAGCCCGCGCTCCTTCATTGAGTACGCCTCGGGCGAGGACGAGGACAAGGCCAAGATCTTCGCCATCGCCCTGCCGGAGTACATAGACGCGGTGCGCGTGATGAGCTTCCATAAGAGCAAGGGCCTGGGTTTCTCGGTGGTGATCAACTTGATGTACGAGGAGCGCGACCCCAGCGACCCCATGTACTTCGAGGAGAAGGACGGCGAGATACACGTCTACCATATCACCAAGGACGCCGCCGAGCACAGCGTCAAGCTGGGCCCCGTCTACGAGGGCAGCAAGACCGACGGCGCCGTGCAGGCCCTCAACGTGCTTTACGTGGTCTCCACGCGCGCCCGCCACGAGCTTTATAATCTGGTCATCCGCAAGGCCCGCAAGAAAGAGGCCAAGGAAGCCAAGCTGCTGGACGTTTTCGAGAACCGCGAGCTGGGCAAGCCCGCCGCGCACAAGCCCGAGCGCCGCGAGCCGTCGGCCCCGGTGGTGGTGGTCTCCGCCCCCGGCCGCCCCGAGCAGCGCTTCGAGGCCCTCAAGCCCACCTATGCCAGCTATTTCGAGACCGCCGAGGGCGAGCTGGTGCACGCCATGCTATCGGGCTTCAAGGAATTGCCCGCCGCGCTCGAGCCCGCCCTCAACGAGGCCTTCGACGAGCTGGCCCCCGGCTACCCTTTCAAGTTCGACAGGGCCAAGGTCGTAGGCGGCCTGCTGGCTTTCCTGAAGAACTCTGAGGCCGCCGCCCTCTTCGCCGCCGCCCCCGGCCGCGAGGCGCTGATAGAGGCCGAGTTCATAGACCGCAACGGCTCCCTCTTCCGCATGGACCGCGTGCTGGTGGACCCGTCTTCCGTCACCGTGATCGACTTCAAAACCGGCCGCGAAAACACCGCCAAATACGCCGCCCAGATGAAGAACTACCTCTCCATCCTCGCCGAAGTCTACAACAAACCCGCCAAAGCCCTCCTGGCGTATGTGGATTTGGGGAAAGTTGCAAGCGTTTAATCGAATCAAGAGTTGCTTTTATGCCGGACAATCAACCGCAAAAACTATTCGCTTTTGTAGATGAATATGGCGATCCAAATCTACACATTCAGAAAGACGGGACAACACAGTATTTCATTTGCACAGCAGTGATTATGAAAGAAAGCGCATTGAGAGTGGCGGACGATGTAATCAAATCTGTCCGAAATAAATTCTTTTCTGGGGCAGAGATTAAAAGTTCATCTGCATCAAATCCCAGTCGGAGACTGGCGATTCTGAAAGAAATATCTGAAATTGATTTTAAATATATAGCGCTTGTGGTGGATAAAGATAGGGTCTGGCGTGATTCTGGTCTCCAATACAAGAAAACATTTTATAAGCAGATACATAAGCGCCTATATTCGTTATTAAATGAACTTGGAACTGGCCTAAAAATCACTGCCGATCAGATTGGGCATCAGGAATTTATGGATGGTTTCCAAGCATATGTTTCAAAGAATGTTTTGCCGACACTGTTTAATGATTGTGAGTTTGGGTTTGGCAATAGCAGAGAAGTGAATTTCTTGCAGTTATCAGATTTTGTAACAGGTACGCTTGGACATTCGTTCGATCCCAAAAAGATAACTGAACACTCACCTTCATTTAGGGCGCTTTTAAAAGAGAAAGAGCTTGCGATTGATGCTTGGCCTCTTTTTTTTAAGGATACCAGCGTAAATGTTTATCCATTAGTTAGTCGACATGACCCGGTGATAGAAAGAATCAGTTATGCCCAGGCAAAACAGTTTGTTGAAAAATATGCAGATTCGACAGAAACTAATCGTGCGGCTCAGTTGGATGTTCTTATGTTTTTAACTTATGGGAAATGGGGCGGGGCGGATTCTGAGACACCTGTGCGGTATCATACAAAGAGAATAATCCAGCATTTAGTGGGACTTGGGCATGAGGAAATGGGGGAACAGGACTTTAGACGCAATATTATCGGGCCATTACGAGATGAGGGAATTTTAATATCTGCAAATAAAGACGGGTATATGCTTGCCACTACCTTGGCAGAAATCGAAGACTTTCTCGGGCATGGGGAGACAATTATCTTCCCCATGATTAGTAGGATTGACACTGCGGCTAAAACAATAAGGATGGCAACCGCTGGCGGGTGCGATATTCTTGGGACGCCTGAGCATCGTGGGCTCAAAAGTATTGTGGAGAGGATTAACGATTTGAGATTTGAGCAGACTTCGACATCAGAAGAGGTCGAGGATGAAGACCTGTTGGCCTAACTATCGTCTAGGGCTGCCGGGATCAGTCCGTGACGGTCCTCAAACCCACATCCTCGGCCGCCTATCAATGTGTTTTTATTGTTAAAACTTGCACACCCTCCAAAATCGGGGGCATAATATATATAGGAAATGGGCTGGGCGCAACAAATACGCATTAGTTTATCGGTCCCCCCTATCTACGTTGTAAAATATTGTGTCGCTTTGATTTGCAAATAGTGGCATCGACTTTACTACCTATAACTTATGGGATACAAATCAAATCCTAGCGTGAAAAGACGTTTTCACGGGGCATCTGGTAGGCAACGCCTGGTTGAGACATTGCTTAATCAATCACTGCTTTCTGGTAGTGAAAAAGCAGCTGTTGCTCTATCTAAAATTGCGAAACTTTCAGAACTGCCATGTGATTGTGAACTTATGGCGCAGGGCGGACAAGACAATAGTATTTGTTTTATATTAAGTGGGTGTGTTCGTGTTTTAGTAAATTCCAGAGAGGTCGCAACTCGAAGAGCTGGTGAGCATGTCGGCGAAATGGCCATGATAGATCGTACAGCTGTTCGTAGTGCAACAGTGGTAACGACAGAGCCATCTGTTGTCGCATGGGTCTCAGAGCCCGAGTTTGCATCTATTGCCAATAGCCATCCAATAATATGGCGTAAAATGGCGGCAACAATTTCCCAAAGACTTCGCGAGCGAAATAGGTTCCATCCTCCTCCTCGTACAGTGCCGGCAATATTTATCGGTTCATCTTCTGAATCTTTGCCAGTAGCTAAGGCTATTTATGGGGCTTTCAAACGTCGCAAAGTTGTACCGAGGATATGGTCTAAAGGTGTGTTCCAATGTTCTCGTACAACAATTGAAAATCTCATGACGGAAACGAATCAGTCTGACTTTGCTGTCTTAATTCTGGCAAAGGATGACATTACAGTCGCAAGGGGAAGGAAAAAGCATTCTCCACGGGATAATATCGTTTTCGAGCTCGGGTTGTTTATGGGAGCACTCTCTAGGGAAAGGACATATGTTGTTACATCTCAACCGATGGATATTAAGATTCCAACAGATCTGCTGGGAATAACTTTGCTGACTTATAAAAAGAAACGAGGTCAGTCAATTGCTCACGCAATGCGCCCAGTAATTACGGAAATCATGAAACTCATTAATCAATATGGACCGAAGTGAGGGGTATTTAATGACATCTGAAGAAATACTTAAAGAAGTTAAAGGGATATTCGGCAGAAAATGGACGCCACGCGTTGGGCGTACAGTTCCAGATACAGATGGTATTACGTTGGGGAATGATGCGGTTACGCTAATGGGGACCGTGTTGTACGCAGATATGGCTGACTCGACAGAGCTCGTTGATGGGTTTCGTCCGTGGTTTGCTGCTGAAGTGTATAAAGCCTACTTGCTAGGTGCCTGCCGTGTTATACGAAATCAAGGTGGGGAAATTACAGCTTTTGATGGCGATCGGGTAATGGCTGTATTTTTAGGGAGTGCTAAAAATACTAGTGCAGCAAAAGCAGGGTTGCAAATAAACTTTCTGTGCACAAAGATTAATGAAATCTTGGCCACAACATACCCTACTACTGCTTATAAACTGCGTCAGTCAGTTGGAATTGATACTAGTGAGCTTTTTGTCGCAAAAACAGGTATTCGCAATGCAAATGATTTGGTATGGGTCGGTCGCGCAGCGAATTATGCCGCTAAATTGTCAGCTATAAAAGAAGAGGGATACGCGACATATATTACTGATGATGTGTATAAAATGCTTCATCAAGACTCAAAACTTGGAGGCCCGCATAAAACACCAATGTGGGAGGAACGAATCTGGCAAGAACGACAGGTTAAAATTCATAGGTCAAGCTGGTGGTGGACTATTTAACCTGGATCGTAATGATTAGGAGAGGGGCGATGCTTTCTAGTTTCCTAATTCTTGGATAATGAGAGGAAAAGATACCCGGAGTTTAATTTTATTCAGAGGGAGAGAGTCCCTTGTTTCGTGTGGAGTTATGTGGCTCTTTCTTTGAATCTTAATGTGAGTATGTTTCGTGTTTAGATAAAGACAATTCTGTGTGTTTTTGTGGGAAGTGCTTAAATGATGTTGTCTGTGCGGATGACTTCTGTAATATATAGATTCGAATGTGCCAACAGGGCAGGGGTAATAATTAAAGTATAAACATTTGTACTTCTAATACACTTCATACGGATATATACTATGAAAACAGAAGACTATTCCAAATCAATTATAGCGGCAAAGTTCTTTCCAATAGAGGTTGAATGGCGAGGTGAACGGGTAGATTTTAAGGGAGATGTCTTTTGCGGGACGCTTGACTCATTCTTTTCGGCAGCGAAAGCACTTGAGGCCAAAGCAATATTTCTGGCCGCAAAAAGCCTTAAAGCAGATGACTTTAAATATACATCTGATTTTAGCGATGACTTGCAGAGTGATGACGACTATGATGATGAAGAGGAGCAACAACTATATGAGGTTGACTTAGTCGTTGCACAGCCTGCACTAGTTGAATTTAAACAATATCTTGGTGTCGATCATACATTTCTCCTTACGGCAAAAGGCGGTTACTCTGAAATATCCTATTTTCAATCAGAGAAATGGTTGGCGGATTTTATTAAAGAAAAACAGGTTGCAATATCTAAGGCGCATGAGAACATAAAGGTGATTCATAAAGAAATGCAACAACAGCAAGAGGCACGGGATGCTGAGCTGGAGAAATTGGTTAAGAATCTAATTAATGATCAAGAATTTGTTCTGATTCCGACGCAACGAGGGATGATATCGTATGCGCTGGAAAAATATCCACAGCTAGATGGGATGGATGGAGAGTATTTAAAAATTCTAATTCAGAACTTAAATGATAAGATTCGGACAAAACGGTTAAACAAACGGAATAAGTGATATAACCGCTGTATTGGGGCCGAAAGGGAGCGTTGATTCCTAATTCCTAACCTAACCCGCCGGGGAAGACCGCGGTTCGTTCTTTGTGTGAAAAAGGTAACTGTTACCTTTAAAGAACGGCGAGAGACTTTTTGCGTAGTATTGTGATTGGGAGCAAAATTAATCAATTCAAAGCGGGGGCTAAAAGATGGAAACCGGTGAAGACTCAATAAAATCTCCTCTGTCTTTCCTGAAGGAAAACATCGGGGTGGATCTGGCTATAATTCTGCTGTCGCTTGTAAGCGTCGCTTTGCTGATCTTTGAGCTTAGCGTAAAGCTGATGCCCGACCAGATACTCCTCATACAGCGGATAGACCTTGTGATAGCATTCGTCTTTCTGGCTGACTTCTCTATCGGTATGTGGCTGGCTAAAAGCAGGAAACAGTATTTTGCCCAGAATTGGCCGGACCTGCTTGCTTCTATCCCGGTCTCGGAGGGGGTGTTCAGGACTCTTCGCATGCTCAGGGTTCTGCGCCTGGTCCGGGTTATACGTGTGATCGCCCGCATAAGGCGGATTGGTGTTGCTGCGGAGAAGATCGCTGACGAGAGTTCCAAGTACATATACGCGGTAGCTATAACCGTGGTGGTGCTCTTGTCCGGAGCGGTGGCGTTCTTCTCAATGGAGCACGGCATCAATCCCCAGGTGCACAATTTCTTTGACGCAGTGTGGTGGGCTGTGGTCACGGGGACTACCGTCGGTTACGGGGATATCTACCCGATTACTTGGGAAGGGCGCCTGGTCGGGATGCTGCTTATGTTCTTCGGGATAGGGCTGGTCGGTACTGTAGCAGGTTTTATGGGTGGATATTTCATGAATAGGCGTCTGCGCATAGGGAGCCAAACAGAATAATCTGGTTTTACTTGTTGCTCATATGGCGAATAAGCAAATAAAAGTTTTACATTAATATATGGGTTTTAGTCGTGGAGATGGGTTGCGTAAAGCAATATCAGACCTGAAGTCTGCTTTTGATGATGGTGGAGGGTATATGTATACGATTGAGGTCAGACATAAAAAACTAAATAAATATCGTGTAATACGGGGGTCGGAGTCCTATATCGTGGAGCAAAAGGCACTTGCCCAAGAGGCCGCCTGGAATGAGCAGTGGGCAAGGAAGAAGCAATTGTTGGAGCAAAGGGAAAGCCGTGAACAAGCGCTGCGCTCAAAGCAGGGAAAGATAGCAGATGCGGAAGAGATGACAGAGGCCGCAGAGAAAAGCATATCCGAATTAGAGAATCTCCTTACTCATACCATTGCTGTTGATGATAAGATTTCATGGGATACATTGAAGGACCACTCTGATTTTGGTGAGGCTAAGCCAAAAAAACCAAAATCCGTAGAGCCACCCTTAAAGCCAAATGTGGCAGATAAAAGATATGCCCCCAAGATAGGGGTATTGGAGTTCTTTATCCCATCATATAAGAGAGCAGCAATTGCTGCAGCCGAACAACTGTTCAATAATGAGACTATTGCCTGGGAGGCAGCAGCAAAAAAAGCCGATGCCGGTAATAGAGCGGCCTTGGCACAATATGCCGCAGTTCTTGCGGGGTGGGGGAAGCGAAGGGAAGAATACTTGGAGACCCAGGCCAGGAACAATAAAAGTGTGGAAGATAAAAAAGAACAGTATCTTAAGGGCGATTCTGATGCAATATTTGATTATTGTGAGATGGTCTTGAGTAACTCCCAGTACCCCGCATCCTTCCCAAAGAACTTTGACCTTGAATACACAAAAGCCTCTAAAACACTGGTTGTTAACTACTGGCTTCCCACAATTGAGGACCTACCAAAGGTTAAACAAGTGAAATACGTGGCCTCAAGAGATGAAATGGTTGAGACTCATCTGCCTGAATCGACTATAAATAAACTCTATGATGGGGTGATTTACCAAATCTGCCTAAGAACTGTACACGAGCTTTATGAGGCAGATGTCGTGGGGGGCCTTGATTCAATTGTGTTTAACGGGTGGATTGATACCATCGACAAGGCTACGGGAAAAGAAACACAGTTGTGTGTCATGTCGTTGCAAACTATTAAGAAGGCGTTTCTTGATATTAATCTTTCAAATGTGGACCCAAAAGTGTGTTTTAAAAATCTTAAAGGTGTTGGTAGTTCAAAGCTGCATAGCATGACAGCTGTTGCGCCTATCTTAAATATAAGCCGTGAAGATAAGCGGTTTATAGATGCCTACGCGGTAGCGAAGGATCTTGATTCATCAACAAATCTTGCCGCAATGGACTGGGAAGACTTTGAACATCTAATCCGTGAGTTGTTTGAGAAAGAATTTAAGCAATCAGGCGGAGAGGTTAAAGTAACCCAGGCTAGCCGTGATGCTGGAGTTGATGCTGTAGCTTTTGATCCTGATCCAATACGAGGAGGGAAGATAGTTATTCAGGCTAAAAGATATACAAATACTGTTGGGGTCTCTGCTGTAAGGGATTTATACGGTACAGTAATGAATGAGGGCGCAACAAAGGGAATTCTGGTAACAACCGCAGACTATGGACCGGATGCTTATGACTTTGCAAAAGGTAAGCCTCTTACCCTGCTTAATGGCGCGAATCTACTTCACTTACTGGAAAAGCACGGCCATATCGCAAAAATTGACCTTGCTGAGGCTAAAAGACTTAACTCTGTTGAGTAAGACGACAAGTAGCCGAAAGTGGACGTTGATTCCTGAATTCCTAGAGACTTCTGGGGGCTTTGTAACTGAGCTCACCATGAACGGGAGAGGGGACGCTGATGACTTAATGACTATTTGTCAGCGTCACGCATCACTACCTGGAAATCCCTGCGATTCTGTTTCGGAGAGATGGCGTAATATTGATATCTGGGCAGACTGAGATGTGAAATAGTCATTAAGTCATCAGCGTCCCCTTGCGGCATTTCGGAACAGGGCATGTGAGCTGGTATGAAGATCCCAATCCGGTTGAAAAATTGTGGATGTGGCGGGGAAAGCCTGGTCTGGTTTATGCTGGAGGATACAGACATCCGCTATAAATGTGCCCATTGTAGTAAAGAGCAGGACCTTGGTATTCAGAATCTGAGAATAGCAATAAAAGTTATCTTGCGCGCTCAATATGAGTTGTTTGAGAGTAAGGATTATTCTCTTTCAATCGTGTTGTCCGCAATGGCATTCGAGTGTGATCTGAACCGGCTGTATAAAAAATGGAAAATGCTTGAGGCCATGCGTGAGAAGAAAATCTTCTTGTCGTCCGAGCATTTCGACGATGCATTGCGCCGAATGAATAGGATTTTCGATAAGTTTAAGTCAACGGCCGATTTAATGACGGACCACGGGGTGACTGGTTTCGTCAATAATTCGCCCGACTTGCAAAGGCTAATATCCGACAAGTTTGTCTGCGTGCCACTTGAGAGGGTAAAAAAAGACTTAAAGAAAGCATTTGAGGAGAATCTTTTCTTCCCACGGAACAACATCATCCATGCCGCTAAGCAATACGATGAAAAAGCTGCGAAATGCGCTAGGGAATTTGCCCTGCTTGGGATGACTATCCTGGAGAAAATGGATGATGCAAAGATTGCTAATAGCCGGAGGGGAGGCACATCCAAAAATCTCTAAAGGGTAGTCGCTGGAAATCGCTTTATGGAGGTATGTGATGGGACTCAGAAATACTTTTTGGGGTAGTGAGCACTGGGGTAAGAATACCAAGTGGCGGGCTTATACTGGGTTGGGATACTTCGGCATTTCTTTATTGGCTATCTCGACTTTGTGGCATTATCGGCCGCTAGTAGATGCCGAGTCACATCCCGTATGGGCTATGCCGTGGTGTTTTGCCTGTAGTTTTCTCGGGCTGGGCTTTAGGGCCTGGCAGTGGCGATTTGATGCGGAACCCAAGGACAAGCGTAAGGATGAAAACGATGTCCCTCCGCCATTCCCAGCGTATTTTATTGACTATCCAGTTATCGTCGCCGTTAATAGCATCTTTCTCTACGTCCTGCTCGTACATGTTGTAAAACTATCTGGCGGGGTCTTTATACTGGCCGCAATCCCAGCAGGATTCTACCTCGGAAGCATCGTCAAATTAATGGGGTTCAAGTGGCTGTCGTGAATACATCGCCGGAATCTTATGTGAAGCTAAAATATACGAAAACAATCTCAAGCCTTATTTATTATCACGGCACTACTGTTTTATTTTGTCGGGGAGCTCAAGCACATACTCGCGGTAGCCCCGGTAATGGTTTTGGTAATGAGTTGTTTTGAGGAATTTGCACATTGCCCTAAATCGGGGGCATAATATACAGATATTGTTAACTGAGTTGAGAACTTGTGCTTGCTGATACTCTGAATTGAACGGGGGGGGGTAATGTTCCCAGAAATATTCACTAAGGTGGCGATATCAAAGGCAATGAGTGCTATATGGGATTTCATCATTGGTCTTTTTAAACCTAAACCTCTACCTTTGGAAGAAATAAAAAGAAGGACACATGTTCTATTTGTTGATGATGAATCCTTTGATTCTCTTTTAGATAATATCCGTCAGGCTGGATGGAGCGCTACTCAGACAAAGGATATTTTAAATCTAGATTCGGATGATATTCGCAAATCTGATGTTATTTTCGTTGACTATAAAGGTGTCGGACAGATATTGACACCCACAGAAGAGGGTATTGGTCTTTTAAAGGCACTTAAGCAGAAATATCCGCAGAAATATATTATCTTTTACTCTGGGTATGCGGGTGTTATTCCTGGGGATAAACTTCATGGTATTGCGGATGGATGGATTCGGAAGAATTCAGACCCGTATGTTTATATTGAACGTATAGAAAGTGCTGCAAAGAAAATATATGCGAGATAGTGAAATGCATTTAAAATTCCAGTTATGGAATCCTGCAGGGAGGATGGTTGCGTCATATCTGGATGCGAATAAACTTCCTCCTGTGTTTAAGGCAAGAATTATCGAAAATTATACTGAAGCTGGTTTTAGAAATATTTATCGAAAGAATGAGATGGGGTCCGTCCGCATCGTTGTTAAAGAAACTGATCCGCTTTTTATTGGCCCAAGGGCAAGAGTGCTCGTTTCAGAGATATACTTAAGCCTTATTCCTAAGTTCAAACAAATAGAGACCAGTAGCAGGCAGCATTACGATTCGATAATTAGGCGATTTGCCCACAATCTGATTAAGTTTCAGGCAAGATTTAAAGGTAATTTTATTCGGCTAATATCGGATACCGCGAGAGCGCGTCCCTATAATGAATTTCGGACGGAAGTGGAAAAGCGTATTTTGGCGAATACAGCCGTTGCGGCGCAAGATGTGTGCCAAATGTCACATCGGGCAGTTGATTTAGATGCGCAAATAGAGACATTAAGGATTATCTCTGGATATGCTGAGGCATCTGACGGAGATAGTAGGATAAAAGAGGATATTCAGAAAACAATCTTCCGTATATCGAATCCATTTATTGAGGAATTTAAGGAGAAAGGTATTAATATTGTTATTAATATACCTTCAGCTAAATCTGGTGAGGAGAAAGTTCTAATCGAGCCCAGTCTGTTTAATGCGGCAATCTGGCAATTGCTTGATAATGCTAGTAAGTATGCTTTAAGTGGTACTGACATCACAATTAATGCCAACATGGTCGCACACCCGCAGAAAATATACTTTGAAATGATAAGCGTGTGTATTGAAGAGGATGAGACTGAGCAAATCTTTCTTGAGGGGTATAAGGGGCGCAATTCGGGAAATAAGGGTGAAAGTGGAATTGGGTTATATATTGTCAGAAAAGCATTGGGGTTAATGAAAGCAAGGATATCTGTAATTAATGCGGGTAAAGTGTGCGAAGATCATGGGTTTAGTTACTGCAAGCACAAATTCGTAATTGAGTTTTTATAGCGAACTGAAGCAGAGAGAACACAGTTCTTCTTAAATTATTGGGGGTAGTCTGGCTAAACCTGCGGTAAAGACCGATATGAATCCAATAATAGAAAACGCTTATCATATACTTAAGAATGCAGTTGAGTGTGGGGCTGAGTCTGTTTCATCAAGTTGGATTAGAAAGAATACCCGCCTTTCAGACCAAGCGATTGCGGATTCTATCGCATATTTAAAAGATGTCGGGGCAATTGAAGTAGATGATACTTTGGGGGTCCTTTTAGATGAATCTGGATTTGATTCACTAAAAGTGCTTCCCAAGGGTAGGTTTATATACCACGAAAGCGTAAACCCAAAGATAGTTAAAAAACCAGTTACATTGTCGGGTTGTAGTGAGCGTGATCTGTGGAAGGAAATTGAAGTAGAATTCCATGTGTCACGTGGGGTCTTTTCACGAAAAATATGGTTTATCCCTGCCTCATATGAAAAAAATGCCATTATCAGAGATATCGCTCACGCGTATGGGTGTATCAAGTCAGGGTTTTACAAATCGGCGTTGATACTTGCTGGTAGTGTCATAGAGGAAATGCTACGCCAATTTCTGAAATATAAAAAGATTAATGTTAGGGATAATAAATTTGCAGCTTACACAATCGCTTGTGAAGAACACCGGTTGCTAAAAAGGTCAGTTTCTCAACTTGCCGATGTTATAAGAAATTTTAGGAATCTTGTCCATTTAGAGAAAGAGCCTTCGAAAAAATATGCAATTTCTAAATCGACAGCGTTTGGAGCATTTCACTCAATATTTACCGTCGCTAATGATTTTGCTGAATAAAATAGGGGAATCCTGGGTTCGGTGGTAGATAGATAAAATAAACGGGCCAGCGGCCTCTTGTAGATTATAAAAACGCGGGTTATTCCGGCGGACCGGAACCTGTCCTCATATAACACGGCGGCGCTGACTCAGGTAGGACGCCAAGAGCAAACTGCCAGGGTGGAACTTACTGAGCTTTGCCAAACCGCAGTTCAAGAATATCTACCCCTGGTTCACCGAGTACGAGCCGCGCCCCGGGGTAAAGCGCCTCGCTGTCGCGGCCCATCCAAACACCGCCAATACTATTTCCGGAGTTGTGCTGTCCGCGCGTAAGGGGGACATGCCGAAGTTGGGCAAGGTCTTTGGCAGGAGTTTGGCCGCCAAGAGCGTCAGCCTGGGCGGCATACAGTTGATCGTGGAGCCCGCCAATACTACCAGGATCTCCGCTTTGGTCATAAAGTGCAAAGACCTTAAGCGGTTCAAGCGGTCATCGAGGATCAAATCCTCTGTCCTTTGGCAGGGGAAGGAAGCCGCGGTCATCCGCAACCCGGACCGAAGGATGTGGGATATTGTGGTTGTCGAGCAATGAGCCAAAACCGTATGGAACAGGTTTTTATTTACCATGCCAGGAAACCGGGATTCTCCGGAGGGACCCTTTATCCGCTGAACGCGCTGCGGGAGCACATGCCGGAGGTATATGCCCGCGAGGCTAAGAAGTATGAGGGCAGGGAATGGTTGATGAGCGCAACTATCCCCGGCCTTGAGGCGCTGTGGAACGACGTGGTACATCTCTCACTGATGCATCCTTCGCTTATCTACAAGGAGCTCTCCCGGCAGGGGTTTGCCCACCATAAGATCGCCCGCGAGTGGTTCGAGGTGCCGGTAACCGCGCTGGACGGCCACCCGGCGGTGATATACAAGAATACCCGCAAGGACCGTAGCCGGCGCGACTTCCCGCCGCATGAATTTGAGCCGGTAGATCCGCGGCGCATCCGGGAACTATCCGGGATGCCGGAGCGGAACAGGGCCTATTATGCCGAGTGCCTGGCTAATAAGTCATACCCCTTGTTGTGGGCCTTTGCGCCGCATGTGCTGGTTAAATCCCGGCTGGACATCTCCGGCTTCCGCGTTATAAACTGGCAGGGAGATATCTAACGGACGCTAAAGCCTCGAGATAGGGGACGCTGCTTCCTATCTTCCTAACTTAAACCGCCGGGAGAGCCCGGCGGTTTTGTTTTGGGCGGGGGCGTCAGTTGGTGGGGCGGAGCTGGATGATCAGGGCGGTGTGGAGGACGGCGGCTATTTTGGAGAGGGTGCGGACGGTGAGGTTCTGGTTGCCGGCCTCTATGCGGGAGATCACTGACTGGGTGGTGCCTACGGCTTTGGCCAGCTGCCCCTGGGTCATGCGGGCTTTCTTCCTGGCTTTGGCTATCTGTAAGGCCAGGCGTACCTCGATATCGGCTTTTGCATTTCAGAATTATTTATAATAAACGGTACCGCTCGGGAATTGTGGCAATGGGGGCATTTTAGTCATGATTAGACCAACGCTCGTCGCGCTTCTCCTTCTTTCACTCGCCGGACAATGCCTGGCCGACAACGGACCGATGATGCGCATCCTGGCCGTGGATGTCCTCAGCAGCTTGATGCCGAAGGCGTTGCCTACACGCCCGATGGAAAAGGGCCAAAGCGTCTTTTCCGTCGCCCCGGCCACTTTCAAACAGGACTACGACAAAACATACACTTCCGTTTCTGGAGGAGAGCCGCAGACTTTCGGGGTTTATCAAAAGGCCAAAGGCTGGGCCGGCGCGCTCAGTTACTCCCGCGCCTATTCCAATAAATTCGGATTGGCTGTAGTAGCGGGCGCGATGAGCGCGGAGGGGACCATGAGGCAGCGGCCTTTCGGTCCCGGCGGCACCGGAGCCCGGATGCCGCTCTCCTCCCAGTTCTACTCCGGGAACGGAGACGATTCCGCCAAAGTAGTCTCCCTCAACGCGATCTACGATCCTTACGGCAATAAGCCCGACTTCCGGCTGCCTATCGTTTTCGGCCTCGCCGCTATGCAGATGTCAGGAAGCTACGAAATACCGTTCGTCTCGGACGTCAACAGCGGAAGCTGGGCTGTAGGCACGCAGGGCGTAATGACGAATAAATACTCCGGCGTATCCCCCGGGTACTTCATTGCTATCGCCCCGCAGTTCACTACCTGGCTTTTCCGCTGGAGCCCTTTCGCTTTCGCCGCCGCCCCGCTTAAGAAACTGGAGTTCGGAACAGACACGCTTAACAGGAGCACGGGCGTTACCACCTCCGAAACCGATACCAGCGATGCTGGCACTATTGCAAACTACGGCATAGAGCTTACCTTCACGCCTATCAGCCTCAGCTTCTCCTATATACCGGCCCCGAAAGTGGACTCTAGTCAGAAAATAAAGCAGGACGTGTATTCTCTGCGCTGGTCACACAAGTGGTAACTTCCCTGTCGCTCATGGGGAGAGGGGACGCTGCTTCCTAACTTCCTAATCTGTTTGCGAAGCCGCCGGGCAAGCCCGGCGGCTTTGTTTTTTGCGGCAGGCGGATCATTTCCAATACGACAGCCCCTTGACGGGTTGGTCTGCTATGCTATTCGTGGGCAAGGGGGCGATATGAAAGAGATCCTTCCATTGGAAATGATCGAGCGGAAGATACTGATGATACGCGGGCACCG
>Ga0209212_1005729_pt1 | contig 14650 bp, 17 predicted proteins | sample RifGroC2_FD_183996 | JGI IMG/M metagenome (GOLD analysis project Ga0209212, IMG submission 183996) | Groundwater microbial communities from Rifle, Colorado, USA - Groundwater C2 (SPAdes) (version 2) | ecosystem: Environmental > Aquatic > Deep subsurface > Groundwater | place: Rifle, Colorado... | reverse complement strand
CGATGCGAGCAAGATCCTGAACATCGACTGGTTGAATTTTGTATTTTCCGTCTCCAAAGAGGGGAAAGAAGGGGAAGTGGCGGATGAGCCAGGCAATATTGTTGACCAGGATATCCTCTTTGCCAAAGACAAGCGTCGGACGAACGATGCTGTAATCCAAACCACATTTGGCCAGGAGTGCTTCTTGTTCTCCCTTCCCTCTGTAGTAAGGAAGGGGTGAATCGACGGATGCGGTCGTGACACTGATGTGCACGATTCTCCGAATGCCGGCTGCAGAAGCGCAAGAGAATAGCACTTCAGTGTTACGTACTGCAGATTCAAACGTGAGGTGGTCAAGTGGAAAGCGAATCCAGTACGTATTATAAAGTGTGTCAGCTCCCCGAAGATGGCCAATTAACATCTCGGGATTTTCAAAATCGTACTTGCACGACTTCACCAAGTGGCCAAACGGGTTCGGCTTGTCGGGGTGAGTCGTGATAGTTCTCACCTCTTCCCCTCGATCAAGAAGGTATTGCGTGATGTATCTCCCAATGTATCCAAAAGCTCCGGTAACGATCTTCATACAGTGAGAAACTCCGTGGCGCCTAATGGTTGAGATCAGTGGAGGAGCGATGATAGTCCAGAAACATTGCCAACCGCAACAACCGCGGGTGAAGCGGGCCAGTTGCTTCGCGGCGTTAGCCGCGTCCGCCGGAACGAAAGGCTAGGCGGGGCTGAGCGATGCCGTGCGTGATCTCTCTCGGAATCTGAGCAAAATCACGAAGCCGATGAGCAGGCCTAACTGGATTGGGTTTTCGTCCCCTTGATAAAGGAACATAATCACGGTGCCCGACGATTGATGGGCGAGCATTGCCGTGAAGAGATTCTTGTCGGAAAGGTTGAATAGCGAGTCAATCATGAACGAGAGCGCCACCATTGAGACAAATGAGTAGACCGTAGGCTGTAGACCGAAGGTCAGGTTCATTGGTTGATGCCACGCCCACCACAAAATGCCTACGACAAGGCTGCCAACTTCTCTTCCATATTTCCTCTGCAAATCTGCAAGGGCAAAGCCCCGCCAACCCGGCTCCTCGAACAACGGGCTCGTAATAAGGGACGCTGTGAAATGCACGACCATCACAGGTATCACCAAGATACCAAGTGTGTCGGGCCCTGACTTGATGAGACGGAATCCTTCTTCGCGTCCCATGACGAAGTACACGATATCGCCCAAGACCGTGATGACCGGCAGCGCGAGAATAGGGAGAACGAACCACGCTTTCTTCGCCCCTCGAATCTTGATTTGAGAAAACACCTGTTTGAGGGTAATGCTCTTCTGCGACAATCTTTCAAGAATAGCTAACGAAATCAACGGCCCAAGTCCGCCGATCGTCGAAAAGACATACACGATCATATTGGGCTGGCCGCCAAGGTAAACACGTGACATGAGAAACCAGGAGAGCCACGAAATCGTAAACGCGAAAGAATAGAAAAGAACGGTTCTGTACTTGAGGATCCTCTGACTCATATGCTCGCCTTGCAAGGAATTGCGGGAAGGGTGATGCGCCGCCTAACAGATAGCAGCAAATCTGGACTGAAGTCTCAGTCTTTGTTCTCGTCGCACTTCTCAAGAAGGAACTTGGCTCAAGCCTTTCCCTCTACACAGTTTTACAATTCTTCAGCGTCACATTGTTCAAAACAGACCGATTACCCAACTACTTGCAGAAACAAGCACCGATGAAGTGCTCCCTGAGCCAGCTCACCAACAGCCGTTATTCAACTTTTATTGAGACAGTATTGAATTTCGACCCGGAAGAAACGGCATTCCCGCCTGCCACAAGGCATTCAAGATAAGCAGAGCAAGTTGCCCTAGATTCTGGACAGCCCCGTTTCTACGTCGAACTAGATCTTCTCAGCGACTTTCTTCTTTAGTACAAAGATCATCCATGGGGCGATCTTCGTTTCCATGATCCAATTGAAAGGCTCATCGCTACGACCCAGCGGTTTGTAAGTTGCTTCGTCTTCCAGACCTGCCATATCAAATAGTGTATAATAGTCCTCTTCTGTCCAGAATATATCTTCTATCGGCCTTCTGTCCTCCACATCATTCATAATATCGCGTACAGTATCCCCCGTCTTCGCACTCGAGTTTTCAGGAAAATCTTTTGTCGTAAAAGATGCCCACTCGTTGGTGTACAAATCAGGTGTGGAATCCAGACAAATCATTCTCCCTGTTGGTTTCAACAAGTCACTCAGTGTGGAAAGAATCCGTGTACGATTCTCCCATCCTGGTATATTGTCGAATGTAAAAATCGACTGCACAAGATCGAAGTTTCCCACACCGAGATGACTGTAGCTCGCGTTCTTCACCAACCGATAAGCGCCTTGTACATCCAGTTCTCTTGCCCTGTTAAGCATGTCCTCAGAAACATCGATTCCGATCACCTGAAAACCTAATCCTTTCAAGAACCGGGTAGAGCGTCCTGCTCCACAGCCAAAATCAACGGCTTTGCTCCCCTTCACATGTCTTGAGATGATATCTGGAAGATCCCGATAAGCTAAATAATACGTGTTGGGGAATTCAAGCTTGGAATAGGATTCCGCTCTGACCTTATCACCCCACGAATTTTCAAAATGAGAGTGGTCAGGCATTCTTTTCTTTCAATCTCAAGGTCATTCTGAGCGCACTATTGGTTAACAATGCTGCCGGATAGAATATCGGCAAATACAATGTCAGTGAAAACAAGACCATGAAAAGAGGGATAGTATAGAAAGCTTCCAGGTCTACGCCACCATTTCCCGTAATCCATTGAGTTATCAGCCAAGAAGACGGGAGGAGTAGCCCAAAGAGAGAAGTCCCAAGGAAAAGACTTAAGAGGGGCAGCACATACCATCGCCAACCGGCATAGCAGGCGATAGATTTCTTGAGGAGAAAGCCAACGCAAAGTGACGTAGTGAGGGCGCACAAGAGATGCTGAATCCACATCTCGCCGAAGACGGGAAGTGACGATCCGGCAAAGCCTGCGATCAGGAACCACACCACACCGCAGACAAGAAGAGTAGCTGTATATGCCATGATCGCTCCTTAAGGGCAAACGTCGGTGATGAGCCGCGAGCGTCGCGAGTCGGCTCGATCTCAGTGTGAGGCGGCATCAGAAACATGTGGGGTTCATACGCTCGGCCACCATCGCCTGACCTGGCGGCAGTATGCTTCGTACTCCTGCCCGAATGTTCGCCGGAGAGTGGGCTCTTCGTACCACACCACGAAAGCGTGAGTTGCAAGGAAGAAGAGAATAGTATAGCCCAGAAGAGGCAACGACTCGTAGAAGAGCGCGGCGCCGGCGAGAGCGAGCCCTGCCCCAATGTACATGGGATTCCGCACGAAACCGTACGGACCCTGAATCACCAGTCGGCGAGGCGGATCAAAGGGTGCCGGAGTGCCTCTTCCGATAGATGCGAAGGTGAATATACACCACAAGGCAACTGCTGCACCAGCGACCCCGATAGCTATCCCGGCAACCTGTTGCAGTTCAATCGCCGCAGGGCGGACAATGCCCGACCAAGACAAAAGGCGGTCCGGTACGTAGATGAGCACGAGGCCGATGAAGAGCGTAGCGTAAGTGACCGCACGGACAAGCACAAACATGTTTACCTCTAAGGTGAGAAGAGTTCTCGCTCTGGCAGGTAGCGCCGCCCAACGAGCAGGATCTCCACCCACGATAAAAACTCCTTCCGGCGGACACAAGCAAACTGCCTGCAAACGTGCCCGCCGTCTTTCGCGTTGTCTGCCTCCGCCGCATTTTGATGGATCGCCGAGAGCGACCGTTTAGGAGGTTGCTCTAAGCAGCCTTAGGCGATGATCCGTAGTTGTTTTCGCCAGGATTTCCGTCAGTGCACAGCAGCACCAACAGCCAGATAGCTCCAATAAATGGAATCAGGGCAATAAAATACCACCATCCACTCTTTCCAACATCGTGTAGTCTTCTAACGGTAACGGCAATGCCTGGAATAATCACTGCCAGCAGATATAACCCATAGACCAGCAGGTATGTGCCAAGAACAAAATCGATAATGAGTGCAACGGTGGCAAAGAGAATATTAAACAGAACGAACATCCAGTATTCCTTCCGTCTTGCTCGTCCCTTGAAGTTTGCGTAATTGTCTTTTACAACTCTTAAATACCATTCCATAGTGGTACCCTCCTTTTGTGTTGTTTGTTCTTAAGTGGTTAGACAATTGAAGGAAAATACAACTGCCTCACCTCGCGAATCAGGCGCGGCTATTTGCCGTCGGCTGCATCCGGTTTGTTGTGCTTTCATTTCCTGTTCTGCTTGTTTGTCCGCATATCCTTTGAAGTTGCCAGAGCGATTACGCGTCCCTGGTTACCCACCGCGCAATAAAAATGGTATACGATGCCGTTGTGATTGATCAGCCACGGCTTGTGGGCATAATCGCTGTCCCACGGTTCAGAAGGTTCGATCAGGTGCGGCCCGGCCCATTTCGTCCAGTGGACTAAATCGTAGGAACAAGCAAACGTGTCGAAGGCCTTTGGCTTCCAGAAGGCGCCGAAATAGAACATGACCCAGACATCATCGATCTTGACGATCTGGGGATCACCACTGATGCCGCGGGAATTTTCCTCGCCGTTGGCGACAACGGGTTTTGTGCCGTAGCGGCTCCAGCGGACCATATCTTTGGATACCGCCATCCCGATCCTTTCATAGCCGTTCTTGATCTTGCCGTTGTAGAACATGACGAAGGGGAAACCCAGCGATTCGGACTTGTCCCAAATGATGTTGCTCTTATACAGAGTCATTCTCTCGAAGTCGCGCACATCCGGTTGTTCAGTTGAAAGAACGGGATTCTCGGGGATGCGTGTCCACTCGAGCGGTTCGGTGAGTTTCTTTGTCCAGGCGATGCCGATGGCGAGGGGATCAGTCTCATAACCCTGCGCTGCGCCACCGATGTAGGAGAGCCAATACTTGTTGTTGAATTTCTGCACTCTATTTGATCCACCCCAAGCATGGTCCATCAAGGCCACTCCTCCATCGGCCTGCCATTTGTCCCAGCCATCCGCGGGGAATGACAGGATCTTGCCCAGCGGCTTCCAGGAAAGGAGATCGTCGCTTTCGGCAAGATGGGTTTCATATCCGACCTTGTTCATACAAATGTACATCATGAACCACTTCTCACCGTGCCGGAAGACATTGGGGCAATCGACCATCAGGCCGCCTTCACCTTTGAGCACGACACCGTACTTGTGTGGCGTCTTCACTTTGCTGTAGATATCGTCCATCACTTCATTGGACACTTCCAGGCCTTCCTTTTTAGCAGGAATAATCTTTCGAATGTCGGCTTCCACCGCAATCGAAGAGAAACCGGCAATCAACAGCATCGATCTGAGTGACGTGCTTGTCTTCATATCCAGATTATTTTTTTCTCATCGCCTAACGGATGGCGGCTTTTCACAAATCGACAGACCTCGTTCTAGCGAGAACAATGGCAACGGTAGCTTTCAAAATCGATGCACGCCACGCGTAACGTACCCATTCACCCGCCATGCTTCATGTTTTGGCGGGCGCTCATTCCGTCGGCTTGTTGAGCGTGTTTGCGATATCCGCCGTCTTCTTGGTGGGAGCCGCTTGTTGGCCCGCCGGCCCGTAAACCTTCGGTATCCATCTCTCCACTTCACGCCGGTACGCATCATAACGACCTCCAAACTGGCGAGCTAATCGCGGTTCCTCATAAAGGACGACAAACAGGTGAAACGCGAGCCATCCCAGCAGTGCATACGCGGCGAGTGCCCATGAGCCGAACCACGCCGCCAAAGCCAGGAAGACCGCCACTTCGCCCACGTTCATCGGATTCCGCAACCACCGATAGGGTCCCACCAACACGAGTTGGCGCGGCGGTAAAAGAGGCGATGGTGTGCCCTCGCCAATTCGCTGAAAGAGCGCGATGCACCCTAGTTGGAGCGTTATCCCAGCTAGCGCAAGTGCAACAGCCGCAATCCGGAGAGAGGCGAAACTCTCTCGGCCAAATCCAAGGGAATCCTGAACGTAGAGCACCACCCATGGCAGCCCAGCTACTGTGACGCCATAGTACAGAAGATTCAGCGCGATGTTTCTAGCCGTCAAGGCCATCTTCCGTCGGGATAACGGACTGGAGTTCCGCCTTCGCAAACGATACTACGGCGGACTCGTAACCTGCGCGCAAGCCACCTGGCGCCAAAAACTGTCGAGCGAGAAAGGCAATAATGCCTGCTCGTCCAGTCAGGCGAGCTCGTTTCCAATATGACAAGTGTTCCGTTCCTGGCGTCGCATCCCCTGAAACAGAAAACGCAGGCAATCAAGCCATGTCATCCGTGCAGAATGCGCACGGGCACTGTCGAGCTCTTTCCCTTCAGTTCCAATTCGCGGCGTGGGGAACCGTCGTCCATGAGACCGGCCGCAATGCATGCGATTTCACTCGCTACGATGGTATCTGCCGTTGCCACAGAAGCCAAGCGCGCGGCCACATTAACATCATCGCCCACCGCGGTCACATCTGAAACGTGATTGTCACCGACCGTACCCACATAGGCCGTACCGGCGTGTACGCCAATGCCGATCGGTAATGCCCCGCCCCTGGTGGCGCGCAGGAGATCGCGTGCCGCATCAAGGGCGACGCGTGCATGGTGTTTACCCGGTATCGTATTCGGGAAGAAGAATGCGATGATCTCATCACCAACGAATTTGTCTATCCACGCGAAATGCTCTATCAGCACGTCCGTCGCCGTTGTGAAGAAACTGTTCAGGAGCTTGTTGAATTCTGTGGGCGTCATTCCTTCGGCGATCGTTGTGGAGCCCCGGACGTCGGCGAATAACAGAGCTAATTCGACCTCGGCGCCGCCAGGATGCTTTTCGGCATACGCCTGACAAACGTTGCACAAGGTTGGATTCTTACTCCACCGTTGACGCCCGAAAAAACCAAATAGTCGACCACCCACTCCTTCAAAAGGGACGAAGCAGATCTTGCAGCGAGGATTCGAAGGCAGCATGCGATGAAATCGCGCCTCCAGTCGGGCCACCGGGTGCTCGCCCCGGAGCATGCGAGCCCATTGTTCTTGACTCTCAGTCATAGAGCCTCGTTCTTATTTGGCGTGAAGTCGTCAGAGAAGGGCGTTGCGAGTGATCGCTTAGGCCTCAGCGCAATGAAGGTTAGTGCTTGATGTTGGCTACGTATGCCCTGACGACCTTGAAGACGTAGTCCTGACAAGCTTCACCCGTCTTGGGATCGTAAGCCCCGCCGGAAGTGATGTTAGCAGACACCACGCGAATCCCGAGGAACGATACGTTGAAGAGACCGGCAATTTGCGCAGCAGCAGCAGTTTCCATTTCCTCCACCGAAGTGCCATACGAAGCACGGAGCCGTGCTATCCGATCGATCTCTTCATTCCAGACATCGCTTGTTCCGATCACTCCTTCAACAACACGCCCCCTGGCGTACTGATGCTTCACACGTCGGGCTGCCGCCAGAAGCGAAGTGTCACCTTCGAAGCGCGCGATCCTGTGCTCATGCAAATCGTCATCGGGGCCACCATCCGACTCCATCAAATCGAGCGGAACCCAGTCCAACGTAGTACTCCCCATTCCAGCGGCTCGGTGGGGAGTCTTAAACACCCCGAGATTCACAGCACTGGTTCCGAGCACGATATCATAAACGCGAAGCGCCGGATCGTGACCGCCGGCCGTTCCCTGATTGACGATCGCTATTGGACGATACCGCTCAATGGCGAGAGCCGTTGCGGCCGCGGCATGGGATGCCCCCATCCGGGTCCTCGACACAATGACGGGGTAACTGTCGACCGTGCCGCGCCAGAAGGTCCACACGCCAACCCTCTCGATCTTTGCGTCCTTCAGGTTGCCGACCAGGCGGGTGGTTTCCAACTGCAAAGCACCTTGAATCAACACGGGGCGTGGCGTCACCGGCGAGTCTTGTGGGAGCGCCGGGGTCGCTAAGGCGAAAGTGGCGACCAGGAATACGAACGCAAAGCGCCTCATGGACGTTCCTCCAGAAGGGATTGTGACTATGTGGGCGGCATACTGGAGCTGAGTTGCGTTGGAAGGTTCCAGCGCGACGCAGTTGTTTGTTAGTTTGCTGATAGCAATCGCTGACGCATGTTGGTGGTTTCTTCTTCAACTTTCAATTTCCAGAGATTGTCGATGATCGCCACGTCAACTTGTTGAGCGTTGCTTGGAAATCCGCCATCTTACTGGCGGGAGCGACCAGTTAGGCGACGCACTTATTGGCTGAAAAAAAGCGTGACTTTTAGTCGAAGGATCATATATTTGGGCCATCATCCCTTTGGAACTGTCAAAGGTTTCATTGGCCCCCGGCTTCCGCCAACACGGAGTCGGGGTTTTTTATTCGTCATCGTTTTTGTTGAGGCCCTCATGAAAAGAGTGATTGCTTTCGTTGACGGATTCAACCTTTACCATTCCCTTGCCGACAATCCTGTCCATGAAAAGTACAAGTGGCTTGCTATCAGGAAACTGCTGGGGATGTACGTGCCAGCTAAAGAACTCAAAGAAACATACTATTTCACATCATTGACCACTTGGAACCTAGAGAAAGTTGCAAGACACAAGATTCTCATTCGAGCATTTGAACAAGTTGGAGCAAAAATTGTTTATGGTGAATTCAGAAAACGGGATCGCTACTGTCCGAACTGCAAATCGTACTATGTCGCCCGTGAAGAAAAGCAAACCGATGTAAACATAGCAATTCACCTTTTTCGTTTGGCTATTAAAGATAGATATGACACCGCAGTCATTTTGTCTGGTGACAGCGATCTCATTCCCTCAATAAAAGCCGTAAAAGCAACGTTTCCCTCAAAGCAAGTTGGTATCCTAATACCCATGGGCCGCAGAGCTGAAGAACTCAAAGCAAACCGTGATTTCGATATCAGGATTCGCGAAAAGAACCTCGCGAAATGCCAATTCGAAGATCCGCTTCCGATGCCAGACGGGTCTAAACTATCAAAACCTTCCGCATGGGCCTAGCCAACTTGGTGCGCCGCCTAACGGATGGCGGCTAATCCTGATTCGACAGATCCCGCCGTAGCGGGAGCAGCGGCAACGATAACTTTCAAAACCGAGGCAAGCCATGTGTAACGTACCCATTAAGTTAGCTGGTTAGGCTGGCAAATATATATGCCATTTCAGAAAACCACAGCACACTGAGTTCTTTGTACTTTTACAAACAAGTGAACGTCTGTTTATCGCCATCAATGACCATATTGATAGGTGCCATCTGCCTTAACTGTGATCTTTGGTAAGCTCTTGTATTTTTCAAAATGGTCATATCCGACTTTTAGATTTATCCAAAAATCGGTTAACGATTTATTCTTGCGGTAGTCTTGTAATACCTGCATGCCATCTTTAAGCTTAGTCGGGAATATGTGTACCGGAATTCTTTTCTGTCCCGACGCTCTAGCCTCCACCGCCAATACGTACAGCTCTTTGATCCCATCGTCAGTGATTGGTATGCAACCAATGGTAACACAATTTCCGTGAATGCAAATATTACCTCCCAGGTTCCTTCTCACTCCCAGAATCCTGTCAGATTCGTTAGGATAGTTTATCTTCAGAGAGAGATGAAAATTACTCATTGGATTGAAATCGTCGACCCAGTAGAAGCCTTCAGGAACTTGATTATCCCCCTGCTTTCTTTTGGGACCCATCTCACCGGAAGAAGCGCATATTTTGTACTCTTTGAACATCTGAAGAGAATCTGAATTCTGACAGCGTACCCAGAGTTCGAGGGTTTGTTCTGTTTTGAAAATCCGAATGTAAATTTCGTTCGGTGGATACGAAAGATTAGCCTGTTTGAACGATTGCTTCAACATTGCTTCCTTCTCTTGATAAGCTTTCTTTACCCGTAAGTACTTTCTCTGATCGAATCTGAAATCTTGGGCCCGGATTTCCTGAGCAAACACACACGCAAGACAAAGCAATATTCGTATCATAAAATGTGTTTCAAGGGTGTATAATACCTCGAAGGTTTTATTTATCGATAGCTTGATTTGCCAACCTGACGCTGCGCGCAACCTGAGGGCCGGAACAGACCGAGAGGTTCACGCTCTTGTTAGGGGGCAGGCCTACGTTCCTGCCTCCGAAGTTGTTCGATCGCACGACGGTACCGCTCGATTCGTGTGTGGTCCTTCTCCGTGGGCGATGCGATCCGCCCTAGGTCGCAGTTGTCTTCGAGGTCGGCGAGCTTCACGCGGCAACCAATAGGATCAAGACCAGCCCGAAGCACGAAGTCCTCGTACGTCTCGCCGTCGCGGCGAGTCACGGAATCGATGGCCCGCACGACCTGTTCCGAAAACCCTTCGGCCCTCAAGAGCTCGAGGCTCCAATGGGAATCTTCCACTACGTCGTGTAGGACGGCTACGATGCGCTCGTCGTTCGTCGTCATGCGAAGCATCAAGCGTAGTGGGTGGAGGATATATGGCGCGCCAGCCTTGTCGACTTGGCCGGCATGGGCTTCTGCGGCTATCTTGATTGCGCGTTCGATTGTACTCATCGCGTTACTCCTGCCCCCCAACGGATGGCAGCTAAGTTCATTCCGTCGTTACACAATGGAACGAGATCTCGATTCCGCTACTGCGGAATCGGACTGCCGCAGTGATAAGATTCAAATCGCACTGAACGAACCGGGTTCATTCTGGTAATTTCTAGTCTTGCACTGCGCCTCTATCACCATGCGTAACGTACCCATTCACCCGCCATCTTCCAAGCGGGAGCAAACAGTTAGCCGACACCAATCTTGCCAGACGTGGATTCATGCTTTTCCACCAGGAAGCGTTTTAACCAAAATGTTGCAAGACAAGAAATTCCAAGCGTTGCCGGCATGATGATAAGCATCCATCCAAGAAATGCGACCGGCGAAAGGACGAAGCGCGCGCCCGTTTCCAGATTTCTCACCGGCACTGAAATGCTTCAAGGGTAGTGCCGAGATTGCGAACATGGCCGAGTGCCCGAACCTCAGCACCTCCAACTTGCGGTTGGGCAGCGCCATACGTGGTCACCTCCAACTTGGTCCGACTTACGATTGCGGTTTACTCTTGGCGATGCGTGCACCACTTATTGGACCGCCCAGCAACGCACTGATGAGACACAGGTGGAAGACACCCGCCGCCAGGGGAACCAGGCCGACCACGATGAGGATGATGCCTGCTGCCCCCGCGCCTTGAGCGTAGCCCCAGCCGATGAGCGCAAGGCCGGCGATAATACGTGCGATGCGGCCGGCCGGGCTGTTCACAAATTGGGCGAAGCCGGATTGACAAAAGGATTCAGCCAATCTCATTGCAACCTCCTTGGGCGTTCGTAGGCCCGTGTGTGAGTAGAACATGCGAGGAATCGCGGAACGCGCTGCGTAACGGTTGGCAACCAACCCACGGAGCGCGTTTTGGACTGCGGTGAAGGTTAAATTCGCGATCTTGTTTGTTGAATTCACTTTTCTCTCCTGACCATTTCTGCTTCGGCGATTACTCAACGCGGGGCGCCCCAAGTTGAGCAACCGCTTAGCGCGCAAACATATTCTGAATAGCGTCCCGAGTTCTTGCATAGAATCCTGAATTGATACGCCAAGCAGCAAAAAAAAGGAGAGTGAGAAGACCAGAGCAAAGACATATTGGCCATCTGAGATGTTTGTATTGTCCTTTTCCAAGCCACAGGAAAAGGAGTACACTCAGAGAGAATATTCAACACGTCAAATTTCGGAACATTACTAGATTACTGAATGACGTTGCGTAAGAATCGCGAAGCTGCTCAGGTAGTTACAGGAAGATCTGAATCTGCTGATCAGCTTTGTATTCATAAGCTCGATAGACCATCTCACTCCCCTTTTGCATCAGCAAATGCATTGCCTGCCCTACGACGTAAGAGGTGAAGACTATCAGGATAGCAATGAAGGGAAGATGGTCGCGAACTCGACTATCGATATTCAAGTTGTACTTACGAATTGACAACAGAAGAAGGAGAAACAACGAAACGGTGTAGACAAAGCCTACTATTGTGATCTCGAGCCATGGCGTTAAAGACATAGCTGGGTTTCCTCGACTTGTTGAGCCGTGGTTTGCACCTTAACATTGATAGGAATGATCTACCTGTTATGTGAAACATTAGGTCGCGATTCGGATAACTTGCCGTTGCCGCGATGCATCCTACTGCAATAATCCCTCCAAGGTCAACCATGTGTGTCTCTTCTGACACGGCTAAGCACGTTCTTGACCTCTTCTCGCATCAGAGCAAGAGATATGTGGTGAGAAGTGCTGGCGCGAACCGCTTTGCCCAACGCTGCGATTTCTCGAGCGGGCATGCATCGTCTCTCGTACGCCGTTGAGTAATTCAGTCCGCTCCTCTGAAACGTCCAAACGGTCCGATCGTACAACCTGTGCAACCGTATCGTATGTCACGGGATTCCTCTTTTGCATCAGCACGTCCATTCAACAGCGGCCAATATAGAGAATTGGCCAGCCAGCCGCAACTCCCGCATTCCGAAGCAATCTAAAGCCTCAAGATTAAGGCCGGTATCTGCAAGAGAATGGTAAGGTCAAAGACTCGAATGGAAACCGAACGTAGCACCAAGCCTCGATCTCTGCAAACCGGACCAACTTCAATGACATCTGACCAGATAGCTCTGGATCGTACGTTCCCTCACTGACCGTGGAAGGCACAAGAGTCTCGCCTCGCGTTGCTTCTCTATAGTCGTTGTTCTATATTTGACCTGCGAAAAGAAGATCGTTTTTCCTGCCACTCTCAACCACAATCACGATGAGCGTTACCATTCGCCAAGCTACCATGAAGGACACCGATGTCATCGTGCGCTTCAATGTTCTGATGGCTAAGGAAACGGAGAGCATTCCCCTCGACGGCAACCGACTGCGAAAAGGCGTTGAGGCAATCTTGAGTGATCCCCTGAAGGGAATCTACTTCGTAGCGGAGCAGAACGGCGCCGTCGTCGGCCAACTGATGATCACCTACGAATGGAGCGACTGGCGCAACGGCAACTTTTGGTGGATTCAGAGCGTGTACGTCGACGCAACAGCCCGCGGGAGCGGTGTATTCACGGCGCTCTTCAAACACGTCCACCGGCTTGCTTCTTCCCGGAACGATGTCTGTGGCTTACGGCTCTACGTAGAGGCGAACAACTCGAAAGCAAGACAAACTTATGAGCGGCTCGGGATGAAGAAGTCGCACTACGAGATGTACGAGACGGATTTTGTGTTGTAGCTGCGGACTCGTCTTCGCTTGAGACCTGACTACTCATGCTACGCAAAATGCTAATTGTGGTGCCATTGAGTAAAGGACACACCCATCTACTCCTCGACAGCCGTCTGTTCGACCGAGTCGAACAAACGGCAGCCGGAGTCTGACGAGGGGTGGGGATGTGTGCTTTTCGCCAAGGGAAGTATCTTCTCGATGGCTTGCGCCCGGTAAGAATCCCGAAATCTCGCGTTGAATCCGCAAGAAGATTTCGGGATTCTCAGATTGGACGCATTGGATTCGCAGGAAGATATCGGGATTCTCAAGCTGCTTGGCTTTGCAGGAAGATCGGCTGCAAAAAACCGAGTGTCTACACTCCCCTCTGTGTGAAAGCCTTGTGTGATGGGGAGAGGTCGTCTGACTCCGGCTAAGTCTGACGGACTCAGACGAGGGTGGGGCTGTGTGCTCTTCTCCGCGCGCGAACAGATTTGTTCTTCAATAGCTGGTGTATGTAGCATCAAGTGATTACTGGAAAGCCGATTTGTTCTTACAATGTTTGGAGGAAGGCGAAGCTCCCCTAAGGGGCAACGTATCACGCAACCACATCGAAGGGCAGTTCAAACGATGAGCTCCTGCTGCAATTCTCCACAGTCGTACAGTGGCACAAACATCTTCTTTTCGAAGTGGTCACAATCGTACGCCAAGAAATTCCGCAAAGGAAAACTGGAGAAGGTGCAGCGGTATCTTGTCCATGGCATTATGCGTGATCCCATCTCCGGCAGACGCATTCTGGATATCGGTTGCGGTGTGGGCTCGCTTCATCTCACACTCCTGAAGGAAGGTGCCGGCAAATCGGTTGGTATCGAAATGGCTGAGGGCATGCTGGACGAGGCAAAACAATTCGCTGCCAATCTTGGTCACAGTGATCGAGCGGAGTACCACCTCGGCGATTTTGTTCAGCTTGCGGATACCCTTTCTGAGGCCGATATCACAATCCTCGACAAGGTTGTGTGCTGCTATGAAGACCTCGATGTTCTTATTGATAAGTCGACGAGGAAGACAAGGAAGATCTACGCTCTCTCTCATCCTAAAGAAAATCTGATGATGGAAGTGGCATTCAAGACGCAAATTCTTCTTGCGAAGATCTTCAAATGGAGCTTCCGCCCGTACTGGCATGATTGGCCGAGAATGAAGTCGATGATCCTCGCACGGGGATTCGACCTCGTGTATAAAGACTCTACCGTTGCGTGGCAAGTGCTGGTGTTCAAGCGCCCTTAATCTCTCAGCCGTCGTAAAGATCTAGAACTCTACCGAGCACTCAGGATTCCTTTTCGTTGATCGTTCGTAACGACTCACCTTGACTTGTTGCCCACTAAACACGCGAACTACACGAACGTGAGAAGCGATCAGAGAACATC
>Ga0209212_1005727_pt1 | contig 14652 bp, 12 predicted proteins | sample RifGroC2_FD_183996 | JGI IMG/M metagenome (GOLD analysis project Ga0209212, IMG submission 183996) | Groundwater microbial communities from Rifle, Colorado, USA - Groundwater C2 (SPAdes) (version 2) | ecosystem: Environmental > Aquatic > Deep subsurface > Groundwater | place: Rifle, Colorado... | reverse complement strand
GGATGTGTTGAATGGGATTGTTTCTGCTAAGGTTGCGAGGGAAATATACAAGGTGGCTATCGACTCGAAGACGCTCACGGTGGATACAGAAAAAACACGCTTGCTGAGGAAAGGGAAAAAGGCAAGTAGAAAGCAGGTTGGAAAATGAGAGAGACGGGGAAGTAGATATAAAGTCATTTTCGCTGCATTTTTTAGGCGCGCACGCCTACTTGACATGAACGGCGGCGAAGCTGTTGACGAGACCGCGCTGACCCATGCGGCACACTTCTAGCCTAGCGATGAAAGCTGAGCCCCTCAATGGTAACCTCCTTGCCTTGGAATCCCACCTTCGCACCGAATTGCTCTGCGAGCCGCAGGTTGCTTGCAAGGTGTTCGGTCTGGCGCGGCACGTGATAGCGAGAGGTGCCGTCAGCAAGAGTAGCGAAAAGGACTAATTGGTCCGCTGTATGCCGGTCAACGGTGGCGCCAGTGGTCAAGTCTGCCAGGAACTTCTCAGCAACAAACCGGCCAATCGTTTCTGAGCTTCTCCGCGGGGCGCCGGCACGGTCAGCCCCCAAGATACAGCCAGTGGAACTCTCCCCCCACACGGCCAGGCTCGCCCCGGCATGGAGCGCCGCCGTGTCATAGAGCCGCTCAATTTTCGCGGAGAGACCGGCATTTACCAGACATCCTTCGCAGACCTGGGCCATGCGCTCGCTGACCCGGCGCCCCCTCAGGTGACTCGAAAAGGCAATGCCGGATGCCTCGCGGAAAAAGCCCTGCTCTGTGAGTGTGAGCGCGTGTAGCGGGCGCTCAATGGGTCTAACACTCAGTTCTATGGCACCAGCCCCTTTAGGCACATAGCCGGCCCTAACCACCGCTAGTCTCAGAGACAAACCCATCCGTTGGAGCAAAGGGGCAAGCACGTGCTGCATGTGGTGGGGGGAGGGGGCAAAGTCTTGGAACACCCCGCCCGTGATACGGGCGGTTACAGAGCTATTCGCGCAGCTGGCCAGCGGCAGAATACTCAGCGCTAGCATGGTGGTGGAGCCGGCCGTTCCGATGTCCCAGGCGAAGGTTCCTCCTTTAATGCGCCCTCCAGGGATGAAAGTTAATTCATGGGACCCAACGTTTACTCCCTGGGTTTTAGCTCCACACATCTCGGCGCAGGCCATAACCGAGGCGAGGTGTTGTGGCCGAAGTCCTGGTTTTTCCCTCTTTGCCCTGGCATTGAAGAGGTGGAGTGGTTGGCCCAGCAAGGAGGCAAAGGCCACCGCATACCGGACAATGGTACCGCTGCCCGATTCTTGTGCTCCGTCTATTTCTATCATTCTTTGCCGCCCGGGCTTTCCTTGTCATTCCCAGGAGGTCGGTCCCTCGATCCATGCGGCCGACGGCTAGCTTTTCAACCCCTTTGCCAGATCGGCAAACCGATTCCACTGGGTCGCCACCCATGTTTCTGTGGTCGCATGGCCGAAAGAGCGGACCAATAGCGCCACTTTGGTCGCCGCGTCAGCATCGGGGGCCTCAAAGATATCCAGATAATCACACGGACCCAAAACCGCATAGTTGGCCAACCACTTCACGGCGGGACATTCCCGTCTGATACGATCCTCAACCTGCCGGTTGAGCTCTGTCACCGACTCAGGCCGGGTCAGCGCATCAGGAGAAAGTCTAGTCAACATGACATAAGTAGCCATAACGCACCTCCTTTTCCATTGAATATTTCTCATTTTACTTGCGCCGGTTTCCGGAGGATAACCGTACGGTCAGCACAGAGCAGGGGGAGAGGCGCACCACCCTTTCGGCGACGCTGCCCAAAAGTAGATGCGCCACTCCCGTGCGCCCGTGAGTTCCCATCACAATCAAGTCCACTTTCTCCAATTGGGTTTTCTTCAAAATCTCCCGGTAGGGCGCACCGCTGACAAGATAAGTTTTCACCTTCAAATTCTTCTCGCGCAATTGTTTGCTCAAATTGTCCAGCAGAGTTCCGGCTATCGTTTCCAAGGCCCGGCGGTGTTCTATCACTTTAAGCGTGTCCGTCACGCTATAGGAAAGAGAGTCGATCACATGCGCAAGTACAATTCCAACATTGAATTTCTTTGCGATCATGGCTGCGTAGTTCACTGCCTGTTTTGAATAAGATGAAAAGTCCACGGGAACCATAATACCTCTGATCTGCGGTCCTTTCTCTTTTCTTCTCACAGTCTCACCTCCATACTCACAAAGTTGATCTTCTCTTCTCAGTTTTACCGCGAGACTAACCGGCAATTCTATTATATGGTCTTTGGGTGAGCACAAACCGTGCCAAGGGAGAGGGAAGAGGCCTTAGCGTTAGACCTTTTGAAAGTCGGCGAAGTCGCGTATTCTTTGCTTCCCACAAATGCGGAAATAGTGACATCAAATCGCAACGGTGCGAAAAGATTCCCCGGCTATGGTATGGCCAAGGTTTGCGGCGTGGACTGATTGCCTTGCGACGATATCTGAAATATGGGATGGACTGGACTGGTATGATATGTTAGAAGCGCCTTGAATGGCCGGTTTTTTTCTGGTAAGGCTCTTTCAAATATGTAAGAAAGGAGGTCATCTCCTATGGCTATTATCACTATATCTCGAGGGGCTTTCAGCGGCGGACAGGCCCTGGCGGAACGGGTTGCGTCGGTGTTGGGCTACCGGTGCGTAAGCCGAGAGGTGCTGGTCGAAGCGAGCGCGCGTTACGGAATAACGGAGGCGAAGTTCACCGAGGTGTTGGAGACGGTCCCTCACTGGTGGGAGCGGTGGCAGGAGAGCCTCCGGCTCTATCGCATCGTTCTCCAGGCCGCTATGTGCGAGGTGGGCCAAGGGGGCAATCTGGTCTACCACGGCCACGCGGGCCAGGAGCTCTTTCCTGGGATACGTCATGTATTGAAGGTTCATCTGACGGCGCCCATGGCTTTTCGGATCGAACAGGTGCGCTCCCGAAAGGGACTCAACGAGGCGGCCGCCCTACAGTACATCGAACAGGTTGATAAGGCGCGGCATCAGCGGCTGCAGGCAATATTCGGCGCAGACTGGCGGGATCCGAACCGTTACGACATGGTGCTCAATATCGCCCAAATGAGTTTGGAGACTGCGGCTCAGTTGGTCGTGGAGGCGGCAAGGGGAGCAGACTACCAGCCCACTCCCGACTCTGAGCGGGCCTTTCAAGACCTGACAATCCATGCGCGCGTGCAGGCCGCCCTTATTATCTCTCCGAAAACGCGTAATCTGACTATTAATGTTCGCGTAGAGGGTGGGGATGTCCGTGTATCCGGAATTCTGGCCCAGTCCGAGCTGGAACAGGAAATCCTGCGCATCGTTGAGGGCGTCCCGGGAGTGAGGAAAGTGGCAACGGATTTCGAATCCCCGCCTATAGAATATATGTATCCTTGACGTTGTTGTTTGACGGGGCCTGGACAATATCGTCCTGTGCGTTAGTTCTGCCGAGGGACTTCGCTTTCATATTTTCGCATCCGCACGGTGAGCCAGTTCCACTGGTCCGGGTAGCGACGGATCAGGTTTTCCAGATAGTCCACTATGTGGTGCGTGTTTTGGGTAATGTCCTCTGATAGCCGTCCGTTTCTTGTCAGGCATATCTCGGGCTCGATGATGAGATCCATTCCTCCCTGATAATTTCTAATCAGATACAATGGCACGACTGCCGCGCCGGAGCGCAGGGCTAAACTTACGGGCCCTCTAGGGGAGGAGACGCGCTGGCCAAAGAAGAGGGTCTGGACCTTTCCTTTCTTCAGGTTATCACCCAGGATAAAAACAATCTCGTTTCTCTTTAAGGCGCTGAGTATCTGCCTTACGGCAACCCGCTTGGGGCGGGACGGAATGACCCGCTGACGGAGGCGCGGAGGAAGATAGTTGCAGATGATAGTTCCTATTCTCGGATCCGATGGGATGCGAAAGAGAGTATGAAATGGATAGCCCTCCACGCCTAAGCGAGTGCCCACCAGGACAAAATTCCCGATATGGGCGCCGAGGGCGATGACGCCGTTTCCTTTTGCCAGGGCCGCTGCGAGATTTTCTTTTCCCGTGATGCCGACGATTTCGCGCGCGTAGCCCGGGTGATGCAACTGAAGAAAGCAATCCACCAGGTTTCTGACGAAATGCTCCTGGACGCCCTTAGCCAAGCCTTTTTTCGAAGCCTCTGAGTAGACCTCGCCGAACGCGGCTCCCAGGTTTTTTACGATGCGCCCTCTGGGGACAAGGAAGGCAATAAGAAAGCTCAAGAATGGCATCGATACGCGGCGAAAGATATCGGGCGGAAGGAGCCAGAGAAGTCCTAAGAAGACAAAAAAGATCCCCTCCAAGAAACGGTAAAAGATCCATAGGTAATATTTTTTAAAAACCATGCGTCGTCGTGATCAGATGTTTTGATGCGAGTAACGCCAACGGGGCGGTTTCCTTCATAGAGCCCGAAGAACTCCATTATCTTATTGGACTGCTCTTGGTAGCGTCAAGAGTTGTGGGTAATTTGTTTTGAAGGATCTGTACTCCCGGTTTTCCTTTACCCGGGGGCGACAAAGAGTCATGGCTCTGAGACGGCAAGGGAGTTCTTTGAAAAAACGAAGGTGAGGAAGAATTCAAATAGGGCAAAACGAGCGAGACAACCCAAAGAAACGAAAGAAAAAAGAGTTTGACGTCAAACATGAGCTTGGAGTACCCTCCTCAGAATGGAGCTAGAGATAAGAGGGCAGGATTCGTCTTGGGAAGATCCTATGTGGTTTCATCTGTGCAACCCTAAGACTACCAGGCACACGATCTACGACGACCCGTAGCATGTCTCTTATCTGCTCTTGCCAATCATTCCGAAACCGAGCTTCCACATTGCTGAACAGGACAAGACCGTATGAAGCGCAACATGGTAGAAGGAGGAGATGAAACCATGAAAAACGTAATGAGGGCAGTACTCTTTGTCATCATTAGCGCTCTTACACTATTGTGGGGAACCACGGGAGGCACAGCCGCTTTCGCGGCAGCTTCCTCCGCTCAGCCCACATCGTTTAAATTCCGGATACCTTATGCACCCGCAATAGCCTACGGCCAATTTTACGTCGCCCAGGAATTATACTGGCCCAAGCTGAATTTGGATGGAATGACATTGCCCGGTCAAGGTTCTGCTGTTACGGCGCAATCAGTAGCCGCAGGATCGGAACAGATGGGCTATTCAGACACAGTGTCGTTGATGAATAGCATCCAACAGGGACTGCCTATCAAGATCATTGCTGTTGTCTCGAGGCGTGATCCTACAGGGATCGTCTTCATGAAAGATTCGGGGATCCGAGACCTAAAGGACCTTGTTGGCAAGCGGGTCGGGAATTTTCCTGGCGGCTCCACCGGATACCTGCTCCGGACTGCATTGCGGCAGAACGGAATCGATGAGCGGAAGGTTCGGATTGTCAATGTGCCGCCCGCAGGTTACATCCCACTTCTTCTCGAGCGGAAAATCGATGCCGTCGCAGCATTTGCTGGAGGAGGGGACACCCGGATGCGCTGCATGGGCTACGAGGCAACCAGCCTTCCACTTTCGGACTTTGGCCTGGAATTTTACGGTCAGGCTGTCTTCGTCAATACCAAGTGGGCGGATCAGGTGGGAGATGAAGTTGTATCTCGGGCGTTGCTCGGGATCATCCAGGGTTCAATAATCGTCAAACAGGACACGGAGCAAACCTTAAGGATTCTGCAAAAACTGAACCCCGGGATCCAGTTAGACCGCTTCGCTGAGTGGGGAACTCAACAAACTTTCATTCGCTGGTCCTGGCACTCTGAGAGTCCTGTGTTGAACAGAGAAGGATTCGGCTGGATGGACGAGGCAGAGATGGTCAAAACACAGAAAGTGCTCTTTGAGTCGGGCCTGCTGCAAAAAGAGATTGAGACAGGCGCCTATTACACCAACAAGTACTTGAAGGATCCGCGGGTTCATCAAGCCGCGATGGAACTGGTTCGTAGCCCCTGGCCGGAAGCGCCTGACGACGTGAAGAAGAAATGTGGCCTTTGACTCATGCTGGAGGCGCATGAGCGCAGCCTCCTCTCTGAGAGCCACATGGAGGACAGTGGTTGATGGTAGATAATCACCAGCCTGCTAGAGAGAACGTTTGGGGAGAGTCGTGCTCCCATCATGGTCCTGAAGCTGCCCATCACGCCGATCACGGGCACGAGACGGACCATCACCACCATGGCCCAGGAGCGGACCGCACGCATAGCCATGCCGCTGCGGAACATGGCCACTTTCATGAGGAGGAACTGGATGCGCTCGAGCAGCAGGAGTTGGAGATCGACCCGAACACAACGACGGCGCCCAACCCCGGGTGGCTGATTCTGAATAGCGTGGGCGTAGACATCGGTTCCTCCACGTCCCATCTCACGTTCTCCAGACTGTTTTTGGAGCGGCGAGGGTACGAACTCTCAAGCCGTTTCGTGACCGTGCGCCGAGACGTGCTGTTCCGGTCGCCTATCCTCCTCACTCCCTACCGGGACATCGAGACCATCGACGTGGAGAAGCTCTCGACGTTCATCCTGAAGAGCTATCACGAGGCCAATCTGGAGCCCTCAGCCATCCACACGGGCGCAGTCATCTGCACCGGTGAGGCGGTGAGGAAGAAGAACTCCGAGGCCATCACGCGCATGCTCTCGCAGATGGGTGGCAAGTTTGTCTGCGCGACGGCCGGCCCGAGGCTCGAGGCGATCCTGGCCGCTCACGGCTCCGGCGCGGTCGCGCGGTCCCGCCCGGACCGCACCGTGTTGAACCTCGACCTCGGCGGTGGGACCACGAAGGTCACCTTCGTGCGGAACGGCACTATCCTGGAGACCGGTGCAGTGAACGTGGGCGCGCGTCTGGTGGCATGGGACGGGCAGGGTCGACTCACGCGCATTGAAGAGACCGGCAGGAAGATCGCGGAAGGCGTGGGCCTGGCGCTGCAGAAGGGTATGGTGCTGAGCGAAGACCAGAAACGACTGTTCGGGCGCGCTTTGGCCACACTGCTGTTCCAGTACCTCCAGCGTGAGGCCCCCTCGCCACTGCTCGAAGAACTATTGATCACCGGTCCCCTCACGTTTGCCGAGCCCATCGACGAGATCGTGTACTCCGGCGGCGTCGGAGAGTATCTCTATGGCCGCGACCGCCAGGACTACGGGGACCTGGGACCCGTCTTCGCAGAGGAGGTTCGGCAGCGCATCCCGGTTCTCAAGGCCGTGGACGCAGACCCCGGCGAGGCGATCCGGGCCACCGTCATTGGGGCTTCCCAGTACACTGTGCAGGTCTCCAGCAGTACCATCTTCCTCTCCGACCCGGGCATTCTCCCGCTCCGGGACTACCAGGTCGTAGTACCGCGCTTCGACGGGAACGGCCTGACGGTGGAGTCCGTCGCCCAGGCAATCCGCGAGGCCATGGAGCGCTTCGACCTGCTGGAGGAGAACCATAAGCACCCCGTGGCCTTCTATATCCGCTGGCCCTACGAGGTCTCCTACTTGTCGATTCACACGCTCGCGTCCGGCATCGCTCACGCCCGGGCGCTGGCGGGCGTCGACCACCCATTGGTGCTGATCTTTGACGCGGACATCGGCGGGCTGGTGGGAGCGGTGCTCAAGGAGGATCTGGAGATCCCTTCGGAGGTGGTTGCCATTGACGAGATTGACGTCTCTGACTTGGACTTCGTTGACATCGGGCAGGAGCTGGGGAACCGGCACGCCGTTCCTGTGGTCGTGAAGTCCCTCATATTTGGATAGGAGGGCTCCCGGCCAAGTTGCTTGATGAGTCCGGTGCCCAAAGTGTTGCGTCCCGTAGTACGCTCGAAGCTTTTGGCGCCGGTGGCTCCGAATTTCGTCGAATTCTACAGGTAGAAGGAGGGTGTCGTGAAACTGCCAGAGCAGGAAATGAAGATCAGGTCTAGGTTCCGTTATTACCAGTACATGGAAACGGAAAGGCTTCCGATTCACTTCGACGTTGCTGGTGTCGAAGACCTCACTGCCCTTCCGAGAGCTCCATGGGCCCGCACCGGTGGCTTAGCCACCTTTATTGAGCTGACGGGCACCTACCAGGCCGAGCGGGGTATGCTGGTCGTTGAAATCCCCTCCGGAAAGGCCTTGGAAGTCCAGCACCACCTCTACGAGCAGTTCACCCTCATTCTCCAGGGCCGCGGCATGACTGAGATCTGGCAAAAGGATGGTCCGAAGCGCTCGTTCGAGTGGGGTCCGGGCAGCCTGTTTGCGCCGCCCAAGAACACGTACTACCGGCTCATCAACGTCGGCAAAACGCCGGTTATCTACTTCGCCGTTACCAACGCCCCACGATTGATCAACGGGATTTACGGTGCATACAAAGACCTGAAAAGTTCCACGCGCGACTTCGAGTTTGTCTTCAACTGCGATTACAGTTTCCTGGACCGGTTCGATGGGCAGAAGGACTACTTTAACCGGACGGGCAACCGGGTCACCGAGGGCAGGTACAACGGCAGCATCTGGTACACCAACTTCATTCCGGACGTGAAGGAAGAGTTTGTCGAAGACTTTGAGCAGAAGGTCGCTGGTGGCCAGCTGACCGGTTACCGGATGGCCGGCGGCTTCCCGTCCGGGCACATCTCGGAGTGGCCGGTGGGCCGGTACCACAAGGCCCACTACCACGGGCCGGGTGCCGTGCTCACGGGCCTCAAGGGGCATGGGTATGTCAACATATGGCCCAAGGAGCTGGGCATTCACCCCTGGCAGGACGGCCATGCGGACAAGGTGCTCCTGGTAAACTGGGGTCCCAACAGCATCTACAGCCCGCCGGACGGATATTTCCACCAGCACATGAGCACCGGCAAGGTGCCCGCCCGGCATGTGGCGGTCTACGGCGGCGACAGCCCGCTGTCGACCCAGCGTGTGGTAGATGAGGGCAACGTATACCTGCCGGTCCGCGAGAATGGTGTCCTCATTGACTACGAGGACGAGGACCCCGAGGTGCGGCGATACTTCATCGAGGCCAACGCCAAGGAAGGCGTTGAGTGCACCATGCTCCCGGTGAAGTACCGGAACGACGGGTTCAACATCATTACCTAAGGGAGCCGGAAGCGCCGTTTGGCGAATTTACCGGATACTGAGGAGGTTCATGATCCCTGCGCAGCTCTACATGATAGGCCGGAAAACACCGCCCCGCAGCATGAGATGGCGAAACACGTAAGCCCCCAGAACGGCCTCGCCGAGATAGGCCGACAGCAAAAGGACTGCAGGAACCGGGAAGATCTCGCCGAAGAGATGAGCGCCGATGGGAAAGAGCAGGCCAACGGCGAGGAACATGCCATAGAAGCACCAGACCCCTTCTTTGCTGGTGAGCCACCAGCGCACGGAGTGGCGACTGGCCGGGTCGGCCCCATAGGCGTTCCACAGAAAGATCGCAATCAACGCCAGCATGATGATGGCTCCCCAGAAGGCGAGCGGGTCGAAGCTCGCGGCGGTGACGGTTTCCTCGGCGAACAGCCGGCCGAGAAAGGCCGAAAGATTGGCGCCGCTGGCCAACGACATTACGACAAACATTACCGGCACCAGCGATTGTCGCCACAGGGGAATCGCCGTCCGGTTCAGCAAGAGGCCGCTATACAGGATAGTGAGAAAGGCGCTCACCAGCGATAGCCAGAACAGAATCGCACGCAGGGTGGTGGCCGGTGACACCCAGAGATAGGCCAGAGCCGAGAGCACGAAGAGAGTGAAAAAGATGATACCGCGGCTGATCCAGGAGCTCTGGGGCCGCGCGACGGCGCGCCAGAAGCGGGCCGGGCGGCCGAGGAAAAGAATGTGCGCCGCGGACTTGCCGATGGCGACGATGCCGATGCCCAGCAGGGCTCCGGGCAGAAAATCCGTCAAGGCCGAGACGATATATGTGCCCGCGCCTACTCCACCAAAGTAAAAGGCGAGGACGATGAACAGCCTCCGGCCCGCGCCTCCCCATTCTCTTTGAAATCGAAAATTCTGCTCATTGGTTGTCCATGTGTCGGGCCCTCGCGTTGCCATCGGATTCTCCTCCTCTCCCCTATTTAATGTAGAAAACACAGGGGCCGGTACCGGCTTCCGGCAAAAGAGGCTTCCCTTGCTTCCTGCCGACCAGCAGGGACACCGCGCTTTCAGGATCGTTCAGGTCACCGAAGGTGCGGGCCGCAGTGGGGCACATGGCCACGCAGAAAGGATCCAGCCCCTGATCGACCCGCTCGACGCAGAAGTTACACTTGGTGACAGTTCCCTCTTGAAAGTTGGCATATTTGACCTCTTCAAATGGAGTGAGGCCAGCCGGGTAGTAAGGCTCGATCTTGTCAACGAAGACCCGCGCCTCATACGGGCAGGCCATCGTGCAGTAACGGCAACCGATGCACTTGTCCGCTTCGATGTTGACAATACCGTCCGCACGCTGGAAGCTTGCCCCCGTGGGGCACACCTCTACGCAGGGGGGTTCCTTACAGTGGTTGCATAAAACAGGCAAGAAGGTGCGGGTGACGTTGGGGAATTCACCCTCCTCCCGTTCAAGCACCCGGTTCCAGAAAACGCCCTTCGGTGTGCCGTTCCGCATCTTGCATGCCATCACACAAGTGTAGCAGCCGTTGCACTTGGTCAAATCGATCACCATGGCCCATCGTTTCATAGCCTTCCGCTGCCTCCCATAACGGCGTGCACGAGGAAAAATTCCAGTTGCGATTTTGGCGGCAGCGGTTGGTCGAAGTCGGCCGCGGCGATTTCTCTGTTGCTAAGGAATATCTTGCAGAAAGGGGCTAAATTTCGTTCGGATTCCCAGACTTTCCGGGTAAAGTCTTCGCCATAATGTGCGGCCAAGTGCTCAACTACTTGGGCTACCGTGGTGCCCGGAGGCAGCAGCAGGCTCTCGCGGGAAGTTCCCGTGAGACTTCTGAAGCCACCGAGATAGGACACAGTCACTTCCACAGATTCTCCCATAGGCGCCGCCTCGTCAGGCTGCCTTGTTGACCCGGACGCGTATACAGTTTTCTAACCCGCTGAAGATCGGGTCCATATATTCGGTCTTGTGGGGCACCAGGGTGTTAAACAAAGTCCCCTTGCCCTTCGCCACAGGGTTTGCGCACCAGTGTCCACCGTGCCGGCTAACTGCTACCACCTCCGGATGGATGCACTCCGTCAAACGTACCTCGCCCGTTACGCGATAGCCGGGCACGCTCTCCACGGTGATGCGATCGCCGTGTCGGATGCCACGGGCCTGCGCGGTCTTGCGGTTCATGACGATGTTCATTCCCCAGGGATGGCGCTCGGCCATCTCCACCTGCCACGGGTTGTGGGTGGTCCAGAAATGGGACAGCATGGGAAGCCTGAAAGGAATAGCGATCAGATCGAAACCCGGCTTCATGTCGGTGTAGGCCGCCGTGGGCCTCCAGAAGGGCAGGGCGCGGTACTCGGAAACGTCCCACTCGAAGCCCAGGACCTCTCGTGTGTAGCGCCCCAGCTTCTCACCGGCATCCAGCAGGTGCTCGTAATAAATTAAGGCTCGACCCTCGGAGAAGGGCCGTGGGTAGCGCTCGCGCACGGACTTGCGCCACTTGATATGCCCCTCTTGGCTGAGGGTGCGCTGGTCGCGGCCAAAGACCCCCTGGGCGAAGCGGTCCAGCATCTCCAGATAGGTGTACTTCCGGTCCGGTTCCAGCTGGTACTTCTCCGGCAGGTCCAAGCCGATGTTAATGGCCCGGTTAAGTTCCCGCAGGAACCCCGCCCGCTCCGCCAGCTCCGTCCAGATGTCTAACATTTCCCTGCCTATGACGCGGTCTGCCGGCACAACCGGCTGGGAGTAATTGAGGCAGTTATACTCCAGGTTGATGGTGGCCCCCATGTAGCCGTTCGGCTCGCTGCCCAGTTGGGTCCGCTCCAGCCGCGTCGGGTGCGGGAAGAAGATGTCCGCAAACTCAGCGGTCTCATCTACCAGTGGCTCGATGGAGATCTGAAAAACGTCCCGGCGCGCCCGCGCCGTCTCATCGGAGTTCATGTTATTGCTGAGATCGCTGCATTGCCTGCCTATGATCATTTTCAGGCGGGGCCACTTGTGGTTGAAGCGCCCTGGATCCAGGTTGTTTATCTCCAGCACCCCTTGGGCTCCGAAGCTGGCGGGAAACAGCTGCATGCCCGTTCCTTTTAGTGGCGCCGGATCACGGGCGGGATAGCCTGTGCGCAACGCTCGCCCAAAGCTCTGGAACCCCGAGGGCATGATTATGCCTTCGTCCGACTGGCCGGGATAACCATCCTTGGCTGACCAGAGCGTGCGCCTTTCCGTAGGAAGGTAGGGGTATTCTACGATGCCACCGTCGCTCACCGTGCCGCCAGGCACATTGACAGCTCCCACCACCAGGCAGATGGTTTCTAAGGCGAAGCCCGTCATGTAGCCGTTGTTGTGCTGACTGATGCCGGCGTACCAATGCAGGGCCGCCGGCCGGTAGGGGAGCCGCTGTCCCTCGATGTCGATCGTGGACCCGATCTGTGCCGCCTCGCCGAACTCCCGGGCTAGGCGACGGATGGTGTCCGACGGGATTGTAGTGAGGGGCGAGGCCCATTCGGGAGAATATTGCCGGACATGATCTTTTAAAAGCTGAAAGGCTGTCTTGCAGCGAGTGCCGGCCACCTCGTAGCTGCCCTCGAGGGCCGCGTCTTGCCAGCCGGCATCGAAGGAACGTGCCTCGCCGGCTACGGAATTCCATAGCATTGGCTTGTGGCTCGTCGGGTCGCGCAGGTAGCGGCCGTCTTCCCGCACCAAGTAGGGGGAGTTGGTCCAACGCTTCAAGTATTCCACGTCGTACAGGCCGCACTCGTTCAGGAGCACGTTGAGCCAGGCGAGGGCCAGGGCCATGTCAGTGCCGGGGCGAATGGGCACCCACTCGTCAGCCTTGGCGGCTATGTTGGTCATGTGGGGCGTAATAGAGATCAGCCGCGCCTTGTGCCGAGTCCGCATCTCCGCCACATCAAAGGCGGCGCCGACCCCGGCGTGCTGAGTCATGCCACCCTTTTCCGAACCCCAAAGCACCAGGTGCCGGCAGTGCGCGAAATCAGGGTACTGGTGAAAGGAGCCCATGGTCTGATACGGCTGGCAGTGTACGGCGTTGGCGCAGACGGGGTTGGTGAATTGTGTGCCTGCCATGCCGAAGGAGGCGGCAACGGGCATGGCATTCCAAAATAGAGCCGTTATGTCGGTACTGGAGAAAAGGGTGGCGTCCGCGTGCTTCTCCCGGTACTCGACCAGTTTCTGCGCGGCCAGATCGAGCGCCTCTTCCCATTCCACCTCGCGCCACTGAGGATCCACCCCCTTGCCCTTATTGGGATTAGTGCGGACCAGCGGCTTGCGCGGCCGGTAGGGGTTGTAGAGGGTCATGATCTGAGCCATGGAGCGGCTGCAAACCTTTCCCTTGTTGAAGGGGTTGTCGGGGTCGCCCTGCAGCTCCACCACCACGCCGTCGACCACGTGCACCAGGATGGAGCAGGTGGCGCTAAGGCAGCCATGGCAGAAGCTCTTGACCCACCGATCCTCCGTCAGTGCCTTCTCTACCCGCGCTGTGTCTGTCATCGCTCAGCACCATCCTTGTCGGCATTTGTGGCCGAGGTAGTAAAATACCACTGGTCAATTACAAGGAGCATTGCAAACTCGCAGGCCATACTACCAGGGAACCCATAGAGCCTCGTATTTGTAGTAACGAGAGTGCCGACCCTCCCTAATATCAGTTGGAGCAACAAGCATGCCACGAACCTAATTCATTGATAAATAGGAAGGTTCTAAGGCGCTGATTCCATTTATTGGAAAAGATAGAGAGAAAATTCTTGCTTTTGAGAAAAATCATGGTTCAACTCCAACAAAGAACTGCTCAGGAGATTTACGAAGTCGTCGGATTTGGAAATCACAAGCACTATACGTTTACTGGAGGCAAAAGCATCACCTACGCAGTGAACGAGTACAGCACCTTGACAATCGTCAACAAGGCGGATTATCGTCACAGCGAACTTGTCTCACTATTTGAAACGAAGTTGTCCGGAGGTCCCGCCAGTGCTTGTTCCGTCAGAAAAAGGAGGCACGCCCCAATGCGCACAGTGAAGTCCCTGATTGTTTTATGGAGGACTTTTATCCCCGGATTGCGGAGAGCCCGGACTCGGAAGAGGTCCGTAAAGGGCGGCACACTTAATATCCCCAGCGTGTTATGGTCCCGGAAGCAGAGAACAGAAATCGGTAAAGCTCTAAGGAGAGAGTAGCGGCTCGGTTCGGTACTAGAGATGAGCGTAATGGGAAATAAAGGTAAAAAAAGAATATTAAGGAGGGATCGTTATGCGTAAGAGTTTACCATTGACTCATGGAGGTGAGCGGGTTGGTTGGGGCAAGGGCTGTATAGCTCGGGGCACCTTTGTCTTTCTCTCCGGCTCCGAGGGTAGGGACCTGGAAACGGATCTGTGCACCGGTACTATGGGCGAGCAGATCGAGGTCATCTGGGACAAGATCAAGAGCCGACTGGAGGAGTTCGGCACCTCGTGCGAAAATATCGTCCAGAGAATGACCTTTGTAACCGATATGGACGAATTCTTCCGTCATGCGAAATGGTATCAACAGCGCTGGCTGCGCAAGAATGCGCCTAAGCTATTGGAGGAGGAACCTGCCTCCACGCTTATCGGCGTACGGCGGCTCCACCTGCC
>Ga0209212_1005726_pt1 | contig 14656 bp, 9 predicted proteins | sample RifGroC2_FD_183996 | JGI IMG/M metagenome (GOLD analysis project Ga0209212, IMG submission 183996) | Groundwater microbial communities from Rifle, Colorado, USA - Groundwater C2 (SPAdes) (version 2) | ecosystem: Environmental > Aquatic > Deep subsurface > Groundwater | place: Rifle, Colorado... | reverse complement strand
AACGAATAGTTCGACAACGCCGGCCGGAACTCGGGCAGCATCCGCTCGGCGTTCGACTCCGGTATGATGACAGTCCGCTCACCGTTGAAGTCAAGGTCGATGTAATGGTCCCGGTAGGTCTTTCCACCAGCCTCCAATTGAATATTGAGTACCGCGCCGGTCACCGGGACGGCGCCCTCCACCTTCAGTCTAACGGCGAGGGCCCGGCGGATCGTGAGATCGAGCGGTTTGCCCGGTGCGCCGGTCTCGATCCTGCCTGCCAATGCTCCCGGCATCGCGCTGCCGGGGGTCGGAGGGTTCAGGAGGATCGGCGAATCCGCCCTGACCAGCGTTGCATTTGCCGGATCGCCGACCTTTGCCAGGGCTGGAACGGCCTGCATGCGGAATTTCAGTTTTTGGAGGCCATTCTCATTCCCTACCGAGATCTCCCCGGGTACCTCTATCCGCCGGTTATCATACCTGACCGGCCGGAAGACCGGCTTGCCCGCCTGAATATCCATAATCCATTCCCCGGACCGCAGCCTGTCGCGTGCTGCAGCAGGCACGGCATTACCGAGCCGCTGCTTCTCATATCCGGCAAGGAGCCGGAACATTTCTTCAGTCCTGCCGTTCTCATGCAGTGCCGCAACCGTGGTTTCGAGCGAAACCGGGCTGTCCAGAGCCAGCATCCGTGCAGCATAGAATCTGACCTCGTCGGGCGTGGTGGCGGGATGGTCGGGCGCGCTAGCCAGAAAACCCCACCACCCCAGTTCCGCGGGCAGGAAGCTCCGATAATGGGAGTTCCAATAATCCGGGATCTTGCGATAGTCGAGGAACTGCTTCGGAGCAATAGCGGCGAAGTCGTCGCTATTGCCGCGGCTGAATATATGCCAGGTCCAGGACACGAGGCCGGACCCTTGCACCAGCAGATCGCGCGTCACGCGCTTCCATACGCTCATCTGCTGCTGGCTTCCCCAGTACCAGCACGGTCCCGTTGCACAATTGACCTCACCACCGTCAAAGTAGATCATGTCGAAACCGCACCGATTGATCAGACCGGCGATCCTGTCGGCAATCTCGTCCTTCAGCGTCGAACGCAGGTCCGCCACATAGGCCCCGTAAAACTCCGCCAGATGCTGGATCGGTGCCCCCGCCTGGTGAGAAGCGGCAAGCGTTCCTCCATAACCACGGGTGCATCGGAGCAGCATCGTGGAACCACTCCCCCCAAGCGCTTCGTACCGGATCAGTTCATTGTCTATCCTGACCACGTTCGAGCGGGCGGGAAAATGGGCCATCCCGCTCACCGCAGTGATCTCATGGGATGCAGCATCCAGGGGAGTTGCCAGGACCGCGTCGGCATCACCAAGCAGGCGCTGCGGACCGGTTGAGACCAGGACGTCGCTCTTGCCCACAAAGCTGGTCAGCATATGCATACCCGCCTTGAGCCCGGCCGCATGGACCTTGCCGATGACCGCCTTCAGGCTTTCCTCGCCGCGCGGAAAGTTGACCGTATTGATGGGATAGGATCCGAGCGAAGAGGACCACGTATTGCTATAGATCAGTATGTACTGAAAACCGCCGAGCTTCGCGTACCGGATGACCTCGTCCGCATTCGCTTCGGTCATATCGATGAACAAGTAGCTGCTCCGAACGTCGCGGGACGTCTTTGCCCATGCGCCGCCGATCTTCGGCGAGGGCAGACTATATTTTTGCTCGATACTCCGGACCGTGTCGAGGAACCGCGGCGTGGGCACGGCGATCAGGACCGACCTTTCTCCTATCATGCCGAACTCCCGGTAGACAGAGGAAAGCAGCATACCCTCTCCGAATCGGGAATCAACCTTGTCGCTCAGCGACATGAGACTGAGAGCAAACTGCTTATCCCATGCCACGGGAAGCAGTGTGCCAGAGTTAGCGAAACCCGAGGTCCGCACCTGGCAGAGCCGGATCTCATCGACTCCTGTTCCATACACCTGAACAAGCTCGAAGAGAATATGATCGGCCTTCGCTGAGATCCGGTAATCCGCGGAAATGCCCGACTGCCCGAAGTCCGCCCGGAATAATTCTCCCGCTCGTTTGAGACCGCTGACAGGATAGAACCGTCCCTGCTTCGCCACCGTGGCAAACGGCGTTAGCGGCCGGGCAAGCAGATCCCTTCCTGTCGCCTTTTCCCGCAGGCCCGTCGTGAGCCCGCTGTCGCTGAGAATGTACTGCACCACGGCCGTTTCGAACACAAAATCCGCAGCAACCGCCATCCCCGGCAGCTGAACGAGCAGCACCATCGCGGCAAAGAGAAGGGCATAGCGGCTTCCTGTCCCGTTAGCGGTCCCCATAGTCGCCCTCCCCTGCTTCACCGCACTCCGCCGATGAATCATCGGGGCGGTATTGCATTGCAAAGGTAAACAGATGCCTGTTCTGCCGGACCTTATCCGGATCCGTGGCGTTCTGCAGGCCATATGCCCTTGCGCGCTGCGACAGGGCTCGCATATCATCCGGCCCCATATCTACGCACTGCTGGAGTACGGTCGTGAATCGTTCCGGCCGGTCGAGCGGCAGGTCCCACCCGACGCCTTTCTCATGAAGACCGCGCCAGGGGGTCTGATCGCTGACCACGATGGGACAGCCCGCAACGAGCGCTTCAATGATGACGTGGCCGAAGTTCTCTCCGCGCGTGGGGAAGAGGAACAGATCGTAGCGCGAGTAGACCTCGGCCACCTCGTCGTGGCCGACGGTTCCCTGGTAATTGACCCGGACTGACGCCGGCAGAGTGCGCACGATCTCCTGGCAGCTCCTCCAGTAACCGCTGTCTTCCAGCGGGCCGTAGATGTCGAACACCACATCACCCTTTAGGCCGCGCAGCATCGACAATGCTCCGTCAAGATTCTTCTTCGGCGACAGTCGCGACAGGAATACAACTCTGAGCGAGCCGGGCCTCTTGTCCTGACGAACGCCCTCCTGCGGAGATGTATCGCAATGCGCGATGTTGGGGGCAATAACGACGGGCACTGCGCTGTCCGGCAGCCCCTTGCCGGCCACGCGCACGATATCGTCTTTTTCATATGCGCTCGATGCCCGCCAGACCAGGCCCCGGTAAAGACCGGTGTGCATCGCAGCCTGAAGATACAGGTGTTTCTTGAACGACTTGATCTTCAGCGCCCCTTGCGACAGTTCACCTCGTGCGGCGATGATCGTGGGCGCCCGTTTGACCAGCCCCATCAGGCGCAACAGTAACGGCTGTATGGTGAAGCGCGGGGAGAAGAAGCTGTTAAGATACAACAGATCATGCTGAGTGGTATTGATGATCTGACGCACGAAGGCTAGCGACATGCCTCCGGGGGACACATACCATACTTCGGCCTTTCCGACACGCTGCCACTCGTTCGTTTTGATCCCTTCATAGGGTTCGCAACTGCCCAGGTCCCGGTCCGGCGTCACAACTTTAAAAGCGAACTCATCGCCAAAGACCGCGATCATGTTCGCAAGCGTACGGACCGGCCCGCCGCTCTTGAACCCGGGCAAATATCCGTCGGACAAGATCAGTATTGTTTTCCGCGATGTCACTCCCGAGTTCCTGTCCCTTCCCTGCTCATTCATGTGCGGCCCGCCAGATAGAGTTCCTCGTAGAGGAGAGCATACTGTTTCGCGATAGTGCGTGCGCTGAATCGCTTGACGTTCTCCCGACCATATGCGATGAGTTGCTCCCGATAGGCATCATCATCGATGACCCGAAGGATTCCCGCACGAATATCCTCGATGCGGTAAGGGTCCACGAGACATGCCGCTTTTCCGGACACCTCCGGCATCGACAAAATATTGCCGGTGATCACCGGGCGTCCGACGGCGTTCGCTTCAAGAATGGGAAGTCCGAAGCCTTCGTAGGTGGATACAAAGGCAAGCATATCCGATCGTTCATACTCCCGAACGATCTCCGCACCGGAAATATCGGCAACGGATGAATACTCGATGCCATTTTCGGACAGCATCGATATTTGCCGCTCGTCCAGCCTTCCAATGATCCGAAGATGACATGTTATCCCGTGCAATGCCGCGGCAAGCCTCGGAAGATTCTTATTTTCCTTTGTCCCGACATGCAGGATCACGGGTTTTTCCCCGTTGAACGCCTTCGGGCTGAACACGAAATCATCTGATATGCAATCGTGAATGACCCTGATCTTTTCCGGATCGCAATTTAAATATCTGAGCAACTCGCTCCTGGCTGATTCGGAGATCACCGTTATCAAGGAAGACCGCTTCTCGGGGAGCCGAAACCAGAAGAACAGGAGCAGGCTTTTCCTTATTCCCCGCAATGTCTCCACCCTTCCACAATCATGGATGGTTAACACCGTTTTTTTCTTGCGAAGCATATAGGCCAGATAGTGAACGTCGCCGGTGATATGATTTACCTCTCCCTGGCAAAATGGAGCGAGGAGGACATTCAAGCACCGTCTCCATATGCCTTGGCTGACGAACGGAGCAACCGCGATCCTGCAGTCTACGCTCGATGGCATGTTCGCCCGAATGGCATCGAACAGCCGCTCAATGCTGAAATGATGACTGATCCGTTTCCGATGATAATGGGTTACCGTCAAATGACATGGCTTCTGCTGCATGGTCCTCCGGTTGGTCTTCACAGCCGTTTTTTCAACAAGACCCAGAGAAGATATGCCGCTCCCAGCACAATAGGGAGGTCCCGCAATTTCGCCAGAAATTGACCGGCGCTTGCCTCCATGCCGAGTGAATACACAATAAGCAGAGGTGATAGTGGATGTGTGGCCAACCGGTCCTCTGAAAGCAGCCATACGCAAAGCATCGTCCACAGCACACCGATAAGACCGAAGGACAGTATCCCTGCCAGATGACCGTAATTTCCGGTAAATTCGAACGGGATGCTGACCCCGATGTTGGTCGTATAATCATCCAGCCCGACCGCCTCAATTTGCTGGGCGATGTAGTTGCCCATGTTGGAATCGGGCTTGTCCGGATACAGAGCGCGGGGCACCAGCACCGCTAACCCGTTCGAGAGCGTGCCGCTCCAAGGGCCGTCGAACAACGAGCTCTCCGCAGCAATGCGGCCGGCATACCCATAGATATAACGGAACGGAGATTCGATATTGATCTCCTTCTCCTGCAGGTCCTCCATCGCTATGCCGTTGCTGATCGCCAGCTTGAACAGTTCGGTCCGTTCCTCGGGCGTCGTTATCCGGGCCGCTTCGGCGGCGAACCGCATCTGGGTGACAACTGGTTCGAGGAGAGCGAGATAAAAGACAGCAAGCACCAGGAACGCCGCGATCGGCGCCTTCTGCCTCCAGACCAGCATCAGGATAAACAAAAGCACGAAGCTGATGACCACCGCTCCCTTCCAGCCGGAAACAAATGCAGTGATCGCGTTGAGAAGTATCGCTCCTATGGCGATCAGGGCGAAGGGCCGCGAACGTTCCTTGACGGGTCCGGCAAGATAACCCATAACGCCGATCGTCGCAAAGAGTGCTACGGCACTAAGCGCCTGCAGCAGTGATACGAACCAGTTCTCGCTGACAGTGCCACCGAGATAGTTCACCGCCTGGTTTCCCGCAAAGCCCATCCGGGAAAAACCGGCAACAGCGAGGGACATCAGACCGCCGAACATCCAGTAGGCCAGTATTGTCCGCGGCCGATAGAGGATGCCCTCGGGCTGCAGGAAGGCAGCCGGCCTGATGACCCCCCTGCTGAGCAGGATCGTCTGGTTCGCGCAGAACGCGTACCACGGAAGCCCGAAAGCAACTGTCCAGAGCGCCTCGCCGCCTGAAGCAACGTACTGGGAAAGAAGATCATGGTCGCCTCTATGAACTGCGAAGATGACCGCAATGCCCGGCCCGATTGCGAACCACCAGTGGAACAGGAGAACGATCGCCTGCACGGGATTGAGAAGCGGTCTGTGTTTCAACGCATGGAGCGCCGCATAAGTGCCCGCGGCCAGCGCGAACTGGCCGGTGAGCACAAGGGCGCTCGCGTCATCCGCATATCTGCTCGTCAGCAGAACGAGCAACGCAGGGGCGAAGCAATAGGCCAAGATGTACCAGCGATGGATCCATGGCCTGTCTTGCGCTCCGCTTCGTCCGAGCGCCGCCAGATTATCATGTATTAACCGCTTGTCATCCATGATGCTATCGTTCACTTCAGGTATCGCCGCAGCATCGTTCGATCCGGCTGCGCGAGCGGCCCTCTGATGCCGTCATAAACACCTCGCGCCAGCGCCCCCAGTTTTTCCTTCCGGCGAAGCACCAGCAAAGCCATACCGTAATAACAATACCACGTAGCGGCGGTGAACAGCGCGGAAAGCATCTGTGCCATGCCCTTCCTGTGCTTTCGAATGATATACAACCGGTTCCGACTAGTTGCGTATATAGCGAGCGGCGAGGTCGTCCCCCCATGGGAGTGCAGGTTCTTTTTCCTGAACGATGCCGAGACCTTGTGCCGGATGACCGCCTGCGGAACATAGTGAAGCCGCATGTGCTCCCTGCTCGCGCGCAAGCACCAGTCGGAGTCCTCGCCGTACGCGAAGAAATGGTCATCGAATAGGCCGACACGCTCGAACGCTTCCCGTCGGACGAACATGCAGCAGCCGGAGAGAAAGGGCACATTCTCAACGGCATCATAGCGGGCATTATCCTCTTCGCCTCCACCGCGGTGCCTGGGCCGCATCGTCCACGGGTTGTATGTCGCGCCGGCATACCAGATCATACGGGCCGGCTCGTCATACAGGATCTTGCCGCTGCAAGCCGACACTTCAGAATGCGCTTCCATATGCCCCTTCAGCGTCCGCAGACAATCCTCATGGACCGTCGTATCATTGTTCAGGACCCAGACGTAATCGCAGCCCGATGACAAGAGCCTGCCGATCCCGATATTGTTCGCGCCGGTGAAACCGGCGTTCTCCCCATTCCGGATGAGTTCCACTCCGGGAAACGCCCTCTCGATCAGGCCGGCGGACCCGTCACTGGAAGCGTTGTCAACGACCACGACCCGGTCAGGCTTCGCACTCCCCGCCAGGAGCGACCGAATGCAGGGAATAGTATCCTCGGCGCCGTTCCAGTTGACGAGAACGACCCCGACGCCCGTAGCTTCCGCGCTAGCGGTAAGTTTTCTCATGGTCATCCATTCTCACGAGATAATACGACGCCTGGTCCCCGTCCTTCCGGGCGTTCAGCGCCTCTGCCTGCTCTTCGTAATCGCGTATCTGCTTCGCGGTGAACAGGGAACCCTGCGGTTTCACCGCGTAGGAGGTTGCGCTCATCAAGGCGATGCCCTTCGCATACTGTTCGCTCGCCCAGAACTGGCTGGCCGTTGAGTCATACACGATCTTCATGATGTGAAACCCGTTCTCCGCTGCCAGACGGCTCATGCCTTCTTCCGACAGGATCACCAGGTGGCGCGGAGCGTCGAGCTGGAACCAGTTCTTCCCGTAGGTTCGCCACGCTCGTGCGCCGGCGACGGGTGTCCTGATCAGGACTTTTCCGCCAGGCTTGAGCAGCCTGCTGATCTGCGTGAATGCCTCCCGCGGCGATGCAAGATGCTCGAGACAATGATGCAGCATCACGCAGTCGTAGCTTCCCGCCGTTTCCTCCAGCGACTGCTTCAGCACCCTGGCGCCGTTCGGGTAGGTGACCGGAGCGCTGATAAAGGCGTCAATGCCCGTTGCTGGATAGCCTGCACCGTGCAGGTTCACGGTCAGTGTTCCACCGCCGCTACCGACCTCGAGGATACGGGAACCTTCCGGCAGTTCAAGGTTCTTCAACCATGCAATATACGGAGGCGCCGGACGGAGACGGGCGACGAACTTGCCGATCATGCCGGGCCTGCCGAGATAATAACGGTCCCGCTTTGCCTTGAGAAATCCCGCGATCCGGCTGTAAGGCCTGACGGCATAGGAATAGTAGGTCGCCGGATAAAAATGCGCCAGGTCCTCGGGCACGCGCTCGATCGACAGACTTCCGCAGGAGCTGCATTCGCCGTAGACGAACTCATCGCCCAGTCCGAGGTACTGTTCCCGGAAAAGATGCTGCTCATTGTCCTGTCCGTTCCCGCACACTCTGCATCTGATCATGGTTTCACCGGAGGCGGCGAAGCACGGCGGCAATGATCGGTCCGCGCGCACCGTGCCACCGGACACACCCGCTCATCTCCGCCCTGGTCCTGCGCAATATGTCAAGGGCCCCGGTCCGTTCCAGAACCCGCCTGAACCCGCCAAGGGGCGGAAGTTCCTGGCCGTGCAGCACCGAGCCCTGCGCGTCGAGGACCGGCTTCCTGGATGCAACCGGCGTTGCCTGCAACCGGGGCCTGACGCAAGAGTCATAAAAGGTCGAGAAATCCATGAAGACTAACTCGCATGCATGCTGTTTCGCCAGGTGCTTCATGGCATCCTCGCCGAGCCACCACAGATGCACGGGCGGCAGGTCCGTCTCCCAGTCAGCGTCGGGAAAAGCGGATTTGTTCGGCGTCGTGATGATGAGCTCGCCGTCCCGGGAAAGGAGCTCCAGGGCTTCGGCAATGAACCCGTTGATATCGGGCAGATGCTCGACGAGCTGGTTCATGATTATCGCGTCGTACTTCGTTCTCCGCGCCTTGAGGTCGCCCAGCGTCGCGGTCTCGTAGCGGTTGCCATAGTGGTCTCTCGCCCAAGCGATCGCCTGGGAGGAGATATCCACTCCGGTAACGCTGAAACCATCTTCTGCCAGGGCATGGGTGAAATATCCCATGCCGCAGCCGATCTCCAGGACGCTAGGCGCCGTCCCCGCCGCCCTCCTGGTCCTCAGGTGCCGGGCGACGGCCCAGTAGGACTCTTCCTGCCGGATCAGGTAGGCCAGGGGCCGCTGCCAGGCCAGGACCTCGTAGGCGTAGCGGTAATACCGGTTATAGCCCGGAACGCTCCGAATGTTCCGGTAAATATGCCCGTAAAGAGCATCATCCGCTTCCAGCGGGAACGCGAACGACGCCAGACAGCTCTCGCATTCACAGATAGTGTAGGTCCGGTTTTCCTGATACCCGGGAGCGGCCCCCACAAGGCGATGCGAGGTGCCGCCGCACAGGCGGCATCGCTCACGGTCCTCTCGTGTCATGAGATCGTTCTCCATTGCGCCACCTTGATAATGAGGAAATAGAGCAGGAAGCTCGCCAGCAGTGCGAGCGCCAGACCGAGAGCGCCCAGTTCTATTAATAACCAGCTTAGCACGATGAGCGCCGCGCCCCAGAAGGCATTTGCGGCGAAATTGGTCCACATGCGGCCGTCCGCCACCCATGCCGTCATGACTGGAGACTGCACTATCTGCATAAACGTCGCCGCCTGGACCACGACGAACACCACCCATTGTCCGCTGTAGTTCTCTCCATAGAGCGCCATGATGAACGGGCTCAGGACCGACAGCGCAATCAAAAACGGCGCGGTCACCAGGATGTTAATCTTCCCATAGAACGACCGCATGGATCGCTGGCCGTCCTCAGATGCCTGCGACGCCATGATAGGAAGAAATACCTGAGCGGCGATGCCCGGGAGAAACAGCAGCAGCTGCCGCCACTGGGTCACGATATTATAGACAGCCATTTCGGAGAAGCCCCCGGGACGGCTCACAAGCATAGTATTACAGACCCATGCCGCAGGCGTGACCAGGCTGTTCGCCAGCATGGTCGGAAGGCTGAATCGCCACAGGACAGGCCACTCGCGCATGCATCCCCGGTAATCGGTCGAGACACCTTTTTCCCGCGTGACTGAGGCCAGGGCGACCGCGCCGAGGAAGCAGGCGATTACTGCCGCGAGATTATAGCCCCACAGCGCCCCCCGCAAGCCGCCGAGCGCGAGCCCTCCGGCGACGGCTGCGACGCCGGAGAGACCGGAATAGATGTTGACCCTTGACAGTTTCCGGAACGCTTCAAAGCCTGCCAGGGCCCCGCTCTGAGCGCCGCTTAGGGAACTGGCGATAATGCTGAGCGACGCTATCCTGAGGAATGGCGCGAGCTCCGGGGACGACAGCATTTTGTCCGCTATAAGGGGCGATCCCGCGTACAGCGCAGCGGTCATCATGCCGCCGAATGCGCAGGCCAGCGCGGTCGCAAGGGCAAGTATCCTTCCTGACCGCACGGGATTCGCCCTGAACGTCTCGGCTATATGCTTGGTCGCTGTCAAGCCCGCGCCAAAGCCCGCGAACACCCCGAACGTCAGGATCGTGCTCTGGATGATGCTGAACTCACCAAAAGCCTCCTTGCCGAGCCCTCGGGAAAGGACGATCGCCGAAACAAGGCCGGCGGAGCGCCCGGCGACGGTCGCCAGCAAACTCCAGATGAGGCCGGACGTGATCCGCCTGTCATTGAGCAGTCTCGCCAAAGCGGCCTGCACGTTCGAGCGAATACCCGGCGGCAGAAGATTCATTGGCATGGTGGAGCCGGACTGTTTCGACCGAAGTGGCTCGCGGTGGACCGGATCCTCTGCTCATCATGAAGCCTTGTCATGCAGTGTTTCCTTTTTGGAAATAGAGGATGACCCCCAGGAAACGTCCGTCCACGATATACTCGGTTACGACCCGATGAACGTTGTGAGCCTGCATGATAAAGAACAGCCTGTTCAGGTCGTAGTGGTTCATTTGCATGTAGGGCGTAAAAAAGCTCCGCCCCCTGATCAGATGAATGAAGTTCCTGGCCAGAGGGACATAACGCTTCGCCAGCGCTATCAGGGCCCTGAACCAGTTGACGTCGGGCATCTTGGCGTACGGAAAGTGCACGACACCGACCCCTCCGTCAGCAAGGCGCGACAGGAGGCTCGCAAAGATGCGCTCTCCCCGCTTGACCGGGATGTGCTGAAAGACGATGAAAGAATGTATGAAGTTGAAATCGTCCGGTAATGCCGAGAGGTCGTCATCGGTTCTGCGCAGTTCAACGTTCGTGATCGACCGTGACCTGCAGTTCCTCCCCGCCTCCGCCAGCATCGCCGGGGAAACATCGGCCCCAACCACCTCCTCCGAGACCTCCGAAAGAGGAATGACCAGACGCCCCACACCACAGCCGAAATCCAGCGCTCGTCTGACGGTAAAGACCGGGTCGACATGCTCCTTTACCTTCTTCAGCACTTCCTGGATATGGTTGCGTCCGCTTTGGAAGAATTCTTCCCTCCCCGCATCCGTCAGGCGCCGTGTGCGGAACTTCTCATCGGCAAGCACTCCGAAATACGGGTCCTGCGTTCCGAATTTTTCCCACTCCCGGTCTGTATCCTTGATCAGCATCCCGATGATCCCTCTCCCGCGGTTCCGCTGAGGCTAGTTACCCATTGAGCGGCAGGGACAAGCTGAGGAACCGATGGATCATTATAGTTTATTTATCAATAGGATTCCAGTTTTAAAATTTTAAAAATAAGAGCTGTCAATAAGAACAGGGTGCGTCCCTGAAAGAGACGCACCCTGTTATCATTTTACTATTGCAGGTCAACCGCACCGGCAAACATTCATTACATACATTACATAACCGGACTGTTCCAGATGCCGGCCATCGGGATCGCTCCGACCTGGCCTACCCCGAAAGTATAGACGCTGTCTGTCGGGGCGCCATCCCACACGCCATTGCCGCTCTGGTCGAGGTACCACTGTCCGTCCTTATACACGCCGATGTTGGTAATGCCGGTCCGCGCCCAGTCGCCGGTCACGGGGATTCCGCCAACAACGCCGCCCGTGTAGGTAAGTTTGGCGTCGGTCGGGGTATTATCCCAAGCGCCGTTGCCGCTCTGGTCAAGGTACCAGACACCGTTCGCGAATATACCGATCTTGGTACGACCGCTCCCGGTCCAGTCGCCTGCCACCGGCACTGCGCCGGCCACACCGCCGCCGAAGCTTAATCTTGCGTCGGTCGGTGTGCCATCGTAGGCGCCGTTGCCGTTCAGATCAAGGTACCATACGCCGTTCGCGAATATGCCTACCTTGGAGGTTCCGGTCCCGGTCCAGTCGCCGACCACCGGCACGGCCCCAGACACGCCGCCGCCGAAGCTGAATCTTGCGTCGGTCGGTGTGCCATCGTAGGCGCCGTTGCCGTTCAGGTCAAGATACCAGATGCCGTTCGCAAATATGCCGATGTTGGAAGATCCCGTCCCGGTCCAGTCGCCGCGCACGGATACTGCCCCTGTTACGCCGCCACCGAAGGAGTACTGCTTGTCCATTACCGGCCCGTCCCAGGCGCCATTGCCGTTCACGTCAAGGTACCATACTCCGTTGCCGCGATATACGCCGATCTTATCCAACTGGCCAAACGACGGCTGACAGTCCCGTTGAATCGAGCCATCGGCATTCTTGACGCACATGGGCCGCATCATCTCATTGTCTTCGTGTTCGACGATGTGGCAGTGCCAGACATAGAGGCCGGAGATGTCGAACCTGGCCTTTATCCGGGTGATCTGTCCCGGTAAGGCGACCACGGTATCCTTATAGCCCAGCTCATTGGGATTCGGGGCCGTCGCGGTCCCGACCGACAACAGGGTGAGCGGATCAAAATCCTGCCGATCGACCACCTCGAAGCCGACCAGATGCAGATGGATCGGGTGGGCGTCCACGGTGGTGTTGTATATCTCCCACAGTTCAATGCTGTTCAACGATGGGGTCTCGGTGACCGGAGCCGACCATTTTAACGGTACGGCGGTCAGATTGCCGCCGACGGTCGCCAGTACGCCCAGTTGGGCCTGGCGAGGTCCCATCAGGTCCCCGAAATTTCCAGGAATCGTGGGGGTTGCCGCCAAACAATCGGCCATGAAGGTCGGATCGCCGGCGGGCCTGCTGAAGAGCGTGCCGACGATCGCTCCCGAAGTGCCGTCGATTTCCACGCAGACCTGATCCGACATGAGTTCATTGAGCGACAGTTGGCGAGTGACCGTTGCTACACCCAGCGCTGCCTCCACCGGGAGGACCAGGTTCTCCACCGGCGTGCTGGCTGTATCAGTGGGCTGCGACAAAAGAGAGTTCACAATGAAATCCATTACCTGTCCGGAAGTGAGCGGATCGGCAGGCGGATCAGCGAAACCGCCGAAGGGTCCGTCTGGCGCTGTGTTGATCATGCGGATCCTGGTGCCATCCGGCATGCCGCTGAAATCGACGATCACGTCGGCACGTTCCGCAGGCATCATCAGCAGCGCCTGCGTAGAACTGGGAGCCGACACAGGCGTACCCAGGCTCCCGTCGCCGGGAAGCACGGTGAATTGGCCGGTCTGGATCTTGACGACATTGGGCAGGAAACCCTGCTCAGCGCCGATCTGGTAGAAGGAAATTTCCGGCGCGCCGAGCGCGTCGTCAGCGGTTCCGGGAGTGCTGTCAGTTCCCAGGCTGACCACGGTGAACATCGCGAGGTTCAGGGTCCGCGAGTTGCAGCCGTTAAGCAGTCTCAGGCGATAGCGGGCCGGGGCCACCTCGAACTTCGGCCAGGTGGTGCCGTTGACCACCATGGTGTTGAAGAAGGCCTCGGGGTTCCAGATCCCGGAGATGTCCGAAGGACCGGTAGGAGTGCCGGTGCCGCCGATATAAGGTCCGGTAAAACCGTCAAAGAAACTGCGGTCGGCCGGGTAGAAGAGCGAGCCATCGGTGTTAAAGGAACGGTCCTGGATCGCGATCGGGATCTCGCGGATAGCTGCGCGGACCGCGGCGTTGAAATTCGGGTCGCCGCCGCCGACGCTCGGCGCCGGTCCCGGCAGTACGCCGGCTGCGGTATCGAACGAGCCGCCCCGGATGAGCCAGAAACCGGCAGGACCGGCATAGACGTTCAGCCGGGTCATGCCGAGGGCATGGTCGTGGTACCAGAGGGTCGTGGCTGCCTGCGTGTTCTCATAGCTGAAGAAAGCCGATCCGGGAACGGTATTGCTGTTGTCCGCTTGGCCGAAATTCGACCCGCGAAGAGCATAGCCTGCTGGAATATTGTTTGCTGCAGGCAACCACCACGCCTCGGGATAGCCGTCGCTGTGCGGCTGCACATGTGCGCCGTGCAGGTGGGTCACGAACGGCACCGGGCCGGTATAGGGAGCAGCGAGATGGGTTTCGCAGTCCGTCCGGTTGGCGGGCATCATGCTGCAGTCCGCTTTGGGCGGGTTGGCCCAGTGCATTGTCTGGTCGACGCTAAACAGATGAGGGAGATAGTTGCCTGCACCGTCAACAAGGTCGTTGATCCAGCGCACGTTGGTCGTAATCATCGTGGTGTTTTCTATGGTGAAGGCCGGATAATTGAACGTAGAGTTGGGGGCCGGCGCAACACCGGCGGGCAGCGTGGGAATAAGGCCGCTGATGTCCGGTGCCGGGTCTTCTGCCCTCCCGTAGCTCCATACGGTTGTGGCCGGCATGTTGTCGGTTCGGCCGCTCAGCACGTCCCACAACCCGCCCGGCAGGATCTGCTGCTTGAACTGCCGGACCGCGATGTCATAATCCGCCACGGGCGCCGGCGAGGTCGTACTCGTCGGCATCGCCGGCGGAATGACCAGCGGTGTCACATATTTGGGAATGGTCGTTGGATCGAGTGTGCCCCCCGGCACGAACTGAGCAAAAGCGCTGGAAAAGGCGCTCAGGCTCAGAACTGCGCAAAAAGCCAGTGCAAGCCATCGTACATCATCTTTCTTCATTGAAATGCCCTCCTTCGTATTTGAAACAATTGTACTCACTATGGTTTTGTGATCTGTTTCCGTGTGGTGAGTGTC
>Ga0209212_1005725_pt1 | contig 14657 bp, 15 predicted proteins | sample RifGroC2_FD_183996 | JGI IMG/M metagenome (GOLD analysis project Ga0209212, IMG submission 183996) | Groundwater microbial communities from Rifle, Colorado, USA - Groundwater C2 (SPAdes) (version 2) | ecosystem: Environmental > Aquatic > Deep subsurface > Groundwater | place: Rifle, Colorado... | reverse complement strand
TAGCCCCGGGTCCGAGCGTGGATAAGCATACACCTGCCTTACCCGTCAACCGGCCGTAGACATCCGCCATAAAAGCAGCGGCTTGTTCATGGCGTGTCGGAATAAATTGTATCTTTGAATCCAACAGAGAGTCGAGGATGTCTATGTTTTCCTCGCCGGGGATTCCGAAGATATAGCGAACACCCTCGTTTTCCAAACATTTTACAAGTAAATCTGATGCTTTCATAAAACTTTAGAAATTTCCAGACATATAATCATAAATGTATCGCTTTATCAACAACTGCATGGGCAGCCTCCAGAATGGCTTCAGAAAGGGTAGGGTGGGGGTATATATTGTTTGATAGCTCGGAAGCTGTGCCTTCTAAAAGTGTGGTAAGTGAGACTCCCCACATCAACTCACCCACGTTGGGTCCTATGGCATGCACCCCTAATATTTCACCGTATTTTTCATCTGCAATAATCTTTACAAACCCATCCTCATATTCTCCGTCGATAACGGCCTTACTATTGGCAATGAGTGGAAATTTTCCCACTTTTATTTTGTGTCCTTTGCTTTCAGCCTCTTCCTGTGTAAGTCCTGCACTTGCTACCTGTGGAGAGCAATACGTCACCCTCGGTATATTTTGATAATTTATCGGGGTAGTTTCTTTGCCTGCAATGTGAGAAACGGCCCAAAGACCTTCATGTGAAGCCTTATGAGCCAAAAGGGGAGGGCCGGTAATGTCTCCGATTGCATAGAGTCCCTTTTGGCTGGTTTCCATAACTTCATTCGTTTGCAAATATTTTCCTTTAAAACTTAATGAAAATCTTTCTATTCCAAGATTGGTTAATGCTGGTGTTCTCCCTAATGCCAGGAGTAAGCAATCTGCCTTTAAATATTCCTTTTCCTTTTCGGAGAAAGGAACGAGGTTTTCGGTTGTGGTAGGGGAGCGGGAGGTATCAATCTTGCTTTTTATTTCTACACGGACGCCATTATCAACTTCGACCTTTTCTAACGAGGTATTTGTTAAAATGTCTACACCTCTTTTCGTAAGTAATTTCCTTAAAGTAGCGCGGATTTCTTTGTCTTCGGCAGGAAGAACGTCATCCAGAAGTTCTACGATGGTAACTTTTGAACCAAGGATATTAAAAAGATACGCGAACTCAATTCCTACAGCACCGGCACCAGCTATAATAATAGATTTAGGAATTTCTTCCTGTAATAAGATGTCATCGCTGGTGAGTACGTATTTCCCATCGCAGGGAATTGTAGAGGGAATGAGTGGAACAGAACCGGTAGACAAGATAACATTTTTTGCTGCTAATTCAACAATGTCTGTTCCCTTTTTTTTAACTAATACGTTATTCGCAGAAGTGAGTTGCCCTTCGCCTTCAAAGACCTCAACACCATTTTTTTTGAGGAGAAATTGCGTTCCCTGGAATAATCGTTTAACGACGGACTCTTTGCGTCGATGAAACTGTGGATAATTAATCCCTAATTTATCAAAAGTAATTCCATATTCATGTGCCTTAAGTAACTTACGGTAAATGTCCGCAGAATATAAAAGTACCTTTGTCGGGATGCAACCCTGATGCAAACACGTACCACCAACTTTATTCTTTTCGACGAGTGCAGTCTTTATTCCAAGCTGAGCAGCCTTTATAGCGGATACGTAACCGCCAGGCCCGCCACCAATGATTACAAGATCGAAGGCAGCGCTTCTCTCACGCAATTATCCCTCCTTTTTCCAGGTGAATAATATAACGAATATTAGCGCAATGGCAATAACCATAATTGCTTTTGGACTAATATCTGGAATGATCGATTTCTCCATTGATAAAGATAATAACTTGCCTATCATGTTTCACCTCCTTTTGAAATTAAGATGTTATGGACGAAAATCAATTAAGTAAAAGATACTTGTCAGAATGAGCCACTCTGTGTAAATCCATAATGTTTATAATTTTTACTTTCAACTGATACTCTTCCTGTGGATATTCTTTTTCAATCTTTTCCAACCTCGGTGAGTAACCATCTAAAACAGCTACCACATTTTTTGAGACTGTTCTGCCAACTATTTGATAACCCATATCGGTCTTCGTATCATAGATAGCAATAGATATATTCGGGTTCTCAAGAATATTTTCTATTGTTTTTTTGCAAAACCACGACTTGAAAGCCACATGTTCATTGTCAGGTAAAAAAATCAAACCCTTCGCTACCGCGAGGTGTACCTCTTTCTTTTGGTTTGATGTTGCCACATAAAATAATTCAACCTTTTTACTGAAATCTCTAATTCGGTTCAGGATATTTTCCATGACATAACCGCCGAACTCAAAACCATGATTATTATCAATTATAAAGGCACATCAACAATTATGAAATTGATGTGCCTTTATAAATTCCATTAAGAATTCATATGCCTATTTACCGTATTATGTGGTTACTGTTTCCATAACTGGCTTTGAAACAGGTACTGCACTTGATTTGTACCAGTCCTGATAATAATCGCCTGAATCGTATAATTCCTTCAAATTCTGCAATACTTGTTCAAAAACTTGTTTCCAATCCGAACCTACCCTGAATGCAAACATGGAGTTTCTGGGATTCTTTGTCGTTTTAATTGAGTTTCTAAAACGTGTCCTTAGATTATCACCTGCATAAATATGGTCATAAACATACTGCATGCCTTCAATAAAGTCTTCTAATGACATGTCTACTAAACGATGAACCACATGGGCTGTATCGTAATACTGCCAATCCTCCGGATAGTTTTTCCTGAAAATCCTCTTTTCTGAATCCAGTCTTGCATAGAGCTGTGTCTTGGGGAATGGACAGTTAATACCAAAGGTGAGAATATCAATATTGTTTTCCAATATAAATTCAGTCATTCTTTTAAAAGAATCTTTGTCGTCTCCATCGGCCCCAAATACCACGGAACCCCAGACAACCAAGCCGGCATTATGTATCTTTTGTATACAATCAAAATAACTATCGGTACCCAACTTCAGATTTACACGTTTATTCATTTTCTGTAAAACGGCTTCATTGGTAGATTCAATACCGATAAGCATACCAAAATTGCCACTCTTGGCCATGTAATCTAATGTTTCTGCGTCTTGAGAGATATTTAACGCCGTAAATCCCAACCAGTCTTTGTGTATTCCACGTTCCACCATTCCTTTGAAAAGATCTCGCGCCCTCTCGTTTGATTTTTTACCATGACCATAAAAGTTATCTTCCGCTAACATCAATCCCTTGTAATCTGTGGCTGCCATTTCATCGAGGACATCTTCATAAGGTCTTTCCCTGAATTTTCTGCCCTGGAATGTGGGTACGCTGCAGAAATCACAGTAGTTCGGGCATCCTTTTGTCGTGACAATAGACGAAAATTTATAGTTATATTTCTTCTTCAAAAATTCTCGATTGGGATATACCTTCTTCATCAAGCTGAGTGGAGGTAATCCACCCTGATATACCTTTTTTAGTTTCCCTGCTTCAAAATCTCTTATTACCTGAGGCCATACCTCTTCGGCTTCTCCAACAAAAACTGCATCAACGTAATTAGCAGCTTCTTCAGGCATTACAGAAGCATGTATACCGCCCATGATTACAGGCATGCCTTTTTTCTTACAAGCCTCGGCAATTTTATATGCCCTGGGAGACTGATAAGTAACAGATGTTAAGCATACAAGGTCAACAGGTTTAAATGTAATTTCACCTTTATCATCCATCGCCAATTCAATATTCTCGTCTATGACATCAAATTCCCAATCACCTGGCGTGAGAGCCGTAATATATGCAAGATTCAACGGCATCTGGACAATTACTGTAATACTCTCTTCACCATGTCTGCCCGGTTTATGCGGGTTAATTAACATCATTTTCTTTTTCATATTTAATTGCCTCCAATTTTCATGATTAAATTAGCAACATTCCAACCCGAAGAGACTACAGCACAAATTCCAGGACCTGGTCTTGTCCAATGTCCTGCCAAATATAAATTATCAAACGGCGTTTTATGTGGAAGTCTGTTATCCCATATTTGATTCACACTGACCTCCCAACCGTAAGCGGCGCCATTTGTATTTAATGTGTAACGTTCCAGGGTTTTTGGAGTAGCTGCTTCTTTTACCTCAATATGTTTTTTTATGTCAGGTATATAATGCTCTAGGCGGTTAATTGTACTCAACGTCATGTCTTGTTTAAAAGATTTCCAATCGTTAATATTTTTATATTTATACGTTCCATCTTTTATGTAAACAACTACAGAGATTATCTGCTTGTTAGCTGGCGCAAGCGAGGGACATATCTTTGTTGGAACAGAAATATACATCCATTCGCCAGCAGCGTAACTTGAATCGTTAGATGTGTGATAAAACCCTCTCTTTAATTCGCTTAAATCTAGTTCGGCTCCAACACCTAAATATAAAAGAAAAAAAGAACAACTTTCCTTCATTCGCTCAATTTTTCTGAGGAAAGGAGAATCAATTCTGCCCTCTAATAGTTCAAAGAAGGTTTGTCGGGCATCAATATTTGATACAACAACATCAGAGGCTATCTCTTTGCCTTCTTCTAGCTTAACACCTTTTACAGTGTTACCGCTGGACAGAATTTTTTTCACTTTAAATGATAACATAACGTGCCCGCCAAAATCAATAAATTTCTTAAAAATTGCATTAGCAAACTCTTGCGTGCCTCCTGACGGGAAAAAGGCTCCGTCTTTCAGATAGTTGATCATCATCTGACACATTCCAATGGCGGAAGCTTTAGCAGGGGGGAGACCAATGTAACCCCATTGACCAGAAAGCACCATCTTGAGTTCGTCATTTTTAAAAAAAGCATTTAACATCTCACCAAAAGTCTTGTCTTTGTATTTATCAATAATTTGACTTTTCTCATTGTTGAATGTGGCACGATAAAGTTTTATAAAATCGTTGAAGAAATTTTTAACACTATCTTTTTCAGACTGGTAACGTTCCTGTAAACGTGTTATATAATCTTCCAAATTGGCAGGGATTTCAATGCTGAATTTAGGAAAAATAAGATTATCCATCGGGTCAAGAGGGTAGAAGTTCATCTCTATTCCGAGCGTCTTAAAACACCGTCCAACAATACTCCACTTTCCACAGCCTCCGATATGATGAACGGCCGCATCAAAGTTAAAACCCTTACGTTTAAAAGAAGTACAATAGCCGCCAGGGATAGAATGCTGCTCTATAAGGAGTACCTTTTTCCCATTTTTTGCAAGAAAAGCAGCGCAAATTAAACCTGCTATACCTGCACCAATTACAATCACATCATAACAAGGATACAATCTATCCAATTTTGTGGATTGAATGTATGTTTTGGAAGGAAGCATGAATTATTGTTTGTATTTAGAGACAATTAAGGATGAATTGTTTCCTAATCGTGAGAAAGAATTTATAAGAACGTTTTTGACGGGTAATGTCCTGCTGTTGTTAGGCACATAATCTAAATCACACTCTGCATCACGTTCTTTATAATTGATTGTGGGTGAAATGGTATTTGATTTAATGGACATTAATGCGGCGATTGTTTGTAATGCCCCGGAGGCATCATAACATTCACCTGTCATGGATTTGATCGCTGTAACGGGAATTAGGTTTGCCCTCATTCCAAAAACCTCTTTGATAACCCTGGTTTCCATAGCATCGCCGTAAACGCCGGAATATGCATTGGCAGATATGTAAGAAATGTCATGCAGGGTCAGGTTTGCATCTTTAATTGCATTCAATATGGCTCTTTTGTTGCCTTCTATCTGATAGTCTTTACTCACAGCCATTTTTGGATCAAAAGCAGTTCCGTATCCCTTTATCTCAGCGTATATGTGCGCATTTCTCTTGAGTGCATCTTCTAACGTTTCCATGATAACCAATGCCGATGCTTCACCAACGACCATTCCATTTCGTCTTTTATCAAATGGTGCACAAATTTCCAGGGTTCCTGGTTTGCTTCCAGCCAAAATCTTGGAATTATGTGCCCCCCAAAATATGTCGTGGGTTAATCCATGCACACCTCCAGCAACTACAGCCCTTACCCGACCCATTCGAAGGAAATCAGATGCATAGATAATGGCATCTATACTGCTTGTTACACCATTCGAAATAGTAGTACTCAGGCCTGTGGCTTTACAGAAAATAGAGGCACGGCTTGCTGGGGCATTCAGCACTGTGTTGGGAAAGTCCATAGGGTTTACATAATTAGGACCTTCACGCAATGATTGAAAATCAAAAGAACTGATACTGTCAATACTTCCATAGGTGGAGCCGACCACGATACCTAATTCATCTTCACTGTATGTATTGTTTCCAAGGTTTGCATCTTTGATGGCAAGAACCGTTCCAGATGATACAAGAAGGGAAGTTCTATCAATATGACGAATCCCTTTTGGTCCGAGATAAACCTTTGCATCAAAATCGGAGATTTCTCCAGCTTGTTTGCTATTAAATTTACTTACATCAAACAGCGTGATAGGTTTTATACCTGATACACCGTTGGTTAAATTATTCCAGAAGGCATCCTTGCCTGTACCAATAGAGGATATAACTGAAACACCTGTAATAACGATCCTTGTTTTATCCATTTGTATTAAACTATTAATTTACTCTTTAAAATACAAAATATTTAACCTGTATATTTTTTTACAACCAGACAACTATTGTTACCACCGAATGCATGAGCATTGTTTAGTGCTATATTTACTTCTTGTTTTCTTGCAACGTTTGGAACATAATCAAGATCACATTCCGGGTCTGGTGTTTCGTAATTAATCGTAGGAGGCATTATATCATTTTGAACAGATAGGGCACATGTAATGGTTTCTATAGCGCTAGCTGCTCCCATTGTATGGCCGATCATTGATTTTATTGAACTAATTGCAAGGTACTTGGGTTTATCACCAAATACCTTTTTAATAGAGATTGTCTCCGCTTTATCATTTGCAGGTGTGCCAGTACCATGTGCACTTATATACTGGACATCTTCAGGCTTCAGATTTGCGCTTTTTAAGGCTTTTTTCATGGCAGATATAACACCTTCACCGTCAGGGTGCGGAATGGTAATATGGTATGCATCGCAACTAAGACCATAACCTATTATTTCGGCATAAATATGTGCGTTCCTTTTTAATGCATGATCATGTGATTCAAGAATAAGCATTCCAGCACCTTCACCCACCATCATGCCTTTTCTGTTTTTGTCGAAAGGCTGACATATCTCAGGCGCAATGGCGCCAAGTCTGGCAAATCCAGTATAGGCAACCTTTGAAAAGGGATCTGAACCGCCTGAAACCATCAAATCAACTCTTCCAAACTTTATTAGATCGTATGCATACCCAATTGCATAATTACCTGCAGCACAAGCGGTAGGAATAATTATATTGGGACCCTTAAAACCAAATTCAATAGCAATGTTTGCTGGAATGTTGTTACAAGGGTGCATTAAAAATAAATCAGGTTCAACCTTGTCTTCGCCTTCTTTATGCCGAATGTAATTGACTTTTTCCAGGATTTGTATTTCACCTGCGGTGGTTCCCACAGAAACTCCGATCCTTTCCAAATCAATCTTACCAATGTCAAGTCTGGCATCACTTAATGCCAACTTCGCAGCCGCTATAGCAAATTGTGAACCTTTGCCAATTTTTTTAAGAGCACCATTTTTAATATAGTCAGAATAATTAAAATTTTTAACTTCACATCCTTTATGTACTTTATACTCGGAGGTGTCAATACATGTCACATTATCTACACCCGACACCCCTGTAATGAGGGCATTCCAAAAATTGTCCTTTCCGGACCCGATAGGGGTGATCATTCCGACACCAGTTATAACCACACGTTTATTCATAATTTTATATCAAAGCACTCTTTTCTGCGATGCCAAATGTTAAGGTTGCTTTAGCAGCTGTTTTCTCTTCAACTTTTACAGTTGCCTGAACAATGGCTCCTTTAGAAACAAGCTTTTCCACAACAACTTCTATATTGAGTCGGTCACCAGGGAAAACTGGTTTTGTGAACCGTGCATTTCCAATTGATCCCAGTAAAAAAACCGTCTCCTTGCTGTATTGGGTAGCCAGACTTTTCCTGAACAGAATAATAGAGGCTTGTGCCATTGCTTCTATTATTAAAACTCCTGGCATGATGGCGAAATCTGGGAAATGTCCAACAAATACAGGTTCATTTCCGGAAACGTTTTTTACACAAAGTATCCTTTTGCCTTCTTCAAACTCTATAACCTTATCTATAAATAGAAAAGGATACTTTTGAGGAAGAAGCGTTCTGATTTCCTCAAAAGTTATCATATGATATTTGCTTTTATATTATTAACCATAAAATTATACGTAAATATTTTTTATAAAAAAGTTTTACCCCCCCCTTTATCTCGCATTCCTGCCTTCGAGCAAAAAACATGTAGATGCAAGAGGAGATAAAGGGGGGGGGTAAGCTGTTTATGACTTGACACACCTAGTTTAAGATGAGAGTTTTCCGCTGTCTGCTAATACAGATTTAGTTAAATCAATTGTAGCGCGCAACGATGTAATATCAACAAGTTTTTCTTCAGGGATTTGCACTTTAAATTTCTTTTCAATAAGTGCAAGAATCTCTAAGGCTAAAAGAGAGTCAATCTCAAGATCCTTGAAGAAATTTGCATCTCTTTTATCCCATATTTCCTTTTCATCCAATTCGGTAACCTCCGCAACTATAGCGGTTACACCTTTTTCAATTTCTTCAACGTTCAAATTATCCTCCTTTTAATAAGCCACTTAAATGAAAAACATGTGTATAATCATCGTAACTTATAATAAAGTAAAATATGTTAGCAGACACAATTTATATTGTCAATAGTATTCTTTAACTTTGATTGAAAAGAAATATTTAAAAGAAGGAACTATAACAATTCGGCTTGCAATCGTTAGGGGGGCATAAGAATTTTTACAAATTCCTTTTGACAAAATTACCAAATATTATATAACGTCTGATAATATATATTATGTTATAATGAGCGTTAATTTTCTCAAAATTAGTGAAATATATAAAATAAGTAAGTATTGATTTTATCTGAATTTATCAGCGTTCATTTGCGTCCCATTGCAGAATTTAGGTTTTATTTTATTCTCTTTGCTACGGATTTTACTTGTTTAGTTCCTCCTTGCTTGATATTTTCTAATTCACTCAATGCTTTATATATTTGTCCTTCCAGGGCTGTTTCGTATTTAGATAATTCCTCAAGATGGTTTTTAACATCAATTATTTTTAAAGCTTTTAACTGTCTCATTTCCTTGTCTGTCCTTTTTCTTACTCTGAAAAAGCCTTGTTCATACTCTTGAATACAAGATGATTCATATTCTAAAATTTGACTTTCAATTTTCAAACAACGTTTCAGCCGCCAAATGCTGGAAATGATACGATCTACAATGATTGATTCAATTTCGCCTGTTGGTTTCAATTCTTTTTTAAGCCTGTTTCTTATCTCATCAAGGTCGGTTGCACATTCACCTTCAATTAATATTTCACTACTAAAAATATTCTGCTTTACAGTATCTTCTGCAGTTTTCGTAGTTTCTGCTGTTGACTTTACTTCCTTATGTTCCTGTTTTGTCAAATCAGACTTCACAAGGGGTTCAACTATCGTGTTCATTATTTTATTAACTTTATCTTTGCCGCTAATTTCCCTACTTTTCCTGCTTAATATATCATCTTTAAGTATTGCTGACATAATCCCTCACTTTCTATTTTTCAAAATGCATCTTTTTGTTATTGGAGATATTTGCGCAATCTAACTTGATCTGTAATAATCACAATTTACCAAATTATTTATAGTATTCAATAAATATTTCATATAAAATTGAATTATATCACTTTATACAATACTTGTGATATATTGTGTTACTTTGCAAATTGATGTTTAATGATATTCTTTAATATGGTATTCGGGGATTCAAGGTGTTGTCCTGTGAAAATAAACGAAATATTTAAGAGTATTCAGGGAGAAACGTCCTACGTCGGCATGCCATGCATTTTCATACGTCTAACGGGTTGTAATTTACGCTGTGGTTACTGCGATACTACCTACGCTTATGAAGATGGCGTAGAAATGTCAATTAATTCTATTCTTGAGAGTATTTCAGGATTTAATACAAAATTAGTGTGTATAACTGGCGGTGAACCCCTTTTAAATAAAGACACGCCGATACTAATTAATGAACTATTAAATAAAAATTACAATGTATTAGTTGAGACAAATGGAAGTCTTGATATTAGAAAAATACCTCAAAAAGCAATTAAAATTATGGATATAAAATGTCCCGACAGTAATATGAGTCATGAAATACTGTGGGAAAATATCAATTATATGACCCGATCGGATGAAGTAAAATTTGTCTTAAATTCCAGGAAAGATTATGAGTGGACTAAGAATGTGATAGATAAATATAAATTATCCGAGATTACAAATGTATTGATAGGTACTGTTTTTGGTGCAATTTCACCGAGATTGGCCGTACAATGGATTTTAGAAGACAATCTTAATGTACGATTTCAACTCCAACTCCAGAAATATATCTGGGAGCCTCTGACAAGAGGCGTATAGCTTCGATTTACGATGTACGATTTGCGATTTAAAGACCGAAAAAGCAAATCGTAAATCTAAAATTTCCTACTCGTTCAGGTTAAAATACCAATGAAAGACTTAGCTATTGTGCTTGTTAGCGGCGGTATGGATAGCTGCGTAACCGCGGCTATTGCAAATGAGAATTACCGCCTTGCACTCTTACACGTTAATTATAGTCAACGCACCGAATCAAGAGAGCTTCAGGCTTTTCGCAATATTGCATTATTTTATAAAATTCCTGAAGATAGAATCCTCATATCAAATATTGATTATCTGAGCAAGATTGGCGGTTCGAGTTTAACCGACATGCGCATGGACGTGCAGGATGCACAACTGTATAGCAAAGAAATTCCTACCTCCTACGTCCCGTTTAGAAATACGCTTTTTCTGACCATTGCCGTTTCCTGGGGGGAGGTGATTGGGGCAAAGAAGATATTTATCGGAGCCGTGGAGCAGGACAGCCCTGGCTATCCCGATTGCAGGCCTTCATATTACAAAACCTTTAATGAACTTATCAAGGTAGGAACAAAGCCTACAACCCACATCGAGGTAGAAACACCCCTTATACGCAAGAGCAAATCAGAGATTGTAAAAATGGGCATTTCTTTAAATGCCCCATTCCATCTGAGTTGGTCCTGTTATAAAAATACGGATAAGGCTTGTGGTATGTGTCACAGTTGTTTTCTGCGTTTAAAAGCTTTTAAAGAGGCTGAAGTTATTGATCCTATTCCTTATGTCTAATTGTATTGTTATTTTTATCCTTAGCTGAAGACCTCAGGACATTACTAATTAAAGTTATATTATCAGCATTTTTTATAATACATCCCTTTGATGTGGGCACACATTCCTTCTTATTCAATTCGCAATAACCTTTATTTTCGTATCTGCAATACATATTAATTGTCTCAAAATTATATCTTTTCGCTGGCGATTTTATTTAACGCCTTTATCAATTGATTTATATCATCTTCAGTGTTAAATAATCCTGGGCTTATTCTAACAGTACCATCCGGAAACGTACCAAGCATTTGATGAGCAAAGGGGGCACAGTGAAGACCGGGACGCGCAGCAATGTCAAAAGTCTGGTCAAGAATGGCACCAACCTCCGCAGGTTTATATCCCTTTATGTTTATGGAAAGGATACCAACCTTTTTTGAAATATCTGTTGTTCCATATAAGACAAAACGATTATCATGCTTTAAAACATTTATTAATTTGTTTATCAATTTTTGTTCATGTGTTCGAATATTATTGATTCCTTTAGACAAAACATACTCAATTCCCGCTCTAAGACCCGCAATACCAACCGTGTTAGGTGTGCCGCTTTCCAGCTTGAACGGCAGTTCTTCAGGCTGTGAAAGTGAGGCTGGCTCAAAGCCCGTCCCCCCTTCTCTCCACGGTTCTAAAGTTAAGCGTTCTCCTACATACAATCCCCCTGTTCCTGTTGGCCCGAGCGGACCTTTGTGACCAGTGAATGCAAGCATATCTACATACGATTTATTAACATCAATTTCACATACGCCGGCAGTTTGAGCAGCATCTACCATGAATATAATATCATTTTCTCTGGCAATTTTACCAATCTCGCAAATTGGCTGAATTGTACCCAGAACGTTAGGGGCATGCGTCATAACAATCAATCGGGTTCTGTTTGGTATGATAGCACGCTTAACATCATCTGGAGCAATAATACCTTCTGGAGAATTTTTAACCTTGGTTACCGTAATAATATTTCTTCTTTCGAGGCCATTGAGGGCGCGGGAAACTGCATTGTGCTCAAAATGTGTTGTGATGGCATGGTCTCCATCTTTTAATAGTCCTTTAATTCCCATGTTTATTGCATCAGTAGCATTAAACGTAAAGATAAATCTTCTGGTATCTTTAATGCCAAATAATTTTGCGGCAACCGTGCGGGTATCCTCGATTTCTTTTTCTGCCGCTACAGCCATCTTATGCCCTGAACGTCCGGGGTTTGCGCCCAGTGTCCGGTAAAAGGTGTCCATTGTTTTGTATACAATTTCTGGTTTTGGAAATGTTGTTGCCGCATTATCTAGATAAATCATATTTTCGATTACATCCCTATATATTTAGCGTAAAGCCCCTTTGCTATAGATACGTCATTTGTACCGGAAACAATCGAGCGCCCATCGGGAAATACAGTTAACTCATATTTGCCCATTTTAAATCGTAACAAAAACCTATTAAAAGCTACATCCCCTACTTTTTCTAACCGCGCTGCAACTTTCGTCAAGTCTAGTTTAGAATCTTTGTAATGTAAAATTTGTACAGCATTCCTGCCGCACAATGAGGTTGTCATTGAATATTTATCTTTATACAAAAATTCATATTGATGTTTTTTGCAGGTTGCACAATCAAAAATATCTTTAATATCTTCGACATGCAGTCTTTTAATTTCATTACGCCAGAGATCAATTTTCAGCAAGCCTTTGCTTAAGGCATCAAAATTACCTGTCAAGATTTTTAGCGCTTCGGCTACCTGAACAGAGGCTATCAAGCAGGCAATTGGTGCAATAATTCCTTCTGTATCGCATGTTTCAGTAGTACCTGGGAGTGGAATTGTATCAAGTACGCATCGCAGGCATGGGGTTTTTGACGGAACGATGTTCATTGTTAGACCAGTACTCCCTATACATGCCCCATAAATCCACGGTATGTTATTTTTTACACAATAGTCGTTAATTAGAAACCGCGTTTCAAAGTTGTCGGTCCCATCAATAACGATATTTGCATTTTCAAAGAGGTCATCAACATTTGATGGATTAAGGTCAGCAACGATGGCGTCAATATGAACGTAGGAATTAGTTTTTTTAAGCTTCTTTTGTGCGGCAATAGCTTTTGGCAGGTTTTTATTTATATCTTCTTCATCAAATAAGGACTGACGTTGCAGGTTGTTTTCTTCGATAAAATCGCGGTCTATAATTTTTAAATATCCCAAACCGCTACGTACAAGGAGATTTGCTGAAGTACAGCCAAGTGCACCGCAACCAACAATTGCAGCCGACTTTTCTCTTAGAGTTTTTTGACCAGTTTCCCCTATCCCGTAAAACAAAATTTGTCTTGCATAGCGGTTTGACATGCTCAGTTTTTAAATTCATAACAACTTAGACATGTTTTATCTCCTGCAGCAATTGCTTTCTCTCTCTTGTAACTTATCTTCTGATTTATTCCTTCACCAAACCCTGCAATCCATTCATTGACAATATTGCACATCGCCAAAAAATCAGCGCCGGCATTCTTCCAGTATTGCTCATGAACACAACTCTCGTGGTCCCAGGATGTACGTTTTTCAGACTCTGAAACCACCTGTGCGCCGCGGTCGCAGGGCATGCCATCGGAGTGGAAATCTCCCATTACTTCAAATGCCTTTGTAGTGTTGCTGCAATCCGTCGAGGATAGCCCTTTGCTTTTAACAGCCTCTTTACCACAGCTAACACCGTGTTTACGGGCTGCCTCAACTGCTACTTTTGCAGCATCATCGTATTTGGCACAGAAGGCGGCAATTATACTTGCTTCCCGAGTTTCTACATCTATTATCAGACTTTGAATCCCTTGATGGATGGACTTATTTCCCAATAATTCATCAAGTGGTTTATTAGAGTCCGATTTTGGATATTTCTTGTACACCTTTTCAAGAATATTATCGGCTTCTGTGCCATACTTTGCTTTAAATGCAGAGACGATAGCTGCTTCCCGTGCCTCAGTAGTTTTTATTTTTCCGTACATCCAATAATGGATTGGACCCAATACTAAACTCATTAAGAAACTCCTTGGAGTTAAAACCTAAAAAGAAACGTACTATGCAAGTTCTACAGACTCTACTTCTGGAATTTCTTCCTTAAGGCGCTCCTCTACACCGTATTTCAATGTCATCAGTGCGCTAGGACATGATCCACAAGCACCTTTTAAACGCACCTTCACAACCCCCCCCTGCACATCTACTAGTTCAATATCACCACCATCAGCCTGTAAGGCGGGTCTTATATGTTTAAGCGCATTTTCTATTTTTTCTCTCATGTGAATTTTC
>Ga0209212_1005724_pt1 | contig 14659 bp, 17 predicted proteins | sample RifGroC2_FD_183996 | JGI IMG/M metagenome (GOLD analysis project Ga0209212, IMG submission 183996) | Groundwater microbial communities from Rifle, Colorado, USA - Groundwater C2 (SPAdes) (version 2) | ecosystem: Environmental > Aquatic > Deep subsurface > Groundwater | place: Rifle, Colorado... | reverse complement strand
CCGCCATTATCTCCGTTGCCGATGCCTTCGACGCCATGACCTCGGTCCGGCCCTACAAGAACCCCCGTTCCCAAGCCGACGCGCTCGATGAACTGACCCGCTGTTCAGGAACGCAGTTCAACCCCCAGGTCGTCGAGGTCTTTCATAAGGTGCTTGCCATGCAGCCCCTGCAGACAGATCCTTTTGCAAGGAGAGCCTGATCCATGCGGATGTTCCCCTCGACCCTGTTCATGATCCTCTGCTGGTCGCTGGCCGCGCTCCTTTCGTCCTGCGCTACGTTCCAAAGCAGGCCCCGCGCGATCGCGGAAACCGTGCAGCAGGCCCAATCGCAGGTTGCGCTGGGCGACTACAAAAAAGCTCTCGCCCTCTTTGCCGTTGCTGACGACAGATTCGGTCACGATCCGGCCCTGCAACAGCACTATGTCAGGACGGGCGACCGGATCAGGTCTGCAGCCGACATGGCCTTTCAACAGGGGGTTTTCTCGCAAGCCGGAGGGATCTACCATATTCTGCTGGAGAGCGGCATTACCGGAAGGCGTTTTCAGGAGCCCTTATCCTTTGATACGGCCTATCTGCGCGGCCGTATCGGTTCCTGTTCCAAAGCGCTTATGGAGCTCGGGCTGGTAAAATATCGGGAGGATGATCTCGAAGGGGCATGTTCGATCTGGAACAAGGTCCTCGCGTTCGACCCCGGGAACAAGGCGGTCACGAAAGCCCTGCGGACTACGAACAAACAACGGCAAAGGCTGAAGAACTTCAACTCGGCCGCGAAGTAAAACTTTTACCCATCCCCCTCTTCAGTCTCCCCCTTGAAGGGGGAGAAATTATGATTTCACCCTCCCTTTCAAGGGGAGGGCGGGGTGGGGATAGGTTTTACAGGGTGACCTGACAGTACCTATTATTTTGATACGTTCAAACCTTCCCCTTCAGATACCGCTGTCTTTTCGCTTCCGGGAACCGCTCAATGGCATAGCGCAGCATGGTCCTGGGCATGGACCGGTAGTGATTCTGTAAAAATCCTTCTTCCGCTTGCATATCGCGCTTTCCCACTTCCCGCAGCATCCATCCAACAGCTTTGTGGATCAGGTCGTGTTCGTCCCTGACCAGCATCCCGGCGATGGCCAGCGCATCCACAAAATCATTTTCCTTGATGAACCGGAACGTGGCAAGGATGGCGATCCGTTTTTTCCAAAGGTCGCGCGACCTCGCCAGCGCATAAAGCGGCTTCCTGTTCCTGCCTGCAAGAAAATCCCCCACGATATTCGGCGCCGAAAGGTCCACCAGATCCCAGTTGTTGATAAAGCGGGTGTTCTTGAGATACTCTCCGTATATGCGTTTTTTTACCGCTTCGTCGCCCCGCGCATAGGCATGGATAAGCAAAAAGAGCGCCAGCAATCGCTGTTCGTGAATTTCCGATCGCAGGAGCGTCAGCGAATCAGCAACCGAGGTTCCCCGGCATTCCTTTGCCAGCTTTCTGAGCAAAGGAACGGTGATGCCGAGAAAGACGTCGCCCTCGCCGTATTGTCCCGGCCCGGTCTTGAAGAATCCCTGCAGGAGCCCGGCTTTTTCCTTGTTCGCGAGCCTGCGGAGCTTGCGCTGAATTTCTGGTACGGTCATGCTCTTTCCTTTGCTCTTTCGTTCTGTTTCAGAGAGGCAGCATACTTTCTTTCTCGTTTAAATATTTGTCGATCACCGACGGTAGCCTCTGGGGAGACTTAATGCGCAGTTGTTTGTTGACATTGAACCGGCCGAACACAACCTCAATGTCACTGGTTGTCACGCCAAATTCTTTAGCCAGGAAGCGGACCATGTGATCGGTCGCCCTGCCGGCCACCGGCCTAGCAGTAACACTGACTTTGAGTTGATTGCCTTTAATTTTGCCGATAGCGTCCTGCTTTGCGCCCGGCTTGCCGAGAATATTCAGCACCAGCGTTTCGCCGTCCCAGACACAGCATGAATCAGTTTCCAATCCTTTACGCGCCACGCTGCCTCCGATGGAAAAACAGGCATTCTTAGCTATTCTTTCAATTTTTACGAATGAGCACTATTTTTCCGTGTGGTTCAATCAGCATTATTGAACCAGCGGCAGGGTTACGCTACGCTTAACCAACCATACGGACTCTTGACATCAATGTCAATAATCTGTACTATTCATGCATGAAAACTCACGCTCAATATATAACCGATGAACAAGGGAAGAAGAAAGCAGTTATCCTTGACCTCAAAGAATATGAGAAGCTCCTCCGCGCTCTTGAGGACCTGGAGGACAAGAAGGCCTTTCTCTCCGTCGTGCAGGAGAAATCCGTTCCCTACGGTGAAATTGAATCCCGCTTGAAAAAATCCAAGCGCCGCTGATGTATACTCTGCTCGCCAAGCCGACCGTCGAAAAAGACCTGCGTGCCATTCATCCTGACGACTTCGCGGTCGTGAATGATAAAATCAAAACACTCGCCGAACAGCCCCGCCAACATAAAACAGAAAAGCTCAAAGGCGGCGAGGGCTATCGCCTTCGTGTCGGGAATTACCGGATTCTTTACAACATCGACGACCATGCTAAAACCGTAACCATCCACCGCGTTCAGCACCGGAAACAAGTCTATCGCTGAGCTTTTTCCTACGATGCGTTGTGCCTGAAGTGCTTAACTGTCACCCATTTTTCAATTTACAAGACATTTTCTCTGGTTCAGGCTTGCAGTCTGAACCACACGGTAATTGTTTGGTTCAATCAGCATGATTGAACCAGCCGCAATGTCGGTCAAGTATCGCTCTATCAGGTTCTCATACATGATTGGCTATTCCGTCCTGTTAGTAGTTCCACTTTGTCAGATTATTATCAGTAACCCATCCCCTCCTCAATCCTCCCCTTGAAGGGGAGGAATATATATAAACCTCTCCTTCTTCAAAGGGAAGACGGAGAGGGTGATGGGTCAAAACATGTCAGCAGGCTTTAAGAATTAAGCTTCGCTGGTTCAGGCTTGCAGCCTGAACCACACGGTAATTGTTTGGTTCAATCAGAATGATTGAACCAGCGGGAGGATGCTCATGACGAGCACAAAATCACTCACAGATTTTGAGTATATTGAAGTTACTCTGAAAGATAAAGAACAAAAATGGGGTAAATTCGGGGTATGCGGAAAAACGGAATTAGGAAGCATCGGATGGGGTTTTGGGTCTATACAATTTATTATCGTCTCGGCAGTGTGCTTCGACCAGCTCACTTCTTGACCGCAGCCTCGATCAGCGCCTTTACGCCCGGCTCTACGTCAGTGTACTTGATGCCGTAAAGAAAGGTTCCGGGCGAGCCCGGGACCTTATCGACGCGGGCGATCTCTCCGTACCCGGTGACGTGCTGGCCGTTGGAAAGAAAGAACGAGAAGTACACACCATCGCCTTTCGAAAGTGGTTCCTCTGCGCTGATGAGCATCCCGCTGGCGCTGATATTCTCCGTGCGGAACGAAAGCGGCCGGTTCTTGAATCTTCCGGTAATGGCGATGGCCAGAGCGGCCCGGTAGGACTTTCTCGGCGCGATACTCAGGAATTGCTGCATCTTCATGTGAAGGAGGACCGGTTTGACCGGCATGGTAAAGAACGCATTGGGCTTGCATTGACGTATCCGCTCCCGGTGGGCGAGAGTGTCCTTGCAAATAAGGATGACGGACACTTCCGTCAGTTCCTTGCTTTTTCTGATAAGGCTGAAGAGCTCCTCGCTCTTCATGCCGGGCAGTTCGAGCTTGCTGACGATGAGGTCGACCTTCTCCTTCTTGTGGACCTTCAGGATATCATCGTTCGTTGCCGCGGTAAATACGGCAACGCCCGCGCGCTCGAGAAAACTGCTTCTCTCCACGATCGGTTTTTTCAGTTCTTGCGCCAGCAGCACCTTTTTCATCGATCTCGCCCTTGATCACGTCAGATAGCAATGATTCAATATACCACAGCTTTCTGTATCGCGTCCAACGGACTTTTTTGCCTCCTCGCGGCTCCAATGTTTTTGATCCAGGTTTATCAGGGTTGGTAGAACTGCGCGGTGTCTGAAACAGCACGGGCGCAGACCGATAGAATGATCTGCGCCCGTCTCCGTTAATGATATTGAATCCCTATTTTTTAAATATTTCCTTAAAAAACGCCGTCATATCGGCCCAGGACTTTTTGTCAGCCTTTGCATTGTAGGCCAGCGGGAGCTTAAACTTCAGCCCCAGCTTTGTTGCATCGGGATTAGTGAAGGCGTGTACCGCGCCGGGATAGGAGATGAACTTGAAATCAGCCTTGGCGTCCGTCATTTCCTTTTTGAACGCCTCGATCCCCTCAGGGGTAATGAACTTGTCGTCACCGCCGTGATACACCCTGATCTTCGCCTTGATCGCGCCAGGCTCCGCCGCCTGAACCGCACCCAGGCTGCCGTGGAAACTGGCAATGCCCTTGAGGTCAACGCCCTGCCGCGCCATGTTCAGGACCACGCCGCCGCCGAAACAGTAGCCGATGGCCGCCATATTGGCAGGATCAACGGTCTGCTGCTTCTTTAAGAATTCCTGGGCAGCGAGGAACCGCGCCTTGCCGTCTTCGTTGAAATGCTTCATGACCTCCGAGGAGAATTTCCCGGCCTCTTCGGGATGCATGGCCTGCTTGCCATCGCCGTACATGTCCACGGCAAGAGCGGTATAGCCGAGCTTCGCCAGCATCCGCGCGCGCTTGCGTGCAAACTCGTTATGCCCCCACCATTCGTGCACCACGAGCACGCCGGGCCGCGGCCCCTTGATGTTCTCGTCAAAGGCCAGATAGCCCTTCAGGACCATGCTTCCCGCGGTGTACTCCACCGGCTTCCCTTTGATCTTCGGAGCAGCGTCCGCCAAACCAGCCACAAACAATACACTTACCACACCCATGATTCCCATCAGCAGTTTATTCATGACAGCCTCCTTTTTTGGGGGAACAGATTTTCTCCTCCGGCATGTTGATGATCCTGAAGCAAGTCTTTTTAACCGCGGAGACGCAGAGACACAGAGAAAGGCGCATTACTGCTGTCTGCTCTTCTCGGCGTCTCAGCGCCTCTGCGGTGAATTCTAGTTTCTGTTATTCGAACAAGGAAACATCCGCTACTTACATAGTTTACCACGAGAAAGAGGAGGTTGTGGCGAGGGGAGGAGTTAGCGGTTCCGGTCCTTCATGACGCGGTCTATTTCCCGCTTGGATTCCTTTTCCTTGATCGTATCCCGTTTATCAAAGGCCTTTTTGCCTTTTGCGAGGCCGATAAGCACCTTGGCCTTGCCGCGCACGAAATAGATCTTGAGCGGGATGAGTGTGAAGCCTTTTTGCGTCATTTTCCAGGTAAGCTTGCGGATCTCTTCTTTATGCAGCAGGAGCTTGCGCGTCCGGAGCGGGTCGTGGTTCGCCAGATTGCCTTGGGGATAGTGGCTGATGGTCCCATTCAGCAGGAACATCTCCTCGTTCTTCACGATGGCGTAGCTGTCGGTGAGGTTCGCAAGCCCCAGGCGCAGGGACTTCACTTCCGTCCCGACGAGGGCGATGCCCGCCTCAACGGTCTCTTCGATGAAGTAATCGTGGTGTGCCTTGCGGTTCGTGGTTACTGCGCTGTCTTCTTGTTTTTTAGTCATAATCAGGCTTGTCCCGGTATCAGGGATGCATCATTTTAATTCCGTCGATACTCTTAAAATGCTTCCGGTCGAAGGTATAGATGGAGCATACCTCCGCCTCTTCGGCGAAGGCGAGGATCCACGCGTCTATGAAATCCATTGTACTCTCCCGGTATAAAGCAATGGAGCGGGAAATAACGGACTTGTCGCTGACCTCGACTCCATGCGTATGCAGGATGGCATTGAGCAGTGGCACGATCTCGTTCCGCTCAAGCCTGTAAAAGCTTTGCAGTACCCAGACCAGCTCCGCGATCACGACGGAAGGAATGAGGAGCCTGACCTCATCCTGTGCAGCCTTGAGCAAAAGGCGTTTAACCTCGTTCGCCTTGGCTGGATCGTCTTCGGTCAGGTAGCGGACCAGAAGATTGGTATCGATTACAGCGCGTTTATCCTCGCCCATCGCGCCTGCCTGCCTTTTTTCCGACATACGTTCTGGCTGCATCACGGACGGTGTCTGCGTCGGCAGACTTGCCCCGACCCCGGAGATACCCTTTATAGTCCATAAGGGACTGGGCCGGTTTGATCACGATCTTATCCTCTTCCTGCTCGAACACAACCACTCCGCCCTCTTTCAAATGCAAGAGGTCCCGTACTTTTTTGGGGAGCGTGATCTGGCCCTTCGAGGTTATTTTTGCCGTAACGGTCATGGCCCGACTCCTTACTTTTACCTTACGTCCTTACATGTGATTGTAACCAAGGACGAGGGAATATTCAAGCGGAAAATAGAGGTTGCGATGGTTTCCTCCCGACTGCTGCACCCTGGCCCCTGGACCCTGCCCCCCCCCTTGCTACATCAAATTCACCGGGTCCACATCCACGATCACCCTGCACTTCCTGCCGAACTTCTCCTCGACCGCTGCTCTCCCCTCGGCGGCGAGCATCCGGATCTTCTCCCGTTTGGTCGACAGCAGGAGCAATTGGAACCGGTACTGGCCGCGCACCCGCGAGATCGGGGCCGGGGCCGGGCCGAGCAGCGTGGTTTCCTTGCCGCGCATCAGGAAGCGGATGCGGTTCATGGCTACCTTGGCAGCCTCGGCAGCACGGGCCTCATCAACGCTCTTCACTTCGAGCTTGATGAACCGGCCGATGGGAGGATAGCCGAGCTGAATGCGGTAGGCGATCTCCTCGTTATAGAACCCTTCGTAGTCGTGGGTCCTGCTGTGGAGAATCGAGTAGTGGGCCGGGTTCATGGTCTGGATCACCACTTCGCCCGCAGACTCGCCCCGCCCTGCCCTGCCCGCGGCCTGGGTGATGAGCTGGAAGGTCTTTTCCGCAGCACGGAAATCGGGAAAGTTCAGACCCACGTCTGCATCCACCACGCCGACGAGCGTCACTGCCGGGAAGTCGTGGCCTTTGGCGATCATCTGCGTGCCAAGAAGAATATCTACCTCACGCCGGTCCACTTGCTGCAGCAGCTGCTCATAGGCGTCGCGGCCCTTGACCGAATCGCTGTCCATGCGCCGCATCCTCGCCGCGGGGAACAGGGCCTGCAGTTCCTCCTCGACCTTCTGCGTGCCCGAGCCGAGCGGTTTGAGGTCCACGCCGTGGCAGGAAAAGCATTTGTCGGGTGGCCGGGTGAAAAAGCCGCAATAGTGGCACTTCAGGTTCCCCTCGTTCTTATGGAAGGTGAGCGACACGCTGCAGCTGGGACATTTGACCACGACCCCGCAGTCCTGGCAGATGATCACTGAGGAGAAGCCCCGGCGGTTCAGGAGCAGCAGCGTCTGCTCGTTCTTTTCGAGCCGCTGGGTGATTCCCGTGATCAGCTGGGGTGTATAGAGCGTCTGCTTGGCAAGGTTCTTTACATCGATGATCGCAACGGCCGGCATGGGCCGGTGATCGACTCGCTTCGACAGGCGGAGATACTGGTACTTGCTGTTCTTTGCATTGTAGAAGCTTTCGAGCGAAGGCGTTGCCGAACCGAGCACCGCAACGGCGTTCTGGAACTTCGCGCGCATGACCGCCACGTCCCGCGCATGGTACCTGAGCCCTTCATCCTGCTTGTAGGAGTTCTCATGCTCCTCGTCGACGATGATGAGCCCGACCTTGTCAAAGGGAGCGAACACCGCGGAGCGCGCGCCCACGGCAACATCGACCTGTCCCGCCTGGATACGCCGGTATTCGTCGGCGCGCTCGCGGTCCGTAAGCCCGCTGTGCAGCACTGCCACACGATCGCCGAAGCGGCGCTGGAACCTGCCCAAAAGCTGGGGCGTCAGCGCGATCTCGGGAACGAGCACGATGGTCCCCCTGCCCAGGTCCGCCTGCTGCTTGATGGAATGGAGATAGACCTCGGTCTTGCCGCTGCCGGTGACGCCGTGCAGCAGGAACACGCCGAACTGCGACAGCGACGCTGCCTCGCTGATGCGGCGCACTGCATCGGTCTGCTCGGGCATAAGCAGGGGCGGCATGCAGGGCACGAACTCCTCCGGCGTTTCAGTCCTTTCTGCATCCTTCTCGATGATCGCCGCCATTCCGGCTTCGCACAAAGCCTTGATCGTTGCAGGAGAAAAGGTCTTCAACTCTTCCAGGCTTATGATCTGGCGTTCGCACAAGAGCAGCAGCAGTTCTTTCTGTTTCGGCCCGCGGACAGCATCCATATCGTGATCGCCGTCAGCAAGCGTGAGATACTTTTTCTTTTTGGGTTTTGCGCGGGATACTGCTTTGGGAACCATGGACTCGATGGTCAGGCCCAGGGGATAGAGGTAGTAGTCGGCCATCCAGTGCGCCAGGGCAAGGAGGTCCGTCGTCAACGGGCTGCCTACGATCTCGATGATGGACTTGAGACCGGCGCTGTCATTCTTATCCGGAAAGCCGAGCACCGTACCGGTCATGGTCCGGCTGCCGAAAGGCACCAGTACGCGCGATCCCTCCACAAGACGCTCCTGTAGCGCTTCCGGAGCGCTGTAGTGGAACGTCTTGTTGACGGAAACACCGACAGCTATGTCAACGATTAAGTTCATTTCGGATTGCGGATTGCGGATTTCGGATTGAGAACTTGAACAATTACCTGTGGGCTACAGCAAACAACGATAGACGCTCACTTCAGTGGGGGGTGATAAAATCAGTCGGTTTGGACTGCAAAATCCGCAATCCGAAATCCGCAATCCGCAATTTAAGCGCCGTCTTTCAGGGCTTTCAATTCCTTGCTGCCCAGGATGTCCTTGAGCTCGCTCATGAACTCGTTGATGTCCTTGAAGGAACGGTAGACCGAAGCGAACCGGACATAGGCGACCTCATCGAGCTTGTGCAGCCGCTCCATCACCTCTTCGCCCACGACGGTGCTCGGGATCTCCTTGAGCCCCTTTTCCTGGAGCGCTTTTTCGATCTCTTCGACGGTCTTTTCGAGCATCTCCATGCTGATGGGGCGTTTTTCGCACGCTTTTTTGAGGCCGCTCAGGATCTTCAGCCGGTCAAAGGGCTCGCGGCGGGAATCCTTTTTAATGACCTGCGGCAGCATTTCCTCGACCCGTTCATAGGTCGTGAACCGCCCCTCGCACTTGAGGCACTCCCGTCTCCTGCGGATGGATTCGCCTTCCTTCCCCATCCGGGAGTCCACTACTTTATTGTCGAGACTGGTGCAATAGGGGCAGCGCATGGTTTAAACCTTTTGGCTCATAGCTCTTGGCTCGTAGCAGAAACTATGAGCTATCAGCTACGAGCTGGTTCTGACTTCTTATACTGCGTAATCTTGATTCCCGATTCCTTCAGCATCTCCGCAGCCAGCGCATCGGGATAACCGTCCTCGAAAATGATGTGCTTGACGCCGGAGTTGATGATCATTTTTGCGCAGATGCCGCAGGGCTGGTTCGTGCAGTAGAGCGTGGCGCCGTCGATGTTCGTTCCGTGCTTGGCAGCCTGGATGATGGCGTTCTGTTCGGCATGGAGCCCCCGGCAGATCTCATGGCGCTCTCCCGAAGGGATGCCCATCTGCTCGCGCAGACATCCACGGACGAGACAATGTTCAATGCCCGACGGCGTGCCGTTGTATCCCGTGGCGAGGATGTTCTTGTCCTTGACGAGCACGGCCCCAACCTGGCGGCGAAGGCAGGTTGCGCGCCGCTTCACCAGGTGCGCGATCTCCATGAAATATTCGTCCCACGAGGGGCGCTGCTGTTTGATCGTCATAATAAGCTCAAAACCTTTGACACTGATCAAGGCGGATAACGGCTATGAAGAGGCAGTTAAGGCTTCTGCACTATCCGCCCTTATCCGTTCTTCATCCGCCTCTTCCGTGTCAAAATCTCTGCTGTTACGCTTTGAACAGCGGGAACTTGCTGCAGAACGCCTTGGTCCGCTCCTTGAGCGCCGCCACTTTTTCGGGCGTCTTATGGTTCGCCAGCACTTCGCAGATAAGGTCGCCGATGTACTTCATTTCCGGCTCGCGCATGCCGCGCGTGGTCACGATCGGCGTGCCGAGGCGGATGCCGCTGGTCACCACCGGCGGTTTCTGGTCATAGGGGATGCTGTTCTTGTTGCACGTGATGCCGGCCGCATCGAGCGCCTTTTCGGCCTCGTTGCCCGTGATGCCCTTGGGCGTGAGGTCCACGAGCATCAGGTGGTTGTCCGTGCCGCCCGAAACGATGCGGAAGCCGTCGGCCACGAGCACCTGCGAAAGCGCCTGGGCGTTCTTCTTCACCTGGGTCTGATACTCCTTGAACTCCGGCTGGAGCGCTTCCTTGAACGAGACCGCCTTGGCCGCGATGACATGCACCAGCGGGCCGCCCTGGATGCCCGGGAAGATGACCTTGTCCACGGCCTTGCCGAACTGCTCTTTGCACATGATCATGCCGCCGCGCGGGCCGCGCAGCGTTTTGTGCGTCGTGGTCGTAACGAAATCCGCATAGGGCACCGGGCTCGGGTGCACTCCCGCCGCGATGAGACCGGCGATGTGGGCGATGTCGACCATGAGCAGAGCGCCGACCTTGTCCGCGATCTTCCGGAACCGTGCGAAATCGAGAATGCGGGAATAGGCGCTGTAGCCGGCCACGATCATCTTCGGCTTATGCTCGGTTGCAAGCCGCTCCACTTCGTCGTAGTCGATCAGTTCTGTTTTTTTATCCACCCCATAGGAGAAGGACTGGTAGAGCTGGCCGGAGAAGCTGACCGACGCGCCGTGCGTCAGATGTCCGCCATGCGGCAGCGCCATGCCGAGGATCGTGTCGCCGGGCTTGAGCACGCTGAAGTACACGGCCATGTTCGCCGTGGAGCCTGAATGGGGCTGTACATTTACGTGTTCACAGCCGAAGAGCTGCTTGGCCCGTTCGATGGCCAGCGTTTCCACGGCATCGGCAAACTCGCATCCGCCGTAGTAGCGGCGGTTGGGATACCCTTCCGCATATTTATTCGTGAACACCGAGCCCTGCGCTTCGAGCACGGCCTGGCTCACATAATTCTCCGATGCAATGAGAACGATCTTGGAAAGCTCGCGCTCTTCCTCGCCTTTGATCGCGTTGTATACATCGATATCTGCAGCTTTGAGCTCTGACATGTTCATATCCTTTTGATAGTAATAGGGACAAGGGTCAAGGAAGGCACACCTTGCTGCTTGCCACTTGCTACTTGCTACTTGCTACCTGCTGTTATCTGGTCTATCTTGTTGAGCCGCAGCTGATGCCGGCCGCCGGCGAATTCCGTTTCAAGCCAGGTCCTCACGATATCGCAGGCGACCCCCGTGCCGATGACGCGCTCACCCATGACCAGGATGTTGGCGTCATTGTGTTCGCGGCTCATCTGGGCCGTAAAATGGTCGTGGCAGAGCGCGGCGCGCACTTTGGGGAACCGGTTGGCCACGATCGACATGCCGATGCCCGTTCCGCAGATCAGGATGCCGCGGTCCATCGTGCCGTTGGACACTGCCTCGGAGACCTTGGCCCCGTAGTCCGGATAGTCAACGGAATCCTTGCTTGCCGCCCCGAAGTCCGCAACCTCGATGTTCTTAAGCGTCTTGATATACTTGAGGATTTCTTCCTTCAGGACAAAGCCGCCGTGGTCGCAGCCGATCGCCAATTTCATGTAAAATCCCGCCTTTCGTAGACGGTGATATTAACATCTCCGCTGTTTTTGTGTCAAGGAAAATACCGCCGCCAGCGCGTATTAAACGCTGGAAACTCCAAATCTCAAATCACAAATTCCAAACAACATTCAAATTCCAAATACAAAATAGCTATACGTTTGCAATTTGAAACTTGGTGATTGGAATTCATTTGGAATTTGAAATTTGTGATTTGGTGATTGTTTTAGTGATATTCGTAGCCAACCATGCTCAAGGCCGCAATGGCAGCGGTCTCGGTGCGCAGGATATTCGGCCCCAGGCTCACGGCATGGAACCCCTTTTCACGCGCCATTGACGCTTCGTTGGACGAGAACCCGCCTTCGGGTCCGATGAGAACGATGATATGTTGAGCACCTGGATTCTGCTTCAGAACATCCTTGATCGGTGCGGAGGACTCTTCCCAGGGGAGAAGAAGCAGGGTGCCGGGTTCAGGGTTCAGGGTTCGGAGAAAATCCTTGGAAGCAACAACAGCACCGACCTGCGGGATATCGGGCCGGTTGCTCTGCATGGCCGCTTCCCGGCAGATCTTCTGCCACCGGCTGATGCGCTTCTCTTCGTCTTTGATCTTCACGATCGTCCGTTCCGTCACGAGCGGAACGATGCTCGTCACACCGAGTTCCGTGGCCTTCTGCACGATCCAGTCCATTTTGTCTGACTTGGGCAGTCCCTGACCAAGCGAGATGCGGGGAGCGGTGATCTCGCGCGACCTCTGGCTGATGATCTCGGCCTTGATCTCGGTTTTGCTGATCTCGGCGATGGTCACGTGATACTCAGCGCCCTGGCCGTCGCACAGGAGAAGCGCATCCCCGGTCTTCATGCGCAGCACGGCTGCGATATGGCGCACGTCCTCGTCAGCAATGCTGATCCGGGAGCCGGAAACCTGGGAGGGGGCTATGAAAAATCGAGGGGGTCGGGACATACGATTTACGATTGCGGATTGCGGATTTCGGAATTTTCCGCCCCGGCTTCGCCTTTGGCTGGTTCAGGCTTGCAGCCTGAACCTAACATTAAAGTTCTGGTTCAATCTGTAAGATTGAACCAGCAAGAGCCGTTGTCAGCTGTTATCAGTGTCAATGAGGTTGACTGGGTTTCGGTTTCGGGGCCTGGCCCTCATGCCTGCCCCTGCCGCCCCGTCTCCGCCTGCGCCGCTTGGGCAGCGCTTTTTTCTCAACGAGCTTCTGTATTTCCTTTTCCTCGCCCGGCGCGAGCGGGTGGGACTTGATGAACTCCTTCCACCAGGCGCGGATCTCTTTTTTCTCGCCCGTGGTCTCGCTCGTAAAACGCAGGTATTCGAAAGCGTCTCCAAACCCGGGCCTGCGCAGGAAAAAGCGCGGGTACCTTCCTTCCCGTTTCTCGAAGCGCTGCTGGTTCCAGTACATATCGCGCATGGTCAGGCTGATCTTTTTCGGTATCTGGACCCGCTGGACCTGGTCGGCAAGGGCCTCCGACACTGCACGGGTCACGGCATCGAGCGCATTGGCCCCCGAAGACCGGTGCTGTTCCGCTTTTTCTTCTATATACTGCCCGAACATGAGCCCGAAGAGGATATGGGGGGGCACGGTTCTTCCGGCCTGGACGCAGGCATCGACCCACTCCAGGGCCTTGCCGATCCAGATATGCGGGAAGCCGTCCTTTTCCGTGTCCACCCATCGGTCGAGCTGCGGAAAGATCACGCCGAACAATCCGGTCTTGCGCAGCAGCTGATAGGTCTTCTCTCCCTCGCCGGACAAAAAGAGCTTCAGCACTTCTTCGTACATGCGGGCAGGAGAGGCCAATGCCACCTGGTCCTTGAGCTCCAGCATGGCCCGGTAGGTTTCAGCTTCGATCTCGAACCCGAGCAGGGCCGCAAAGCGGACGGCGCGCACCATGCGCACCGGGTCCTCGGTGAACCGTACCCGGGGGTCGCCGATGATCCGGATGAGCCCGTTCCTGAGGTCCTGCATGCCGCCTACGTAGTCGATGACCGAGTAATCGGCGATGCTGTAAAACAGCGCGTTCACGGTGAAGTCACGCCGGAGCGCATCCTCCTCGGGCGTGCCGAAAACATTGTCGCGCAGGATCATGCCGCCTTCGGTCTTGAGCATGCTGGGCGGTTTGGTTTTTGCTTCGGGGGCCGCGGCGACCTCGACTGCGGGCGGGGCAGCCTCTTCTTGCGCGAAAGGTTCCTGCCCGGCTGGCCCCGTTGCCTGCCCGATCGCCGGAGCCGCTTCACTGACCTCGGGTTCATCGGACACCATGGACCGGAAGGTCGCGACCTCGACAATATCGTTATGGAAATGAATGTGGGCAAGGCGGAACCTGCGGCCGATGAGCCGGCAGTTGCGAAAGACTTTTTTGACCTCGTTGGGCGTGGCGTCCGTGGCAATATCGAAGTCCTTGGGCTCGCGGCCGAGCAGCAGGTCACGCACACCGCCGCCCACGAGATAGGCGTAGTATCCATGCTCCTTCAGCTTATAGAGAACCCGGACAGCATTGGGACTGATCCACTTGCGGGAGACACTGTGTTCCTTGCGGGGAATGATGGTTGGTTTAATAGGCGTCACGGAACCGTATATTAGCACACAATAACCGGGAAGGTAAAGCGGGAAGTTGCGGAGAAAGACCGAAAGCTGGGTCATCTCTCGCAAAGCTCGCAAAGGACGCAAAGGAAACCTGAGGTTCAAAAACTTACATACAATATTTCGTCAAGACACACCTGATTCTTTTTGTTTTGACCTTCTTGGCGGCCTTTGCGAGCTTTGCGAGAAACGCCTTTGTTCTTAGCTTCTTGACTCCGCTTACTACGGACAGGGGTCAATAATTAAACCGCATCATTGCCACCGCGCCCTTTCGCGACGGTTCGAACACGACGAGCGTATTTCGCGGGTTGTCCATGCCGAGAAAGGCATCCGTAAAGAAGGCCCCGAAGAAGTGGCCGAGGGCGATCCCGGCGAGCACATCGGAAGGATAGTGCTGGTTT
>Ga0209212_1005723_pt1 | contig 14661 bp, 6 predicted proteins | sample RifGroC2_FD_183996 | JGI IMG/M metagenome (GOLD analysis project Ga0209212, IMG submission 183996) | Groundwater microbial communities from Rifle, Colorado, USA - Groundwater C2 (SPAdes) (version 2) | ecosystem: Environmental > Aquatic > Deep subsurface > Groundwater | place: Rifle, Colorado... | reverse complement strand
CCCGCCCCGCGCGCTATATCGAGAACAATGTGGCCGTGGTGCGGCCCGCCCTGTCCGACCCGGAATTCCTGGACTTCGAAGGCGTGGGCACGCTGGAAGCTTTCAATACCGACGGCCTGCGCACCCTGGCCGACACGCTGAAGCTGCCCAATATGAAAGAGAAGACCATGCGCTATCCCGGCCATATCGAGAAAATGCGCGTGCTCAGGGAAACCGGCTACTTCTCCAAAGAGCCCGTGCAGGTCGGCAATGTCATGGTCAGGCCGCTCGATCTCACCGCGAAGCTGATGTTCCCCATGTGGAAGCTGCAGCCCGGCGAGCACGACGTGACCATCATGCGCGTCATCGTCGAAGGCCTGAAGAAAGGCAAGAAGACCCGCATCACCTGGGACCTGAACGACCAGTACGACGCGAAGACCGGGACCACCTCGATGGCCCGCACCACCGGCTACACCGCCACGGTAGCGGCCCGGATGTTCCTGTCCGGGACTTTCACCCGCAAAGGCATCTGCCCGCCCGAATTCTTCGGCATGGAAGAGAAGGCCTTTAAGTTCATGATAGCCGGGATGAAAGCCAGGAACATCAACTACGTGGAGAAGATAGAGACCATATGAAAAAAGCGCTCCTAGCCCTTGTACTGGCCGCAAACGCTCTTTGCCTGAGCGCCGCGGAACTGCAGTTCGTGGAAAGCGCGCCCGACGAGACCGTTTACGGTTCTTCGCTTACGGCGCGCCCGCAGGCCGTCTGGCTCGAGATGATAGGGGCGGCTTCCAAAACTCTGGATATCGAGGAGTTCTACATAGCCGACCAGGCCGGCGAAGTTCTTGAGCCGGTCCTGGCGGCCGTGAAGGAGGCCGTGGAAAGGGGCGTCAAGGTGCGCTTTATCGTGGACAAGGTGATGCTCAAGGAGAGCGAGAAGTCACTGCCGGCCCTCAAGGAAGCCGGCGTGGAAACGCGGGTGATAGACTTCAAGAAAGCGGGCGGCGGGGTGCAGCACGCAAAGTTCTTCATCGTGGACGGCGCCGAGATCTATACCGGCAGCCAGAACTTCGACTGGCGCTCGCTGAAGCATATCCATGAGCTGGGCCTGAGGATAAAGAGCGCCAAGGCCGCTTCGGATTTCACGAAGATCTTCGAGGGCGACTGGGCCCTCGCCGGCGGAGCCGAGCCGAAGAAAATGTTCGCCAAAAAAGGCAAGATAGCGATCACGGCCTCCAAACCCGAGAAAGCCTCCGTCAACGGCGGGGAAGTAACCTATAGCCTGGCCTATAGCCCCGTGGGTTTTGTCCCCAAGGGCGCGGACGCCGAAATAACGGAATTGATCAAAGCCCTGGGCGCCGCGAAGAAGACCATACGCGGCCAGGTGATGACCTATTCACTGATGGAGCACGGCTCCAAGCGCTGGGCGGAACTGGACTCCGCCTTCCGCAAAGCCGCGGCGCGCGGCGTTAAAGTGGAACTGGTCTTCGCCGACTGGTCCATGGGCGGGAAAGGCGACCGGGACATAAAGGCCCTGGCCAAGACCGACAACATAGAGATAAAGATAGCGGTCCTGCCCCAGCATAGCACGGGGATGATACCTTTCTCCCGCGTGGAGCATCTTAAATATCTCGTGATAGACGGCGAGACCGGCTATGTCACCACCTCCAACTGGGGCCCCGGCTACTTCCTTACCTCCCGCGGCACCGCCGTGTTCATGAAGGGCGCGGCCGGCGCCGCCGTGCTGGAAGACATCTTCGCGAAAACCTGGACCGGTCCTTACGCCCAGCCCGTGGACCCGCTGAAAGAATACCAGCCGGTGAAGCGGAGCTGACCTCCGCAGTCCCGGCAAAAAAATACAGGCGCCTGGCTTAAGCGAACGCGCTGAGCCGGCGCCTGGCTTATTTTATCAGCGCTATCTTTAAGATCCTGCCTCCGTCTTTCACCACTACGAAATATACGCCGCCGGCCGCGCCGGCCCCTTGGGAATTGCGCTTGTCCCACACGGCGAAGCCCAGGCTGTCGGCCGTCAGCGCGCGCACTAGTTCCCCGGAAAGAGTATAGATCATCGCCTTCGCGCCCGGCCGCAGCCTGGAGATGGTGACCGCGTTGCAGCCGGCGGCCGCCCTGCAGGGGTTCGGGTAGGTCCTGGCCGCCGAAGAGGTCTGGGCCGGGGTGTAGACCATCACCTGGTAGAGCGAAAAGTGGTCCACCAGGGCCGTGACGCGGTTGGCCGCGGGGTTTGGCGAGGAGGGGAGGCGCAGCCACGCCGCGGTGGGTTCGTCGTAGCGGGCCAGGACCAGCAGGTTCTCGTCGAGGCCAGACACGTCGGCATCCCTGTAATTGAAGACGAGCGTGGCGGCGCCGGCCGGCTGGGCCGCCGTGTCCGGAATGATCTCCGCTCCCACTCCGACGGGAGCCAGGCCGCGTTCGGCCGCCCGGCCCGCGGGCAGCGAAGCCGGGGGCTGGATGGTGATGTTAACGGGAGAGGCGAAAGCCCCCGGGGGAACCTCCAGCCTGACCTCGCCGGCTTCAGCGTTGAAAGTTACCGTGCCTCCCCCTCCGGGAGTTACCAGGCCGGCGCCGGCCTGGTGCCGCGCCGTGACCGAGGAGGCGAGCGGCCCCTCGCTGGGCAAGCCGGCGCCGTTGAACGCCAGGACGGCGGCGTAATAGGTGACGCCGGGGGTCAGCCCCGAGAAGGACGTTGTGGAGCCATTTACCGTCACCGTGGCGGTGGAGCCGCCGGCGGCCCATAGAGATACGCTGTAGTCGGTCCAGGAGGGGTTGCCGTTCCCCGACCAGGCCAGGGTAACGGAGGTAAAGAACACCTCCTGGAAAGTCAGCCCGGCGGGGGGCGCGGCCAGCGTCCAGCGCGCGAGCGCCGGCGTCTGCGAGGAGCCGGAGATGTTGAAGGTCTCCAGGGACCTGCTGTATTCGGTATTGGTGGAGAGGCCCGTCTCCGTCCAGGCTGCGGCGCCGGGGCCCAGCGGCGGCGTGACCGCCCCGCCGGTGGAGGCTCTCAGCCGGTAGCCGTCCTCGTACTGCACGTCGCTCCAGGCCCAGCTGATGGAGGAAACGCCCAGCGCAGCGCCGGACAGGACTGACGCCGCCGGGACCGGCGGGTTGGTGCGCGTGGAGGGCGCGACCGAGAACTCCGTCGGCGCGCCTTCGCCGTTGTAAGCGCGCACCCGCACGTAATAGGTGGTGTAGGCCTGCAGGCCGCCCAGGTCCAGCGAGTAGGCCTGGGTAAGCGGCGCGGTGGAGATGAGTCCGCCGGTGAGGAAAGCGTCGGCGCTGGAATAAGAGACCTCGAAGTCGGTGCCGGCCGGGTTGCCGTTCGCGCTCCAGGCCACAGAGACCGCGGCGGAGGACAGGACGGCCGCGCCCGCGCCGCCCGGGGGGGCGGCCAGGGTGCGGGCCGTAAGCGCGACGGCGGCGGAGGAACCGCTGATATTGTAGGCCGCCACGTAGCGCGCATAAGCAGTATTGGTGGAAAGACCGGTCTCCGCCCAGGTCAGCGTTCCGGCCGCCAGCGCGGGCGAGACCGGCCCGCCTGTGGAGGCGTAGACGCGGTAGCCGGCCTCGTCCTGGACGTCGGACCAGTTCCAGGCCAGCGACGAGACTCCGAGGGCCGGGGCCGAGAGTGCCGGCGCCTGCGGCGGCGCGACATTGGTGCGGGTGGACGGCACTACCAGGAAGGCGCCGTACACGCCCTGGAGGTTGAGGGGGCGGACCCGGATGAAATATTCAGTGTCAGCCTGCAGGCCGGTCAGAGTCAGGCCGAAGGCGAGGCCCGCCGAGGCCGTGGAGATGGCGTGGCCGGTGAGGAAGGCGTCGGCGCTGGAATAGGAGACCTCGTAGGGGACCGGCCCGGCATTGCCGCCGTCGTCCCAGCCCACGGCTATGGCGGCGGAGGAGAACACCATGGTGAAGGGAGCGACCGGCGCGGCGGCCATGGTGCAGGCCTCGAGCGGGACGGAAGCCGAAGAGCCGGCGAGGTTGAAGGCCTCCACGTACCGGGTCAAGCAGAGGTTGGCCGAAAGCCCCTCGTCGACCTGGACGGTGGCGCCGGCCGGCAGGCCGTGCGAGAAGATGGCCGCCGAGCCGGAGTAGAGTCGGTAGCCGCTCTCGTGCTCTACGTCGTTCCAGGTCCAGGAGACCGAGGAGACGCCGAGCGCCGCGGCGGACAGGGCCGGGGCCAGCGGCGGAGGGACATTGGTTCGGGTGGAGGGGGCCACGGAGAAAGATGTGGGGACCCCGTCGCCGTTATAGGCCCTGACCCGGACGTAATAAGTGGTGTAAGGCAGCAGGCCGCCGAGCGCGGCGGAATAAGTTTCAGTCAGCGGCGCGGTGGAGATCGCGCTGCCGGTGAGGAAGGCGTCGGCGCTGGACCAGGAGACTTCGAAGTCGGTTCCCGCCGGGTTGTCGTTGGCGGCCCAGGAGACGTTGATGGCCGTGGAGGAAAGCACCGCCGCGGCGGCGGAGGCGGGCGGGGCGGCCAGGGTCCAGCGCGTGACCGCCGCGGAGGTGGAAGTGCCCGGCATATTCAGCGCAGCCACGCTGCGGGTATAGGCCGTATTGGTGGAGAGGCCGGTCTCGGGCCAGGTAACCGTATTCGCGGCCAGCGCGCCGGAAACGGGACCGCCGGTGGAGGCGATCAGCAGGTAGCCGGTCTCCCCCAGGTTCACGTCGTTCCAGGACCAGGTGATGGAGGAGATCCCCGCGGCGGCCCCGGAAAGGGCGGGCGGCGGGGGCAGGTCGGGGAACTGGCTGCGCAGCGCGCGGAAATCGTCGTTGGAGCCGTTGGCGGAGTAGCCGGCGGTATAGACGTAGCCGGAATTCCCGGCCGCGACGGCGCGCCCGGCATCCTCGCCGCCGCCATTGTAGACCGCGGAGGCGATAAGTATGGAGAGGTTCGGGTCGAACTTGACCGTGCAGATGTCGGAGTTGCCTCCGGCGTTCTGGGATTTGCCCGTTACGAGGATGTTGGACGAGGAATCCACGGCTACGCCGTAGGCGTAGTCGTTGCCGTTGGCGGCCCCGTTGAAGGAAGTCGAGACGAGCACTGCGGTGAGTTCCGGGTTGTACTTTACTACCCGGTAGTTCTCCGAACCGGCGCCGGCCCATTCCTCGCCCGCTATCAGGATATTGCCGTCCCGGTCCACCGCCGCGGCGTTGGCCGCGTCGTAGCTGCCGCCGGGGCCGGCGAAGGCGGCCGAGGAGAGGACGGTGGAGAGGTCCGCGGAGTACTTTATGGTAAAGAAATCGCTGCCGTTGGTGCCGGCGACTATGACGTGGCCGGAAGCGCTGACGGCCACGGCATAGGCCGTCTCGTTGCCGCCGCCATTGTAGGTGGCGGAGCCCAGGACGACCATGGAGGAGCTGTATTTTATGGTGAAAAAATCGTAGTTGGAAGAATTGCGCGACTGCCCGGTGACCAAAATGTTCCCGTCGCGGTCCGCCGCCACGCCGTAAGCCTCGTCCCAGCTGTTGGCCGCCCCGTTGTACGTGGCCGAGGAGATGATGTCCAGGTTCTGGTCGTACTTGACCACGAGGAAATTGTCCTGCGACGGGGTCATGATGTAGCCGGCCACTATCAAATTGCCCCAGGGGTCCACGGCCGCGGCGCGGGCATAGTCGTTCCAGCCGTTGGGCCCGCCGAGGCGCTGGGAGACCAGCTTTTCGCCCTGGGGGCCGTATTTGACTACCAGCCAGTCCTGCGGGATGGCGGACCCGCTCATGGAAGAGGAGCCCACCACGTAGACATAAGGCCCGCCGGGGGAGAAGGTGTCCACCGCCACGCCGAAGGCCTGGTCCGGGCCGGTGCCGTTATAGACGGCGCCGCCGGCCTGGGAGAAGTCCCCGCTGAAAACGCCCAGCGGAGGATCGTTGCCGGGCCGCTTGGCCGCCGCGTAGGCGCCGTTGTTGTCGCCGGGAGAATCCTGGCTGGAGGCCCAGACGCTCCAGTAGCCGGCCTCGTCGCGGGTCTTCAGCGCGAACCAGTAGGAGGCCCCCGGCAGCAGCCCCGTCACCGTAAGGTTCACGCTCTGGCCGGCCACGGTCCCCGTGTCGAAGGCCAGCGTGTACGACGGCTCGGGCGGGGAGGCATAGTTGTCCGAGGTGATGATGGCCGCGCTGGTGTACTTCAGCTCGTACCTGCCTCCGGAAATGTCGCCGGCGGCTCCGTCGTCTCCGGGGGCGGTCCAGGAGAGCTTTACCTCGCCGGTAGCGCCGGTCCCGGTCTGCGCGGTCAGATCCGCGACTCCGGCCGGCGGGGTGATGTCCGACATCACGCGGCGTATTACGCGGAGGTCGGTGGCAGGGTAGCTGCCGGAAGTGCCGGCGATGTACGTGTACCCGCCGGGGCCGGCGGCCACGGCGCGCGCTATGTCGCTGCCGCCGCCGTTGTAGGAGTCCGAATGCAGCAGGTTAAGGGACGGGCTGTATTTTAGCGTGACGAAGTCGTCGTTGCCGGAGGCGTTCCAGGACTTGCCGGCGACCAGCACGTAGCCCGCGGTATCCACAGCCAGGGCGTAGGCGTAGTCGCTGTTGTTGGCCGGGCCGTTGAAACTGGCCGAGGCCAGGACCACCGACAGGTCCGGGGAATACTTGACGGTCAGATAGTTGGTCCAGCCGGAGACGCCCCACTCCGCGCCGGTGACGTAAATATTCCCGTCCGCGCCGGCGCCGACGCCGTAAGCCGTGTCGCCCGAATTGCCGGAGCCGTTGAAAGCCGCTGAAGAGATCACGGCCAGGGCATTGTCGTACTTGATGGTGAAGTAGTCGGCCCCGTCGCCGCCGGTAACGATGATGTTCCCGGAGGGGTCCACGGCCACGGCCTGGGCTTCCTCGGAGCCGCCCTTGTCCCAGGTGGCGGAGGCCAGCACCACGGCCAGGTCGGAACTGTACTTGATGGTGTGATAGCTGGGCTGGCCGGAGCCGTTGCCCACCCCGCCGGTCACGAAGACGTTCCCGGCCGCGTCAACCGCCAGGCCGCGCGGGGTGTCGTTGCGGCCGGCCTCTCCGTTGAACTTCGCCGAGGCCAGCAGGTCCAGGTTGGGGTCGAGCTTCAAGGTCAGCCAGTCGCCGTTGCCGGTGGTGGTCTGGCCGGTCACCAGCAGGTTGCCGGCTTGGTCCACGGCGGCGGCATAGGCCGTGTCGCCCCAGCTGTTGTGGTAATAGCGGGAGAGGAGCTTGTTCCCGGAGGCGTCGTATTTGACGATCATGTAGTCGTAGGGGGCTATGGGCCCGCCGGTGGAGGAAACCCCGACGGCGTAGATGTACGGACCGCCGGCCGAGAAGGTATCGAGGGCCAGGGCATAGGCCTCGTCCGGCCCGGTCCCGTCGTAGACCGCGCCGCCCGGCAGGGAGAAATCCCCGCTGAAGACCGCCAGCGCCGGGTCGGTGCCGTAATCCTTGGCCGCGGCGAAGGCGAGCTGGTTGTCGGCGGGGGCGTCCTGGCTGGAGTTCCAGACGCTCCAGAGGTCGGCGCTGTCCATCACCTTGATGGCGAACCAGTAGGAAGCGCCCGGGACGAGCCCGGAGAAGTTCACAGTGTTTTTCTGCCCGTGGACGGTATTGGTGGGTATTTCCAGGGAGTAGTAAGGCTCAGGGGGCGAGTTAAAAGAGTCCGCGGTTATTATGCCCAGAGAGGAATATTTGACGACGTAAAGCGCGTCAGTCATATTCCCGGAAGCCCCGTCGCCGCCGGGAACGGTCCACTCCAGCCGGAGGCCGCCGGAATTGCCCGGGGCGGTGTAAGCCGCCAGGTCGGTCACGGGGCCCGGCGCGCCGGCGTCGGCCAGCGTGACGGTGCTGAAGCCGATGCAGTTGGAGCCGGAGGAGCGGTGGCCGTAGGAGTCGCGGGCCTCGACGTAGTACCAGTAGGTCACTCCGGGGAGGAGGCCGGCAACGACCGTGGACGTGGTCTGCCTCACCGCCAGGGCCGCGTCGTCGGCGCTGGTCCACTCTCGGTTGGCCTGGTAAGCGGAGCATTGGCTGAAGGAGTAGGTGGCGTACGCCACGCGGTAATCCGTGAAATTTATGTCCGCGGACTGCCCCCAGTTGAACTTGAGCGAGACCGGTTTGCGGTAGCTGGGTATGCCGCCGGGATTGACCGGCCGCTTGTTGTCCAGCATGAAGGGGGCGGTCTCGGCCCACAGGCTTTCGGCCTCGCCGTCCGTCACCTTGAACCTGACCTGCGCCGCCGCGCTTTCGGCGCCGGTCACCGTCATGGTGGTGGCCCAGGTCAGGGTATACTCGGTCCCGGAGAAGTCCGCAGCCGGGACGAAAGGTTCGGCCGAAAAGTCGATATCGAACACCTTTATGTCGTCCCAGGCGCCGCCGTCGACGCGGAACTGGGGGCCGTAGGAATAATACTGGTCGCTCCGGACGGCGATGGTGGAGGTGTCGGCGGCCCCGTCGCCGTCCTTCACGCGGAACTTTACCCCGACCGCGTTGCTGCCGTCGACGGTGTGGGAGACCGGGCCCAGGGCATTGTCGGAAGCGTGGCCCAGCACGGGGGCGTGGTTGCCGGAGCCCTGGGCGGGGGCCTGGGCCATGGTGCCGGCGGCGGAGGAATTAAGGTCGGGCGCGGAGACATTGCCGGAGTTGTCCGCGGTCTTGAGCATGAAGAAGTAGGTCACCCCGGGTTCCAGGCCCGCGAGTACGCGCCGCTCGGGGAAGCCGGGAACCCCCATGGGCTGCGTCGACAGGTTCCCCACGTCCAGGCTCTTGGTGACGGAGGTGTCCTCGGCCACTATCCAGGCCGTCTGGGGAGCGTAGAGGTCCGCGCCGGCCCACCACTGGGCGGTGGTGTAGCCGCTCAGGGAGAAGGTGGCGTAGCGCAGCTCGTAGGAGGCGCCGTAGATATTGCGGTCGGCCGCGCCGTCGTCGCCCGGCGCGCTCCAGGCCAGATCCACCTCCCCCACGTTCGAGCCCGGGGCGGCCGCCAGGTCGGCCACGGCCGAGGGAGGGATGGCTTCCGGGACGGGCGAAAGCGCCGTGCCGCCGTAGGCGCCGCAGTCTATGCGGCCGCCGCCGGGCTCGTCGCCCGGGTCGTCGGCCGGGTCGCCGGCGTCCGCGGCTATGGAGTTGGCGGCCAGCCGGTAATCCCCGGCCGCGGCGTTGGCGAAGACCGCCGCGGTGCTGGCGGCCGGGATCAGGAGGTTGTCGTGCAGCGTGGGCGTCAGGAAGCTCAGTCCGGGCTCGAAGAAGTCATAGAGGCCGTGCTGGACCCTGTCTATGTTAAGGTCGCCGAAGAGGTTATGGGAGATCTCGGTGACGTCTATGTCGGTGCCGGAAAAGCCGACCCAGGCGTTGAGGATGATGTTGTTCCTGAAGACGGCGCCGTTGCCCTCCTCGACGGCGAAGTCCGTGTTGGAGCCGACGATGGTATTGTTCCTGATGACGCTGCCGTAGTTGCTGTAGTCCAGGATGATGGCGGTGAAGGAGCAGCGCGCGATGAGGTTGTTGCGTATCTGCACGGACCCGGCGGAGAAACGGATGCCGCCGTTGGAGTAGCCGCCTGAGCCGCCTGAGCCGCAGTCGGTCACGATGTTGCCGGCGACGAGCGTCATGCCGTTCGGATAGCCGCCGTCTATGCCGTAGATAGCGGCGCGGGAGATGGCGTTGGAGGAGATGTCCAGCGTGCCGTAGCCCTGCGCGTCTATGCCTATGCCGGTCTTGCCGTCCCCGATGTCCCCGCCGAACTCGCGGATCTCGCTTATCGTGTTGTTGCGGATCGCGGCGGTCCTGTGGGTGGCCGGGCCCAGCGCTATGCCCGTGCGGCAGTTGTAGATGGTGCTGGAGGCCACGGTCAGGCTGAAATACTGGCTGCCGTAGGTGTCGATAGCCGGCGCGGAGCTGTTGAAGATGACGGAATTGGTGATGGTGACCGTGGAATAGCTGTTCCCGCTCCAGTACAGGTAGAAAGGCGTAAGGCCGGAAGAGACGGCTATCCCGTCGAAACCGACGTTGAGGCCGCCGGTGTTCACCCAGAAGCGGCCCATGACGGTGGACCGGTGGACGGCGTAATCTCTGGAGAGGAAGTCCGCAGCATAGCCGCCCTCGAAAGAAAGGCTCTTGTTCATGGCGTCCAGGCTTTCGGTGTAGACGCCGGAGGCTATCTTTATGGTGTCGCCGTTCGAGGCCGCGGAGAAAGCGGAGTTCAGGGTGGACTTGGGGGCCGAGGAGAGCAGGCCGCTGTTGGCGTCGCTGCCAGTATTGGTGGAGACGTAAATTACCGCGGCGTCCAGGAGCGGCGCCTGGAACAACGGGGCGAGCAGCAGAAACAGGGCGCGGCGTGCCGCCCGTCCTCCGCCGGCCGCGAAAGACCTCGCGCGGTAGCCGGACATGCGAATGATAGTCTAATGCATAAAGCCCGTATTTTCAAGGGATTAAAGTTACTTATAAAGCCCGGGAACGGCCGCCGGCCGTGATCTCCACGGGAAAATACGAAAAGAGCCCGCTTTTTGTTATCATAACGTGAGGTCGTCGGTTTTGCCGGTTCTTGCCGCCGTCATGCCGCTCGCGCTGTCAAGGAGGTTTTGATGATTTCACTTGCTGGTCTGATGACCAATAGAGAAGGGTTCAGCGCGCTGGTGATGGGCAACCACGCCCTGGCCAGGGCCATGGCCGAGGCCGGCACGGCCGTAGTGACCAGCTATCCCGGCTCGCCTACCCCCGAGATAGCCGACGCCCTGCTCGCCCCGCCGGAAAAAGACCGGCCCTGCCATTTCGAATTCGCCGTCAACGAGAAAGTCGCCCTGGAATTCGCCGCCGGCGCCTCGCTCAACGGGCATCCCTCCGCCGTCTTCTTCAAATCAGTGGGCCTCAACGTGGCCGCTGATTCCCTCGTCCAGCTCGCCCTGATGGAGCTCGTCGGCGGAATGGTGATCATCCTCGGGGACGATCCCGGCGCAAACTCCTCCCAGAACGAGCAGGACAACCGCTGGTTCGCCCGGATGGCCTATATCCCGGTCTTCGAGCCCGCTTCTCCAGCCGAAGTGTACGTGATGTACAAAGAGGCCGCCGCGCTGGCCCGCGAACGCCGCGCCCCGGTCTTCCTCCGCCTCACCACCCATGTCTGCCACGCCAGGGAAAGCGTGATGTTCGGCGAACTGCCCCCGCAGCCTGACTGGACGCCCCGCTTCGACGCCGCAAAAGGGCCTTATGTGCCGATAGCCGCCACGGTCTTCCCGCTTAAAAAAATGGCCCTGGAAAAACTGGACGCCTGGGCCGTCTACGGCGAGAAAAGCCTCCTCAATATCGTTCACAAGACCCCGGTACAGGGCGAGAAACGCCTCGGGGCCATAGCCGCCGGCCTGCCGGCGCTCTGCCTGCTTGAGGCCCTGCGGTCGGCGGGCGCCCCGGTGGACCTGCTGAAACTGGGCCTCACCTATCCCCTGCCCGAGAAGCTGGCGGCGGAATTCCTCCACGCCCACGACGAGGTTTATATACTGGAAGAGCTGGACAGGGTGATGGAGACGGAGCTGAAGGCCCTGGCCTATGACCGGGGCATAAACTGCCTGATCCATTCCCGAAAGGGAAATGCGGCGCTGATGGGCGAAATGACGCCGGAGCGGGCCCGCGCCGCCCTGGCCGTCCCCTGGCCCGGCCTTTTCCCGGCCCCGGAAAAACACTCTTTCACTGCGCCGGCCCCGCGAGAGCCGCAGATGTGCCCGGGCTGCGGCCACCGCTCGGCTTTCCACGCCGTAAAGAAAGCCCTGCCGCCCGGCGCTATAACCGTGGGCGATATCGGTTGTCATTCGCTCGGTTTCCTGCCTCCTTATAATATGGGGGAGGTCCTGTTCTCCATGGGCCACTCCGTTTCAACGGCCTCCGGCCTGGCCCTCAATAATTCAAGCCGCAAGGTGGTCGCCTTCGTCGGCGATTCCACCTTCTTCCACGCCGGGATGCCCGGCCTGGTGAACGCGGCCTGGCGCGACAGCGATATCACGCTGGTGCTCCTGGACAACGGGACCACGGCCATGACCGGCCACCAGCCCCGCCCCGGCAACGGGGAGATAGGGGAAAGGCTGGCGCTGTTCGAGATACTGGAGAAACTCGGAGTTAAATTCATCCGCGAATGCGACGCCTACGACCAGCCGAAGCTCGCCGACCACCTGAAAGAAGCCATGGAGCATAAGGGTTTCGCCGTGGTCATAGCCCGCCATCCCTGCATGCTCAAGTTCATGCGCGAGCGGCGCCGTACCAGCCCCGGCCTCAAGGTGCAGCAAGTGAACGTGGCCCAGGGCAGCTGCGCGCGGCATTATGTCTGCGCCGCCGAATTCGCCTGCCCGTCCTTCATCCGGCACGCCGACGGTTCTGTCACCGTGAATAAAGAGCTCTGCATCGGCGACGGTTCCTGCATGCAGACCTGCCCGTCCCAGGCGATAGGGAGAAAATCGGGGATCGAGAATCGAGGATCGAGGATCGAGAATCAGGGATCAGGAGAGGGGAAGGGGAATGGGGAGGGGGGGAAAGATGGCGTTTAATATTTATCTCTGCGGCGTGGGCGGCCAGGGCATCGGCCTGCTTGCCGCGGCATTGGCGCAGGCCGCCGACAGGGCCGGCCTGAAGGTGCGCGCCTGCGACACCCACGGCCTGGCCCAGCGCGGCGGCGTGGTCTCTTCCCATATCCGCCTCGGCGCCGACGCCCTCACTCCGCTTGTCCCCGAGGGCGGCGCGGACCTGGTCCTGGGGCTGGAGCGCCTTGAGGCCCTGCGCGGCGCGGCGCAATATTTGAAGAAAGGCGGTAAAGTGATCTATTACGACACCGCCTACCAGCCGGTCAGCGTGCGCATGGGCAAGGCCCATTACCCTTCTCCCGAAGAAGTCGCCAAAGAGATCTCCGAAGCCGGCGGCGAAGTCTCGGCCGTCCTGATAGAGGATATGCGGGACCCGCGAATGCAGAACTCCGCCCTGCTCGGCCGCCTGGCCGCGCTGAAAGCCGTCCCCGGCCTGGAAGCCGCGGTGATAGAAGAAGTGTTGAAGGAGATAGTGCCGGCGGCGGCGCTCGAAGAGAATCTCAGGGTATTCCGCTCCGCCGGCCGCTGAGCCGCGGTTATTTGCGGGGGGCCGGCTGGGCGGCGCGGGGAGGCTTGGTTTTTTTCCTGACCTCCCAGTGCCTCGGGCGGCTGGAGTCAAGGTGAACGAAGGCGGCGTCGGGGTAATAGCCCACGCCGCCTTCGTTTATTTTAGCGGCGAAGTCCGCCACCTCGGCTGGGTTGCGGCCGGGGACCCGGATATCCGCCGCCCAGCCCAGCATATGCGTGCTCCAGCGCGCCGCGCCAGGCAGTTTCCTGTTGAACTTCGGCGAGCGGTAGCCGCTCAGGAGAGTAAGCCCGCTTTTAGCGAACTTGTCCTCGATAAGGTCCAGTATTTCCAGGAGCTTTATTGAGATCTCTGTCTCCTTGCCGGTCTGCCTGCAGCGCATGATGCTCCGTATTTTAGCCAGCTCGGCCTGGTCATAGGTCCCGTCGGCTTTGCGGTAAGCCGCGACCGCCCGCTCCCTGGTGTCGGGCCGGTTCAGGGCCAGGCGGCCGTCGCCGCCCAGGTTCACCGGCCTGGGCGGGTGCGCCGTGGCCCCGCGGATGAAGATATAGGTCTGGACGTCGCCTTCCTCCAGCTCTATTACCTCGGCCTCGCTTACGTCGGGCGGTTCCGGGGCCGTGTCGAGCAGCGAGGAGAAATTATCCAGGAAGTCGGAGGCGCTGATCTCTTTATCGGCGGCGGAGAGTGAAGGTCCGGCAAAAATAAGCGGGAGCAGAAGGGCTGTAAAAGCGGCTGCGCGGCTCATGGTATTTTAAGGGGTCAGGGCTTAAGGTTCCTGCGCAGAATGTCCATGTCGGCTTTGAAAGCGCGGTCCAGTAACAGGGCTTTGTAGACGGCGTCGCCAAGCTTTTTCCCGGCCGCGGTATCGGAGGGGTGGTGAACGCCGCCTATCACGCGGTTCAGGGCGGCCTGGTCCGCGTAAGACATGTACTTTAAAGCGTTCGCCGGGACCAGCTCGGAAAGCATTAGGCCGAAGACGCGCGCCACGGCCGAATGGCCGCTCGGGTAGGCGTAGCCGCCCTCCCTGTCCAGGCAGGGGACGAGGGCGGGATCGCGCAGGAAAGGGCGGGGGCGCTCGTATTTGCGTTTGAGCAGGAACACCATCGAGGCCGTATCCGCCCTGACCTTGAAGAAGATCTTTTCAACTTCTTTCGGCGCGTTTTCGCCGAAAGGGCTGATAGCCCCGAAAAAATTGTCGTAGGTGGCGTCCGGCTGGGCGTTCGCGGCCGCGCACTGCGCCGGCGTGCGCTCTTCCTGCCAGCGCTTCAGCGCCGCGAGGTCCTCTGTATCCACGGCGGAGCCGGCGGCCGGGGCCGGCGGAACCGAGTCCAGCTCTACCTGCCAGGGGGCGAGGTAATAGATCTTCCCCTGCGGGGCGTCGAAAACCCCGGCCTGCGGGGCTTCCGCCGCAGGGGAGGCGGGAACGGTATGAGTGAGGACGGGCGCGAACCCGGAAAAAGGACCGTTAAAGAGTTCATCGGCGCCGCCGGCCGAAAGGCTGGCAGGCGCGGCGGCGGCCAGGAAGAGGGCGGTCAGCAGTTTCGCGGTCCGGGGCTTCTTCTCGCTCATCAGTCCTTCTTGCCGCGCGGGCCCGACTGGCCGGCCGGCGGCAGCTCGAACAAGTTT
>Ga0209212_1005722_pt1 | contig 14662 bp, 22 predicted proteins | sample RifGroC2_FD_183996 | JGI IMG/M metagenome (GOLD analysis project Ga0209212, IMG submission 183996) | Groundwater microbial communities from Rifle, Colorado, USA - Groundwater C2 (SPAdes) (version 2) | ecosystem: Environmental > Aquatic > Deep subsurface > Groundwater | place: Rifle, Colorado... | reverse complement strand
GATTATACCAGTTATAGACAGAATTTTCGTCGTGAGTATTATCAATAAATGGCGCATAATTTGTGAATGTTAAATCATTTTGTGTTTCAAATAGTTTTTTCATTTCTGTTACCCATTCCTGATTTATATTGCCGCCTTTATAAACAGGCGCAGTAATATCTCCCCATGGGTCAACTATTACCGCTTCTTTGCCCCAGGTTGAAGGATTGCTTAAATCGGCGTTTTTATCCAGTCCTACAACAACAAAGACATGGTCTGTAGCAGTTGCATTTTGATATCGTAAAGGATTTGAATGAAATTTATCACTGTCTTCAATTTCAGAAAAGCCGGCAATCAGAGCAAAATTTGTAATTTTTTTATTTTCTGCCAGATATTTTGCAGCCAATACAGCATTTTCGGTGCAGTTTCCCATATGCATGCAAGGGGCTAGTTTACCGGTGATTTTCACAAAATCGTCAATGTTTTTTCCTTTTCTTTGCCTGTCTAAAAATATTCTGTCACCCATTAATTTATGTTTAAAATCCGATAAAGAATAATCATCGGCAAAGCTGCTCTCCTTAAACGAATTTTCCTCAATATCTTTAGTCGTAGAAAACAAATTCAGATTTTTAACATATTTAAATGATTCTTGGGCAAGTTTTAAATTATTTTCAAGCTGATTGTTAACTCCAAAAGATAAAAATCTTGCTTTTATTGAATCAGATGGGATTTTGGATAATGGAATCAAATTATTGTCTGATATTTTATTATTATTAATAGCTTTAGTTTGTTTATCATTTCTTTCTTTTACAAAATAAAAACCATTTAAATTTACATTTCCTATCATTTAATATTTCCCTTATTTAAATAGTTTACTTCTATACAAAACATCTCAAGCTAAAAAATTGCTAATAAAATAAAATTAAATACTTGATACAAAATCATGTTCGTGTTTTTTTAGATAATGACACTTAATGTGAGTAAGTATCGATTTCTATTGACAGTCATTCTTTAGCAAATATGATAAATATTCATGTGCAAAGTGTGAGTTAAAAAACATAATAAGTTTAAAAGCTCATTAACTTTGTAAAAGTGCCGGTGTAGCTCAACGGCAGAGCAACGGTTTTGTAAACCGTAGGTTGTAGGTTCGAATCCCATCACCGGCTAATTATTCCCAATATGGGTAGGTGCCCGAGTGGCTAATGGGGGCGGACTGTAAATCCGCTGGCTAACGCCTACGGTGGTTCGAATCCACCCCTGCCCAATCTTTTTTTCGCATAAGAAGAAAGACGAAAAACCCCAATTGCAAGGGAACGAGTTCCAAAAAACCTACAACGAAAACTCACCGTTTCCGTTTCGGTTTTTCTCTACTCCCGCTTTGCATGCCCATGTAGCGCAGGGGTAGCGCATTCCCTTGGTAAGGGAAAGGTCACGAGTTCAAATCTCGTCATGGGCTGAAAAATATCCCCACAAAGTAATGTGATACATAATATAGACGGTATCAAACGATTGTTAATTTAAAAAGGAGAGTTTAAAATGGCTCGCGAAAAGTTTGCAAGAACTAAACCACACGTTAACGTAGGTACAATTGGACACGTTGACCACGGCAAAACAACTTTAACAGCTGCTATTACATTTAGTTTGGCTGCTGTAGGACAAGCTTCCGCTAAAAAATTCGATGAAATCGATGCGGCTCCAGAAGAAAAAGCAAGAGGTATTACGATTTCAACAGCTCACGTTGAGTATGAAACTGCTGCAAGACACTATGCGCACGTTGATTGCCCCGGACACGCGGATTATGTTAAAAACATGATTACAGGTGCTGCTCAGATGGATGGCGGTATCCTAGTTATATCAGCTGCTGACGGTCCTATGCCTCAAACAAGAGAACACATCCTTTTAGCGCGTCAGGTTGGCGTACCAAAATTGGTTGTATTCCTTAATAAATCAGATATGGTTGATGATGAAGAACTCTTAGACTTAGTTGAATTAGAATCAAGAGAACTTTTAAGCATGTACGAATTTGACGGTGACAATATTCCGTTTATTCGTGGTTCAGCTTTAAAAGCACTTGAAGCAGTTCAAGTTAATCCTAAAATCACTCGCGGCGAAGATAAATGGGTTGACAAAATTTGGGAATTAATGGATGCAGTTGATTCATACATCCCAACTCCTGAAAGACAAGTTGACTTACCATTCTTAATGCCGGTTGAAGATGTATTCTCAATTACAGGAAGAGGAACAGTTGCTACCGGAAGAGTTGAAAGAGGAAAAGTTAAAGTTGGTGAAGAAGTTGAACTTATCGGCTTTGGTGAAACTAAAAAAACAGTTGTTACCGGTGTTGAAATGTTCAGAAAAATGCTTGATGAAGGTCTTGCCGGAGATAACGTAGGTCTTCTTCTTAGAGGCGTTAACAAAGAGCAAATTGAAAGAGGTCAAGTACTGGCTAAACCTGGTTCAATTAAACCTCATACAAAATTTACAGCTAACGTGTATGTATTGAAAAAAGAAGAAGGCGGTAGACACACCCCATTCTTCCCTGGATACAGACCACAATTTTATATCAGAACAACTGACGTTACCGGTTCAATCAAATTTGATCAAGAAATGGTAATGCCTGGTGACAACGTAGTTATGAATATTGAATTAATCGCACCTGTTGCTATCGAGCAAGGTATGAGATTCGCTATTCGTGAAGGCGGAAGAACAGTTGGAGCTGGTGTTGTAGATAAAATCGTTGAATAAGTAAAATATAAAATTACAAATGCCTGAAAAGGCATTTGTAATTTTATTAAATTAATTTCTCACTGTCATTGCAAGAAAGCACAAAGTGCAGACGAGGCAATCTAAAATCAAAGAAAGGTAGATATACTGAATTATGGCAACTAAACAGCCAAAGCCACAAAAAAAACAAAGAATAAGAGTATGTTTAAAAGCATATGACCATCGTTTAATTGATGCTTCAGCGGAAAAAATTGTTGAAACAGCAAAACGCACTGATGCTAAGGTTGCCGGTCCTATTCCGCTACCTACCAAACGTAGAATATATTGTGTTTTGAAATCACCTCACGTTGATAAAAAATCAAGGGAACATTTCGAAATGCGTATACATAAAAGAATAATTGATATTCACGAACCAACAAAACAAACAACCGAAGAGCTGAGCAGATTAGATTTACCTGCTGGTGTTGACATTGAAGTTAAGTTGTAATACAACTATATAAAATTGAATACATTAGTAGTTGAATGTGATCTACGGCTTAGAAAAAAGTTACGTAGCGCTCACAAAGAGAGGAAAATAAAGTGACTCTAGGATTATACGGCGAAAAACTAGGGATGACTCAGATTTATAATGAAGATGGTATTGTCATTCCTGTAACAGTTATAAAAATTGAAAAATTAACAGTAACTCAAATCAAAACCAAAAAAACTGATGGTTATGATGCCATTCAGGTTGGTTTTTCAGAATGTAAAAAGAAAAAATTAACAAACGCGCAAATAGGTCATTTAGAAAATAATAAATTACCTATTTTTAGACATTTAAGAGAATTTAAAATTGAAAATCCTGCTGATTATAAAGTAGGTCAAGAAATTGATTTATCTGTTATCGACAATGTAGAAAAAGTTGATGTAACATCTAAATCAATCGGTAAAGGTTTTCAAGGAACAATAAAACGTCATAACTTTTCAAGAGGACCAATGAGTCACGGTTCAAAGAACCACAGACTACCTGGTTCTATTGGCGCTGGTACAACTCCGGGAAGAGTTTACAAAGGTTTAAAAATGGCGGGAAAAATGGGCAATAAACAAGTAACTATTGTAAAACTTAAAGTTGCCAGAATTGACAAAGAAAGAAGCTTATTGCTGATAAAAGGGTCAGTTCCCGGACCGGAAGGTAAAATTGTTAAAGTTCAACCATCCAGAACTAAATGGAATTAGGATAATAAACAAGCAAAATAAAAATAATTTTTGAGGAAAAATATAATGTCTAAACAGTTAGTAATACATAATAGCGATGGAAGCCAAGCAGGTCACATCGATATAGACGAAAAAGTATTTGGCGAAGAACCAAATGTGCATGTTATGCACCTTGCGGTAAGACGTCAACTAAGTAACGCCCGCTCAGGAAATGCTTGTACAAAAACACGTTCTGAAGTTCGCGGCGGTGGTAAAAAACCATGGAAACAAAAAGGTACAGGAAGAGCAAGAGCAGGAAGCACAAGAAGCCCGTTATTCGTTGGCGGTGGTGTGATTTTTGGACCAAAGCCCCGTGATTACAGTTTCGCTATGCCTGCAAAAGCAAGAAGACTTGCTTTAAGATCAGCTTTATCTGCTAGAACTGAAAGCATTAAAGTAATTAAAGATTTTTCAGCTATCGCTACACCAAAAACAAAAGAATTTATTAAAATTTTAAATTCAATGAATTTAAGCGGAAAAATTCTTGTAGTTGCTGATGTAAATAATGCAGAAAATCAACATTTAAAATTATCATCAAATAATGTACCTAACGTTAAGTTGATATTACCTTCAAACCTTAACGTGAAAGACCTTTTAGAAGCGGATAATATTGTTATAACTGAATCTGCAATAAAAGATATAACAGAGAGGTTGACTAAATAAAATGAGTAGTTTAAGACAAGGACAGGAATACTTATATCAAGTAATCAAAAGACCTCTCATTACAGAGAAGGCAAGTACTTTAACATCATTAGGCAAATATACTTTTGAAGTATTAAAAGATGCAACAAAAGTAGACATTCAAAAAGCTGTAGAACTTCTTTTTCCGGGCAGAAAAGTTAAGGATGTAAGAACAATCTATATGCCAAGCAAAGAAAAAAGACGCGGTAAAAAAATGGGAAGAACTCAATCAGGTAAAAAAGCAATTGTTACCATTGAAGGCGAACCTATTGAAGAATTACTAGGAGCATAAAAATGGCTATACGTACAATAAAACCGACAACTCCCGGTCAAAGAAATGTAAGTTTAACAGATTTTGCGGAATTGACAACAGATAAACCGGAAAAATCGTTACTGAAATTTAAAAACAAAAGATCCGGAAGAAATAATACAGGTAGAATTACTTGTCGTCACAAAGGCGGCGGCAGCAGAAAAGCTTATAGGCTTGTTGATTTCAAAAGAAATAAACAAGGAATTCCTGCTGTGGTAAAAACCGTTGAATACGATCCAAACAGAAATGTAAGAATTTCTTTGGTGGACTATGCAGACGGTGAAAAAAGATATATCCTTTCGCCAAACGGTATCAAAATCGGTGATACGGTTTTTAGCGGACCTGAAAGCGAAATCAGAATCGGAAACGCGCTTCCGTTAGAAAACATTCCCCTTGGTACTATAGTTCATAACATTGAACTTGTTGCAAAAAAAGGCGGTCAAATGGTTAGAAGCGCCGGAGTCGGAGCTCAGGTAATGGCTAAAGAAGGCGACTATGTTACCGTAAAACTTCCAAGCTCAGAAATGAGAATGGTTCGTAAAGAATGTTATGCAACCATAGGCGTTTTGGGCAATTTAGACCACAAAAACCAAAGAATAGGTAAAGCAGGAAGAAACAGATGGAAAGGTATTAAACCTACCGTTAGAGGTAGCGTTATGAATCCTTGCGATCACCCACACGGCGGTGGTGAAGGTAAATGTCCTATCGGTGGACAGCCTAAGACACCTTGGGGTAAACCGGCTTTAGGCTATAAAACAAGAAAACGTAAAGCATCTGACAAATTAATTGTCAGAAAACGCAAATAATACTCCGTCATTGCGTGGAGGGCTGAAAGCCCGTCATTGCAATCTAAATTATAAATAATATAAGGAGAACATAAATTAATGTCTCGTTCATTAAAAAAAGGACCATTCGTAGAAGAGTCATTGATGAAAAAAATCGAAAAAATGAATGCTGCAGGTGAAAAAAAAGTAATTAAAACCTGGTCAAGAGCATCCATGATCATCCCTGACATGATAAATCATACAATAGCTGTACATAACGGTAAAACACATGTTCCTATCTATATAACAGAACAAATGATAGGACATAAACTTGGTGAATTTGCGCCAACAAGATTTTATCGCGGGCATGCGGGTTCAGCTAAAACCGCAAAGAGGGCATAAACAATGGAAGTAAGATCAAAAGAAAGTTATATCAGAACATCTGCAAGAAAGTTGCGCAGGGTAATTAACGAAATACGCGGTAAAAAAGTTCCGGATGCATTAAATATTCTTAAATTCATGCCGTATTTTGCTGCGAAAGTTGTTGAGAAAAATCTTATTAATGCTGTAGCTAACGCATCCGAAAAGTGGGGCGTGGTTTCTGATAATTTAATGGTGTCAGAAGTCACTGCTGATGAAGGTCCTACCTACAAAAGAGCAAGACCTAGAGCGCAGGGAAGAATGTACAAAATTATGAAACGTACTTCCCACTTAACAGTTCAAGTAAAAGTTGTTGAAGAAAAGAAATAATTAATAAACTTATAAATAGGAGGCTAACCCTTATGGGTCAGAAAGTACATCCAACAGGATTCAGAATAGGCGTAATAAAACCTTGGTTGAGCAACTGGTATGCATCCAAGAATAATTATGCCGAATTATTAGACGAAGACAATAAAATTCGTAAATACATAAAGAAAAAATTATATTCTGCAAGTATCAGCAGAATAGTAATTGATAGAAAAGCTACAGCTGTTAACATTAATATAATTTCTGCAAAACCGGGAATTATAGTTGGCAGAGGTGGTCAAGGTATTGATGAATTAAGAAACGAATTAAACAAATTTGTTAAAAAACGTGTACAAATCAATGTTCTTGAAGTTGCAAGAGTTGATTCAGACGCACAGTTAGTAGCGGAATTTATTGCTCAACAGCTTGAAAAAAGGGTTGTATTTAGAAGAGCAATGAAACAGGCTATTCAAAGAGCTATGCGTTCAGGTATACAAGGTATAAAAGTTGCAGTATCAGGTCGTTTAGGCGGAGCAGAAATTGCGAGAACCGAATGGGCTAAAGAAGGAAGAATTCCTCTTCAAACTTTAAGAGCTGATGTAGATTATGGTTTTGCGGAAGCAGACACAATCATGGGACTTATTGGAGTTAAAACCTGGATATTCAAAGGTGAAATCCTCCCCGGTGAAAAAGTTGATCAAAACATAAAATCAAAAACATCAAGTCCTCAAGAAGCTCAGGCTCAAAGAGCCGGTGGAAAAAGAAGAGGCAAACCAGCAAATCGCGATGAGCGATAATCGAATATAAATAATAAACGAGGACTAGTATAAAAATGTTAATGCCGAAGAGAACTAAATATAGAAAACATATGCGCGGTAGAATGACAGGCACCGAAACAAGAGGTGTTTCTTTAGAGTACGGTGATTATGGACTTCAGGCACTTGAACCGGCTTGGATTAACAGCAGACAAATAGAAGCTGCCAGAAGAGCTATGACAAGATCTATCAAAAGGGGCGGTCAGGTTTGGATTAAAATTTTCCCCGATAAAGTTGTTACTGCAAAACCTGCTGAAACAAGGATGGGATCCGGAAAAGGCGCGCCTGAATATTGGGTTGCTGTTGTAAAACCCGGTCGTATTTTATTTGAAATGAACGGTGTTGATAGAGAAGTTGCTCGTGAAGCAATGGAACTTGCTGCACAAAAACTTCCAATTAAAGTTCGTGTCATAGAAAAACAATAATGTTATATAAAAATAAACAATGGTGGACAATATGAAGTTACAGGAATTGAGAGATCTCACCATAGAGGAATTAGAAGCTAAAGTTATTTCTCTAAGAAAAGAATTATTTGATCTCAGGATAAAAAAAGCAACATATAAATTAGATAATACATCTGAAATTTCTAAAAAAAGACGTATAATCGCTCAAATTAAAACTGTTGTAAAACAGAAACATTTACAGTTAGCAAAGTAATAAAAATAAAAATTCCAAAAGTTGAGGAAAATAAAAATGCCTAAAAAGGAAAAAACAGGACTGGTTGTCAGTACAAAAATGGATAAAACAATTGTTGTTGAAGTGGCTGAATATAAACCACATCCAATATACAAAAAAATTATTTCAACAACAAAAAAGTATAAAGCTCACAATACTGAATTTGAATGTCATTTAGGTGACGAAGTAAAAATCATTGAATGTAAGCCTTTAAGTAAAACAAAATTGTGGCAGCTTGCTGCAATTACTAAAAAAGCAACATAATAAAGCTCAATAATAAATATTAAACAAAATTTTAATATTTTATTTAAGTAAAAATATGGTTGTGATAAACTTTCTAAGTTGCTGATGATAAAAAAGCATATATAAATTTTGAGATAATCCTAAGGTAAGGACAAGATAAAATGATACAACAGGAAACAAGACTAAAAGTGGCTGATAATACAGGAGCTAAAGAACTTTTATGTATAAGAGTTCTTGGAAGTTCTAATCAAGTATGTGCGGGAATTGGCGGAGTTATCGTTGCTACAGTTAAACAAGCTTCACCAAATATGCCCGTAAAAAAATCTGATGTTGTTAAAGCAGTTGTTGTTAGAACAAAAACAACAGTAAAAAGAGCAGACGGAACAAGCATTAGATTTGACGAAAATGCTGCAGTTATTATTAACAAAGACGGCAATCCGGTCGGAACACGCGTATTTGGACCTGTAGCCCGTGAACTGCGTGAAAAAAATTACATGAAAATAATTTCACTTGCACCGGAAGTTCTTTAGGGGAATTTCTGTCCTAACTTAAATTTATTTTCAGATCTATTAAAACGAGGACTTATATAAAAGATGAAAAACGTAAAAAAAATAAAAGGAAATCAACTTCATATAAAAACCGGCGACAGAGTGATGGTTATTGCCGGAAAAGATAAAGGTAAAGTGTCAAATGTAAAAAAAGCTTTGCCTCAACTAAATAAAGTTATCGTTGAAGATGCGAATATGATCACAAAAGCAATGAAAGCAAATCCGATGGCGAATTTTGCAGGTGGCTTGATTAAAATGGAAGCGCCTTTGAATGTATCAAAAGTTATGCTTTATTGTCAAAAATGCGAAAAACCTACAAGAATAAGCTATAAAGTACTTGAAAACGGTAAAAAAACTAGAGTATGTAAAAAATGCAGCGAACAATTTGATGTGTAATTAAATATAACGCTAAAAAGTAGGTGCGTCGGAATGTACCAAATATAAATAAGAGGTTAAGAACAAATGCCAGTAGCTAAAAAAATTAAAAATCAATATCATGAAGATGTTGTACCAGCCTTAAAAGAAAAGTTTGGTTATAAAAATACTTTTGAAATCCCAAAACTTGTAAAAATTACAGTGAATATGGGTGTAGGAGAAGCGGTTCAAAATGTAAAAATGCTTGATGCCGCAGTAAATGAACTTACTAAAATAGCAGGTCAAAAACCTGTTGTTACAAGAGCAAAAAAATCTATCGCGACATATAAGCTCCGTGCGGGTATGCCTATAGGTACAATGGTTACCTTAAGAGGCGAAAAAATGTACGCGTTTCTTCAAAAGCTTGTTTCGGTAGCTCTTCCACGAATTAGAGATTTTAGAGGAATAAGTGATAAAAGTTTTGACGGAAGAGGCAATTATTCTCTCGGATTAAAAGAACAAATGCTCTTTCCTGAAATTAAATATGATGATGTCGATGTTGTAAGAGGCATGGATATTACTATAGTTACAACTGCGAAAACCGATGAAGAAGCAAAAGCTTTGCTTGCAGAGTTAGGAATGCCATTCAGAAAACGGTAATTGCATTCTCGCACTGTCATCCCGAGCAGGGAACCCATTTTTTTGATTAAATATCAAAAAAGAAGGGGGGTCGAAGGATCTGACAAAATTGAATTAAAGTCTATAATTGTAATTTGGATAGATTCTTCGGGCTAAAGCCCTCAGAATGACAAAAACTAAAAAGGAGAAAAAATCTTGGCTAAATTGTCAATGATAGTGAAAGAAAGTAAAAGAGAAGCATTAGTCGCTGCGGGAAAATATCCCAAAGTAAGATTGCATAACAGATGCAGTGTGTGCGGCAGACCTAAAGGATTTCACAGAGATTTTGGTCTATGTAGAATCCATTTAAGAGAATTTGCTCACAAAGGCTTGTTGCCCGGAGTAACAAAATCAAGCTGGTAATTAGTTTAGATTGCCACGTCGGCACTTTGTGCCTCCTCGCAATGACAATGAAAATATAAACAAAGAGGAAAAATAATGAACACAGATCCTATAGCAGATATGCTGACAAGAATAAGAAATGCCGGAATGGCTGATCATGCTACAGTAGAAATGCCCAGTTCTAAATTCAAAGTGGAACTTGCAAGAGTATTAAAAGCTGAAGGCTATATTGTTGATTTTTCTGTAAAAGACGTCGACAAATTCAAAATATTGTCAGTAACTCTTAAATACAAAGAAGACGGTAAACCTATAATCACCAAATTAAAAAGAGCAAGCAAACCGGGCTTAAGAATTTATACGAAGTCTAAAAATTTACCTAAAATTCTAGGCGGACTTGGTATTGCAATTGTAAGCACCAGTAAAGGTCTTTTAACCGACAGAAGAGCAAGAAAAGAAAATGTCGGCGGCGAAGTGCTTTGCTACGTTTGGTAATTAGTTTAAATATATAAAAAGTAAAATGGAGACCAATAAAATGTCCAGGATAGGAAAAGCTCCTGTTTTAATACCGGATAAAGTTGATGTAAAGATTGAAGGAAACCTTGTTAATGTTTCCGGACCTTTAGGCAACTTGCATTGTGAATTGAGACCGGAAATTTCAGTTGTAAAAGAAGATAATAAAGTAATTCTTAAACCAAATAATGACGAAAGAAAAACAGGCGCTCTTTACGGTTTAAGCAGAACCCTTGTTAACAATATGGTAGTTGGAGTTAGTCAGGGATTTACAAAAGCACTTGAAATTCAGGGTGTTGGCTATAAAGCAGCAAAAGAAGGCAATGTACTTAATTTATCATTAGGTTACAGCCACCCTGTAAAAATAGATCCTCCAGCCGGAATTGAAATTTTGGTTGAAGGCAATACTAAAATTTTTGTAAAAGGCGCGGATAAACAGCTTGTAGGTGATATTGCAGCTTTAATCAGAAGCAAAAGACCTCCAGAAGTTTACAAAGGCAAAGGCGTCAGATATGTTGGCGAATATGTAAGAAGAAAAGCCGGTAAAACAGGTAAAAAATAGTTCACATCTGGCATTGCGAGGAGATGCGAAGCGTCGACGCGGCAATCTATAGGAAAAAATGGTGATATAAAATGATTAACAAAAAAAATAGAAAATTAGTAACAGCAAAAAGACATAAAAGAATCAGAGTAGTTCTTTCTGGTACTACAGAAAAACCAAGACTTGCTGTTCACAGAACCACAAAACATATTTATGCCCAGATTATTGATGACACAAAAGGCGTAACTTTAGCTTCAGCAGGAAGCGTTGAAGCTGTTGTTAAAGCTAAAATGCCACACGGCGGAAATATTGACGCTTCTAAAGAAATCGGTAAGCTGGTCGCGGAAAGAGCTAAAAAAGCAGGTATAAACAAAGTTGTTTTTGATAGAGGCGGATATCTTTATCATGGTAGAATCGCCGCTTTAGCTGATGCTGCAAGAGAAGCAGGACTTGAATTTTAATTTTTTATACAAAATTGAAATTATATAATTTGCAAAATAAAAAGAGGTGAGTCTTGCTGATTCATCTCTTTTTATGTCTATAATAAATTAAATAAAATTAAAAAAGAAAATGAGAAATGGAAAAAGTCAGATTAAAAAAAACAAAAAGGGCGAGCAGGGAGCGAAGCTCCCGTAACGAGCCAAAAAAATAACTCTAGCCCCCTCCCGCGCGAAGCGGGAGTGTAAAGACTGAAAGACGGCTTTGCCAGCTTGGAAGTCTTTACACTCATTCTTGAGGGAGGGGGTTGGGGGTGGGTGTAAATAATAATTTTAAAAAATATAATAAAAAAGTTAAAAGAGGATATTTTTATGGAATTATCAATAAATAAAACAAAAAAATTAATAGTGTGTACACACCCTTTAATTTCAAATAATCTTGCTATATTAAGAAACAAAAATACTCCATCAGAAAATTTTAGAAGAGCTGTTCAAAAAATCGCCCATGTTTTATTTTATAAGGCAACAAAAAATTTGCCTGTAAGCACAACATCTATTGAAACTCCTTTAATGACTTTGCAGGCAGAAATTATAGCTCCCGATGCGGAAATAATAATTGCTCCGATTTTAAGAGCAGGATTGATATTTTCTGATGCTGCTCTGGAAATTTTACCGCAGGCAAGAATTCATCATATTGGCTTATATAGAGATGAAGAAACTTTAAAACCTGTCCCTTATTACAATAATTTGCCGGCATCTTTTAAATCACCCGAAAGAACTTTTATTTATCTTTTAGATCCCATGCTTGCAACAGGTGGTTCAGCAATCGCCGCAGTAAAAATGTTTACTGAAATGAACATACCGCAAGAAAATATAACCTTTGTTTCTTTAATATCTTCTCCTGAAGGAATTAAAAGACTTACAACAAAATATGACAGTATAAATATAGTTACAGCAAGTGTAGATTCAGGCTTAAACGAAATCGGATATATTTTACCCGGTCTTGGAGATGCAGGCGATAGAGCTTTTAATACAAATTATTAAAAAATAATTTCTCTATTTTTTCCAAAAAGTAGCAATTTTTTAAAATAAATTGTTTTTATATTAATAAGAGGTGAAAAAATGAAACTGGAAATATTATTTTCAGTGATAGTTTTATTAATTATATAAATATAAGAGGTATAAGGGGAAAAAGAGGGATTTACAAATGAGTGAATTTGGATTTATTCAACAAACAACAATTAAAAACGGCGATTTTACTATTCAGCGTACGGTAATTCAAGGTGGGCAAGATCAAGCCGGTGGCCCAAATTTATTCGATGGACCACGACCACATCATTTTGAAGGTCGTCATCGCGGTCATCACGATCCTCAAATGTTTAACAGACCTCAATTTGATAATGATTATGAAAATCCGTATGGTTGCGAAAATGAATGCGGCGATGGAAATTATGATTTCGATAATAGTGATATTGAGAGATTTTTAACCGGCGGTTTAAATAACAATGCTTATAATAACAATGCTTATAATAACAATGCTTATAATAACGAATTAGGCAATAATACATATGTTATTTATACAGGTGATCCAAATAATACAGAACCAGAGCCTGCTTTAAAACAAGAATCTCAAGGTCTCAATGATAAAATCAGAAGCTTAGAAGCACAAATAGCAGAATTGAAAAGAGGAAAAGAAGGCGTTCCTGATTCTGAAAAAGCAGAAGACAAAGCATTAATGGATAAATTGGCAAAAAAATACAATTTGGGCGGAGATTTAATTAAAAAATTCAATGATAGTATTACACAACCGACACAAATTGCACCACAACCTGTACCGGAGAAAAAACAACCACCGCAAGAACTTCTAATAACACCAACACAGATAAAACATAAACCTGCTAAAAAAGAGCACCATCATCATCCACACAGTCATAAACCTATAAATGAAATGTCTATATATAAACCGGGGGCAATTCAGAATCATATGCTGGGACTTCCTGAAGGAACAAAATATGAGCCTTTATTTAGTAAACCTATTGATACAAGGAAATGCCATTAATTTATTAAGATGTAAATAGTTTTTAACATTTTGTCAATAATTTCTCCATGAAAGTTTTTATACTTATATAACTTGTTGATTTACTTGTTATGAAGTTTAAAAACTTTTGGAGTTTGAAGATGACAATAGCACCTATAAGCTATCCTGTAAGATTACCAATCCAAAACAGCTTGCCAAAAAACAATGCGTTTACATCTAATCAAGCAGAGCAGGGCAGTATTTTTTTGATGCCAAATGGTAACAAAGCAGATAAGCAAGCAGCTTTTGGAGAATATGAACAAAAAATTGCAGCTCAAAATAATCTAGTCAGAAAACATGAAGAAGCTCATCAGTCTTTTTCAGGAAGTCAGGCTTTAGGCTCTCCTGTTTACGAAACAAAAACTGATAAAGACGGACGATTAATAATAATCGGTGGACATCAAGGAGTTACTATTCCTCAAGCCGTTGATAAAAATGCACCGTTGTCGTTAATAAATCAAACTATAACAGCGGCAGGATTTGCCAATAGAGGCGCTTTAGCTCCACAGAGTTTTGATGAACTTTCTTCTGCAGATAAGCAAGTCGCTGCAAAAAGCGCGCAAATACTTAGTAAAGCTGAAACCGCAAAAACTGAAAGACTTTTACTTCAACAACAATTCGGCATAGACCCTAATCAAAAAGCAGATCCTGATAAACTTCAGCAAATGAAGGCTCAAAAAGGACAAACAAATCCAAATCAGCAAAAACAAACATTTTTAGGTCAAAAACTGAATTTGATAGGATAAAAATTAAAAATAAAAACTGTAGTTTAATAGAATTTATAAAGTATAATAGAGCTAAGATAGCATAATATTATACTTTATATGTTTTTTAAGGAATTTAAATTTGGGTTTTTGGATAAAATTTTTAGTTATATTATTTTCATGTTTTATGTGTTTTTCTTCCTCTGTGCAAGCTCAGGAAGGGAATAATTATCTTTCGATTCCTGATTTTACTATACATAAAGTTACCCCTGAAAATACAGCTAAGTCTTCTACAGATAAAAAAACGGAGATTGCCGCTGA